>Ga0187886_1000860_pt1 | contig 31909 bp, 27 predicted proteins | sample June2016WEW_20_1_FD_133001 | JGI IMG/M metagenome (GOLD analysis project Ga0187886, IMG submission 133001) | Peatland microbial communities from SPRUCE experiment site at the Marcell Experimental Forest, Minnesota, USA - June2016WEW_20_150 | ecosystem: Environmental > Terrestrial > Soil >...
AACGCCGAAAAAGGGGAAGAACGTGTTGGAAAGAAAACCGATGAACATCACAGTCGCAATGCTTAATCCGCTTGCGTACATCAGGGCTTCGACATTGCTCAGTCGGTGGATTTTGAAAACCCGCAGAAGGATGATCCCTGGTATAAATGTCAGATATATGAGGCCGATGAGCGGTCTGAGAAAAACGACGTCAAGCCCGAGAGAACCCAAGCCGATCAGAACATATAATGAAAGCTGAATGCCGAATACGACCGCTAGGAGGTGTCTGAACTCCCAATCGTTCATCTTTAGGGGATTTCTGAATCTCATCTGAGGTGCTTTATTTTTCGAGCGGTGCTGACGCTCGCGATATCGTCTTCGCTTTTTTGACGTGTCGAATGGCGCTCAGTATACGATAATAGGGTGGCCTCTCCGGTGCTGTTCGCCCTCGCCGTGCATCTGCCAGAGTCCCTTACTATGCATTGTTTAAGTATTTTGTTCTCGTGCCGGCAATCTTTCTGATCTTCGCGTCTAAGCCCAGCATAAACTACTGCTATTTCGCTGCCCGCTGATACGAGTTTTGAGATGGAGAGCACAACCCGCCTGAATGCGTCGGCCGTGACAACAACGAGATTGCTTATTCGTGCTAACCCTCCGTGTTCTGTCTCAGATTCAAGCGAGAATCTTTACTTTTGGAAGTTGTTTTTGTTTCGATACGTATATCATGTACTCCCTATTTTTTTTGCGCGTGGTAGTTAAACGGTAACCTCAGTGTAGCGAGTTCTCACGCGATTGGCACCGTTACATCTGTGCTTACTTGCCGCTAGTTAACACGCTCGTGCAACCCGATGTGCTGCCACGTTCTTGCCGGCAAAACTTGACTATGATGAGCTGGATGGCGTTTCAAAGAGTGCAGCATACTTCAAATAGAACTATCACGATCATTTCATTTTTATTACTACACGAGGCTACGAGTACGGTTTGAACGTCAGTACGTGGCCCGTTGTTGCGTGAGTTTACACGCGTTTACTGATGTGTCTATGTTGCAGTTAACGATCCGTGAAGAAGTCGTGTCCACGTGTCGCGTCGATGCGTCGGGTTGCAAAGATGCAGAATGTAGCTCAATCGATCAGAACCATTAGACTTAGGCCACTGCTGCTAAAGCAAGATCTTCGGATGCCTCCGATAACTTGCTTACACAATGATCTACCGCATAGTTGAGTCGTTCGTTGGCGAGAGCTTGTTACTGCTCTCCAACTGACCCGCAGCGTCGTCTTTGACTTCAATGGAACCAGAATAGTTATATGGCGCGGATGCATCTACCCCCCATAGGCCCTGACACTGTCGCCCATTCCGAAAACTTGAGCCACGTCAAGACTTTAAGCCATGCAGATTTGCGCCGTGACCGTTGCTTATAATAATCCCAAGGAGTTTACCCGCTTGTTGCGTTCTCTTGAGGGTCAATTGAGTCTGAACGGTTTAATTGTGATTGACAACTCATATGCAACCTCCATTGAAGACAACGCAGCAGCATTTCGTGCACACTCACAGCATTACCAGTTTGCGCATCACATGATTATCGGAAAAAACATAGGCTCAGCGGCAGGATTTTGCTGCGGTATGAAAATGGCGCACGAAAAAGGGTTTGATTGGGTGTGGCTCCTTGATCAGGACGGTACTGTTGAGAAAGGATGTTTAGACGCTCTTTTAAAAAACGCTGGACAAGCGGAAATCCTTTGCCCTAAGATCGTTGATATTGACAGTCCACACACCGTTTTGCCCCAATCCGGTGCTACGCTGAATTGTTGGGGTCGTGTCGTTTTTTTGAATTCGGTGACTGAAAGCAGAAACATCTCATTTTTTGCAACGCACGGGGCATTAATCTCAAGAGAAGCGCTAGATAGGATAGGATACTACGACCCACGTCACTTCTTTGTTGGCCATGAGGACTTTGACTATGCATTTCGGGCAACGTCTAGTGGTATGGTTGTGCGGCTTATTGTCGAAGCCGAAGCGCGGCATCCCCACCTCTATCCATCGAAGAGAAGCTTGCTCATCGCCTTTGGGGTCATCGACAGCGTTTCACCCGAACGAGAGACCACTGTTGCTGTACGTTTGCATCCTGCTGCGAGGCTTAGAAAGCGCGTATCCGATTACCTTCCCGAAGGGCTCCTCTGGATAAGCAAACCGCTGATGAACGACAATAACTGCAGAACGAATCGAGCTGTAGAAAGCTTGTCAGATACCTATTTAGCGACCAAACGATTGACAACGCTGCAGCTTGGAGCTGCCATTGTCTATTCGCTGCTGTATGTTTCAGTTCTTAGGATTAAGTTCGGCGGCAGAATATATTTGAAAAAAACAGCCAAGATGTACTCGATTTGCATATTGAGTAAACTGAGAAAGAAGTGGCCTTTCAGGTCCGTTGAAGAGTTCTGCTTGTACGTACGTAGCTAGGTGCAGTTTGGAGTCCAAAAGGACCTACTATTTGAAAGATGCAGTGCTGCCGTGCACGAGCTTACCGCCATCGCATATCTATGCCTTTATAGTCTCTGAACATCTGTTCGAATTGTGCAACGTTGGGTCCCGTCCCAGCCAACCGGATTTCATAGAGGCCACCACCTTGTCTATTTCCGGTTGCTTAATCATCGGGCTGCCCATAAACGACAACGTCAACCAGTCTAAGCGTTATCTGCACGATTGCCTCGCGTAGATACCACTAAGAAAATTGGGGTTATCCTTTTCAAGTGCGGTTTAGGTGATTCACCTTTGTTAGTAAATAGTACTTTTGTTGCTCGAGCGTGAGGGTTATGAAATCCACATATTCATCGACGCTGATACTTTTGAACTGAGCAGGATTGACTTTGCGAGGGTGAACATCGTTGTTACGCACTAAGAAACTCGTGCGGAGCTGAAATCAGCGCAGCACCGTCGAGTCTACCGGACAAGTTTGCGCACGCTTTCAGCTCGAATGGAATGCTGCGCCAGCTGAACCTACAAGTCAGCAATCTGGCCATTTTGCACCTGCGGCATTATATAACGACGTAGCTTCTGGCCCATGTTTTCATTTGCTCTCAGTTAGACCAGTTGTTTGAGTCTCTCTCGTCTGGCTGTGTTGTCGATCTGTCAAAAGCGATAGGTCGAGCGTCCCGTTGTACAAACAGAAAGGGATATAAGACTTCAAAGAAGCTACTGCTCTGGTTGATACTGACGTGAAACGCATCTGCATACTCATGTGCAGTTTTACGCACAAACATGGCGTCAATAGGGTAATTGCCGACCTCGCTGATTCCTTCAAAGACAGGGTGCTGCTCTGTGTAGCGAGGTATGACCCTTCCGCGGTCTTTGAAATACCTGAGAGTACAGAGGTCATCACGTTCAAGCATTGGAAGTGCTCCCCGTACCCGTTCTTTTTTTTTAGTTTAGACGTGTGGCGGTTTTTTGTTGCAAGGGTGCTGGCTAAAGAAGAGGGAGACATCGTTCTCTGTACGCACACCATAGCGGATATTATACACGCTTCCATAATAAAACTCATTTTGCCCAACAAGAACATAAGGATTTCAGCTTTTGTTTATGATAAGTTTGAACTACTCCCCTCTGACGGCAGAGATAAGCGTTACAATGCTAATCTTTTGATGACGCGTGGCGTCGTCACTCTGCTCATCAAATTTGGGCTCGTGAACGAGCTCCTTACGTTAGACTCAGATATGCTGCAGTTTGTTCGCGATATGTTGCGCACTGACAAAGTACGCACGGTGAGAATTGGGGTCTCTCACTCGCTTTTGTTGCTTAGCGAGCAGCATAACTTGACTGGAACAGAACGGTTACGGCGCCTTATGAAAGGAAGTTGCTTTAAGATCTTTTATCAGGGCATCTTAATCCCTCAAAGACGCATTGAGGACATGCTGCTGGCGCTTCACGCTCTCATCGAACACGGAAGGACGAGCACTCACTTGTTTATTGGCGGAGCATTAGTTAGTTGGTTTGGGCCTGCCTACGTGGCCTCGATCAGAGGAATGGTTCACGAGCTCCATCTGAGTGACCACGTGCATTTCCTTGGCGAGTTAACTGAGGAAGAATTGGCGTTCATGTACAGGAATTGCAATGCTTTTGTCTGGACTGGCGATGACCAATCGTGGGGATTGGCGCCCTTAGAAGCAATGTTATTTGGAAAACCCATCATCATATCAGCAGGAAATGGTGTGAGCGAAGTACTAAATGAAAGCGTAGCAATGGTCATCCCCCCACATAATCCACAAGCAATTCAACGCGCACTTGAAGCGCTCATGCAAGATTCTACACACGGAGAAGCACTCGGCATGCGCGCGCAACGTTTCGTGAAGGAGAATTTCACGTTTGCCAATACAGCCAATGAACTGGCGCGCCTGTGGCAGCTTAATGATTAATGCTGGCATATTTTATCTGCAAGTGCCTTGCTTAACCGCCTCGCAGCAAAGAAACAAGAGCATGAAGTAACCGGGGTACCTTACGTAGACCTACAAAGATCTTTTGCGCAACATACCGCGGCAGTTGTGGACGATCGATAACATGATGCCTACAATCTGACCCGTTCTTCATGCTTTTTTGAAGAGAGATCTTCATCGCTGTGGTGTGCATGCAATTCTCCATGATTGCGGCACTATCAGGACTGGCCTGTAACGCCCCGAACATTAAAAACAATCTGGCGAGGGACTGCACCCACCGCACTGAGCGATCGCCTTTCGAGTCCAGAAATCAGCATTTCCGTTATCTTTTTGTGCAAGTATCAAGAACCTATCTAGGTCGAGTCACACATGCTAGTAAGTGTCATCATACCAACGTACAACAGAGATTACTGTATTGCTCGGTCTTTAGAGAGCGTTTTGCGCCAAACCTGTCAGGATTTTGAGATCGTTATCGTCGATGATGATTCGACCGACAACACGCGAGATGTGCTAGGGCCATATCTGGTTGACCCACGAATCAGATACATAAAACACGTTAAGAATCAGGGAGGTCTTGCTGCTCGAATTACCGGGATCAGGAAAGCGGCAGGACAACATGTTGTTTTTTTGGATTCTGATGATGAGCTGCTCCCCAACTCCTTAGAGGTTCGCTTATCGGCTTTGCAAAAGAGTGGAGTGGATCGCGCCCTCGTTTACGGGGATGTGATACTCGCTGCCAACGACAAAAGGAGCGAGCACCGATTCAAAAGGCTGCATGGCTATTCATATGCGTATCTGTTGAAAGAATTGTCACTATGTTCATTCTCCGTGATGATGGTTACGACGGCGTGTTTTGCCGTTGCGGGATACTATGACCGCGATTTTCTCGACTGTGACTTACCGAGCTGGCACGATGATTATCTAGTGCTGTCTATCGGAAGACACTTTCCTGTAATACATTGCGGCTTTCCGGTAGCTATCATGCACGATTCGCCGGAAAGCATTACCACAAATGAGCAAAGCCTAGAACTGGGATGCAGAAGAATGGTAAGCAAGTATCGCGAGGACATATTGAACATTCACGGACGTCCAAGACTGTTCCTATGGAATTTGCGAATTCTTAGATGCAGAGTGAGAGCCGAAAGACAACGTGTAGTCCAAACCAACAAGGATCATCCGAGGCTCGTTGCCATTTACAGTTGGTCTTTATCTAAGGTCGATTCCGTGATGACCGCGTTTTTGTCTCATTTTTTTGATAACCCGTACGCGTGAGAAACGCTCCGTAGAGAGGGAGGTCTGCAAGCTTCCCCTGCGAGGCATAAACGAAGCGCGGCATCGACCTAGTGCGCGCTAAATGAAAACGACTTATTTTTGTTAATCTAGCGGCGTAACGTTCTTTTTTCGAAGCACCTATCGTCTGTTTTTTCAGTTGTGCTCCGTTTAGCTTGGAGTTAATTGCGGCTTATGTGTTTCTCGTGCGTTTTTGCAGAACACGTGGTACATTTGTCATTAAGTTCGTAATACTTTGCAGGATAACGAGGCCCTCTGTATCCTTGTCAGGTACCAAAAGTCCAGTTTCACAGGTTTCTTAATTAATAAGCGAATGTGAGGCTCTCGACCTTTTTCATGATGCTGGTAACGCGCCTCTTCGCGCTGCGTAACCGTTACCTACGCGCTGTCCGCACGCAATGCTCGCTAAGCTCAGCATTCCCCAGTTTGGCTCCTTCCAGTATATTTGAGCACGGCGATTCGTTGCACTGGAACGAAATGACAGGTTTTACGTTTTGGATGTGCATTGAAAGCCTTGCGCCCGTATTGACCAGCTTGGCATCCGCGTTGATTAATATGATATCAGATCATAAGGTTTGCCGCAACAGCAAAAACGAATCGAACGCGCTGCTGATGAACCTAGGAGAAACGCGCACGTAAGAGTTTCGTGCCGCGAATTGAAATGACCCTGAAAACGAGAACAGTACGCAGCATTGGCTGGTCTGCAACCCTTCAAATAGCTCGGCTGCTAATGCAAATACTGATTTCTGCGATCTTAGCCAGATTGCTTACACCTAGCGACTTTGGCCTGATCGCTATGGTGATCGTGTTTTCCAGTTTTGTGGCTATTTTTTCAGATTTTGGATTGACGTCTGCTATTGTGCAGAAAAAAGAGGTTAGTGACGAGGCTTTGTCGTCGACTTTTTGGATAAGCGTAGGACTGGGCGCGTTGCTGACGATAGCATTGGCAGCCTCTGCGCCTTTAATAGCTGCTTTCTATTCTGAACCAAGACTGACCCCCCTTGTCGTTTTTATATCCACGACCTTTTTCATCGCTTCATTTGGCAACGTTCAAAGTGCGCTGCTTACAAAAAGCATGAATTTCAAAGCCCTTGCCGTCATCGGAATCTGCGCCCTTGGGATTTCTGGCCCTGTGTCTATTTTCTTGGCTTTTTCTGGATATGGAGTTTGGAGTTTGGCTTGGAACACGGTACTTTCCACTTTTCTTACGGTCGTCTTCACTTCGATTTATGCTCAATGGGCCCCTCATTTTTCGCTCGGGCTGCAGCACGTGAAAGGGTTGGTAGGGTTCGGTGCAAATCTCACAGGATTTAGTTTCGTTAACTATTTCGCTCGCAATGCAGACAATCTGCTCATCGGGAAGTTCCTGGGCGCGGCTCCGCTCGGCTTCTACAACCTAGCTTATAATTTGCTTCTCTTTCCGTTGACAAATGTCTCTGATGTCATAGGGCGCGTCATGTTTCCGGCACTTTCGAAAATCCAACGTGACAGCACGGCGGTTCGAGAAGCGTTTGTCGCTGCTAATCGCTTCGTTGCCGCCGGGTCTTTTCCGCTGATGATGTGGCTGTTCATTACAGCCCCTCAGGTTATCAGAGTGATTTACGGTTCTAAGTGGGAAAGCGCAATCGTTCTGGTTCAGATCCTGGCTCTCACGGCTATGGTTCAGTCAATTGGAACGAATGTCGGCTGGATATACCTATCACAGGGAAGAACTGATATTATGTTCAAGTGGGGCATCTTTGCGAGCAGCGTAGCTTTCATCTCCTTTGCTGTCGGGCTCCGTTGGGGGGTCGAGGGGGTTGCAATCGCCTACGCGACAGCGACTTATTTATTGGCTTATCCTCTTTTTGCAATCCCGTTTCGGTTGATAGACCTGAAAGTGAGGTACTTTTTTGCACAGTTACAGTCAATCATGCTTGCTACGCTCATACTGGGGATCACTGTCTTTCTTATCCGGATCTCTCTCGAGAAATTGGGCGTCACTCAAGATCTGACTATTTTGACCATCGTGACTTTAGCAAGCTTGCTGAGCTATTCAGTTGTTATTTTTGTGTTGGACAGGGAGTTTTTTACCGAGTCCGTAAGACTTCTCGGTCAGTTAAGATCAACCCACCGTGGATAGACGTAGAGAGAAGCTAACGAATGGATAAATATAAGAGCCAATATTGTTCGCAGAACACGTGGGTCGATCTGCCGTCTTGCTGGTTATTGGGCGTCTCTCAAGCTGTGGGAAACAAAGAAAAACATTCCCGGCAAGTTTTACTGCTTACTTGCGTCCTGTGTGAGCTCGGCATCTTCAATGTTGCACGTGCCAAACGAAAAGGAAGCTCTCTCAAGTTTTTTTGCGCCTATGCCGTAGTAGCCAATTGAGGAATTTTAGTTGCGGAGGCCTGACAAGATCGATTTAAATGTGTGCTAGCGACAAAAACTTAATCAATGCTCAAATTAAATGTCCAGAAACCAAACTCCCTGTCAAGTGACCGCTCACATCATCCGCGGGAAGTCCCCATGTTTCTTGATTTTAGGTAAACCTAATTGCACGCACGGGCCGAGAAAATGAACAACCATCTGCGAGTTCTCGAAGCATTTTATTCATACTTGGCCGGGACTGAAAACTGGATTTATAGAATCATTAAGCATTTGCCTGACACCGACGTAGTGATCGCATCTCGAAACTTCATCAAGTGTAGTTTTTATGCGAGTAATTTTGAGTACCTTGAATTCCCCTTGAGAAGAATCGAGACGGGGCCTAGAACTTTGCCCGTACGTATTTTCAACGCATTAGCTTTCAAGACCGCTCAGAACCCGTATTTTGCGTACGTCGCGAAATATGCGGGGCAAATTGACTTAATTCACTCGCATTTCGCCGTCACGGGTTGGGAGTACTTGGATCTAGCGAAAAAAATTGAAAAGCCTCACGTCGTTTCGTTTTATGGGTTCGACTATGAAAACCTTCCTTTCACGGACCCCACGTGGAAAAAGAGATACAAACAGCTATTCGCAGAGGCAGACCTGTTCTTGTGCGAGGGAAGCTTTGGGGCAAAAGCTTTGCAGCAGACGGGATGCCCTCAGAGCAAAATAAAAGTCCAAAGGCTTGGTGTAGAGGTGGACTCTATCCCTTTTTTTCAAAGGGAGAAGGAGCCAGGAGAGTTGAAGTTGCTGCAAATAGCAACTCTAACCGGCAAGAAGGGACACCTTTACACGATGAAAGCGTTTGTCAAAGCGCTCGAAACTTGTCCGAATATGTCACTCACATTTGTAGGGAAAGATGTCGAGGGCATCAAAAGAGAGATCCAAGAGCTAGCTAATCAACGCCGCGTTCAGGACAAAGTAGCGTTTTTCGACTGGATTGACTTTGATAGTTTGCACTCGTTTATGAAGGACTTTCACGTCTTTATTCAGCCGAGCTGCTACACGAAAACGAGAGATTGCGAGGGGGGAGCTCCGATCGTGTTACTCGACGCTCAAGCGACAGGTATGCCAGTTATAGCTACTACCCACTGTGATATCCCTGATGAAGTAATTCACCGTGAAACTGGGTTGTTGACACCTGAGAAGGACGTGGAAAGCCTTGTCAGGTCAATAAAGTACTTCTACGAACTTGACGATGATGCATATTGGGTATTTTGTGAAAATGCGCGAAAACACATAAGTCGCAACTTCGACTGTAAGCAAAACGCAGCACAACTGAAAAAGACGTATGATTTGTGTATTGAGAAAAAGCATGTCGCACCGTGAAATCAAAAAGAAAAGTCGCTCAAATCTCATTCGGCGCACTAGCCTTTCACGTGCTGCAGCCCGAGCGAAAAATGAGGGGCCCATTGAGCATAAATCGAAGTGAAGACGACCGTAAGAAAAGTGGAAAGTCAAAGCCTTCAGAGGCAAGTTAAGCAGAGGACGTTATTGCTAATCGCCGAGTTTCGCCTAGACCAGTATCATCGTTTCCAAAACATACCTCACTTTGCAAAAGGAGGGGGTTTATTTATCCATACTATACCGAAAATTGGGCATTGGAAAGATCATTGTGAATATCACTACGATCCAAGCTTCTTAAAAAAAACTGGCTGAATTGTGCAATTATGCATCGTCAAAGAAGCAACTTTTCCATGGCCTTCCGATACAATTCCACCGTCTTACGACACTTTTTCATGGCCTTACGGTGCTACCCTGATATGATATGCGCAGCTCTTGTCAAACGCGAAAATTCAGAGTTCATTGACCAAGAAACATTTGACACGCTCCCAATAAAACAAAAGAAGCACACTTAGGGTTTAGAATTAGAACTAAACGGTGCGAAGCTTAAAAAAACGCTGTGCCAAAATTCAAAAAGTCACCTTGATGTCACTAGCATTTTTTCACTGATTGTGCTACATTCATTAACGCCTTCTAAAAGGAGATACCCGAAGTGGCTCGATGAAGAAAGCCATTCGAGTGGGTCATTGAGCGCTTACGATTTTGCGGCTTGAGGGCTTCAGCGAGCCTCAACATGGGGAAATATGTCGTGAATTTGTTGGTTACTGTGTTACGAAGAGTATAACGGTATAGCTCCTTAGTATCAAAATACAGAAATTCAAAGTACTTTCAAATCACCACGACATTATTACTTTTTCTGGTTATCATTAGGGAATTATCTTGAATGACCATTTCAGTCTATCGTTTATACAGCATCCCTCTTAACTGAATGCACAAATTAAAACTAAAGTTCTTTAGAATATTTAGGTCTCGTAATTTGTAGAACTTAACGATTTGGCTTAATACTTCTATCTGCGCTGACGATTGTCTACAGACGATTCTTCTCACTTGATTAGTCTCTATTTCATGTTTCAGCTCCTGTATATTTGATACAGTTTGAACATCTACACAACCTCGTCCTATTTCCCTCAAGAAATGGGCGTCGCTCCCTGCTGATATTGCTTTGCCATTGTTCAGCGCAAGCTCTTGCGCTCTTAAATTACAGTCGCTAATACTGGACCGTTCTCCGCGCGCGTTGAAAACCTCAATTAAATCGATTTCGTCAAGTATCGAAGCTGTAATTTCGTTGGCTCTCTTGTAAGGATGTGGAAGAACTGCCAAGCCGCCTTGTCTCTTGATATCTCTTACCGCATCTTTGAAATTCTGTTTGGTAACCTCTTCTTTCAAAAAAAGACCAATGATATCGCCTTTGTTTGTAGCAATCTCCATGCCTGGGACCAAAAGTAAGCCTTCACGTTTTGCCAAGTGCAAAGCCTCAAAAATGCCGTCGAATTTGTTATGATCTGTAATAGCAACGCCAGCGAGACCTTTTAGCTTCGCGTATTTCAAAATCTTGTTAATCTTGCTAAAGGAATCAAATGAATACTCTGAATGGACGTGTAGGTCAAATAGAATGTCGCATCACCGAACCAAGAATTTGTGAAATTCGCACGAGTTCCCACAGGCTAACCTGCCAATCTTTTAGATCAATATTATAATGCAAATTTGGATCTAAATATTCGCGTACGTAGGCTAAAATTGATTTAAACTTTTCGGCATTATTCATATTATGAAGTGAAAACGAAAATGCTTCTATATCCATGCTCAAGTACTTGAGCCTTATCCTTTTTTGCCTAACTGGGCGTATGTCACTATTCCCACGAATCCATTCCAAAAAAAGATAGGGAAAATCGATCCCTGATTTAATTGCCAGTTCGAGAGTACCCCAAAAACGTGGATTTATTTCCATAAAACAAAAACTATCGTTCTGACGATCATATTTGAATTCAAGCATAGCTAGTCCGCTCCATTTCGATTCTTTGGCAAATCTTAGAGCATAATCTTGGAGCACTGATGATTCAAAATATGACGCATAAGTACTAGGACCTCCTGTAATAGATGCCTCCCTCAGTCTTGTATGGGGATAGCTTGCCAGTATTCTCCCGTTATCTGCCAGAATTGAGATTCCAACGCCATTGCCCGTAACATACTGTTGCATTATCAGTGGGGATTGGATTGAAGAAAGCATATAGTAAATTTCTTTTAGCTCATCTAAGTTTCGAGCAACCCCATAGCGCTTTTGTGGTGGGATATTTCCCTCCTCATTCAGTTTTAGCACAACGGGGAACTCTGTTTGATTGATTGCATCCATTACTTCGTGAAATGATTGAGGAAAACAAGTAAGTGGTATGGGGATGCCTATTTTGGCCATATACTTCAGAGTTTTGCTTTTATCAAGTCCAAATGCGATTTGGTTTGGTGATATAGGCGGAGTTAATATTTTTTTTGTAAATTGTGCTTTGTTGAGTGCAACAAGCTTGATTGCCTGCGGTGAAATAGGAATTAATACATCGTTCTCATTTGCGATTTGTTCGACCCTATCAAGCCAATCTCGAGGGTATAATTCCAATGACGGGAGAAAAAGCACGTCGGTGTAGTAAATAGAGCGTTCATAGATGGAGTCCGCCGAACTCAATCCAATAACATCTATGTTGCGTTTCGCTAGTGATTTGCACACATAATAAGAGGTGCGCCAATCAGTATCAGTGAGCAATACTCTCTGTGTCATATCTTGCTAGCAATTGTAAAAATGTAGCCGCATCTTTCTCTCGAATTTTTAGGTTGGTTGGTAGATTCACATTATGTTGCACTATATACTCTGCATTGGAACTTCCTTTTTCATAGAAAACGTTTCTTAACTTGGTTCCCTTTGGGTGAACAGGAAGCTTAAGCCAAACACTGAGTTCTACCCTATTACAAGAGAGAAGATGTACAAATCGTTGCATATCGTCAATCAAGAACCAACACGGATAAATGCAAGCTTACGAAACTTATCACTATCCATCGGCACGTCATACGCGTGCGTTTTAAGCCAGTTCGCATAGAATCTAGCAATCTTTTGTCGGTGTTCAAGGTTCTTTTGAATTCCTTTCAACTGACTTCAGCCTATTCTTGCTTGAATATTTGACAATCTTACCGGATATTTCTCCGTTTTCTTGCCTTCAATTTCTTTTTTGATTCGACAAAAATGTGAATCTGGACATTAACATCCATTTGTATTTGCCAAGAAATGCTGTGAAGCGTGAAAAATGAAACAAGCAATGATATCTCAAATGCGATGGTTCTGATAGTCTAATTATCGTGGTGAGCTAAGTTCGCATGGATATCTTCGATTCCTGCGACAATCGCTTTGTCATTTGACACTGCTACCCCACCCACCCTTGCCGAAATTATCTTAGATTGCTCCGTTGTGAAATATGTCGTGTTTTCGAAGTTGCCAGCTTTTTTCCAATTATATTCGGCCCCAAGTGCGCATGCACAATCTTCAACTACGTTCAAATTAAATTTTTAAGAACTTAATGGCAAAAAGAACGAGCAGGCACTAATAAAAGCACTGTGCCTAGACTCAAAAAGCCACTATGAAACATGAAAATCAAGACGACCGATGACGCTCGCACTCTTGTTGGCAAGCCGGATTCGACTTCTTTTCAGCGGAAACGTTAGATTTGAGCAGACCGGCCGTGAAAGAAACGGCGCCAACTCCAACATATTTGAAGAGTCTCGTTTATCATATGTCAGCAATCAGTACGTACTGAGCACGTTGCACTTGCTTGTGCTGTTCCCACGACAAATATGGCATAAAAAATAAAGACGTGTTCGTTGATAACAAAAAGAGCTTTATTTGCTACTTGGAGGTCAGAAACAGAACTGTCAACATGATAGCGAACTCAAACTTATCTGATGCCAGCGCGGCGGGAGCATGAGCGCATCCGACACAAGCACAGCAATCAACGGAGTTATCGCTTAAAGTACGAAAATCACATCGACAAACCACCAGACAGTTGCATCCGTACCCGATCTAAGCGATAAAAAGCCCTGCAGTCCTAATATGGTAACTAGCGTATCTATGCGAGAGGCAAAAGGCTGTCCAACAACAGAACTTAGAAATAGCTAGCCAATACAAAGGGAAGATTCTTAGGACTCTTTTTTTGAAATAGTCTGTCAAGTCGTTTCGCTGAGTGAAAGTGTAGTGGTTCAAAAAATAACAAACCCTGACATGAAAAGGAACAGCGCTAAAGTGCTGTAATAGAAACAGCATCCGCTTGCAAGAGCGGTAGATTTACCGTCAGTTAGTGATAGCGCAAGTGGCCGAAACAACGACGATAATAGTGACTGCCCCTAAGATATTGAGTTCTACCAGCCAGGAGTTATGTTTAGGCGTACTCTAGGCAAGATTATGCTGCTTAATGATATGCAACATTGTCTTCTATGACGCGGGCGACTCTGTTAATGCTTGTTTCCATTCTTCAGCCATTTCTCTTGACAATTGTACCGCATCGTCGTGCCTAAAGGGCTTTGCAAATAAAACGTAGGCAGTCTCAGGATATCTCGAAGTCCAGCGTAAGTATTTGAAAAAGATCCAACTACGGTGTGGACGCTTACCACCTTTCAACTCCCCTTGTTCTGTGACAGGAGTTCCAAGATTCTTATAACTCTCTTAGCATCTTTCGCATTTACTTTCAAGTGCGTTGGCAAATTCACGTTATGTTGAACAACGTATTCTGCAATGGGGCAGCTCCCCATTTCATAAAAAACGTTTTTTAAAGACGTCGCCCTTGGGTGAACTGGACATTCAAACCACTCACCTAGTTCTATTCCGTTAAGATAGAACGTCTCGATAAACTTCTCTTTGTCATCAACCAAAAACCAGTAACGAATATACGAGGGCTCATATCGATCGTCATCATCTGTAGGCACTTCATAGCCGTGTATTCTAAGCCACCCCTCATAGATTTTAGCAATCTCACGGCGGTGTTGCAAATTGCTTTGAATTCTTTTTAGCTGAGCAAGCCCTAACTTTGCTTGGATATTTGACAATTTTACAGGGTATTTCTTCGGCCTCTGTCCCTCTAATTCTTCTTTCGTTGTCGACTCGACATAGAGGTGAAACTTGTTCATTAGCATCCACGCATACTTGTCAAAAAAATGCATCGAAGGGTGAAAAATGAAGTAAAATAACAATATTTGCAGAGCTACTTTTTTACTAGTCCAGTCATCTTGGGGATCCGAATTTGCCTGGATTTCTTGGATTCTTGTAGCGATCTTAGCATCGTTGGTAACTGCTACGCCCCCCATCCCAGTCGAAATTATCTTAGATTGCTCCGTTGTGAAATATGCTGCGTGGCCAAAATTTCCAGCTTTTTTCCCGTTGTATTCAGCGCCTAGCGCGTGTGCACAGTCTTCAATCACTTTCAAATCGTGCTTTTTCGCAATCTTCATGATCTCTTCCATTTTGCAGAAGGAACTTGAGGTATGCTGCGCACAGATCACTTTTGTACGCGGGGAGAGTTTCTCTTCTATCTTGCTGACATCGATGTTTAACGTGCTTCGATCAATATCGACATAAACTGGCTTCGCGCCGCAATAAATTACAGCATCCGGCACCACGACGCAGGTGTAGCCGGGTAAAATTACCTCATCGCCTTTCTCAACGCCGATAGCTTTAAGTATCGCATAAAATGCCATTCTACCGGCGCCAAAACTGAAAGCGTATTTCGCTCCTAAGTATCTCCTGAATTCCTGTTCATACTTTTTTATCGCTTCTCCTTCAACAATACTCCGCACACCCAAAAGCGAAATTAGCAGGATCATACACTCTTTCCAAGTTATACTCCCGGAGACAAGCCACAACTTTCTGTGTTTACCCTCAAGAAAATCAGTTAGCTTTTTTAACATTACTCGCACACTCATCAGTCAATTAGTTGCGGTAGTATTGGCGCGGCGCCAGCCCTAAATGCAGGATCTGTTGGTCTGCTGTGTAGCTCGTTTTACACCACGGCCGTTGCTTACGGCAGTCGGATTTCGAAAGCATCTCGCTTCTGCCAAGCCTTAGCATATACACTTGGGCGAGAAACTAAATGAGCCTTTCTCAGAATGAGGGCAGTTCAACTCTTAGAATTCACGACTTAACACCGAAGCACAGACAACTCGAGTCATAATTCGAAACATCGCGTCACATTTCATCTGATTTATTCTCTTTAATAACAAGCGTGGCACCGCTTATGCCAAAATATCGTTCACAGCTTCAACAACGTCGGCAACATCATCATCGGTCAGCTTGGCTGAAAGTGGCAAAGAGACAGTTCGATCAGATATCCATTCCGCATTAGGGAAATCCCCGATTTTATAATCGAACGTGCTTTGATAATAAGGGTGATAGTGCAGCGCCACATAGTGAACGCCTACGCCAATCTTTCTGTTCGTCATCTCCTGCAAGAATTGGTCTCTGCCAATGTCGATACATTCTGTGTCGAGCAGCAGCGTATACAGATGGAAGGCGTGTCGCTCGTTACTGCGGACCGGCACAGGGGTGAAAACTGGGAGATCTGCAAACGCTTTATTATATTCATTCCAGATATCCCGACGTTTTCTCCAGTATTGATCTACGCGCGGCAGCTGATGAATGCCAATTGCTGCTTGAATGTCAGTCATGTTGTACTTGTACCCAGCAGCGACAACTTGGTAATGCTTGTACCCAGAGTCGCCGAAGCGTTTCCACGCATCTTTGCTCATGCCATGTAGGGCCATTTGCTTGATAATGTGCGCCGATTTCTCGTCATTCGTAATGGCCATCCCCCCCTCGGCAGTGACAATGTTCTTTGTTACATAAAAACTGAAACAACCCACATCACCGAAAGTTCCTGCCTTTTGCCCGTTTTTTTCAGTCTCTATCGCGTGGGCGCAGTCTTCGATAACCCGCAAATTGTGTTGCGCCGCAATTTCCATAATTGCCCGCATGTCGCAAGGGCGACCCGCAAAATGGACGGGGATGATCGCTTTCGTCTTAGGTGAAATCCTTCTCTCGATTTCTTGTGGGTCGATGTTCATCGTCGCTTTCTCACAATCTGCAAAGACAGGAACGCCGCCGGCGTGAATGACGGCGTTAGCGGTAGCTGCAAACGTCATCGTAGGAACGATTACCTCATCGCCCGGATTTAAGTCAATGGCTAGCATTGCGAGGTGGAGTGCTGCTGTGCACGAACTTACCGCCATCGCGTATCGGACTCCCTTGTATGTCCTGAACATCTGTTCAAATCGAGCGACTTTCGGACCGGTTCCGAGCCAGCCGGATTTCAAGGAGGCGACTACTTCGTCGATCTCCGCCTGCTCGATCAGGGGACTGCCAAACACAAGAAAGTCGTTCCGTGTCATCGTTCTCGCTATGCGACAATATCAGGAACACGACAGCAGCATACGACAGCTGCGGATGCTGAACGTATTCACTGTTACACATTCAGAATGATCACGAATGCCAGAAAAGGAGGGGCTCTTCGTGCGAGGGTCACTGATGCACGTCCAGGCAAACGTTAGATTATCGGGCTCTCTGTTTCTAACGTATTCTACAGACTTCGTAGGTCCACTGATAGTAAGACGTTGTCGCATCAGACCGCTCACGTCCTTGAAAGCAAAACTAATAAAGCTAACGCGCCGTTTCTCAGCTCCATCATTGTCACTCTATTTTTTTTGCCACGACCGTTATATTCCAGTCGTTCTCGGTTGGATCTCGGCCGATCTCCAAGAGGGGGTACAATGCCACAAGCTCATACCCCGTCTGTGCCAAGATGAATTCAAGTTCTTTAGGAAAGAAGAACCGCATTTTGTGCATCTCCTCAACCTGGCGAAGAACCTTATCATTCGCGATGTGTAGCACGTTGAAGTTCACGTTGACGGTGTGCGTCATTATATCGAGTTCGGGGTGTGTGAACCTTATGATTTTTTCTGCACCTGCTTCAGCCACAAGCATTTTGTCTTGCGGCTTTTGAGCGAGCACTGCCGGACCAAACCACGCGTCGAAGATGAAAAGGCCACCAGGATTGAGGTGCTTCGCAGTGTTTGTCAAGGCACTTTCAAGACGCTCATTAGTCGTTTGGTAACCTATCACAGCGAACATAGCGATGGCAACATCGAAGCGTTTGTCGAGTTCAACGCTGCAGATATCGCCGTTCCATAATTCGACCGAGACCTTCATCTGTCTCTTTTTTTCTTCGGCGATAGCAAGCATCGTATCTGAGCGGTCGACTCCGGTTACGTTATAGCCCTTCTGTGCGAGCAACACTGCGTGTCCCGCGGTCCCGCAGCCAAGGTCAAGTATCGTCCGCGCGTCACCGAGCGCGTATTTTTTAATTAGCGCGTCGACGTAATCGACCTCTCCGCGATAATCTTTCTCCCCGTAAAAGAGGTCATAATACTGCGCATATTGGCCAAATACTTCCAATTCAGCCCTCCTGCACAATTTCACGCACGGCATCGCACACCACGTCGATCTTTGCTTTCGTCAAGGTGAGGCCAGAAGGCAGATAGAGTCCCTGTTGATGAGCGCGATCAGTGTTCGGAAACTGTTCGTCCTTGACGACCCTCAACTTCTGAAGGATCGGTTGTGCGTGCAATCCAAGGAAAAATGGGCGAGTGCCTATACCTTTGTCTTTGAGCCGCGTCATCATCAGCTCTGCGTCTACGTTCAGAGCTTCGTCAAGCTGAACTGCGTACATCCAATACACCGGCTTCGCGAAGGGAAGCTCTGCCTGAAAACGCACGCCGGGCACGCTTGCCAGCCGCTCCTTATAATAACTGACCAATGACCTTCGGAGAGCAATGACCTCCTCGATCCGTTCGAGTTGGGCGACGCCTACAGCTGCTTGAAGGTTGGTCATGCGAAAGTTATAGCAAAGCTCAGTGTGGTAAAACCGCTTCTCAGGATGAAAGCACAGGTTTCGATACGAGGCTGCCCGGGCGGCGACAGAGGCGTCGTTTGTGACGACCATCCCCCCCTCACCGGTGGTGACAATCTTGTTAGCGTAAAATGAGAAACAACTAACATCACTCATGTTGCCGCACTTCATCCAGCGGTTTCCCGCTACCTTGCTAAAATACTCTGCGCCGTGTGCCTCTGCTGCATCTTCGACAATCTTGAGACTGTATTCGGAAGCGCATTCAAAGACTGGATCCATATCAACGGGAAGCCCGTAGATGTGCACAGGCATGATAACCGTCGTTTTAGGCGTAATCTTTGACTCGAGTTGCGTAGTGTCCATATTCCACGTATCCGGATCGATGTCGACGAGTACCGGTCGTGCTCCCAATCGTAAGGCGGCAAGGGCACACGAAATGATGGTAAAAGAGGGCATAATGATCTCATCGCCTTTTCGCACACCGATCCCGTATAGGGCCGTTTCAAGTGCTGCGGTGCCGTTGCACACGGCCACGCCGTACTGAGCCCCTATGTAATGCGAAAACCGTTCTTCAAATTCTCTGACAAACGGCCCCTCGGACGAGATCCAGCCGCTATCGATGCACTCGGCTAGAAGCTGCTTCTCGCGATCTTTCAGCAGCGGTTCATAAACCGGAATCAATCGCCCTCCTTCGTGGCCCCGCCTCAATCGTCACCCGAAGGCGAGAATAACGTCTTATCGCGGTCCCCCAAATAGGGACCCTGTTTTACTTCAATCATTTCTGTCGGTTCGAGCATGGTAAAACCGTGCCCCCCTGATGCCAACAGAATCACATCGCCCGCTTCCAGTACCGTACTAGTGACGAACGTCCGCTTCGTGTCATAGAGGTCGACCTTAACCCTCCCTTTTCGGACGAAGAGCACCTCTTGGGTGAGACGGATCTCTCGATCGACGCGGTTGTGTATGTGGGGCGGAATCACCTTGCCTTTTTGGTGGTGCATATACCCCAGCTGTTGGGAGAAACTGCCTGGCGTGAAGAATTCAACGCCATCCTTTTCGAATCGCGAGCCGATGACGAGTGCGATCAGTTCATCGTTTTCATCATAGAACTTTTCTAACATGGCCAGTCTGCTGTTTTTGAGAAGAGGTCAAATAATCTTTTCGTTTCGATAACGTGTTGCGGATCACTTTCGATGCAATAGCGCCATCGCCAGTCTTGCTTCCAAAGACCAGAGGCCTTTCGAAACGGCGCTTGCCTTTTGTGCGATCTTGCATTATTGACGCTGCGAGAACACCGAGGACTGGAGCACGTGGCAAAGAAGACGCGAGCTGCAACAAGCTGCGACATTGAAGCATTATTCCATATCCCCCTTTGGTCCTGAGACTTTCTCAAGCAGGTACTGGCCTATTTCACGGCGTAAGTCTTCCCTTTCCAGTGCGAAATCTATGACTGCTTTTATATAGCCAATCTTGTCCCCCGTGTCGTATCGCTTTCCTTCGATCACGTGGGCATAGACGTCGCGTTCACGCAGGAGCAATCTAATCGCATCAGTGAGTTGTACCTCGCCTTGTGCGGAACGAGAAACCCGCTTGATGCAATCAAAGAGATCTGGGGTCATGAGGTACCGTCCGACGATGCCCAAGCGAGAGGGGGCTTCCAGCAGTTTAGGCTTTTCAACGAGGTCGCTCACGCGGTAAAATGAATTGGTGACTTTTTCCCCTTTTACGATGCCATATTGAGGCACTCTCTCTCGTGAGACGTTCTCAACGGCAATCAAGGGGCACTCGTACGTTGCGAACAGGTTTGCAAGTTGCATGATGCACGGGGTGTTTGACTTTATGATGTCATCGCCGAGCAATACGGCAAAGGGTTCGGCTCCAATGTGTTTCTCTGCCTTTAAAACAGCATCTCCAAGCCCTTTTGGCTCTTTCTGCCGTATGTAGTGTATGTCCACTAAGGTGGATATCATCTGTATCTGCTCAAGTTGTCCATATTTGCCGTCGTGGGCCAGATGGTTCTCGAGCTCGGGAGAGAAATCAAAGTAGTCTTCGATCGTTCTCTTGCCACGCCCAGTGATGATAATAATATCGTCAATTCCCGAAGAAACTGCCTCCTCGACGACAAACTGTATGACGGGCTTGTCCACAATCGGCAGCATCTCTTTTGGCTGCACTTTCGTGGCGGGAAGAAAGCGCGTGCCTAACCCCGCTGCGGGTATCACTGCTTTTTTGATCATTGTTCCCTCTCTCATCGGAGGCGGTCGGCGCGACTACTGATCATCTGAGGGCGTCACATCGCTCGGTGCGTGGTGTTGCGCGTTACGGTATAAGTTCCTCCCTCGAGCAGATCCTCAAGCGCCTTTGACTGCTTTCGCTGCTCCCGCGCCATGGCACTCTAGGAACACCTATAAAGAAAGCCTTGTGGCGGCATGCGGCTTCGCACGTTGTGCAAACTATTAGGATGAGTCCGTCAAAGACTTTTTGATTTGTTCTGCAACTGGCTCCGATAAAAGGTTGACCCTCTACTTGGGAGGACCGACGTCACGACTTGTAGCGCTGATCGTCTTGCCGAATGCCTGCCCTCGTCAAAGAGCAAAACAAGAAGGCGATATCTGCAAAAGAATGAGACGCTTCTTATCGTTAAGTATCCCCTTACATCATCTTGAGGAGCAAACCTGCCGCGTGTGCGTCGGACGATAGCTCTTTTTCCTACCTTCAAAGGAAATCTGGCGTCGCGCAAACACAACTTTTAAATGAATGACAGCACACGAAAACGCAGTGCAGCGCATATCGATCGTTGGAACCGGGTACGTTGGCCTAAGCACTGCTGTTTGCTTTGCGTCGAGGGGCTACGATGTTATCGCCTCCACGCGCAGCGAAGATAAGGTGCGCACCATCAATGCCAAGCGGGCCCCCTTTTATGAACCAGGACTGGATGAAGCGGTGCGAACGAGCATTGAATCGGGACACTTACACGCTGAGATTAATCGTTCTGAAGCAGTGCGTCAAACGGAGGTCACGTTTCTTACGGTAGGCACGCCGGAGAAAGCCGACGGAACGATCGACCTGCGTTACGTCATCAGTGCGAGCGAGGACATCGGGCGTGCATTAACACGGAAGAAAACTTACCACCTCGTTGTGGTCAAAAGCACCGTAACGCCCGGGACGGTGCGGGGCCCTGTCAAGGCCGCTCTCGAAGAAGCGTCGGGACTCGTTGCAGGGCGTGATTTTGGTCTGTGCATGAATCCGGAATTCCTCCGGCAAGGATCGGCAATTCGGGATACGTTGTACCCCGATCGAGTAGTAATTGGAGAATACGATAAGCGTTCGGGCCAACGGCTGGCTGATCTGCTTGAGGGTTTCTATGGGTCGGGTATTCCCATACTCAGGATGAGTCTCGAATCGGCAGAGATGGTCAAATACGCGAGCAACACCTTTCTTGCGATGAAGATTTCCTATGCAAATGAAATGGCACGAATTTGTGAGCGGGTTCCAGGCGTCGATGTGTCCAAGGTGATGGCAGGCGTGGGACTTGACGAGAGGATCAACCCAAAATTCCTCAATGCTGGGGCAGGTTTTGGGGGTTCATGCCTACCCAAGGATACAAAAGCGTTATGCAAGTTCGCTGAGGCACAGGGCTATTCAGCGCCGTTGCTGAGGGCTACGCTTGCGGTAAATCAAGCGCAAGCCTCGCATGTCGCCCAGCTGGCGCTTGCAACGCTCGGCGAACCACGGGGCAAAAAAGTGGCCCTCCTCGGCCTCTCGTTCAAGCCCGATACCGATGACCTGCGCGAGGCCCCATCACTCACCGTTGCCCGTACACTCTTGGGGGCGGGCGCACGCGTCAGCGCGTTCGATCCCGCGGTCAAGCAGGTGAGTCAGCCCGGCTTTGAAGGGCTTGATTATCCGTCCTCAATTTCAGAATGCCTTGCAGGAGCGCACTGCTGCATCATTTTGACCGAGTGGGAGCAGTTCAAGCGGCTCACACCGGACGATTTCATTCAATCCATGGCGACACCGGCGGTGATTGACGCTCGGCGTATTTTTGATCCCCACGAGTTTGGGAATCGCCTCACGTTTCTCGCAGTCGGTGTAGGACGCGAGTTAGATGTCTGCCGCACGTCTGTGCGCGATAATGATTAATGAATACGACGTACGTGCAACCGCTCGGCTCCTTCATAGCACTTCTCGCTGCAGCCCCGTTTCTGCGCATCGACCGCTTTCTTTTTGAAAGGTAATCCTACCTTTTTTCCCAGTCGTCCGTGCGTATCAGCAATCAATTACGTTATAGAAACGTAGTGAGACGTCTGTATGAGGCGAACCTGTTTTTGATCCCTGCGACCTAGTCGTTGTCCTGCTAACAACGACCGTGCCATCGAAGTAGCGGCTAGCGCAAATGAAAATCGAGCCCGTGGGCCCGCAACCCGATAAAACGGTCTTTCGTTTTGTTTTCTTTCACGGGTACCTTGAGTAACAGAACGATAAAGCTGACCGCTCGTGGGCACGTGCGAACCTTAGTGAAAAAGTTCACAGGTGCGCGATTCGACGAAGACGGATCTCAGTTCGCTGACATCACGATAACCGGATTGGATGTGGTGTAAACGAGTTTTGCGGCACTCGTTCCTGCCGGCACGGAGAAGAGCACGTAGAGATCGCTCGAAAAGCCCGCGTTCAGCGTCTGGTTGTCAAGTGCTTGCGCGCTGCAGTTGGCGTTGCACGCAGGGTAGTTCGCATAATACGCGGTGCCATTGGACGTGAGCAACGCCAAAGCCGCATAGCTAAAGGGAACCGGGGTGTGTTGCACGTTTGTGAGCGTAAGGTTCGCGACCAAGTAGCTGTCGCTAGGAGGCGGCATCAACGAGACGTTATACAACCATATCCCGGAGGCTAACCCCGATTCAAGGTTGTATTTGGCCCAGGCGGCGGCGGTCGCCGGGTTTGATCCATCGGTGACACTGTTGAGTCGCAACGCAATCGTGTCACTCGTCGCGGTCTTGCCCAACGACGCGTGAACCGCTGAAGCCGGCTCTTTGTAGGTAATCTCGTAGGCCGGGATGGCGGCAAGAAACGCGTAAGCGATGACGGCGAGGGCGATAACGATAAAAAGAATGACCACGGCCGCTGCAACGAGTTTTCTGTTCATGTCGATCTGCTCCGCCTCGGCTACGTCGTATACACCACGCTTACGTGCGCATCGTCCGTGAATACGCGATTCGACCCGACGTTTTCAGTGTGGATGAGCGTTGCGCCCGCTGGAAGCTCGACGCTGGTATTCAGGCCATAGCGATCGATCCCGCCTTGCTTCACGACATAGAGGTCGTAGTGTGTCCCTAAGCCGTTTCCATACGTCAGGTTCGGCAGCGTATAGAGGTACGTTATGCGCGCCGTCGTATAGGGCGACACATCGAATCGCGATGAAAAGACCGTGAAGTCCGTGCCGTTGGTTATCCCAGGGCCGTCGAATTGGGCAGTGTCATTATATACCGCCACCAGCTTCGCTCCAGGCGGCACCACCGCCTGCGAAAAAAGGTCAGAACCCCACCAGTCCCCGTTGACGTACGTGAGCGTCAGGTTTGAGACGGCGGAACCGTCCGGAAGCAGCTGCACGTGGTAATCGATGCTTCTGTTGATACCAAAATCTGATTTTCCATTGCCTAAGTTGATATCAACGACGGAGATGGAGTCCGACTGAGGCGCTCTGTTCGTGCCGTCGCCGGTTCCCAGGAGGAGCCCCTGATCGGGATAGATGAACAGGTGTTTTTCGTTTGCCAAGTCGCGGAAAGCGTTGTAGAGCGCCAGTTTCTGCGGAACGCTCGCATCGAGGATGAGGCCAAGGGTCCCGTAGGTAAGCGTCGACAAGAGACTCGCCATTTGCGTGCCGTTTTGTCTCGACGAGTAGAATTCCAAACGTTGCCACACGTTCCTGTCCGTTATGACTTCGCCTGATGACGTTATCGGTCCCGTTATGCTCAAAATCTTTTCCACCGCGGTAAAGTCCATCCCGATGACGCCGTCGAGCTTCTGTCCGGTCACATTGTACCAGTCTGACTGCACCTTAGAGGCGAAGGAAGCAAAGTCGTATTGAACGTTCGAATCAGATAGATTTACCGCGTTGAAGCCGAAGAATGAGGTGAGGCTCTCAGGGCCGTCTAAGGGCACGACCGCTTGCATCGTCGTGCTCGTGTGGCTGTAGTAGTAATGCAGATTTTCGATGTGCCCGTCATGCAGCGTGAGCACCCCCATAAGCGATATTATCCCTCCGGTGCTTCGTGTTTCCGAGTTGTCCTGTAAGACGACGAGGTACGTCTTGTCACCGAGGAAGCCCGCAGCGCCCATCCCCTCCAGCAGCGGAAAAAGCAGTGATGCGACCACGATCAAGATGACGGCAAGCGTGACATATCGGGCGGTATGAGGGTGCTCGCGCATCGTGAATACCGCATGCCCCTCCTCGGTTATAACCTTAACTTGGGAATCACCTCACGCAGGAATCGCCTCAGACTCCAACCCGTGGCTTAGGACTGATGCTACTGCCGCTCGTTCCGACGAGAAACTGAAGGCATCTCTTGAGCGTGACGGCCTCGCTGCTGCGGCTTCCACGAGCAGTTATACGTGCTTCCGTGATGTAAGCACCAGCGCCATCATTCGCGGCCGCCGAATGCGACAGTGTGATGCGGCTGAAAACATGCGCAGCTCTTCAAAAAGCAAGCAAAATGTGGACGCTTACGGGAGACGTCCATCGCGCTGCCTGGAGAGATCATTCAGCGCCGCTCAGTCCGGCGCGTATACTGCCTCGAATCCGACCGAGCTCGTCGGTGCGAGCGCTTTCAGCCGATTAACCGGGGTTTTACATCCGTAAAAATAAGCAAAGTATATATAGCCGTGGTCAGTACTAATCATGTTCAACGTCAAGAAAGCTCAGTCAACGTCTAGTAACAACCGCAAGGCACCAGTAAACAGTGTACCAGCAAATCAAACGAGCTTGAGCCTCGTGGGATCAAGCTAAAATGCAAAACGGAGGTGAAAAAGTGAAAAAGGTAGTCGCCGTGTTAGCATTGTTTGTTGCGCTCTCACTGTTTGCTGCAACGAACGTAACAGCCCAATGTGCCGCGTCATCGACAACCACAACGGCCGCAACGACTAGCGCGCAGTGCACGAGCTGCACCACCGCATCGTGCTGCTCTTGTGCTTCCTCGTGTTGTCCGACGACGTGTGCACCCGCGTGCCCCACTACATGCGCTTGTCCGGTAAAATGCCCGGCAACGGCATGCTGTGTCGTCACGACTTGCTGTGCGCCATGTTGCTGTAAACCGGTATGCAAGTTCGAACCTTACAAGATGCCTTCTTTCAAGGTGGACAAGACCAAGAAGTACTGACGCTGTCAGACTTTTTGGTGACGTAGGGTTACGAAACGAACCGAGAGACACAACGAGCTTCGAAATAGTTGGTTGCGTTTGCACCGATGAGGCGCGTTAGCGCCTTCATTTTTTTGGCAAACGACAACCATTTTTGTTTGTTTTTATTCTGACCGAACTCTTTTTTTCGCAACGGATGCAAGAGTTTGCCGGTTGACTGCTTTCTGTTTCTGACTAGGTATGTTAGCTAACTGGCTAAATCAGCTGCTTTTTCTGCATTAGCAGAGCGTTTTTTTGGCCTCATTCAAAAGCAACCGCGTCTAGGGCTGACCCTCGGTGCGTTTTGAGCTCGTCTGAAGGCGGCACGATCCTTGCGAGTCGTCCGGCCGCAATAATGGCTGTGCGGTAGAAGTACTTGTTGCCGCCGATGGTTCTTTGTGTTGATTTGTCACGATCTATGCCTAACGGTATCCTGCCTTTATAACTGATCTACGCAGACTAAATAGCGGCAGGGAGGTGCGACTGAGCACGAGTAGTGTCAACCGTGCCGACACACAATAGCGCAGCACGACCTACGCTGAAAACGACGCGTAACCGGCGCAACGGTCTTGGAGCTCCAGCATATTTTGCACAAAAGAGGCGTTCACAAGTGGATTTTTCGAGGATCAAGACAGGAAGACGGGCCCCGCAATTTTGCGTAGTGGCGCATTTTTGGCATGGTTTTGGCACGTGCTCACATGGAAGATCTCTTGGAGATTCCGCGGCAGGCCTTTTGTGTAAGCATCAATCTAACGACGTGGTCGCTGGCAAACACAAGCTGATAATGAACCGTGAGTGGTGGCCGAGCCCCCTTGGGTCGATGGAGGCTGGCATATTTGCCGCTAGGACATTTAATCCAGCCGTCGTGATAGAACAGGTACTCGGTTTGGCGTCTTCGGAGAGACTTTCCTACGGCGTGCGTAGCGCCGAACACGATCACGTTGGAGTCAAAGGTGTAGAACAAACGCGGCTACGTCCACGCCAGTTTATCGGTGCTCCAGCTTCCGCCGCTGCTAAAATCAACGATCGAATTGTACTGCCGGTAGACAAAGAAGCCACCGATGAGCCAGTCGGTATTCGTTGACGCGCTGCTGCCACAGGCAAGGCCTGAACTTGTACTTCCTAGAGTCGCAGTTCCCACTGAATCGTCGTACCACGATCCGGTTCCGCTAAGAGCGCCGCCGCTCTCGTCCCAGTGCGTTTGATGCACCGGCGCGTTTCCATCCTCACCGATCCAGACCGTCGGATACGGTTCTTTTCCCGGGCCCGCACTGGTGTCCCACGAAATTTGGATGTAATAGTTATGGCCTACATGAAGTGGGGTATCCGTTGGTATATACCACCGCGCTTTCGGGCTTCCGCTGGTCGTAGCGCGGTAGATGGTAAGGTAATTATTATTGCCATTAGTAAGGCCGTATTCGGTGTCAATCTTAAAACCGAAACCGCCATATGCTTTGTCCCATATTTTCTGGTAGCGGTGCGCGGATGTGGCGGATGCGTCGGATGCTATTCCGCTGAAACGAAAGCCAATCTCCCACGAAGCGACGTTTGGATTGTTTGTTGCGCTGCCTGCCGGGATGCAGATAAAATCATTCTTCCCGATATCGCCCCAATAGGGGTAGCCGTTTGCTTGGGTTTGAAATAGGCTGGGGGTGCTGACGTAAGCGTTATAGCTGGCGCCGGCCGTCCCGTGGTTGACCCACGTTGATCCTGCTTGGGGAACGTAGTAGATGGACGTTGAGCCAGGGGACAACCCACCACTGTAGGTCGTCTCCCACAGGCCGCTGTCGGTGCCGCGCACAAAGACGTCGATCTTACCAGAAGCCGGTGACGCCGCCGCGGGTGACGAGGTGAGGATTCCGCCGAGGGATTCCCAGCCGGACCACGCGCCGTTATACCCTTGATGCCACAGGCCGAGGTCCGTGCCTACTACAAAGACGTCGAGACGACCTGAGCCCCATGAGCTGGCCGCCGGTCCTGTGCCGGGGTACATGATCCCGCCGAGAGAGGTCCAGGAATGCCATCCGCCGTTGTTATACTCCACCTGCCAGAGGCCGCTGTCGGTGCCGCGCACAAAGACGTCGATCTTGCCAGAGGCCGGTGAGGCCGCTGCGGGTGACGAGGTGAGGATGCCGCCGAGGGATTCGCAGTTGCCCCACCCTGACGTTGATTGGTAGTGCTTGTGCCAGAGCCCGTGGTCGGTGCCTACGACAAAGACGTCGAGGCTGTTCGCATCCTGCGCGCACACGGCGGGTCCGGTGCCTGGCGCAAGGATACCGCCGAGGTTGGACCAAGCGCCCCATGTGGCGGCAAACGATAAGGCACTGCTGTTGTAGGCCTGATAGGAACTCTCACCGGCGAAGGTGACAGACTGGTTGGCGGCAGATGTGGCGGGCGACTGAGCTGCCGCAGAAGCAGTTACAAAGCCCGCAAATAACATAGTAATAAGAAGGATGACTATAGGAAATGAAACGATTTTGTATATGCGCATGGTTGCCTCTTAGGAGGTCTTCGACGGCTAGAACTGTCGGAGGACAGGATAAATGCTTCGGTTACACTTGGAAGGAAAGACTACAAAGTTCGAAAACGTGAGCATCATCAACGCTAACGTAGCTCGCGCGGCGACGTGCCAGTCGAAGAAACATGCTGAACGTCTGTATCTCAATGTTCACGTATGAAGCGCGTTGCCAGTTCATTTATCGCACGAAAAGAAAAAAAATGGAATCCGATCTGCGGCTGCTTTGAGCTGGCCGTGCATCTGAAGTTCAAGCAACGACGTCCCCTTAATCTCGATCAGTGCTCTCGGGTTTAGGGACTTCTTACGGGTAACAGAGTGCCGCCGTTCGCCGCGAGTATAGAGTTGGCCTGCTGCTGTACTTCACAACCAATTGCTCCGGCTACTTCATCGTGTTTCTCGCTTATACTGCTAAACTAAGAAGCCGTGTGTGCCCTATATCACCACGTTTATGTTGCGATATGTTGAGGGCAGCACTTATTGGCGATTGCCTTGGAATTACAAACGGATTGCGAGAGATGTATATGAAACAACAGGGCATAGCATATGCAAAAACGATAAGTGGTTGAGCGAGAACTGAGAAACCTGAGTGCACTGTTTTTCAAGAGGTAGGCACCTATGAAGCTAAAGTTTGGCGAACGGCTCATCGAACCCGAGATCCGACGGCTCTACGACCTCCGTGACGTCGCTTTTGACTCTGCGTGGTTCGAAGGAGCGCCGGATCGCGACGCTTACTACATGTACCGTGACCTCTCACTCACGCCGACCGATGCGGAAACCATCACGCGCTACCAGCTACGCTACGACATCACGATTATCCCCCCACTCACGATGGGACTCGAGTTCGTCAAGACGTACGGCCACTACCACCCGCGTGTGAATCCGAAGCTGAGGTACACGTATCCGGAGCTCTACGAGGTGCTCGACGGTGACGCTCACTACCTGCTGCAACGCGCGAAAAACGAATACAGCGTTGATGATGTCATCCTCGTCAAGGCGACGCGGGGTGACAAGGTGGTCGTTCCGCCGAACTACGGGCACATCACGATCAACCCGTCGGAGCGAACGCTCAAGATGGCCAACTGGGTGTGCCGATCGTTCGAGTCACTCTACGAGCCTTATACGGCTCTCCACGGCGGCGCGTACTATGAGCTCATTAACGGAAGGCTGTTGCACAATCGCGCATATCATAACGTGCCTGAGATACGGGTCGCGTACCCGTTCGATGTGCCCGATCAGGGATTGGTGAAGCGAAAACCGATGTACGAGCTGATCGAAGAGGCTTGCCTGTTAGAATTCCTGACAGCGCCCGAGAAGCATAGTCCGTTGTTTCGCGAATTGTATAGTCGATAATGCGTGGTGTATGCTGGTGACGCACACGTGCACCTGCTCGCGAAGAATTCAACACTCTGCTTCCAGAGCTAGTATCTACGATGTTACCTGTAATGTATAGCGAACGACTTCAACAACGCGGTGATCGCTGCCAATATCGCGGATACACGCGTTATCTCTCATGTCGGTTGCCAGACTTGACGCAGTGACTCGCAAGATGAGCGGAGTCAGGGTGATTGTAATAATGCCTTACAACTCATGGCAAGCTCGAATAACAGTGATGTGTTGCTTAGATGTTACTGAGCCGACTACTGACGTGGCTTAACCTTTTGTGCAGTAACACGCATACCCGAGGGTGTAATCTTGCTTTTTATCGAGCTTATCCAAATAAAAAAAAGTCAGAGGCATGAGAAACTTGCAGAAAGGAACTGACAAAAGACAAGCTAATCGTAATAACAAAACACCTATCTCTTGCCAATGGCGATTTTTTTGCATTACGTACTGAGCTGAAACGTAAGAGGGGAGTATACTGACTCGATGTGCCAGATACCAAAAAATGCCCCCTCTTGGTTTGATAAATACCACTCTGAACCCCGCTTTGTTGAAAAGAAGCTCCAAACCATATTTTGTGAAGTTAAAGAAATGGTACGGCTCACCGTGTATGCCCCATCCTTGCGGGGCCGTCAAGAAAAGCTTGCCGTTTGGCTTTAGGACCCTATAAAACTCAGTGATTACTTTCAGAGGCTCTGGAACGTGTTCAAGAACTTGCGTGTTGATAATAACGTCATACGAGTTGTTTGGTTTGGGGATATTATCAAGACTGCAGATGAAATTGTGCATCTTTTTTGATTTCTTATCAAATATATCTTCAAAATCAGTGCTCTCATAATTGGCGTGAATAAAATACTTCTTATAAGGAGCGGCGCCTGCTCCTGCATCTAAAACTCTATCTGTTTCTGTTATTTCTTTCGACGCATACTTCATAAATTCAGCAATCGAATAACGTTCCGGATCTAGTTTTGCTATAAGATCCTCAACAGATCTCGCAAGCGGTCTTGTATGAGACTTGGATAGTCCGAAAGCGTCGATATCTGTCACATTCCTAAAAAAAGACTCGCGCGTATAAAAGCAATGCCTTTGCGAGATATCTGGTGGTGCAATCCGAAGAGTGTATAAGAAAAAAGTTGGAGTCGCTTTGATGTTAAATAGATCAACAAGGTGCCCCGTGCAAAACGGAAACGGTTATCGACATTCGGCTTTGCGAGATCATGTATGACCGCTCGCAGCAGCAGTACCACCGATTCAACACGATATCGCTGCCCCGAAAGAACTTGCGCGCCAAAGCTTGGCGCGGACAGCGCTTTGATAAAATGTAATGGGAAATACGGACATAGCGAGAAGCACTCACACTCTTCATTGCGGACGAGACCGAAAGTGAGCGCGTCGATTAAAAACCTTATTAGCAAAAGCACAAGTGGTTTAGTCGAACAATTCCACCGGCCCAGATTCCTCGCGAGGGAGTTTGATTATTACAAATTCATTCAGTCCAACCTTCAAGAGCCTGCTGAGCCAAAACAGCGTTTCAAAAATTACTGCGCTGTGATAACTGCATTTTTGTGTGGGGAGCGACAGCTTTGATGCGAAGAACCTGATCGCTCAGTTGTCATCTGTAGATGCACTGCGTGCTCTTTTTGACATTGTGGATGCAGCGTGAAAGCAGGATCATACGGCCAAAACGGCGCCCATCCACAATCGAAAGGGGGTACCAGCGGGAAACCATCGACATCATTGCGATAATGGCGCAAGCTACTCCTGAGTTCAGATGGAGAGAGACGAAGCTAGTGCTCGCGTCCTTAGACATTATTAGATGACGATGTTAAAAAAAAATCGCCGACGGACGTTCAGCCGGATCACTCACCGCTATAAGATCTCTCCCACAGGGCGTTGTCCGCACCGCGCACAAAGACGTCGATCACACCACTATTCGGAGACACAGCAGCCGGCGACGACGTCAAACGCCCTCCGAGCAACTCCCATCCGGACCACGTGCCGCTATATGATCGATGCCACAGGGCCCCGTCCGTACCCTCCACAAAGACGTCGAGACGACCTGCGCCCCACGCGCTCGCCGCCGGTCCCGTACCAGAGGCAAGCCGCCCGCTCAGAGAGCTCCAGGAGCCCCATCCGCTGCTATAAGATCTCTCCCACAGGGCGTTGTCCGCACCGCGCACAAAGACGTCGATCACACCACTATTCGGAGACACAGCAGCCGGCGACGACGTCAAACGCCCTCCGAGC
>Ga0187886_1000861_pt1 | contig 31866 bp, 39 predicted proteins | sample June2016WEW_20_1_FD_133001 | JGI IMG/M metagenome (GOLD analysis project Ga0187886, IMG submission 133001) | Peatland microbial communities from SPRUCE experiment site at the Marcell Experimental Forest, Minnesota, USA - June2016WEW_20_150 | ecosystem: Environmental > Terrestrial > Soil >...
CTACTTTTGCAGGGCGAACAGATTTCTGGAACATCGCAGTATGGAATTTCGCTGTTGACTTCATCCTATTTTTTGCGGTTGGTTGCGTGGCGTTTTGTCTGGCTCTTGTTTGGAAGTCGAAAAGAGGTTAGTTTGGGTTTGGGTTTGGGGGTAAAGTTTTATGACCGACCGACCACGGAGGATTCAGAGCTATTTGGTTCTCAAGTCGGACTTATGCTTCCACTACCGCTTACCACATAACCAACCCACGTGGGTTTGTCAACTGCAATTGAGAATCGCTCCCCTGACAGCGCGTATTTGTAAACGTCCAAGCTGACCCCCCTGTCCAAAGGAAATACAATAATCTTGCTTCCAGCATCTTTGGAGATTTCCGTTGTCCCTTGTGCCAGGCGAAGGCTACCAGCTGATGCAGCTCCATAATAATTGCTTTTGCTCTGACTATCGATGGTCTCAAAATGACTGTTCTTGTATTTCCAACTGACTTTTTCTGGTTGGTCAAGAATGTTGCAGACTTCCATCCGTTTTGACTTGTCCACTGGCTCGAACTTTATCCATACTCTCTGGCTTCCTGAATCCAAACATTCTGTGACTTCGATTTTTTCAACACCGATGTTGGAATACCAGCTTTGTTTCTTCATGTAACGACGTCATCTCCAATAAGCGCGCGCGAGTGATGAGAAGAAGCCCGACCACTGGCGAACACTTAGCCTACAGTTATGTTGTTGGATAATCCAATTCGCCACAATTACTTCGCCCGTGCCGCCGCGTTCAAAATCGTTTTCAGAACACCTTCCGCATCATCACATATCTTATAACGAATAGAAAGCTGACCTGCCTCAGTCAATGATGGAACTTTTTCAACAATCTTGGCTTTCAAAAGCACTCTTAGGTGTTTTTCGACAGTCGACCTATGTCGATCGAGCCTCCTTGCAATTTCGCCTGGGTTTGAAACTCCCTGCCCTATGCACTCCAGAATTCGGAGTCGAGATTTGTCAGCAAGAGCCTTCAGAAACCTTTCAGTTGTCTCGTATCCGCTCATCATTGACGCCTTTTCTTGAAGATTCAGTGTATTGCCTCCCAGCAAATAAATTTGCCCGTTGGCAAACAAAATCACTCAACCCTCTGGAAACCATTATCTCAAACAAGACAGCAATACAGACTAGAACGTGATAACTTGTGTATCATCCAACGGTAAAAGGCACATACTACGACATGGGTCATAGGTATGGAACAGTCCTTCACGGACACGGTTTCAAAGTTTCAAGTCAATCGAAAGAAAAACTCGATTTCGGTAGAGAATCTGAGCCAGAAGTCAAACGCGTCTTTCCCGAGATCCTAGAGGAAATCAGAGGATTTGCAGACGCTTGTAACGCACCGTACGAGCAGCTGACAGGTTTCATGTGCAGTATCGGCGCCTTCAAAGCCGAACCTAACTGCAGTGTATTCGCTTCCTTCACAGGCTCCGACGTTGTGTTCGGCCGAAACTACGATTTCCTCTACAGTTTCAAAAAGCACACCGAAAGCTACCTAACTTGCCCCGAAAATGGTTACAGCAGTCTTGGCCACACAGACGTTTTCATTGGACGGGAAGACGGCATAAACGAGAAAGGTCTGGCCATAGCCATGACTGGAGTGAGTTCTCCAGGGAACCATCCGGGCGTGAGCTTCTGCCTTGCCATCCGATGCGTTCTCGACAAATGCGCCAACGTCGACGAAGGAGTCAGAGTTCTCGAAAACGTTCAGCACGTTTCAACTTTCAACTATCTTCTTGCCGACAAACAAGGAAACATTGCCGTAGTCGAAGCGTCGCCCGATAAAGTACGAGTACGGAGGCCCAACAAGGGCGAAGATTTCATTGTGTGTACAAACCATTTTGTCCATCCAGAGATGCAGGACAAGGAAGACCCCAACGCGAGAAGCACAACTGAATGGGATTCACAGCCAAGATACGCAACGATTTCGCGTATTCTAGAAGAGAACAGTGGAAAAGTCAACGTTAGACTTGCTGAAAAAATCCTGTCAAACCACAGTGGCTACGTCTGTTCGCATCAGCAGAAAATAAGGTTGGGCACGATCTGGTCAGTCATCGCAACTTTGAACGCGCCTCAGATCCTGAGAGCAGAAGGACATCCATGCAAAGCAAGCTACAGACGCGACCTCCGACTTAACAAAGTTATCCAAGAGCGAAGAATGTAACAAGCGCGTGCAGGAAGGACTCTCTAATCCGTCTGAACTTACATCTAGTTCTCTATGCCGTCTGGCCAAAGAGTCTGGCGAGATGATTACTGGCGTGGAGACTATTTGATTTCTGGAGTCCAGCGTGCGCGCTAGCCAAATCAAAGATCGGGTCACCGTAATATGACTGCAGTATGTTTATCTCGTTGGCTACCCTCATTCAACACGTGATGCCGTCAAACAAGAAGGCAATAGAATGATTTCTGAAGTGATTGCTTATTGTGGACTTGACTGTGACGAATGCAAAGCTTTCAAAGCGACTCAAACGAAAGACGTTGAGTGGAAAAAACGGATAGCCAAACACTGGTCTGATCAAAGCGAGATTAAATTCAAACCAGAAGACGTTGACTGTCACGGATGTAAGTCAGATGTGATTTCTGGCTTTTGCCGAAAACTCTGCGAGATAAAACCGTGCGCCGAAGAAAAGAGAGTCAAGACCTGTGCCCATTGCGGCGATTATCCTTGCGAAAAACTGAAAGAGTACTTGTCAACAGACCCTGTCGCCACAAATAACCTTGAAGAAATTCGCAAAGCACTCCATGTTTAACAGGTGGTGCCGAGCTAATCTGATTCTTGAAAAGGTTGGTTGGTTTGGGGTAAAGTTTTGTCCCAAACCCAAAGGTGAACGTCTGTAGGAAAATTCTTAAAAACACAACGAGACGATTCTGAAGATGTTGATGAGGAAAAATGTTCAAGGTTCGTTTTGCTGTTGTCGAGGATTGCGAAAACCTGCACAATTGTCTGATTAGAACCTTTGAGAGTCTTCGTGAGTGGTTGCCTGCTTCTTTCGTTGACCCTGAACTCAAGAGCATGCATGAACCTGAGGACATCAAGAAGCTCAGGGAGAGAATAGAAAACAAGAGCGAGATTCTTCTAATTGCTGTGGAAAACCATCAGATTGTAGGTATGGCTTTAGGCCGAGAAGCAGCGGGAGTGTGCAGTCTCGGATTTCTGGCGGTAACAAAGGAGTGCCGAGGCAGAGGAGTTGGGTCAAGACTTCTAAACAGGTTCATCAAAGAGGGAAGAAGAAGAAAAGCCCACAAAATCTGGCTGCACACATCACCACACCTCGTGCCAGCAATAAGGCTGTACGTCAAGAATGGATTCCTGCCCGAAGGCTTCTTGAGAAAACACACAAGAGGATTGGACATGATAATCTACAGCAAATTTCTCTCATAACGCTTAAGAGGCAACTTTGTTTGCAGAGGCATTCGACATTTCCTGAATTTTTTTGTGTGTGGGGGTAAAGTTTTATCTTTTTCTCTCTCTCTTCTTCAACACGCACGACGACGCTCTAATTCTAACCCTCTAGCTCTCTCCCCCACTCACTCACTCTCTCTCTACACACACACGCACACACGCACACACAAACTGAGACACAGACAGACACGTAGCATAGAAAAAAGTCAGTCTATGATTTTGCGGAAAAGCTATAACCGAAATGAACAGATATCAGGACAAGGGTTTATAGATGCTTTCAAGCATCTATGTGCTTAACAACGAATTTCTTTTCACTAATTCTCCATCTGCATAGTTCAAGCCACTCTCTGTTAAGGTTTTCAAGAACCTTTGATTCGTATTCTATTTCTTCTTTCCTCTGGGATACACCTGATGCCACCCACTATTGTGCTGCGAACACAGCCGTTACAAGAAATACAGTCACCGGTTAATCCTCCAATTTCCTTTAGCCATCTATTTGGAAGGTCTGGTTTTCGAATCAAGGGTCGGCACAGGGCAACGAAATCCACGCTTCCTTCAGCCAGTATGTTTTCAATCACGTCAAGGGATCTGATTCCACCGACCAGAATTAATGGTGCAGCGATCACTTTCCTGATTTCTCTGGCGTAAGGTAAATAGTAGGCTTCCTTATCTTTAGACCTGATATTTATTCGGCTTTCAGGTAACATAGCTGGTACCCAACCAAGTTCTTCTTTACTACGTGTCGTGACTTCCCACATGCATCCGCTGGTTTCAATGGCTGCAAACCCCGTTTTTGAAAGCCTTTCTGCAATCTTTTTGGACTCGTTGAGGTTTATTCCGCCTTCAAGAAAATCGTCGACGTTCATCTTTATCAAAATGGGAAAATCCGTTCCAACATTTTCCACGATCCTTTTGTAAATATCTTCAACGATTTTGGTCCTGTTTCCTGTGCTGCCCCCGTATTCATCTGTCCTTCTGTTAGTGTAAGGGGACAGGAACTCACTCAAGAGGTATCCATGGGCAGCGTGGAGTTGAACGGCGTCGAACCCTGCCTCCTTTGCCCTCCTCGCTGCTTTTGCAAAAGCTTCTATTGTCTCTTCTATTTCTTCAATCGTCATTTCTCGTGGCATTTTTTTAACCACAGGTTCAAAAACGGCAGAAGGGGCTATGGTGTTTTCTAACACAAAGGATTGACGACCACAATGAAGCAGCTGTATCGCAACTTTGCAACCATCGCCATGTTCATGGACTGTTTCTGCGATTTTTCTCAATCCTGGAATTAGATCGTCTCTGTATATCCCCGTCAGGCAAGGAACAGACTTACCACTAAGTTGCACATAAGCAGCACCTGTGATTATTAATCCAACTCCACCTTCAGCCAGAGTCCTATACAATTTTATGAGTTCGTCTGTAACGCTACCACCTTCAGAAGCCATATGCTCATAGGTAGCAGATCTAACTAACCTGTTTTTGACAATCATTCCACCAATCTCTCTGGCTTCAAAAGCCAAGAATTTGATCCTTTCAGGCATCTTCAACTCACTCACTTTTTCAACCTCTTGTCCAGGTTATCTTAATCATTGAAAGAGTAGCCTTTCAAACAATACACTTCTCATAAGATCTTAGAGAATTTATCATTTCCCTACATGTTTTCACGTTGAACGGTTTCGACATATTATTTTTAAGTGTCTGTCCTCACTTTGTTCTTTTGGCAATATGATATGTCAATCCGAAATCCTACCAAAAGTAGGGTCTTCGGGAGATATCTCCAATCTAAGGAAGACGGTACTCGCACCTAATTAAGTGCAAATACCCTCGCGTGCGGCTAAGATGAGAAAACATGAGCATATCTCATTGCCAAGCCGAGCTAAGATGGAGTGGCAGTTGAAAATGCGGGCCTTGCTTCGAGCCAACTAGAGGTTTCTTACTCCCGATGAAGGAGAAAACAGTGAGAACATGGATGGACTTTTTTTAGAAAGCGCGCACGTTTACATTTAATGTAAACCAATATTTGAACCTAGCGCGCATGCGTGTTCCTAAAATGGTCTAAAATGGTTTTAATTCCGTTTTGCACATTTCTGCCAGTGCTCAAGAAGACAGTTGCTCAAAGAAATCAAGAACAGATACGAAGCCCAAGACCTTCCTTAAATCATGGAAGGCGAATAAAAACCATTTTAGGCCAATTTCGGAACAAGCATGCGCGCGCTATCATAGCATAGAGATTGGAAAGAGATTAGTCGTTAGTGAGCTCGAAGAGCTCGCGCTCTAACTTCAAACCATTTGACGAATATCCTGTGACCTTCTTTCACCGGTTAGTGCATAAACGATTTAAACACTGGTTTGTTACAAGAACGGGTGCTAGGGAGACTTTAGATGAGTATTGAACTTCCAGAAGCAAAGATTCTTGCCGATCAAATGAATAAAGAGCTGAAGGGTAAACACATAAAGAGGTATCTTCTTCGAGACTGCGGAAAATTGCAGACAATTGGGTTCATAAACAGGGATAACAAATCCTTTGATCAACTTGTGAACAGAGAAGTCGAATCTGTCATTTCTAGGGGCAACTCCATACGCGTGAAGCTTGATGGGGGGATGAACATGATTCTCAGCCCTGAATACGGCGGCGAGATTTTTTATCACTTAAGTGAAGCGACCGTTCCAGAAAAGTTTCATCTGAAGATAGATTTTTCCGACAACACCGCGTTGACGGTGAGATTCACTAGTATGGGAGGTATGAGGGTGTTGAAGGATGATGAACTTATGGACTCTTATATGTTCAAACGAGACTTCAACCCAGAGATACTGTCACCAATAGATGAGACGTTTACATTCAACAATTTCTCCAAACTTTTGCAGGATAATAACAAGGCGCTCAAATCGATTCTTGTTGGAAAAGATGCTGTAGTGGTTGGGCTGAGTAACAGCGCCTTTCAAGACATCATATACAGAGCTAAACTTCATCCGAAAAGAAAGGCCTCGGAGTTAAACTCGGGTGAGCAAAGAGCACTTTACAATGCCATCAAACTTTTGCTTCGAGAGAGAATCCGGCTGAACGGCAAAAACCAGTTCTCGGATCTTCATCAGAAGCAAGGCCACTACGTTTCAGCCATGGGTCCGAACATGAGAAAACAGAACTGTCCAGTTTGCCGCACTCCTATAGAAGAGCTGAGTCTTGGAGGAGGCAAAGTGTTTGTCTGCCCAAAATGCCAGAAATAGAAACTGGAGAAAGCGACCGCGCGCGCTAGAATTAAACCTTGCGTTGCTCGTTTAACTAGTTGGAAAATCTTATTCTGGAAACAAATTTCGGAAGCAATAGATTTGGTTGGTTAGATAAAACTCTACCCCCAAACCCACACCTCCTTCTGAACACCACAAGCGCGCGTGCGTGTTCCCAAATTCCGTTTTTCTAGTGTGAGAGTTGGGACGCGCCTTCTACCGATGCTCTCTCCCATCTCATGGCAGATCACAATCCATTGACGGAGCAAAGCCAGAAGCATAAAACATTTTGCAAACGAATTTAGGAACAGGCATGCGCGCTACACCAATAAAGACTTTAATGAAAATCCGTCTAATTATGTCTATGAAAACAAAACTTCTGGCGATAGTGGGTTCCCACAGAAAAAACGGCAATTGCTACGCATTAGCCAAGTCCATTCTCGAGTCTACAAGTCCCAAGTCCAGAATAATCCAACTAGCAAGCAAGAAAATTGAGTTTTGCGTTCTCTGCGAAAAATGTGTGCACGAAGACTGTGTCCTGACAGATGATCTAAACCAGATCCTCGCAGAGATGAAGAAAGCCGAAGCGATAATATTCATATTCCCCAAGTATCTGTTGGCTTCCTCAAAATTTTTAGCTTTCCTGGAAAGACTGGACACAATTGTTCATATGCGAAAACACAAAGGCTACAGACACACCTTCACAGAACCAAACTATAGGCTTCTACCAAAGCAACAACCTTTCTGCGTCTTTGCCTTGTCAGGCACGGGCAGATTCAAGAAAGAAACAGTGCGTACTGTTGTAGAGTATATCGAATCTCTTGGGTTGACATTAGTCTCACACGATCGTCCTCCCTTCATAGCGGTCAACGTCAGAACGGGTGATGAAAAGGGCGAAGTTCTAAAGAACAAAGCTGCGTTGAAACAGTGTACAGAACTGACAAACAAGGTTATCAAGTCAATCAAGAAAATTGATTTGGCGCATGCGTGCGCGCGCCGTGAGTGTGAGTGAGTGTATGAGTGAGTAGGCGTTAGTGTGGTTGAGAGAGCGCAAATGTTTGGGTTTGGGAGGTAAAGTTTTATCCAACCAACCAAACCAAAAAACAGGATTGATTCGGTCCTGCCTGCACTAGGTCGAACCGATTGAGTTTCTCATGACATCATCTATGCTCTCTACATAGACTTCTGCCTTATCCAACCATAACTGTTTTTCCTCATTGGCTATCGATTCTTTTTTTCGCAATTCCAGCGAATAGTGCACGATATGATTGCTTTCTGTTCTGAAAGCATTCGCTATGTCTGAATATCTCTTCTTCTTTTGTTTAGTTTTTCTTATAAGCTGGAGTTGCAGATTGGCAATATAGAAAATGACCTTTACAAAATCTTAAAGAAAAATCGACTCCAAGCTTGTCTTTTTTCCTGAATTCATTCTTGTATTTTTTGAATTCTTTGATCCAATATTTCATTTCATCTGTTTTTGATGCGGGTTTGATCGGTAATTCGTCAAAATCGAGTTCTTTCCCATAAACAATTTGTGCATTTTTCAAAGAGTTCAAGAAAACAGGAAGGTTCATGTGCCTCATCAAGCTGCCCTTTTGTTTTCCTCCAAAGAATTCTTCAGCACTCATTGTTCCCAGATCTATTTTGTGACTGGAAACTATCTTTTCATTCAGTCTCTCGTTGATCAGTTTCTCTTTTCCAAAATCGAAAGATGACTCCATTACTCCAACAAGATCAATGTCACTTGATTTCACCATGTCCTTCGTCAAAAAAGACCCCACAAGATAAAGTGAAATCAAACTGTTTCCAGTGTTTTCCAGAACAATTTGAACTATTCTTTCGATGAGTCGTTTATCACTCATGATTCTCAATTGCTTGGCTAGAACATTTAAAGTGTTGAGGTAAAGTTTTGTCCCAAACCCAAAGGAAAAACAAGTGCGGAAAAAGTTACAGCGCGCGATAAACCTGAACCTTCTTAGTAGCTGAATTTAACTAGCGCGCTACATTGTCTACTGGAATAGCGCGCGTTAAACGCTTATTTGCTGTACAGTAAGAAATTGTAGAAAGAGAAGAGTGAGAAAATGGTTTCAGTCGCAGTTTTGGACCTCAGCAAGCCTGATGCTTGGAACCGTTGGATCATTGGCACACCAGAAGACGTGCCCGAATCTTCGCCATTCTTTTCCGAGCAAATTCAGATTGCGTTTGTGAACAATCCCCAGAAGGGTGTACTTGAGAAAGAAACTGAGCATTCTCATGCACCTCCCATTGAGGAATACTATCTCGTGTTGGAAGGCACTCTGAAAATAGAAGTGGAGAGCGAAGTAGTCACTTTGAAACCTATGCAAATCCTCAAGGTCCCACCCATGAAGCGACACAAAATAACTCACTATTCCCTCCCTGTTCGATGGTTCATCATTCGTGCTCCAATCTCAACACGTCAAACTAAAATCGTATCCACGTAATCAATGCCTCTTTAGAAGAGGCCCAGACCCGCGCTTCCATGGAACGTTTAGGGTTTGGGGGTAAAGTTTCATCCCAAACACACATAGCAAAAAACGAAATAGCGCGCGCGTACACTGGTCAGAAATCCATTAATCATTAAAGCTGAACTTTTTAGAGAAGCTTTAACTTTCTTTCTATGAGTATAAATATAATGTATGTGAAGAACCCTAGAACCAATGAGATTAGACCTAGAAGTGTGGATATCTCGAATATCGAGAATACTCCAAAAGCAATAAGGATTAGCCCTATGATACCCATGATTCCAAGAAGGACTAGACCTTTTCTGCCAACAACTTTCTTTTGACTCGTTTGTTTAGTCATTTTTTAACTCTTCTCTCAGCACGCGCGCTTTTCAGTAACGCTAATGTCAATGTTTCTTATTGAATACAAGGAAGTATGTGTGCATTATTACCGAACATGGTCTATTCTTTACTTGAAATGCCGTTGGTGACATCCTATGGTGTATGAAAATGAAAAAATCTATGATTTCAAAATTGGATAATCTGTTAATCCAAGTGTAGTGATGTGGATAAAATCTCCTTTCCTTTGTCTGATATTGGTCAGCACATTTCACAATCAGTTTCCCATTCTCTTTCAACCATTCAGGAAACTTTGTATCTGCTATATCCATGAATTCAAGTAATTCTTCGTAAGTTTGAACATAATCTCCATAATCCTCTCTTCGAGGGTCATTAGAACCTTTGTATCCAAAGAAATATGGGGAGTCATAGACTATTCCATCAAACTGATAATCAAAATTCAATGAATTCACATCTGAAACAATTTCTTGACCATAAGGTTTTATGTCAGAGAAAACCACTTTTCCATATTCTTCCAATCTTGTTTTTCCATAAAAGTTCTTCTTAAGATATTCATCCCATAGGTGCTTCTTTCCACAAGTTGGGTCTAGAATCATTTTCTCTTTAGATGGCGGTATATGAAAAGTCAAGATCTCTCCAAAGAATTCTCCTAGTCTCTTACTCCCATTGTGAGAAATAGGATATTTCGCCAAACTGTTTCACCTATTTCTAGCAAATATATGAACTAGAGCTTCTTTGAGCAGTCCTCCTCTAGAGAATTCAATATTGAAGATGTAATCTAGACCATTGAATGCTTTGACTATTTGGTTTTCAGAGACACGCCATACATCTCCATCGGTTATCCATATGAAATCCCAGTGACTCCTCACAAGTTCATTCCTTCGATTGATGTATGAGTCAACAATTTCCTCAGGTTTTGACCCAGCTCCAGAGAAATAATTCGCTTCAATATTCACAAACTTTTTGCTTTCTTATAGTCACGATTTCAATTGAAGATTCTTCCACAAACCGTAAGAACTGATTCAATCAATCCGTAAACTATGTATGGAAGTGACAAAGGATGAACAGAGTTGTTTTTGCTTCGCTTACAATTCTGTGTTTGCTTTCCGTATCGTCAATAACGGGATTGATTCAAGTTGTCAAGGCTGATGGTGGAACCATTTACATACGGGCTGACGGCTCAATAGAGCCGCCGACAGCCCATATCTATACCGCAGACAACATTACATACACCTTAACTGGCAACATCACCGCCAATGCTGATGGAATTGTGGTTGAGAGAGACAACATCGTTTTGAACGGGGCAGGCTACACCGTGACGGGAATCCTAAGCGGGAACGGAACAACGCTTACGAACAGGAGCAACGTGACAGTAAGAAACATGACGATAACAAACTTCTACGTTGGCATTGGGCTCAGCTCTTCTTCTAGCAATGTTTTGTCTGGCAACAACGTCATGGCAAACAACTGGGTTGGCATTGAAGTCGAATCTTCTTCTAACAACATTTTGTCGGGCAACAACGCCGTAGGCAACTATGATGGCATTTATCTCGACTCTTCTTTTAACAACACTTTGTCGGGCAACAACGCCGCAAACAACTGGATTGGCATTGAGCTGCGCTCTTCTTCTGATAACACTTTGTCGGGGAACAACGCCGCAAACGGCGATTATGGCATTTATCTCTTCTCTTCTAACAACAACTTCATTTTCCACAACAATTTTGTGAACAACCCAGCCTACACAGCAGGCTCGGTTAACATTTGGGATGATGGGAGCAGGGGTAACTACTGGAGCGACTATCTGACAAAGCATCCGAACGCCGCTGAAGTTCACAGCTCAGGCGTCTGGAACAGACCTTACGTAATCGACACGAACAATATTGACCATTATCCGCTTATGGTTCCATATATAATTCCAGAGTTTCCATCGATTCAAGCTACGATGTTTTTCATGTTATTAACACTACTAACAGTCATAATCTACAAAAAGAAAGGCGTGAAAACAAGCCAAAGTCAGACAGAACCTAGAGAAAACGCAATAACCAACCATCCTTCAAAAAGAAAGCTAATCTTAAATCTGCACTACAACAGAAGATAAACTAGGGGTTCAAAGATGAATGAAGACGACAAGAGATATGGGAAAAAAGTATGCTCGCTGTACCTGCTATCCTTGCAGTTCTAGTTGTGGTTATCGGCGGAGCATGGATTATCAATAGTCAACTTCAGCCAAAAGGAAAACAATGGGTTTCTATTGGAAGTTGGAGTGGGTCCGAACAGAATAACGATATGACTACAGAGCAGTTTGTGATAACTGGGGACGAATGGCGGATTAATTGGCGTTGCAACGATATAAACGCGTTTGATTCGAATTTTCTTATTATTGTCATGAACGCCACGGCACATAACGTGACAAAGGAGATTCAAACGCCATTTCAAACTTACAGTGGAGAGGACCTTCTAGATGTGAAAGGCAGATTCTATTTGCACATTGTCATTCTTGGAGGCTTGGGTGATTGGAATGTCCATGTTAGTGAATACAAGTGAGACTTGAAGTTGAAAGGACTTGGTCCCTACATTTGAAAGAGGAATATGAACGGAAAACTTCGACCTTTTCTAGTTGCTGAGTGATTTGACTGTCTATAGCGCGCGCCATTTGTGTGTGTTTGTGTGTGCGTGTGTGTAGAGAGAGAGTGAGAGTTAGAGCATTAGAATTAGAGAATTAAAAGGAGAGAGAAAAAGGGTAAAGTTCTATCCAACCAACCAACGACGATGATGCCCTGCCTAGAACAGAATGGCAATGCCCTAGGAGGTATTTCGAAGAAGCCGAAAGTGGTTGAGGATAGAACTGAAACTCGTGAGTTCCTCAGCTTGACCGTGATGTCTGATGAGGACGTTGTTTATGGGGCTCCTGCGGCTCGGTTCACTTTTCGGCTGGCAGAATTGATCCAAGAAGGCATTGGACTTAGCGAGTGACACGTGCTAATTCGGTTTGAATTCTTCATTTCATCATTAAGGTTTAGTCACAGTTTGTGATGACGTGTTGAGACTTAGCCTTAAGAGAATGGTCAATCCTTTTGGGATTGACGTGAGCAGGTTTGAAAGCTGACAGACAGAACGATAATGTTTTGATTAGGGATTTCCGTAAGTCTGATTTGGATGATTTGCTGCGTCTTCTGCCCGTGTGCAATGCTGAGGAGTTTGAAGCCACCGGGTTTGATCCTGATCATGTCAGGGGAATGGTTAACCGTTGGTTCGGGTGGGGTGGCAGGTTTTTGTTCGGATTGTTAGGGTTGTTTGGGAAAAGACCATTGAAGTTTCTGGCTGCAGAAGCTGATGGCAAGCTCGTGGGAACAACGATCGTTGCAGATAGGGGGAAATTGAGTTCAATTTCTGTGGTAATGGTTGATCCAGATTGCAGGAGAAGAGGAATCGCCACGAGATTAATGACACGTGCGCTTGAGTATGTTCGCCAAAGGGGAAAGGCGAGAGCGGTGTTGGGTGTACTATCGACGAATGTTCCTGCGATAGACATGTATGTTAAACTGAGGTTCAGAGCTTTTGAAAATGCTGTTTATTTTGTTGGAGAAACAGGTTCATTTGTCGCACCAGAAGACGTTGACGGCGTCGTGATTAGGCCGTTTCAGAATGACGATTTGAACGAGGTTTACACGCTTGTCGTGGCTTCGGAGGACCCTGTTCGATTGAAGATGTACGATTTCAGGAAGAACAATTTGAAGACACCGTTTCTGGCGCGTTTTTTCCGTACCTCGAAGGAAACAAAGCTTGCTGCAGTGCATAATGGCAGGATAGTTGGTTATGCTGAAGTCTCGTACACGACCACTAACGAAGTAGGCAAGATCGGGTTCATACACGCTAACGTCGAGGGTAGGAAGCTTGGCGTTGAGAAACTGCTCATAAATGCCGCACGATGCGTTGTTGAGACTGCTGGTGTGAACAGGTTTCGCGTAACCGTTCCCTCGACGCAGCAGGAGCTGGCCGAAACGGTGAAGGCGTTGGGGTTCAAGAAGGCTCTTGCGGTTGACGGAATGGTGGCAGAATTTTCCTGATCTGCTGTGACGTGTGTGTTACCATCCAACATTACCACAACTGTTACCTCAGCCTATAGGGGGAGTGTCAGCCCCATGGCAAAGAGAAATTCACGGGCGGAATGAGAGATAGACTTAACCACTCAAGTCGGACGGAAAAATCACATACCGGCTCTGCTAAGCCATGGATTATCCTCAATCCCCCAAATGACATTGACAAATATCGGTTCCTTTCTTTCGCAGCCGACAAAACATAGCGCGCTGCCTTGTCCCTTTATTGTGCGTTCGCACTTGAACTGCCCACTCGGCTCAGCATCCGACCTGAACAGCCTCACCGTTTTCAAGGATGCTCGTTAACTGTATATGCAAAGTGTATATGCAAAGTGTATATGCAAAGTGTATATGCAAATTGTATATGCTTTTAAATTCGTGTTTTTTGCGAATTTAGGGACAAGCCAGCGCGCTAAAGTTTTATCCCAAACTCAGACCCGAAAAATCGAGATGCAGAAAAGTTATAGCCGACCCAAATCAAGACTATCTTGTTTTAGCGTTCAAGGTGTCGACAATGATTGACATATCTACTGTTTCCATTGCGATTGCTTCTGCTGGTGTGCTAGCAGGAGTCATATATTACATCGTAGAGATTCGGCATCAGAGCAGATTAAGACAAACGGAGAGCATGATTAGACTGTCTCCATGGTTCAATATGAGCGCCAGAGAAGTGCAGGAAGCAATAACTCAAGTCTGTTCTATCGAATACGAAAACTATGATGATTATCTCGCAAGATATTCCGAAAAACCAGAGCATATGATGTTGAAGATTCTTGGCAACTATTTTGAAGGGATAGGCATCCTTGTTTACAGAAAACTGGTAGAAGCGGATATTGTATACGATTTTTGGGGAGACATCATTCAGTCATCATGGGAGAAGATCAAGCCTCTGATAGTAGACATGCGAAAGGATTCTGGCGACCTCAACATGTTTCAGTACTGGGAGTATCTCTACGAACAAATGAAGAGAAGAAAGCAGAAGCTTCAACCAACAGCATAGATTTAGATTTAGGGGCAAAGTTTTATAGTTCTGAAATGTTCAGAGTCCTCTTGCGGTGGGTCTTAGGCGGGGGGCTAGGGGTCCCCTGTACCGTAAACCCTCTATAGGACGGGCCGAAAGCTGGGGCTGAGGCGTTTAAGGCTGCTGAGGCCTTCATCTCCGAAACGAAGACTATCCGTCCCTTGGGGCTGGCGGTCATTAGGCGGCTTCCGTAGGGGAGCTGTCTTTAGTGTTGACCAGGCGAACTTGGCCAGGACCGGGAGGGAGCAACCTAAGTCTGGGCGTTCAGCGCTCAGGGGGATGCGGGTACGAGTGTAGGGTTTGAGGGTTCAGCGGAGTCTGAGCGCCGATCTCCTGTGGCCCACCGCTCTTTTCTGTGAAACGATTCCGAATCCGTAAACAATCAAACTCGTTTCCATCGGCACTAGAAAATGATAAATGCCGTCAAGGTTTATTCTGGTGTTGACTGGAAGTTTAGGCATGCCTTTCAACGAGGTTCGCAAGGATTATCTGCTCGACCGCTGGGTCGTCATCGCCACTGGACGCGGCCGCAGACCGACCGACTTCGCAAAGCAGCAAACACAGCCAGCCAAGGCAGGTATTTGCCCGATGTGCCCGGGTAACGAGCACATGACTCCACCAGCCTTTCTGGTTTACCTCAAGTCAGGCAGCGGTATAAAGAAGACTGAGGACAGAGATCACCAGAGACACAAGAACTGGTTGATCCGCGCGATCCCAAACCTTTATCCCGCGTTTTCCCCTCCGCACGGCAAGGTCGACTTGAAGCTGATCAGCAAGAGTCAAAATCTAACCATGGCTGTCGGACATCACGAAGTCCTCGTTGAATCGCCAGTTCACGATGAACACCCGGCGAACGCAAGAATCACACAACTAGTACTAGTCATCAACGGTTATGTTGACAGACTGTGTCAGCTCTCGGCGAAACCTTATGTTCAGTACGTTTCAATCTTTCGCAACCACGGGTTAGAAGCCGGAGCCTCTCTCTCGCACGCTCACAGTCAAATAATTGCAACCCCATTTGTGCCAACGATCGTCAAAGAGGAGATTAAAGCAGCAAAGAAATTCTGGAAGGAAAACAGGAAATGCGTCTTCTGCGACATAATTGAGAAAGAAAGCAAAGGGCCAAGACTCGTCCTGGAAAACGCAAAGTTTGCGGTCTTCACGCCTTATGCGAGTGTGAATCCCCTGGAGTTCTGGATGTTTCCTAAAAACCACGAGAGCTCGCTGCTCGACATGCAAAAGGGCGAAGTGAAAACCCTTGCAGAGACATTAAAAGAGTGCCTTGGCAGGCTGAAATGCCTAGTGCACGATCCTCCGTACAATTTTGGTTTCCACCAGACCACGAGCAAGGAAGCGTCTGACCACTATCATTGGCACTTGGAGGTCTACCCCAAGCTGGCAACATGGGCTGGATTCGAAAAAAGCACAGGAGTATACATAAACACTATGACTCCCGAAACAGCCGCAGAAAGCATGAGAAAAGCCTCTTCACACTGAACTCTGCAAGACCTTCTTCTCGTATTGCGGCCTGACTTGCAGGAAATCTTCGACATAAGCTCTGAGAGGTTCTGCCACGCTCCACGCTTGAGCGATGCATCCTCTAGGCGTGTACGGCGGTTCCCCATCAAAGATTTCTCCCAGGGTTCCAAGCCCTGCCTCAAAAACCTTCTGCGTGAACAACGGTTTCAGAAAGTTTTGGAACGCGTATTCGCGCTGCAACTCTGCATATCCCTTGACCTTAAGAAAAGCTGTGGTTAGCGGGCCCAAGAGCCAGGGCCAAACCGTGCCGTTATGGTATGCTCTGTCTCTGCTTGCTCTATCACCCGAATAGACTCCAACGTAACGCGGGTCATTCCTTGCAAGAGTTCTCAAACCGCAGGGAGTTAAAAGCTCATTCTGAACAACGTCAACGACCCTCTGGTTCTTAGCATCGTCAAGCATCGTAAAATCCAATGCGACGGCAATGATCTGGTTGGGCCTCAGAGAAGCGTCTAGTTCATGCTCATCAACCACATCGTACAAGCAGCTTCTTTCCAAATTCCAGAATTTGCTAACGAAACTTTTCTGGACCATTTCAGCCATTTGCCGGTATTCTTCAGCTCTGCTGCTCTCCCCGAACCTGGTTGCCAGCGACTCCATGGTCTTCAGGGAATTATACCACAAGGCTTGTACCTCAACAGCCTTTCCAGGCCTAGGCGTCACTGGCTCATCGTTAACTGCCGCGTCCATCCAAGTCAACTGTGGACCATGGCAGAGCAAGCCATCAGCATCCACGTGAATGCCGAAGAGAGTTCCCTCAACGTGGTTTTCGATGAAGGCCTTCAGAGCTTGCCAAATGTGTTGTTTAACAAATCTAAAATCGCCAGTGTACTTGACATATTGCAACACTGCGTTTACGTACCAAAGCGTAGCGTCAACCGTGTTGTAAGCTGGCGGTCCAACCTCGTCTGGAAGAAAGTTCGGAATCAGGCCTCTATCGCAGTATTTTGCAAACCCGAGGAAAACTGCTCTCGCTTCTTCAAACCTTCCGGTGACAAGCATCAATCCTGGCAGGGAAACAAACGTGTCCCTCCCCCATGCACTGAACCAAGGATAGCCCGCGATCACGGATCTCTGCATATCATCTATACCTTTCGTTATGAATGCCCCACTCGCTAGGACAAGCAAGTCTAGCCAATTGCTTGCAGAGCTGTTTTCATGGGAACCGTAGAATCTTGTTAATGCATCCTCACGTCTTCCCATTTCTTTTTCGAACAAGGCCCTGAGGTCACTAACGGTCAAAGGGATTTCTTTCAAAGCTTTTCCTGCCCGATCTTCATCTTCGTCTGCTACCGCAACTATTGCAAAGTCCTTGGTCTCGCCCGTGCTTACGCTTGTTTCAAAGTATCCAGGTTGGTAACAGTCGTCGAAGCAGCTTTCTCCACGACTTGCCTCTTCACGAAGGTAAATTCTTTCAACCCATTTGCCCGCATCAAAGTAGCCCCCGTCTGTTGCCCTCATCAGAAGGGTTGCCTTAGGATTCTTGAAACTCAATTTGACCACGTTGCCTTCCTGCTCTTGGCTGAAATCGGAGGCCTTCCATCTATCCGTGACTGAGTGAAAATGTCTCCAGTTAACCAATGACGACACGTGCATTTTGGCTTCAAGATTACCCTTGTTTGAAACACTGTAAATCGCTATCACACAGTTCTTTTCGTAGGGCATGAGAATTGCTTTTTGAACGATCACGTTGTTTGCAACGTAAACATACTTTGGGAATGGCGAAATAGAAAATTCTCGCAGAAAATCAGATCCTCGGGGCAGAATTCCACTCTGAAATTCGTTGGCACCAAGCTGGTAGGCATCGTCTCCCAAAACTATTTCCTCATCCAGCTTTGACAAGAACACTCTTCGGTCTCTCGGCGGGTGCACAGCTCCTATCAGCAATCCATGGTATTTCCTCGTGTTTATGCCTAGGACAGTGGAAGACGCGTAGCCGCCTAAACCATTTGTTATGAGCCACTCTTTCCGAATCGAGTTCTCAAAGTTGGAAAGAGCTGCTCGGTCAAAGCTTATAGATGGCAGTCTCATCTAGGGCATCAGCTTAGCGACATTCTTTTCTCTTGCCACACCGAAATAGTCTGCCACTGGAGTGCATTTTGCTCTGAAAAGCAAAAAGTGCGGTTTCTTGAGTTTGCATTCAGTCAAGGTTTCAGCGTAACCCATGCCTTTGGCAAAAACGATGTCAACTGAATCGTACGCGCTAAGAAACTCTGCCGAAACCTCTTTCACTGCTAGTCCCACAGAATCCGTTCCCGTAGTTATCACCCTGTCAGCGACCTTGCTCATTCCAGAAGCCTCAGCATCTTCCAGAGTCGCATCGTTGATAACCGGCACACCTTTGACAGCGACTGTCACTGTTAAACCCATGTTTTTCAACTGTTCAACAAGCAACGTGTCAAAGACGATTTCGCCAGCGTTGTCCGTCAAGTAGAGAACCGTACGAGCCTTCTTTGCCAGCGCGTAAGCGTTGTTGATGTCGTCGATAGCCAAGTCTTTTGACGCCTCTCTGAAATTCTTCTTCAGACTGCTGAACGAGGCCCTGTGGCCTGGAATGTCGAATTCAATGATGTTGCCAACGATGGCACACAGGCAGGCTCTCTTAAACCGATCCTCTTGCGCGTAGCCCTCTTCGACCAGTTTTCTCGCGTAGGACAAGAGTTTCAGAGCCTTCTCATTGCTTATCCTCTTGCTTCTCTTGTACGGATCATCGTTGCCGGTGACTCTTCTTATCACCCGGTCTCTCTTCGTGCCCAAGTCAGCCGGAACCGCCGTCGGTCTAAACTCCTTGGTCAGCAATCGCATCAGGTCGCTCATCGCTCTGAAACGCAACGCACGGTTCGTTGTGGCCTCCTTAGCCTCTGCTGCGCCCCTGCTAACGATGCACGCCACACATTCAGCTTCGACCTTCAAATGTTCCCAGACTCACCTATCGCTTCATCGCTTCTGCAAACTCGCGCATGATCGTATATGGGTCTTTCGCTTTGACAATGCCGCTTGCAACCAGCACGCCCCGAGTGCCGAGCTTCAACGCCGCGGCAACATCTTCACCACGACTTATACCTGCACCGCACAGAAGTGTTACCTCCTTGTTGACCCCTCTGACGAGCTTAACGGTGCCAGCGACAACCTCAGGCTGAGCCTTTGAAACTGAAATCCCAGTGCCTATCAGCTCCGGCGGCTCAACTGCGATCACGTTGGGTTTCAGAGATGCCACAGCAGCACTAATTGTTGGATTGTTGGCACAAACAACGGAAACCATTTCATTCTCCCGCGTAATCCTGACTAGTTCATCGATGACCGAAAGTTTAAGCTGCTTCTCAGAATGGTTGATCAAAGTCCCTGTTGCGCCGGCTTCTTTAACAGATTCTGCGAGTATATGCCCCGTGTAACCGCCCGGCTTTATCGGGTCCACGTGTTGAGCAAAGACAGGGATCTCAACAGCCTGAGCCACGGCCGACAAGTCTGCAAGTTGGGGAGCCACTGCAACGTACACATTCGTTTCATGGCTAACCCTCTCGGCCTTCTTGGCCAACTCAACCGCTCTCTTGCCAGTTGCCTCGAGGTACGTTTTGAAATTGACAACTATGGCTGGCTCACGAAACCTCACCATTAGTTTATGCCACCTTACCCTGGGTGTCTGTTCTGTCAGTTAATATCGTTTTGGAATAGAAAAAGTGTTTGTGGATCTTGTTATGTCAGCGCAGTATCAACTTGTGCTCTTTTTCGATGGCCCCTCATTCGTTCCTCTAGCAAAGACCGCGGCTGCGATGGCCGTCGTCCATAAGCCGCCTTTGTCTCCCGTTGCAGACTGTGTCACGTTTGCCGTCTTGATAATCATACCGCTGGTTTTGAAAAGCTGTTCTTTTTCGTGCCAATCGGTTTCTGGGTCAAACTGGATTCCCATGGTCGTGGCAAGCATCGTTGCAGCAAGGTCTTCTGAGTAGTCTCCAGCCTTGTCGTCAGGCTGCCCGAAAGAGTGGTGTTCTGAAAGGTAACCGTAGTTGTGCTTACCCGATGGAATGGCGACGCCTATGGATGATGCGATCAGCCTGTGCGGTTCATTCGTCGAGTTTCTGGCAAGGACAATGAAAGTTATCTCTCCAGGTCTTATCATCTCTAAGCCCCGCTCTCTTGAAATCATCTTGCAGCCTGGCGGTATGATGCTTGAGACACTGACTATGTTGCAATGCTGTATTCCTGCGTCCCTCAGGGCCAACTCAAAAGACTGCAGTTGTTCCTTGTGTTTTCCAGTGCCCTTTGTTAGGAAGAAATATCTCGGGATCATTTTGCGAATAGATTGATCTGTCCGCTTATTAGTCTTTTGTTTTTCTAGGAACACTATCGTTTTGTTAGGGAAAAGGATAACAGAGCTTTGCACATAGTAGTTTTGAGGAAGACTGATTGTCGCAGGGCCGAAGCGTGTTCAGGGACGAAACAAAACTCGACATCAACTATGTTCCCCGAAGGCTCCCTCACAGGGAACATGAACTAGGTTTGCTCAGAGGATTCCTTGGTTTTGCGTTGAAGTCTCCAGGAAGAATGGCCCAGAGAGTTATAATCACTGGAGATGTGGGAACTGGCAAGACGGCGCTTTCCCACCGTTTCGGAGCTGACATCGGTCACGAAGCCAGCACGCGCGGAATAAACCTGCGTTACGTTCACGTTAATTGCCGAGAGTATGGTGGAAGCCTTTTTCTCATCCTTCAGCACGTAGTCTCGGTTTTTCATCCAAACTTTCCCAAGCGTGGCTATTCGGCCGAAGAACTCCTGCGCACGCTTATGCAGATTCTGGACGAGGAAAATGCTTGCATAATCCTGAGCTTGGACGAGTTTGAAAGCCTCGTTAAGAGAGAAGGCTCTGAAGCTGTATACAAGCTTACGCGACTCCAAGAGACGAGGCAAAACAAGCCTCAGCGGCTGTCGCTCGTGTGCATTCTGCGAAATTTGGATACGGTCAAACAGCTGGATGCCAGCACAAGAAGCACCCTGCAGTCCAACATCATAAGCCTTGACAGATACGCAAAACAGCAACTCGTCGACATTCTGAATGACAGGGTTTCCCTGGCCTTCGAGCCCCTAGCCGTGCCCGAAGGAACCGTGACGCTTATTGCCGAGCTTGCTTTTTCCGAAAGTGGGAATGCCCGTTTTGGAATTGAGCTGCTCTGGCGCGCTGGAAAATACGCAGACGCTGAGGGCTTTGACACTGTAACACCAGAATGCGTGCGAGAAGCTGTTTCAAGCATATTCCCAGCTATGCGGAGAGGCGACCTTGCCACTCTCGGCCTGCACGAGAAACTCTTCCTGCTGGCTATAGCCAGAATCTTCAAAGAAAACCAGAAGGCCAGCATCTCGCTCTCTGAAGCGGAGCAAACGTATACCGTTGTATGTGAAGAATTCGATGCGTCGCCAATTAGCCACACGCAGTTGTGGAAATACCTTAAGGACTTTTCAAACCTCGGCATAGTTGAAACACAGGTCTCCGGGACCGGCAGTCGCGGCAGGTCAACAACCATTTCTTTGCCCAGAATCCCTGCGCACGAACTGGAGAAAGAGTTAAGAAGCTTTTTCGAAAAGAGGCTTGAGAAGTCATGAACGTAGAAGACGTTTTCTCTTCAAGGCTTCGCATGAAGATCTTAAAGATTCTGTTCAACGTCGGCGAGCTAAACGTTTCCGAAATTGCTCGCAGGCTAAGAATCAACTACATTTCGGCAACCAAACACCTGAAGATCTTGGAAGACGAAGGCATCTTACAACGCAAGATGTTCGGCAGAATCCGCCTTTACAGAGTCAACGAGCAATCACCCAAGACTAAAGCGTTGCAAAACCTCATTGACGCTTGGGAACACCAAAACGAAAAATAGACCCCCAAACAGAACACATTAGGGAGACAGTCTAAAATGTCGATGGTTGACGTGTCTGATAAGCCCGAAATTCTTCGCGAAGCAACAGCAACGGGAACTGTTAAGCTGAAAAACGAGACTATCCGGCTAATCAAAGAAGGAAAAGTCGCAAAGGGAGACCCGTTTCACACCGCCAAGATTGCCGGAATCCTGGCGGCTAAGAAAACCAGCACGTTGATTCCTCTGTGCCACACTTTGCCTTTGACTAGCGTTGAAATCGACGTGAAAATTGAGGGCAAAACGAGAGTTAAAGTCACCGCAAACGTCAAGGCGAAAGCCCCAACGGGAGTTGAAATGGAAGCCTTAGCGGCCACTGCCACGAGTCTTCTCACGATATGGGACATGGTAAAACAGTACGAGAAGGATGCCCACGGTCAATATCCATCAACAACCATAGAAAACATTCATGTCGTGAAAAAAGTGAAGAAAACCAGTTAGGAGAAGGTATTCAAAAAATGAGCGAAAGTGCAACGAAGCACAAGGCTGAGGCCCCAGCAAGACTGAAATTTGGCATTTTCACCTGCAGCACATCGCGTTATCTCCAATCGAAGAAAGGAGAGGAATTTGAAGATGCTTCAGGAGACTTGATTGAGAAATTATTGAGAAACGCAGGGCACCAAGTGACGTTAAGGAAGCTGATTCCTGACGACAACGTCCTGATCAGGCAGAGTGTGAAACGTGCACTAGCCTCGCCTGACCTGGACGCTGCGGTGTTCTGCGGCGGCACAGGAATAGCCCCATCAGACGTGACCATTGAAACGGTCTCACCTCTTCTCGAAAAAACGCTTCCAGGGTTTGGAGAGATATTCAGACGCCTGAGCTTTGACGAAATCGGATCTGCGGCAGTGCTGTCTAGGGCAATCGCTGGAGTGGCTGAGGGCAAAGCCCTTTTCTGTATTCCAGGCTCACCGGACGCTGTGAGAGTCTGCATGGAGAAACTGATCCTGCCCGAGACACCGCATATAGTAAAGCATGCACGCGAGTAGAGCCTCAAGGATTCGGTTTGCTCGCAATCACCTGCGAGATTTCATTCCGACCTTCGTACAATTCACCATTCATGATTGCAGCTGGGGTTTTCAAAATCCCACGTCTCAATGCTTTCATTCTGTCGCCCATGCGTGAGGCATCATAGACTATCACTTCCCGACCTTCTTTCTTCGCCATCTCCAGAACTTGACGCAAAACCCCGACATCTTCCTCACAGAGTATGCGACCTTTAAACTGCCCAGCCAGTTCTCCATAGGCCCATTGAGCCAAACCGCATTCCCAATGGTAAGACATCTCTCGATAGTGGCCGACATCAATATCCTTGCTGTGAGAATGCACAAAAACTTCTATCAAAGATGAAACCATGAGGGTGCCCATGGGATCTATGTCCTCATCAACTCTTAAGCCTGTTGTCGTGAAACGGTCTAAGAGGGGATAGGAAGCATCATTTGTTAAAGACCCATCACGCTCATTTGGCCGTCTTGTGTGATTGTTTTGTTGAAAGCGCTTTGGAAATCGCTTCTAGACCCTCGTATTTTTCTCCATTGATTATGACGGCCGGTGTTTTTCGAATTCCACGCTTCAATGCTCGTAGCTTGTCAGCCATCCGTGAAACATCGTACACCCTGACAGATTCTTGGTTCTCCTTTAAGATTTGCAACACACGCTCCAAAGCTGTTGAATCTTCCTCAGAGAGTAGTCGCCCCTTGAACTTGGAGAGGACTCCACTTACGAGTCCCTCGGTTGTACCAGGTGAGCAGTATGAATGCGGCGCCATGTCTCTGGCGGTTTCAACGTCCATGTACGGTGAGAACGAACGCACAAAAACCTCTGTCAATGAGACCATCAATTGTTTGATCGGCTTGTAAACACTTAGCCTTGTCGGTTCATGTTGAAAAGACACGAGCCCCTCAAGCAAGTCTTATATGATGGCTAGCCTCTGTCATCGTTAGGCACGCACGGGAATAACGATGGTTTTGAAAGATGAGTGTGGGCGACCGCTCCTCAACCTGCGGATTGCAGTCACCAAAAAATGTGACTTGAACTGCTCATACTGTCACGGTGAGGGCGACGAGAGTCCTGCGGAACTCTGCCACGGAGAAATGACGAGTGACGAGATCGTCCGCATCGTGAGAGTTGCTGTCACGATGGGCATTTCCAAAGTCAAGCTGACAGGAGGGGAACCTCTGATGCGCAAGGACATTGCAGAGATTGTTCGAGGAATCGCGTCCACGCCGGGCCTGACGGATCTTTCCATGACCTCGAACGGAACCCTGCTTGCTTCGGTTGCTGAGGAACTGCATTCCGGCGGCTTGAACCGTGTGAACATAAGCCTCCCAACGCTAGATGCGGACGTCTATCACAAACTGACCGGCGGTCGAGTGCAGCATGCGCTGGCAGGCGTAAGAGCTGCCGTCAACGCTGGATTGTTTCCAGTGAAGCTTAACATGCTCATTCTGAAGGGAGCAAATGATGCTTCTGTGCCAGAGATGATTAGGTTTGCTGAAAGAACTGGCGCGATTCTGCAGTTGATCGAGCTTGAGCCGATAAACATGAGCAGCGAATTCTATTCAATGTATCACAAGTCCTTGGACACGTATGAAACAGTGTTGAAGGAAAATGCGGTGAAAGTTGAAAGTAGGCCGCATATGCATAACCGTCGCGTTTACCACTTACCGAGCACAAGAGTTGAGGTTGTACACCCAATAGAGAACACTGAATTCTGTCTGCACTGCACACGTCTTCGAGTAACGAGTGACGGAAAACTCAAGCCCTGTTTGATGAGAAATGACAACCTTGTGGACATCTTGACACCTCTGAGAAAATGTGCGACCGACGAGCAACTGACAGAACTTTTCAGGCTCGCCAACCAGAAAAGACAGCCCTACAACAAGAACTGAACAAGAGCCCCATATTGAGCAATCAGAGCACACGCCTGAAAACAAGGTTTTTATCACACGTTTGAGTGAGAACGCGCAAAAGGGGCAGTCAAAAATGAAGATCATCCCCTACAGAGACTTAGAATCAAAGGATGGCCTATTGCCGCTGCTCGACCATGCTTTTAAATGGGTTTTCAACCAAAGCCAGTCTGAAGGTTTCGTCAAGATCGACCCAAGATTAAAGAACGGCCCGGTCAGCTTCTGCGCAGTTGAAGATGGACGGATAATTGGACACGTAGGCGTGATGGATCTGGCAACGCGAACTCTGGACCGAAGTATCGAATATGTTGGCGGATTGTACGGCGTCGCGACGTTGCCAGGCTACGCGCGGAAGGGCGTCTGCACAACTCTGATGAACAAGGCACACGAATACTTTAGGAATAAGCGATACCGTTTTTCCTTCCTGTTCACGGGCCAAGCACTTGTGGCTCATGCTCTTTACGAGAAGCTGGGTTACAGTGACCTGATCGAGTTTCCAAGCGTATACAAAGTCTTTCACGACAAGAAAGCTAAGCACTATCCAAAAGAGAATATCGTGGGGTTTGACCCAGAAAGGATTCTTGCAGTCTACACTGAATTTTCGAAAGAGAAGACAGGCTTTGTCGTTCGGGACCGGGCGCACATTAAGATGCTTAAGAAGACTGAAGGAATAAAGCCTAAGCAGTGCATAGTTGATGATGAAGGTTATGTCATCTTCAGGGAAGACAAGACGGGTATATGGATTAGAGAGCTTGTCGCGTTGAATGCAGACCAAATGCACAAGCTAGTAGACATCTTGGAGAACGGAACAAGAGGAGCTGTCTATGACAGGGCAGTTCTAGACGCCAGGCTTTTGGAAGTTTACAGGTCTCGCGGTTACATGGTTCAGAACAGGAGCTGGGGGGTCATGATGTTTAAGCCTCTGACCTCCGGCGCCTCATTCAAGAAGACCTACGGTGACAGATTCTATCTGAGCCGCCTCGATGCCGTCTGAGCGAGTTCCAATTAGAGTCTAACTATCTTCGCTCTGCGTTTGACCGTGTCAAGTAGCGAAACAGTCGATGTGCCAGTCAAATATCCGCAGACTTCCCCTGGATTCACGACCAGCGTCCTGCCCTTTTTGTGCACGCCTTCAAGGTGCGAGTGCCCATGAACCACAACGTCAAAACTCTCGCGTTCGACCAAAACCTCCAAGAGCTCCTTGTCGGTTCCGTGCAGCAACGCGATTTTCAACCTGTCAGCTTCTACGTACGCAAAGTTTCCGCGTATTTCAAGCCGTTTGTTTTCCTTAAACCTTAACTTTAAGAGCTCATGATCGCCATCGTTGTTGCCGAAGACGCCGATCAGTCTTGCTTTCAGATCCTTGAATCTTGGGATCACGAAAGGAGCAACATAGTCTCCGGCGTGAAGGACAAGCTCAACGTTTTCTTCGTTTAGTCTTCTGACTGCTTTGTCAACTTGTGGAAGGTTATCGTGCGTGTCTGACATTAGTCCTATCAGCATTTTCTCATCATTTTGAAGATTCTCTTCTGAAGGAAATAAGGTCTTTGCAAGAGGCTCTTTGGCCTCTAGAAGTTTGTTCTAGAGAATATTTCGATTCCTGAAATAGCTTGGTCTCCGAAACACTGCTTAAGAAAAGCGCCACTTCCTTCTGTTACAGAAAACAGTTCTGAAAGAGGCATATAGAAAATGAATCCTTGGGGTTCGAATCCGTCTGCCAAGAGAAGGGACAAGCTTTTCATCATCGCTGAAATCCTCGAAATCGCCAAAGGGGGGTCTCTGAAGACTCAGATCATGTACCGGGCAAACCTGAGTTTCACGCAGCTGAATGACTATCTTAATTTCATGTTGAGAATTAGCTTGCTGTGCAAAATCTTGGAGAATGACAGGGAAACGTACAGGGCAACAGAGAAGGGCGTGGATTTTCTGCAACGCTACCGTGAAATAACCGAACTTCTCAAGAGCGAAGAGGACAACAACGGCAAGAACGGGATCAGAATTCCTCCGCAACACCTGCTCAAGAAGAACCAAAACATGATGTGAGTACAGCCCGCATTGGTTGCCAAAAAGCTTCCTTGAAAAATTGCCAGAAATAATGTTGTGGCACGGACAAACAAGTAAGACGTTTATTGATTTGAACCTTGTCTTTCAAGATATTTTCTGGTCTTGTCTTTCAACATTGGAAATTCATCAAGCATGGCCTTAATGACTTGCCATCGGATTTCTTCGTTTTTTGACACGGGCTTCATGGCTCGTTTCCCGTATATTATGTAGCAATACACAATATAAGCTTAACGGCAGATTATTCCGCATGACAGAGATAGACGCGAGATTTATGTCGCACCTGAAGCTTTTGCAGTTCGACATGTCACTTGGCTTCGCCATGATCAAAGAGTCACGGTCCAATTTTTGTTGCCGAAGTGAGGGTGGCCTGTGAACAACCGCATGCTTTCTCCTGCAGAAATGTCGTGCGCAATCTATTTGATGTTGGATTGAGTTTGAGTTGTTCAGTGCAACAACTCTTTTTATCTTTATCGCGAACTGCTACAGCAAAGGGTGCGAGAATGCGCGTGGAGGCGGTACTCTTTGACCTATTCAACACTTTGGTCTTGCTTGAAAATGACGATGCCTTCTACATGCCATCATTGAAGAGACTCCACAACTTCTTGGTCAAGAACGAAATTGACGTTCCTTTCGACGACTTCGTTCGAGTGTACTTCGAAGTGCGAGATAGGGTTTACGAAGAAACAAGCGAAAGTCTCGAAGACCCGCACTTCAACATCAGGGTTTCACGCACGCTGGAAAAGTTCGGATACAGACTTGGAGCGTCACACTCAACCGTTGTAGGAGCCACCGGAGCCTTCTGTGAAGAGTTCATGAAGTACACGAGACCAGATGATGACGCACTCTATGTATTGGAGAGACTGCACAAAAAGTACAAGCTCGGGATTGTCTCCAACTTGTCCATTCCCGAATGCGCTTCAAAACTGCTGGAGAAGTTTGGTATGAATGGTTTTTTTGATGCCGTCGTCATTTCAGGCGCCATCAACAAGCGAAAGCCCAGTCCTGAAATATATGAAAGGGCATTGAGAACCCTAGGCATCGAGGCAGACAGAGCCGTTTTCGTCGGCGACACACCAGGAACAGACATCAAAGGTGCAAAAACGGTCGGGCTCAATGCTGTCCTAATCGAGAGACAGCAGCCGCCCCGAGATTCGTTAACTCTTTCATACGAACTGCCAGGAACACACGAGAAAGTCCCGCCTGACGGAGTTATCAAGAGCTTAAGAGAGTTACTTGACCTGCTTGAGAATTATGAACCATGAACAAACAAGAACATAATGATGTTGAAAGGGTACTGGTGCGTTAAGGGACATGAAGAATTACTGAGAGTTGACTTTCCTGATTTTGCCATATTCAACCCTGTACCACTTTTTTTCTCAAAGAATAAATTCTCGCTATTTCAGACATCGGAATAAATGCACCTTCAACCTCTTTTTCCTCAGGAATAGAAACATCTTTGAGCCAAATTCCAAACGGACTTTCAACCACATCTTCAATAGTACCAATCACAGTATCCAAAAAGTTCGTTTTGATAGATGTGTCAAGGCTAAAATTGTGTACATCAGTACTTACGTTCATTCCGCTTTTCAAAAAAATCTTGACACGTTTCCCTTTGAACCTGCGCCAATAATCAATCCATTTCTTCAAGGTTTCAATCGAAGGAATAATTGAGGGAATGGAATTTGCCATCAAGACTCTACCTCTCTGAAGCTTTGCGTAGTTTTTGCTGTTGTCTCAATCTTCGTTTTAATTTCTTTTTCCCACTCTTCTGAGGTTAAGACTCCTTTTCTTTCTAAGACATCTACGAGTGCAGAAAGCATCTGATCTAGTATGCTGATTTCCGTAGCAAGTTCCTTGATATGGTCTTTCTTTTTCTTGCTCATTCCTTTTCCCTCTTCGTTAAGTATCCTTTTTCGCTTAGAAAACTTATCACCATAGTGCGGATCACTTCACTGTCACTTTCTCCAAGTTTCCCTTTCAAGTCGCGTACCTGATTGAATATGCCTTCTGGAAGACTAACTAAGACTTTTTTCATTTCACGGTCACCTCAATTTGCCGAACTTGCTTTTCCTCTCTTTTCGCCATGTTCTTTGTTGCCCCTTTCACAAGGTCGTACCAGTCATTCTTCATGTCTAGGCCCGAAGCTTGCGCTGGAGTCATTTTCAAAGTCTGATGCTTTCTCACATAGTTATAGTGAACTACCCAACCCTCAAGTAAAGTCCTGACAGTGTTTTCGCCTTTCAATCCTCTTGTTGGTTTTATTCTGTCCTTGAGAGTGCTATGTAGTCTTTCAACTACGTTCTGATTATGTACTGCCCTTATGCCGACTCTTCGGATTAGCTCAGGTCTTGTGTCCTTTCGCATCGTATAGAAAACCTTGTTGAACGCTTCCACATAAGGAAGCAGGCCATCACAGTAAATGGAAGTTGGCTTCTTCTTAGCTACTCTGAGACTTTTCTCAAAAAGGGCTATCGCATCTTCAGCTGTTCTTGAACCAGAAAGATGTCCCGCAACCAGAAACTTTGTTTGGTCATCGATTATCTCCCAGAACCATTTTTGAACGCCCTTGCACTTGATAGCTGTTTCGTCAACGTGATAGATACCTAGTAACTGGGGAGAGAGTGTTTCAACGTATTGAGAAACTAGGTTAGAGTATTTGAGAATCCACCGTAGAACTGTAACATGGTCAACGTGAACGCCATAGAGTTTCTCAATCTGCGTCTGAATTTTCCTTGTACTTAATCCTTCAAAATAAAAGTCAATACTTGAAGATATGATACGTGCCTCGGTTCTCATTCTCGGAAAATCAGAACCTTCAACAAACTTGTGACCACAATCATTGCAGAGGTATCTCTGCTTATCGCCTTTCATTCCAGCCTTCACGACTTTTTCAGAGTCACAATATTTGCATTGCATTGCTTATCACTGTCCTATGCATATCCTATAAGCCATAATAAATATATAAACTTTGCCCCATTCTCCATTTTACTAGTTTAAGTCTCAAACCTCTTTCGCTTGGTTCTTAAAATCGGTAATAAATCAAATAACACAGAGAATCCTGCAAGCACTAGGAAAGTCTCATAAAGATCAGCAGAAACATAATCAGTGAATCGCCACATTAGAGTCATTATTACAATCATTGCAGCCAATCCTGTAAGAATTGCCTTTGAATAAGGTGGCAAGCTTCTCAGACTTAGAAGTTTTGAGTCTGTAATGGATAGACCATGATTGTACGCAAGCAAGCGAGCTAAAGAATCAGTTTTATCATCTTCACAAGTTAGACCAGCTCGCTCTAATGCAGCCTTAATTGTCCTTTGTCTTTGTTCTTCTATGACCTCCCCTAGTTTACTTATTCCATAATAGGTTTGTCTGTAGGATACAGTAGCTAATTGTGTCTTTGTTTTATCTTCAGAGTCCTCAATTATAGCAATGAAAAGTTGTTTTCCTGAATTTGGGGATGTGCGAAAAACATAAGAATGCTCTCCTGTTTGTCGATCATCTCTTTCATGAATTTCAAGAGCTTCTCTCACATCGGCACTAGTCAAAACTCTAAGAATGTCCCTTACCTTACCATTGACCGTTAATCCAAACGAATTAACATTTTCTTTAGTTCCATTCAAACCTACCAAATATCTCACCACTATTGTTTGTCCAATACCCGCAGCAACAAACATCACAAGGGCAAGGAAGAAGAGTGCAAGAGCCATTACGGAACCCGCAATCAAATCTATGGGGGGAGTTAGCGGTACTGTTGCAAGCAAGAATGTGATAAGAATAGGAACAAAGGTCGCAGTAATTATTTGGATATGTAGAGGAGAAATGATACGTTTTGGCCGAGAGGTTAATGATGCCACGAGCGAATAGACAATTCCAATAAGGAGGTAGGAAACTGCCAAAATAAGCGTGGTTTGTGGAACTTTGGATGTGAGAGTTTGAACTGGTGATTGGATCAATGCAGTCAGACCTGCTGCCATAAGTGCATAACCTAGCGTGAAGTTGATTCCAGCACCCAAGAAGACTAAAACGACGTAACGAACAGTAGTTTCTTGTGCTACTATCTTCTTGTAAGTTAGAAGTGACATACTTCCTAAGCTGCTCCATTTCTGTATATGGCTTTTGGGATATTAATTCATGTCCCTTAACGCACCAGTACCTGTTGAAAGAAACGTTTATATCTACTTGGATGCCTCACTGTCTTTTTGGCAATCAGTTAGCTCCGCAATTTTTCGGCGGCGGCTCAACTCCGACCTCAACGGCGCAAAGTCGCCATATGGAATGAGGACTGTTGGCCTCCAGTTGCGGAGACAGCAATGTGGACCTGACAAGCTAATCCGTTAGGTCTGAATTGGGCTTTGGCGTAAAGTGGTTTATTCCCCTCCAAATCCAGTCGACTTTGCGGTTGTACAGCCGATAAACGAATATCTGGCTGGTCAATGTGGAGCAAACTCCGGTTGATCCTGCCGGACCCTACTGCTATCGGGATGGGACTAAGACATGCTAGTCGTGCGCCTTCTAGCCACGCTGGAGGCGCGGCACACAGCTCAGTAGCACGTGGCTAACCTGCCCTTGGGACGGGGACACCCCCGGGAAACTGGGGCTAATCCCCGATAGGTGAAGATTCCTGGAATGGGTTTTTGCCGAAAAGACGTTTAGGGCATGCTTCTAGATGTTGCCCAAGGATGGGGCCGCGGCCGATCAGGTTGTTGGTGAGGTAATGGCTCACCAAGCCTTTAACCGGTTCGGGCCGTGGGAGCGGTAGCCCGGAGATGGGCACTGAGACAAGGGCCCAGGCCCTACGGGGCGCAGCAGTCGCGAAAACTTCGCAATAAGCGAAAGCTTGACGGGGCCATCCCGAGTGCCATC
>Ga0187886_1000862_pt1 | contig 31843 bp, 30 predicted proteins | sample June2016WEW_20_1_FD_133001 | JGI IMG/M metagenome (GOLD analysis project Ga0187886, IMG submission 133001) | Peatland microbial communities from SPRUCE experiment site at the Marcell Experimental Forest, Minnesota, USA - June2016WEW_20_150 | ecosystem: Environmental > Terrestrial > Soil >...
CGCCTTCTTCTCCTTCCCTTAAAGATTGGGAAGAAGTTTAGGCGATCTTAGAAAAAGTTCACGATGTTATGATACACGCAGGCATTAAAAATTAGTTCACGATGTTATGATAGCAGCCATCTAATCACGAAAGCCTAAACAAACACAAATGATCAAAATACAATTGATCCAGACAAGACAGTTTGGAATTTCTAAATTAGATTCTTAAATGTTCAAGTCTGAGAATTTTCTTTTAACATTTTAGAAACTCCCAACTCATCCCCTCCCCTGGCGGGAGGGGATGAAGGGGAGGGGGGGACCAAATTCATTCTGTCCACCCCCACCCACCCCCTCCCCCCTCGAAGGGGGAGGGGAGAGATGAGGCATATTTCAAATATTCTTGGTTAGGATTTAAATATGGGAATTTAATTTTACTCTGGGCTCTCCGCGAGCTCTGCGGTGAATGATTCTGAAAAGGCTATGACAAAAAGCTCTATCCCCGCAAAGACAGAGATCCTCATCATCGGAGCAGGGCCCGCCGGCTCGACCCTGGCCTATCAAGTAGCCCGGTTGGGCATCGACGTGCTCCTTCTCGATAAGGCCAAATTTCCCCGGGGAAAAACCTGTGCCGGGGGAATCAACATGCGGACTCTCCATCTGCTTCCCTTTGACCTCGGGCCTGTAGTGGAAGGAGTGATCTCAGGCATTTCCTTCACCCGCAACTTCGAGGGTCCTATTCTCCGGCGTTATCCCGAACCGCTCATGGTCACCGTGCGGCGGGAAAACTTTGACCATTTTTTGGCCCAGCAAGCGCAGAAGGCCGGGGCGCAATTCTTCGACGAAACCCAATTCTTATCCCTCACCCAGAAAAGCGATGGCGTACAAGTGCTGACCTCCTCCGGAACCTGCTGGGCGAAATTCCTGCTCGGGGCGGATGGGGCTCAAAGTGTTGTGGCCAAGAAGTTAGACCTGATGAAGGAGGCACCCCATATCCTGGCTGTCCATAGCGAAATCCCTACCTCTGTGCTCCCCTGGCAGGAGCCGGATGTCATCCATATCGACTGGGGAAGCCTAAGAAGAAGCTACGCCTACCTTTTCCCCAAGAAAAATTTTCTTTCCCTGGGTGCAGGGGGATTCGGCATCCCTTCCGCCAAGATCAAAAATTACCATGGGGCCTTCCTGGCCACTCGGTGGCAGAAAGAAGAAGCCCCCCCTTTCAGCGCGGCCGGTTTCCTCCTTCCTCTCCGCCAGAAACGAAGACCCATTCAAAAAGGCCGCTGTCTCCTCCTCGGGGATGCCGCCGGGCTGATCGATCCTTTTACAGGGGAGGGTATCTTTTATGCAATCCGCAGTGCGCAGTTGGTGGCCCCGGTACTGGCGGAGGCATTGCGGAATGGATGGAATTCTCTGCAGCCGTGCCAGGAAGTGATTGACCGGGAATTAATGCCGGAGCTGGAGTGCTCAGCACTCTTTCGCGAGATTTTCAACCTGCGCCCTTCTTACTTCCACCGAAAAATTACCACCCGTGACCGCTGGTGGAACGCCATGGCGCAGATTCTGCGGGGGGAAAAGACCTTCCTGGACGTGAAAAATAAATTGGGGCCGCTGGGGAGCCTGCTCCTAAGGATGGCAAGATAATCGAGCTTACGCCTTGCGCCTCACGTTCTACTGCTTGCGCCTTACGCCTCGTGCCTCACGCCTATAGCCTATCCCCCTTTGCCTTTATTCCTTTCGTAGATCAACCGCAACCCTTCCAGGGTCAAAAACTCGTCCACTGCCTCGATGCTTTTAGAATCGGCCGCGATCAATGACGCCAAGCCGCCGGTGGCGATCACCTTCGGGGCCGATTTAACTTCTTCTTTCATTCGCCGAACAATCTCATCCACGAGCCCCACATAGCCAAAGATAATTCCGGCCTGCATGGAATGCACAGTATTTTTCCCCACGACGCTCTTGGGTTTTACCAGCTCCACCCGCGGAAGCTTCGAAGCCCGCATGAAGAGGGCTTCACTGGAGATCCCCAGGCCGGGAGCAATCGCTCCCCCCATGTACTCGCCTTGGGGAGAAATGTAATCAAAAGTTGTGGCCGTCCCGAAGTCCACCACGATCAGGCTTTTTTTGTACTTGTGGTAGGCGGCCACGGCGTTAACGATCCGGTCTGCCCCTACTTCCATCGGGTTGTCCGTGAGGACTGGCATCCCGGTATCCACTCCAAATTCAACGAGGAGAGGCTTACGATGAAAATATTTTTCCGAGAGCTCCAGGAGCATGCTCAACATGGGGGGGACGACGCAGGAGATAGCGATGCCCTTAATCTCTCCGGGGGAGGTAGGCCGGGAGGAAAAGAGGTTGCGTACCAGGATCCCATACTCGTCGCTGGTGCGATCGCGCTCTGTCCAGATGCGCCAGTTGTCCACCAAGCGCGCCCCATCGTAGATTCCCAATACCGTATTCGTGTTGCCGACATCGATCACCAAGAGCATAACCATATCCTCCTAATGAACTTCTTCTTCTAATCCCCCCCACCCTTTCCCTCCCCCTCGAGGGGGGAGGGCTGGGAGGGGGTGAGATTGCCGGGTCTTCGGCCTCAGGCAGACTCCTCGCAACAATAAGGGAGAGGTGGAGGGAAACAAAGCTTCATTTAGAAGTTTCAGATTCTTAAAGGCGTAAGCTGACATCCCCAGCGATAAAGCGCTGGATTTTCCCTTCCTGGTTGACCAACAAAAGGGCGCCGTCCGTGTCCAGGCCCAAGACTTGTCCTTCGTATTTTTTATCCATCACCGTGAGGGTAGCCCATTTTTGGTTGACCCAGGATAGCCGGTTCCACTCATCCCGCAGCCTAGACGAGAACCGCTCCTTCAGGAAGAGAGCATACTCCTTCTCCAGTTCTTCGAAGACCTCCGCGGCCACCTTCGCCCGGGAGAATTCCCTGCCCGCTTCGGCTCCCAGCGAGGTGGCCATCTCCCGCAAATCCGGGGGAATGTCTTCCTTCTGCCAGTTCACGTTCACGCCCACCCCCAGGATGATGAATCGAGTCCTTGGGCCTTCGGCTTCCATCTCCGATAGGATCCCGGCTACTTTTTTCCCGTGGACGAAGATGTCGTTGGGCCATTTGATGCGGGCGTCCAGGCCTGTCGCCCTGGCCAGAGCATTCGCCCCGGCCACCCCCGCCAGAAGCGTGATCTGCTGTGCGCCAGCAGGGGGAACAGGCGGCCTGAGGATGATTGAAGCGTACAGATTGACTCCGGGCGGAGACTGCCATTGCCGTCCTAATCGTCCCTTTCCTTTTGATTGGGAGTCAGCTAGGATGACCAATCCCTCCCCTGCCCCTTTCAAAGAATGGTCGCGCGCCTTCTGGTTAGTGGAATCGACATCCGGGAAAAAAAGGATCTCCCTCCCGACCAACTTACCCTTTCGGGCTTGCCGAAGCTCCTCGACCCAATTCCAAGTACAGAGATCCAAGCTTCCGACGCTCATGAGATACGAGTGTTAAGTGTTGAGTGTTAAGTGTTTAGGATGTAAGGTGTCGGGGGTAGGGTGTTGTATGTAAAAACACGCGTCGACCCTTTCCCCCTTAAGCCCTGCGCCTATCGCCTTACGCCTTACGCCTTACGAACTATTTTCTCTTATCGAGGATCCGTTTGGCCTTGAAGGTTGTCCGCTCCAGAATGCCGAAGTTTTCAATGCGGATTTCCGGAGTAACCATGAGTTCTTCCTTGAGGTCCTTCTGTAGGCGCCGCGTGAGGGCCTGTCGATCTTCCTGAGGTTGCAGGCACTCGCACACGACCGTGCAAACATCCGTGTAGGCTTTTTCGTCCCTTGTAAGTTCGATGATGAACTCATCTCCCAGTTCCCTATAACTTCGCACGACCTTTTCCACCTGCACGGGATAGAACTTGGCCCCCCGGTAAATGACCATATCATCGGCCCGCCCGAGGATTCCACCCTGGGAACGGGCGTGGGTACGGCCGCAGGAACACGGCGTTGAATCGTACCGGGCATAATCGTTGGTCCAGTACCGAATCATCGGTGTGGCCTCCCGGGTCAGGTGGGTGATGACCAAGACCCCCATCTCTCCCTCGGCACAGCGGTCCAGGGTGTCGGGATGGATGACCTCAATGATATAATGGTCCTCCGCCCAGTGTAACCCCGCCTTGGCCGTGCACTCCGATGCAAACGTGGGGCCGATCTCAGCCAGCCCGTAATAATCATAGGCGTCGATTCCGAGACCTTTCTCAATTTTTTCTCTCGTGGCCGCGGTCTCTGTTCCTCCTTCTCCGCCAAAACATCCCAGCCTAAGTTTCATCTGCTGCGGGGCAACTCCCCGCTCCCGCAGGTTCTCGGCGATATGCAGGGCAAATGAGGGGGTGCACAGGAGCACTGTTGATCCAGGGTTGAGCAGATAATCGATCTGCCGGCCGGTCATGCTGGCCCCGATGGGGATCACGAAACAGTTCAGTCGCTTGGCCGCGTAATGCGTGGACATGCCGGCTACCCAGAGGCCGTAGCTGAAGCCGTTTTGGATGACTTCTCCGGGCCGGACCCCGAAGCTCCACATGGTCCGGGCTGTAACGTCCGTGATGTTCTCCACATCTTTTTCTGACCAGATTGTGTTCACCGGGGTGCCGGTCGTGCCGGTGGAAGGGTGAAGCTCTCTCCAGTCTTTTGCCGGGGCCACGGTGTAACGTCCGAAGGGGGGGTGCTTGATCTGCTCTTCCCGAAGCTCCTGTTTGGTCACCACGGGTACATGGACCAGGTCATCCACGGTCTTGATTTGGGCAGCTTTCAGACCGGCCTTTTGGAACTTTTCCCGGTAAAATTCCGACCTGGCCAAACACCGGCGCACCTGCCAGCGGAGCCGTTCGTTCTGCAGCTCCCGCAGGGCCTTCCGACCGATCCTTTCGATTTCTGGATGTAAGTATTTTCCCTTACTCATCGATTGCCCTCCTTTTGCGTCACAACTTTTCCTCTTGCCATCATCCATTTCTGGTTTCCCGTTTTTGATCTTCCGTCTCCCGTCTCCGGTCCTGAGTCATTTTTCTCACACCGCTAAGTATTTCCTGACGATCTCCTCGTTCTGCCGAGAACGCAGAGAAGGATCGGAGACTTATTTCCTTTTGGAGAGCACAGCGAAAGCCGCAATCAAATAACGGATCTCAATACCCCCTCACCCCATTCCTCTCCCCCGGGGGCGAGGGAGAGGGGAGGGTGAGGGGGAAAACGACAGGCAAATTTGCTTAACAAAATTCTAAAAAATCAAAGGTTACGGGTACAGATGATTTCTCTGTGACCTCTGGGGTTTGGGGAGCCAGAGTATCCCGGCTCCCCTGCCGTAAATTTCACTTGCTCATCTTGATGGGCTCAAAAGGCGGGTTGCGGTAGTAGTCCTTCGCAGGGATCACCTTTAAGTCGCCCAGGATAGGAATGGGATAATTCGGGTCTTTCACCACTCTCCCGCCGGGAACGTTATAAATCGCCTGGTGGTCTTCCGGCCGGAAGAATCTTTTGCCACCTGGAGTCATGATTTCCATTCCCTCTAAGGCTTTGATGAGATCCGCCGTTTTCAAACTCCTGGTCTTTTCCACTGCAGCCTTGAAGGCATAGAGGGTGGAATAAGAGGTCTCCGCCGAATAGTTCGGGAGGCGGGCCCACCGCTTGCGGAAGTTCGCCACAAAAGCTTTGTTCTCGGGGGTATCGGGATAATTGTGGATATACCGAGCGGTAGCCCATAATTTATCTTTAAATTTACCCGCCTCCACTTCTCTGGCGATTCCTTCCAGTAAATCCACCGACCCGCCCATACACTGAAACCAAGCTTGGATCTTATCAAAGACTCCGAGCATGAGCGCCTGCCTCAGAAGCATCACCCCTTCCCCGGCCCAGGGGGTGCAATGGATGGCATCAGGGTTGGCCGCCATCACTGCCGAAATGTGGGAAGAAAAATCCATCGTCCAGAAGGGAGCCCAGGCGATGGCGACAAATTCCACATCCGGGCGGTATTTCTTCAGGTATTCTTGAAAGAGGGCCCAGGCAACGTAACCATACTCGTAATCGCAATGGATTCCTGCCCATCTTTTGATATTGGGAAAATCCTTAAAAATCAACGCGGGCAGAATGGCATCCTGGTAAACAGGTTCGGAAATGCGGAAGATTTGCTTAATTCCTTTGCTGTAAACCAGCTCTTCAGTCAATCGATGCGTGGCGGCGTGGGTGAACATACAGATGCGGTCCAGCTCCGGAAGAACGGGGCCAACGGCCATGCAGCTGCCGCTGGAATCCACCCCAAAAAGAAAATGGGCTCCCCACTCGGTGGCCAGGTACCTGGCATTTTTCACTGCCACCGCCGGCTTGAGTTCCTCGTCCATGAACTTCAGTTCCAGCTTGCTCCCGAGGATCCCGCCTTTGGCATTGATCTCTTCGATGGCCAAGGTCGAACCGGCGATCATCTGCCAGCCATAATCGGCATGGGCACCGGAGGTGACTCCTTGCCCGCCGATCTTGATGACATCGACCCCCAAAATTTTCTCCTTGGGTTTGGTCTGAGCCGGAGCTTTCTCTTTTAGGGGGGCTGCTTCCCCCGCCCCTCGGAGTCCCAAGGTCATCCCGCCAATTCCGGCGGCAGCTGCCGCTTTCAAAAACATCCGGCGACTGATCCTCTTTCTCTCGCTCATCGGTTCTTCCTCCCTTCTTGAGATGTTTGGGCAATCCCCAACCGTGGATCCTTTTCAACCCCTCCCGCCCAGGAATCATCACCCCCTCTTTTCTTTTATTTTGGATTCGGACTCCTGAATTCCTATTTTTTACCGATTAAGAGCCGGGCTGCATCTTTGGCAAAGTAGGTTAGAATGAGGTCGGCTCCGGCCCGTTTGATCGCCGTCAGGACTTCCATCATCACCCGTTCTTCCTCCAGCCATCCGCGCTGGGCTGCGGCTTTGATCATGGCATACTCCCCGCTTACGTTGTAAGCGCCCACGGGAATATTAAACTCTTCGCGGACTGCCCGGATGATATCCAGGCAGGGAAGCGCGGGTTTGACCATGATAATATCCGCCCCTTCCTGAACATCGAGCCATACTTCCCGCATGGCCTCACGGGCGTTGGCCGGGTCCATCTGGTAGGATTTGCGGTCTCCAAATTGAGGCGTGGATTCAGCGGCTTCCCGGAAAGGGCCGTAAAAACCAGAGGCGTGCTTGGCTGCGTAGGACATGATGGGAATGTTCTCAAACCCACTCTGGTCCAGAGCCTCCCGAATCGCCTGTACTCTTCCATCCATCATGTCGGATGGGGCAACCATATCGGCTCCGGCCTCGGCATGAGAGAGAGACATTTTCGCCAGGAGTTTCAGGGTGGCATCATTATCTACCTGATCCTTGACCACCACCCCGCAGTGCCCATGACTCGTGTACTCACAAAGGCAAACGTCGGTAAGGACCGCCAGCTCCGGAAGCTTGTCTTTTATCGCCCGAATGGCCTGTTGGATGATTCCCGACCGGGCATAGGCCTCTGACCCCCGCAGGTCCTTTTTCTTAGGGATGCCAAAGAGGATGACCGCTGGCACGCCCAGCTGGAAAACCTCCTCCGCTTCTTTGACCGCCAAGTCTACGGAGAGTTGGGCGATCCCGGGCATGGAGCGGATCTCCTTCCTGACCCTTCGACCATGGGTGACAAAGAGCGGATAGATAAAATCATCCGCGGATACCTTCGTCTCCCGCACCATCCTTCTTAGGGTTTCATTCTTCCTCAAGCGTCGCGGACGATAAACTGGAAAATACATATTTCACTCCGTTCCCAGGCAAAATGAAAAATGTAAAGGGTTCGTATTTTCAATCCTGAATTTTGCAATTTGCATTTTTCAATTGGCCATTAATATTTTTTTGGATTTTGGATGAATCTAGGCGCCATTCTTCCAGGCTTGCACTCTTGCCAGCCCTTCTATGAACTTCCTTTCCTTCTCAGTCAGGGCCTCCGCCTTTTCCCTCTCCTTCTCCACCGCCTCTGGCCGGGCTTTGTGCAAGAATTCTTCGTTCTGAAGCTTCAGATTGATCCATTTCAACTCCCCTGTGATTTTTGAGATTTCCTTTTGCATCCGTTTCTCTTCATCATCCAGGTTGATTAATCCTTTTAAGGGTAAGAAAACCTCCACCTCCCCGACCACGGAAGTGGCCGAGGCCTTTGGTTTTTCTCCCTCGGACTGAATGGCAATCTTCCCGGCCCGGGCGAGACTTTCCACGTAAATCCGGTTCCCCTCCAGGGTATTTAGGGCTCCCCGGTTTTTGCTCTGCAGGACCACTTCCACCTGTTTAGCCGGGGGAAGATTTAATTCGCTGCGCAAGTTGCGGATGGCCCCGATTACGCCCATGACCAACCCCATCTCGGCTTCTGCCCCCGGCTCCATTTCGCTCTCAGTGACTCTGGGAAACTCAGCCACCATGATGGAACCCTCATTTCCGGGGAGGTCCTGCCAGATTTCTTCGGTGATGAAGGGCATAAACGGGTGGAGGAGCCGGAGGGAAATGTTCAGGACTCGGAGGAGAACGCTCTGGGCCACCCATTTCTGGGCGGGATCCTTCTCTTGGTAAAGGATGGGCTTGATCAGTTCGACATACCAATCGCAGAATTCGTGCCAGAGAAACTGGTAGATGGTCGAAGCAGCTTCGTTGAATTTATAGTTGTCTAAACCCTGGCGCACTTCAGAGAGAGTGTGGTTCACCCGGCTAAGGATCCACCGGTCGGCCAGTGTCAAGTCCGCTTCCCCCACGGGCTTGTGGGAGTCGTGACCGGGCAAATGACTCAGGGTAAAGCGGGAAGCGTTCCAAATCTTGTTGGCGAAATTTCGGTAGCCCGCCAGACGCTCTTCCGACAGTCGGATGTCCCGGCCCTGGGCAGCGAAGGCTGCCAGGGTAAACCGGAAGGCATCGGTACCGAATTTCTCGATGACCAGCAAGGGGTCGATCACGTTGCCCCGGGACTTGCTCATCTTCTGCCCCTCAGCGTCCCGGACCAAAGCATGGATGTAGACATCCCGAAAGGGGACATCGCCCATGAATTTCAGCCCCATCATCATCATCCGGGCCACCCAGAAGAAGAGGATGTCGAAACCCGTTACCAGCACCGACGTGGGGTAAAAGACCTCCAGGTCTTTGGTCTTATCCGGCCACCCCATCGTAGAAAAAGGCCAGAGTGCCGAGCTGAACCAGGTATCCAGAACGTCCGGGTCTTGTTCCACTCGAGAGCCGCCGCAGGCTGCACACTTGGTTACCGGCTCCGCAGAGACAATCACCTCCCCACAATCGGAGCAGTACCAGGCGGGGATTCTGTGGCCCCACCAGATTTGCCGGGAGATGCACCAGTCGCGGATATTATTCATCCATTCGAAGTAAGTGCTCTCCCAGACCGGGGGGACGATCCGGGTCTTCCCTTTTTGCACCGCCTCTATGGCCGGGCGAGCTAAGGGCCCGGTGCGGACGAACCATTGTTTAGACACTAACGGTTCGATGAGGGTCTTGCACCGGTAGCAATGGCCTACGTTGTGCAGGAAAGGCTCCACCTTTTTCAGCAGGTTGGCCTCTTTTAGGTCTTTGATCACCTCCTGGCGACACTGGAACCGCTGCTGACCCGCATATCTCCCGGCCTGGCTGTTCATCTTCCCGGCGTCGTCGATCACCCGCACGATCTCCAGGCCATGCCTCCGGCCGATCTCAAAGTCATTGGGGTCGTGGGCGGGCGTGATTTTCAAGGCGCCCGTGCCAAAATCTTGGGTGACATACTCGTCGGCGATCACCGGGATCTTCCGGTTCATCAGGGGCAGGATGACTTTCTGCCCGATAAACTTCATGTACCGTTTATCCTCGGGATGCACAGCCACTGCCGTGTCTCCCAGCATCGTCTCGGGGCGGGTGGTGGCCACGACCAGAAATTCCCTGGAGTCCTCGAAGGGATACTTGATGTAGTACAGGTGCCCTTGCTCCTGCTCGTGTTCCACCTCTAAGTCCGAGAGAGCCGTCTGGCACCGGGGACACCAGTTGATGATGTAGTCCCCCCGATAGATCAGACCGTCCTGGTAAAGACGTACGAAGACTTCCTTCACGGCCCGGGAGAGGCCCTCGTCCATGGTAAATCTTTCCCGGCTCCAATCACAAGAGCTCCCCAGCTTTTTTAATTGCCGGATGATTTGCCCACCGAACTCCTGCTTCCACTTCCATACCCGCTCTACGAACGCTTCCCGGCCCAGGTCATGCCGGCTGATCCCTTCCTCGGCCAACTGCTTCTCGACTACATTCTGGGTGGCAATGCCCGCATGGTCTGTCCCGGGGAGCCAGAGCACATTGAAACCATCCATGCGCTTGTAGCGCGACAACACATCCTGGAGCGTGTTGTTCAGGGCGTGGCCCATATGTAAAGACCCGGTAACGTTGGGGGGGGGAATGACGATGGAAAAGGGCGGACGTTTGGAGAACTCATCCGCCCGGAAGAGATTCTGCGCCTCCCAGAAAAGATACCATTTCTCTTCGATCGGGTGGGGATCGTAAACCTTATCCCGGTCTTTACTTGGCTCCTTTTTCACTCTTGCCGCTTAACCTCTGCTTTGAGCTTCTCGATCTCCTGCCGCAATACTTCTCGGGCAATCTGGGGAAACATCTCCCGGGCGACTTGCTCCAAAATCCGCACCCCTTCTGAAGCCATCCACTCTTCGGCTCCTACCTTCGGCGATTCTCTCATGGCTCTGCCCTCTGATTCGTGAGTTAGGGATAAAGGCCGGCTTTCTTCCTTTGGGGGCTCTAAATTCTTGTCGCTTCTTTGGTCTGGGGCCGGCCCGGTAGTTTTTTCTTCAGAGGCAGACGGAGAGAATGCCTGCAGGCGATCCTTTCCACCCGGGCCCAATTTCTCCTTGATCACATCGGTCAACTCGATGATTTCTTCATTCTGGTCTACGTTTGTCATCAGCACCCTCCAGAAATTGAAATGCCCTTACCCCAAAAATTCTCGGCCAGTCAAGGAACCGGAAGAAGAAAAAGTGTCAAGTTTTCAATACGCCTTTGGCCTTTGGCCTTGCGCCTCAAATAATTAACCAGGGTTGGGGCAGGAAAATTTTCTCATAGAGCTTGAAAGCGTAACGGTCAGTCATCCCCGCGATAAAATCGGAAATCCCCTGCTCCCAGGGCTCATGGGCGAAGGCCTCCCCTGCTTCTTTCCGGAATTCTTCTCTTTGCTCCAAAAAATAAGCATAGAGTTCCCGGATGATCTTCGCCGATTTAATGAAATCTGCGTGCACCTCCGGCAGGTCGTAAACTCGTTCATACAGAAAATCCCTGAGTTTGACTGTGGCTTCCAGTCTACTTTCGCTCAGTCCGATCTTGAAAGGTTCAACCCCTTGAGCCTGTTCGATGATGTCCCGCACCATGGTGTCAATTCGCTGGCCATGAGAATCTCCCAGGCACTCTAGGCAATCCCGGGGGATATCCTTCGGCGAGATCAGCCCCGCACGGATCGCATCGTCTAGGTCATGATTGATGTAGGCAATGATGTCGGCCATGCGCACCAGTCTCCCTTCGAGGGTCCCAGGCATATGCGCCGGGTCTTCCGAGATCACATCCCCTTTCCCTTTGGAGTGTTTGAGGATCCCATCCCGGACCTCAAAGGTGAGGTTGAGGCCCTTCCCGTCTTTTTCCAGCAGGTCCACGACCCTTAAGCTCTGAGCGGCATGATGAAATCCGCCGGGGTGAATCTCGTTGAGGATCTCCTCTCCGGCATGACCGAAGGGGGTGTGCCCCAAATCATGCCCCAGGGCAATGGCTTCAGTCAGGTCTTCATTCAGGCAAAGGGCTTTGGCCATGGTGCGGGCGATCTGGGAAACCTCCAGAGTATGGGTCAGCCGGGTGCGATAATGGTCCCCGGTGGGTGTCAAAAAAACCTGGGTTTTATGCTTGAGGCGGCGGAAGGATTTGGAATGAATGATCCGGTCCCGGTCGTGCTGAAAGGCGGGCCGAATGCTACACTCTTCCTCTGGCCGAACTCTTCCCCGGGTCTGGGAGCTAAGCTGGGCATAGGGAGATAAAAATCTCCTTTCCCTCTCTTCTAGCATCGTTCGGATCGACATATCAACCCTTTGGTCTAATACGTAACTCTTTAAGAAAACAGGGTTCCTGGGTTCGAGTGAGGAAAGGCATTGAGTTTTTACCCCTTACGCCTCACGCCTTGCGCCTTGCACCTCACGCTTTCCGCCATCCTTTGGGGATTTACAAAACCCTGGGCCTTAAGTTAAGATCATCCAATGAAGTGGACCCTTTACCGATACCTGCTGAAAGAGCTCTTTCCCTCTTTCTTTCTCGGCCTGGTCGGTTTTACCTTCATCCTGCTCACCGGAAGAATTTTACAGCTTGTTGAGTTGTTCGTCAACAAGGGGATTCCCCTGATATACATTCTTAAACTTCTCTATTTCCTCCTGCCAGCCTTCTTCGTCCTCACCATTCCCATGGCCACGCTGTTATCTGTGCTGCTGACCTTCAATCGTCTCTCTAGTGATAACGAGATTACCGCCCTCAAGGCTTCTGGCGTGAGCTTGTACCAGATGACCCCTCCGGTCTGGGTGCTCGCTCTGAGCGCAACCCTGGCCACGACCCTTCTTTCTCTTTACTCCCTGCCCCAGGCCAATCAGGCTTCCCGTTCCCTCCTCTACCAAATGGCCAGTAGCAAAGCCCATGCCGGCCTAAGGGAGAGGGTTTTTAATGACGATTTCGAAGGCTTCGTCCTCTATGTAGAGCGGGTCACGCCCAGGACCTTCCAATGGGAAAATGTCTTTATTTCGGATTCCCGGAATGCCGCTGAGGTCCATACGATCATCGCTCATCAGGGGATGGTCCTGTCGGATCCTGAACTGCTCACCGTCACCCTGAGGCTGAAAAACGGTGCCATCCACAAATTGGGCGACCAGCCCGACGCCTACCAGAAGATCGATTTTAACACCTATGATCTCCACCTAAACCTGAAGACCGGCTGGAAAGAGAAAAAAAATAATGAAAAGCATCCCGCCGATATGTCCTTGGGCGAGCTGGGCAAGGCCATTCAGGCGCTGCGGTTGAAGAAGGCCGACGTCAAACCCCAGATGATCAAGATTCATGAAAAATTCTCTATTCCCTTTGCTTGCTTGGTCTTTGGCATCATCGGCATCCCCTTGGGATTGCAATCCCGCGCTTCCCGGGGGGGGAAATCCATAGGTTTTGCCTGGTCCATCGGCGTCCTCCTGGTCTACTACCTCTTAACAAATGCCGGGGCCTCTTTAGCGGAGAGGGGTATCCTTCCCCTGGAAGTCGGTATGTGGGCAGCCGATGCAATTTTCCTGGCTTTGGGAATTTACCTGCTGATCAAGGCCGCCAAGGAGTCTCCCGTTCTCTTGATGGTGTGGCTCAGCAGAGGCGGGGAAAGACTCCGTAAAGGATGGGGCAACCTCCGGAGGTCCCAAGGATGAATATCCTTACCCGTTACTTGGCCAGGGAATTCTCCAAAAATTTTTTCTTAGGCCTGGGGGCCTTCAGTGCCATCTATCTGATCGTGGAGTTCTTCGAGCGCGTTAACGTCTTCCTGTACAACAAGGCCCCGCTGCCGATGATGACGTCCTATTTTGTAAACAAAATTCCCTTCATTCTCTTCCAGGTCGCTCCCGCGTCTGTTTTGCTGTCCTCCATCATTACCCTGGGCCTGATGTCCAGGCATAACGAGGTGATGGCCATGAAAGCCGGGGGAATTAGCCTCTGGCGTATCACTTTCCCCATCCTGGGGGTGGTGATGATGATTTACTTTGCTCTCCTGGGGATGAATGAGTTTATCGTGCCGGCCACCAATCAAAATGCGCGCATCATCGAGGATCTGATCATCCATAAAAAAAAGCCAGTGGCCGCTTTCAAGCAGAGCCAGATCTGGATTCACAGCCACCAAACCATCTACAATATCCGGGCGTATCGCCCCAAACAGGACGTCCTGGAGGGGATTACTTTTTTTCGCTTTGACGAATATTTCCGCCTCGTCGAGCGGGTGGACGCACGCAGCGCTCGATGGAAAGAGGGCCGTTGGGTCTTCTCCGAAGCATCCGTGACTCAATTTCCCCGGAATGGTTTACCCATCCGCAAAAAATACCCCGAGATCATCCTCTCCCTTCCAGAGACCCCCAGCGACTTTCGCATCGCTGAGAAGAACCCCGACGAGATGAATTACCGAGAGATCCGGGATTATGTTCGCAAGATCGAGCGGGATGGATACGATGCCAGCAAATACCACTGTGCCATGCACGCCAGGATTTCTTTTCCCTTCATCACCGTTATCCTGGGTTTCTTGGGAATCCCCATCGCCTTGAGAAAAGAGCGGGGAGCAGGAATTGCCCTCGGGGTCGGTTTTTGCATCTTGACCAGTTCACTTTGCTGGGTTGTTTTTTCTTTCAGCTTGGAGCTCGGCAAGGCCGGGACCCTCCCGCCGTTCCTGTCTGCCTGGCTGGGCAACTTCATCTTCGCCCTGGCGGGAGTCTACCTTTTTCTTTCGATACGGCACTAAGCAGAGAGCAGAGCGCATGGAGCACAGCGAAAATAACCTGAAATTTGGAGCTTTTAGTCCTTAACTCTCTGCTCTTTGCTCCAGGCTCTCAGCTTGTTAGGTTCCCATCTCCCAGGAACGGAGGTACTTCTTCTGTTCATCCGTGAGGGCATCGATCTTGATTCCCATGGATTCTAACTTCAACCGGGCAATCTCCCGGTCGATGTCCCCGGGTACGTCATAGACCCTCTTCTGCAGCGTCCCTTTGACCTTCACTAGAAAGGCCGCTGACAGCGCTTGATTGGCGAAGCTCATATCCATGACGCTGGATGGATGTCCCTCAGCAGCGGCCAGGTTGATCAGCCTTCCCTCCCCCAGGAGATAGACCTTCTTCCCATTATTGAGGCTGAACTCTTCGACAAACTCCCGGATGGCTCGTTTCCCCGAAGAAAGCCGCTCCAGGGCCTCCAGGTCAATTTCCACGTTGAAGTGGCCGGAGTTGGCCACGATGGCTCCCTCTTTCATCTGCCGAAAATGTTCTTCCCGGATGACTCGGATATTCCCGGTGAGGGTGCAGAAAAAATCCCCCAGGGGGACAGCTGCGGACATAGGCATGACCCGAAACCCATCCATCACCGCTTCCAATGCCTTCAATGGGTCCACCTCGGTGATGATCACGTTCGCCCCCATACCCTGAGCGCGCATGGCCACCCCACGGCCGCACCAGCCGTAGCCGCAAACTACGAAGATACTGCCGGCCAACAATCGATTCGTCGCCCGGATGATGCCGTCGATGGTGCTCTGACCGGTGCCATAACGGTTGTCGAAGAAATGCTTGGTGGGGGTATCATTCACGGCGATGATCGGGTATTGCAGCACACCCTGATCTGACATGGAACGCAGGCGGACCACCCCGGTCGTGGTTTCTTCCGTGCCCCCGATCACTCCCGGCAAAAGCTCCCGGCGTTCGGTATGCAGGGTGGTGACCAGGTCCGCGCCGTCGTCCATGGTCATCATCGGCTTGAAGTTTAAGACCGAATGAATATGGCGGTAATAAGTTGGATGATCTTCCCCCTTGATGGCGAAGACCGGAGTCTTCAGTTCCTGCACCAAGAAAGCGGCCACATCATCCTGAGTGCTGAGGGGATTGGAGGCGCACAACCAGACCTCGGCCCCGCCCATTCTTAGGGTCTGCATTAACGCGGCGGTTTCGGTGGTCACATGCAGGCAGGCGCCCAGCCGGATTCCCGCCAGAGGTTTTTCTTTCTCAAACTGTCTCTGGATGAGTCGCAGCACGGGCATGGATTTCATCGCCCACTCGACCCGCAGTTTGCCTTTTTCTGCCCCCCCGATGTCCTTGACGTCGTAGTCCATAATTTCCTCATTTTTTAATTGGACGCAGATTTTCAGGATAATCTTCTATTCTGCCCATTTATTCGGCCCCGGCGAAATGAGACTCAGCTTTTTGAGCATAAAATCTTTTTCTGCGTTTATCTGCGGAAATCTGCGTCCCATTTTTTTACAGGCCGGCCGCCTTCCGGAGGGTCTCCGCCATATCCGTCCTTTCCCAGGTGAAGTCCGGGTCGTTTCTCCCGAAATGGCCGCAGCAGGCTGTTTTTTTGTAGATGGGGCGAAGCAGGTTCAGATAGCGAATGATAGGAGACGGCCGGAGGTCGAAATGCTCCCGGATGAGCCGAGCGATGTCATCCGGCGGGATCTTCCAAGTGCCCCCGGTGTCGATCATCACGGAGACCGGTTGCGCTACGCCGATCGCGTAAGCGATCTGCACCTCCACTTTTTCCGCCAACCCCGCCGCCACGATGTTCTTGGCGACGTAGCGGGCCATATAAGAGCCGCTGCGGTCCACCTTGGAAGGGTCTTTACCCGAAAAGCTTCCACCCCCATGGCTTCCCACCCCTCCATAAGTATCGACGATGATCTTCCGCCCGGTCAACCCGCAATCGCCCCGGGGCCCGCCGACCACGAATCGCCCCGTGGAATTGATGTAGTATTTTGTATTCAGATCTAAATGCTCAGCGGGAATGACTTTCTTGATCACCTCTTCGATCAACCCATCTTTCAGGGTGGAATATTTCACCTCCGGCGCGTGCTGGGCGGCGAGGACCACCGCGTCCACCCGGATGGCTTTGCCGTTAATGTACTGGACAGTCACCTGTGATTTTCCGTCCGGACGGAGAAAATCCAGAATTTTCTTTTTCCGCGCCTCAGCCAACCGCGCGGTCAAGCGATGGGCGAAGAGGATGGGCATGGGCATCATCTCCGCAGTCTCGTTGCAGGCGTACCCGAACATGAGCCCCTGATCTCCCGCGCCCTGCTCATGATCCGGTCTTTCATCGACACCCACGGCGATGTCCGGAGATTGCCGGTCGATGGAAGTGATCACTGCACAGGTCTCCCAGTCAAACCCCATGGCCGAATCGTTGTAGCCGATTTCCTTGATGGTCTGCCGGACGATGTCGGGCATGTGCACGTAGCAGGAAGTGGTAATCTCTCCGGCGATCATAGCCAGACCCGTCGTTACCAATGTCTCGCAAGCCACCCGGCATTTATGATCTTCCGCAATGATGGCATCTAAAATGGCATCAGAGATTTGATCCGCGATTTTATCCGGGTGCCCCTCGGTAACCGACTCCGAAGTAAACAGAAAATCTGTCATTCCCATGGAACTCTTTTCTTCCTCCTTTTAACGATTTAACTATTGCTGGGCGATTTGGCGCTGAAACTCTCCCTGAACTCTCCCGGGAATTTCTTGCGCAAGCTCGCGCGAACCAATTCTTCGATTTCCTCCGACGTGGAAAGCCGAAGGGATTCTTGTACCAAATCTTTGCATTCCCGATAGGTGTAGGCTCGCAGTATCTTTTTCACTCGGAAGATGGAAAGGACATTCATGGAAAGTTCATCCAACTCCAACCCCACAAGAATGGGCACGTAAAGCGGTTCCCCGGCCATCTCTCCGCACATGGCCACCCGGATTCCCGCGTGATGAGCTGCCTTCACCACATCTTTAACCAATCGCAAGACGGCTGGGTGCAGGGGTTGGTAGAGATGGGTGACCGACTCGTTTACGCGGTCGATGGCCAATGAATACTGGATCAGGTCGTTGGTCCCGATGCTAAAATAATCTACCTCTTTGGCCAGTATATCCGCGATGGTCACGGCCGAGGGGACTTCGATCATGATCCCGATCTCCATCTTAGGGTCGAAAGGAACCCCTTCGGCCGAGAGGTTCAAACGGACTTCATTCAATATTTTCTTCACCTCCCGGATTTCGGTGGCTCCGGAGATCATCGGGAAAAGGATCTTCACCTTCCCGTAGGCGCTGGCCCGCAGGATGGCCTGGAGTTGAACCTTGAAGATGTCCACTTCTCTTAGGCTGAAACGGATCGCCCGCAGGCCCATGGCGGGGTTCATCTCCTCGGCCAAATCCATATGGGAGATGAATTTGTCCCCCCCGATGTCTAAGGTCCGGATGATGGCCGGGTGGGGGTAAATTCCTTCGGCTACCTTCTTATAGGCTTGAAAGTGATCTTCTTCCGAGGGAAGGTCTTTGCGGTTTAAGTATAAATATTCTGTCCGGTAAAGACCGATCCCCTCTGCACCGTGCTGGAGGACCGACGGGATCTCTTCCACGAGTTCGATATTGGCCAATACTTTTACCCGATACCCGTCCAGGGTTTCTGCGGGAAGGTCACGATACTGGAAGAGCTCGCGCTCCATCTTCTGCCGGACTCGCTGCCGCTCTTGATACTCCTGCATGATTTCCGGGCTGGGGTTCACCACCACGACCCCCGTAATTCCATCTACGATCAAAGTGTCGCCAGTGTTAATGGAGTGGGTGGCCGTCTCCGAGCCGACGACCGCCGGGATCTCCAAGGAGGCCGCCATGATGGCCGTATGAGATGTCTTCCCCCCCATATCCGTGACGAAAGCGGTGACCTTGTCTTTGGCCATGTGAGCCGTGTCTGCCGGGGAAAGATCGTGGGCCACGATAATGACTTCTTCTTTGATCTGCGAAATGATCTCCGTTTCTTTTCCCATCAGATTTCGCAGAATCCTTTCTCCCACGTAATCCATGTCCGTTTTGCGGCTTTTCAAGTATTCGTCATCGATACTGTCAAAAACTTTGCGCACCCGGTCCAGGTTGATTTTCAGCGCCCACTCGGAGTTGATCCAGCTCTGCTTGATGGTCTCCACAGTGTTCTCGATGAGCTTCTTGTCCTCTAAGAGCAAAAGGTGGGTATCCAGAATATAGGAAAGGCCGGCGGCCTCCTCGTGGAGAAGCTTCTCTTTCGCGCTGCGTAACTGCTTTCTCGACTCCTCGACGGCATCCAGGAAGCGGGCTACTTCCTGAGGAACCTGGAATTCCGGAAGCACCCTCGCCGGCGCTTCGATTTTCCTCCGGTCCACCAGGTAGGCTTTTCCGATGATGATCCCAGCCGTCACCCCGATCCCTTTGATGAACTTGGTTTTCATCATTTCGCGTTTCAAGCTATTCTTCCCCGAATTGCCCTTCGATCAGCCCCTCGAGAGCTTCCAGGGCTTCCAGAGCATCCTCTCCTTGAGCGTTCACCGTTATATAAGCTCCCTGGGTCGCGGCCAACATCATCAAATCCATGATGCTTTTGCCATCGGCCACCTGTCCATCTTTTTCCACTTTGATCTCAGAGTGGAACCGGTTGGCCGTCTGCACGAAAGAAGCGGAAGGTCGAGCATGGAGGCCCAATCTGTTCTTGATGATGAAAGTTTTGGATATCAAGGCTTTCCAGAGTTGAAATGATTTGAGCGGGGCGACCCCCCGCTCCTCCGCTAAACCCTTGAACCCAAAGGTTTAACTTTGCGTCTAGTTTACTTTCCAGAACCTCCTTTGTCAAGTTTTTTCCCTTCTCTTAGATATGACTGATTCGGGCCATCGATCCGCCGCGCTCCATTTCCGGCCGCAGCTTCACTCCCCCCCACGCCCTTGACTTAGGAAATCATCAAGCTAGAGGGCGCGGATATAGGGCTGGCGCAGCTGAACGAGACAGATTATAAGAAGCTCCGGGTCGGGATGCGGGTGGAGAATATGCTGGATATTCTCTATTTCAAATCCATCGAAAACTTACCGGGGAAAAAGGATAAGGGATAATGAGTAAAGTGCAAGGGCGTCAGGCACATGGCGCAAGGTGAAAGAAAAAAACGGCCTAGCAAATCTTCTTAAACCCTTGAGCCTTGAATCTTTAGCCTTGAGCCTATTTTTACATCTCTTGGTAATAATCTTTGTTCAACTCCGCCTCAAGGATCTGGCGATGTCTGAGTTCCTCCTGGGCCAAAAATTCGAACATTTGCTTGGTCCCAGGATATTTGGCGATTTTGGCAGCCTGGGTGTAAAACTCATGGGAACCCTTTTCCCGGGTAATAGCCAGGCGAATGGCTTCCTCCGGTGTGGTTGTGTCATCAATCATCTGTTTCTCTCCAATCCCTTCATTCCGTCACAGACACGACCCTATAACCCTTCCCGCTCAGAGAAGCGACAATCGGTTGCAGGGGGCCTTTTTCCAGACGGAAATAATAGATGCGCCTTTTCCGGTCTTTGTGATTGGACATCCCCACACTGATGATTTGTGCCCGGTGATCTCTGAAGACCCCAGAAACTTCTTCGAAGGCATGGGGTTTTTCCCCCAAAACCAGGTCAATACGCGAGCTGGACTTCAGAATTCCCATCAGCTGGATGAAGGCCCGAAGAATATCCACGATGGTGATGATCCCCACGAGCTTCTTCCCCTTGACCACTGGCAGCCCCCCGATCTTATGGGAGGAGATGAGTTTCGCCGCCTCCTCCAGGCTGGCTTCGGGGGAGATGGTCACGGGGTTTTTAATCATCACATCCTCGATGGAGACTTTGTCCACCATGGAAAGGAGGGAAGCCTGCCGGAGATCTCCCTCGGTGACAAAGCCTATGAAATCATCTCCCTCCACGACGGGGAGGTGACGGATGGAGTTCTTCCTCATCACTTCCATGGCCTTCAGGATACTGGTGTTTGGCCCAATGGTCACAAGCTTCCGGACCATCCGCTTTCGGACTTGCACGGGCTTTCCTCCCCGGACCGGAGGGCCGGTCCTTGAGATAGAATGTATCAGCCCTCACAATCTTTGTCAACTCAGAGTGGTGGATCGGGTCAATTCGAAAAACCGAACAAACCTTTTGACAGTCCAGCTCGGTCGTGTTATGAAAAATCATTTGGGGAAAAAGGAGTCTTTCATGTATTGGGAAAAAGAAATCGAGACCCTGCCTGTCAAAGAGCTGCGCCGGCTGCAGCTCGGCCGTCTAAAAAAAACTCTCCGGCAGGCGGAAAAATCCTTCGCCTATGCAAAAATTTTTAAAACCCACCGCATCTCGCCAGAGAAAATCAAAACCCTGGACGACTTAAAGCGTCTCCCTTTTACCACCAAAGAAGACCTGAGGAAGCACTTCCCCTACGGGTATGTTACCGTGCCCAAGGAAAAGATTGTCCGGGTCCATTCATCTTCCGGGACCACCGGCCAGGCTACCGCGGTCTTTCATACCCCCAAAGACTTGGAGGGCTGGGCAAACCTGGTGGCTCGCTGTATGTATATGGTTGGTGTCCACAAGGGCGATGTCTTTCAGAACATGGTGGGATACGGCCTTTTCACCGGGGGGCTAGGTTTCCAGTATGGGGCGGAGCGCTTGGGCGCCCTGACCATTCCCTCCGGTTCGGGGAATAGCAAGCGGCAAATTGGACTCATGAAGGATTTTGAAACGACTGTAATTCACATCATCCCCAGTTATGCCCTCCACCTTTGGAAGGTCTTCGAGGAGATGGGCCTCGACCCAAAGAGGGAGACCAAACTGCGCATCGCCTTGATCGGGGCCGAACCCCACTCTGACGCCACGCGGCAGCGGATCGAGGAGATGTATGGGGTTGAGGCTTTCAACTCCTACGGGCTTTCGGAAATGAACGGCCCGGGCGTGGCTTTCGAATGCCCCGAGAAATCGGGCATGCATTTCTGGGAGGATCATTTCATCGTCGAGGTGATCGACCCTAAAACGCAGAAAGTCTTACCGGATGGAGAGGAAGGAGAGCTGGTCTACACGACTTTGACCCGCGAGGCCATGCCTTTGATCCGCTACCGCTCCAAAGATTTGGCCAGCGTATTCTCTGAACCCTGCCGCTGCGGCAGAACCCACCGGCGCATCAGCCGCATCAAGGGCAGGAGCGATGACATGTTTATCCTCAAAGGTGTAAATATCTTTCCTCTTCAGATTGACACGACCCTGATGAATATCGCTGCGGTGGGCACGAACTACCTGGTGATTCTGGAACGGGAGGATTTCCAGGATCAGATGATCGTCCGGGTGGAGGTGCGTCCAGAATTCTTCAAGGGCGAACTGCGGCAACTGGAAAATCTCCGCCGGCAAATCACCGAAGCCTTAAAATCGGAGTTACTGGTTACCCCGAAAGTAGAGCTGGTGGAACCAGACACCCTGCCGCAGAGCGAGGGCAAAGCGGTGCGGGTAATCGATCGGCGGGAGATGTAAATTTCTCGGCCACCGAGTTCACAGAGGACATAGAGATTAAAAGTTCGATAAATTAGAAGGGTTTGGGATTGGCAAATTTGCCCGTCGGGTTTGTTTTAAATTTCGATATTAGAATTTCGAATTTAAAAAGATTTTTCTCTGTGATCTCTGTTCTACTAACCTTCGATTTCTTGAAATTTTGTTAAGCAAATTTCCCTGTCGTTTTCCCCCTCACCCTCCCCTCTCCCCCGTCCCCGGGGGAGAGGGATGGGGTGAGGGGGTATTAAGGTCCGTTATTTGGTTGCGGCTCTGCCGCGCTGTGCCCTCTGTGGCTAAAAGGTCTTTGGGGAGGGGAAAATGGCTCATCAGATTTCCGTTTTTGTCGAAAACAAGCCCGGGCGCATCGAACGGGTAACCGAAATCCTGGCCAAGGCCAAAGTGAACATCCGGGCTTTCACCGTCTCCGGAAGTTACGAATACGGGGTCATGAAGTTCCTGGTGGATAAGCCCGACAGGGCCCTGGAGGCCTTAAGCTCCCAGGGAATCCCGGCCAATAAGCGGGAGATCCTGGCCGTCCTCATGGATGACCGTCCGGGGGGATTGTTCCGCATCGCCAAGGTCTTCGGCCAGCGGAAGATGAACATCGAGGATGCCTACGGTTTCGTCATCCAAGACAAGAAACAGGCCGTTCTGGTCGTGGACGTAGAGAAAATCGGCGAGGCCAAAAGGGCTCTCAAAGAAGAAGGGATTCCTACGCTAAGCGATCAGGAAATCTACTCCCTTTAACCGAACTGAAAATCATTCTTTTTTAGATGGTCATTCCCCCGTCGATGGCGATGGTTGCTCCGTTCAGGAAGGCCGCTTCATCCGAGGCGGCGAAGAGAATGGCTGCGGCAATCTCCTCATCCTTCCCCAACCGGCGCATGGGCTGACGGGCGATAAAATCAGCCCGGGCTTTTTCGGGGTCGGCGAAGGCCTGAATTCTTCGCTCCAAGGAGGGGGTATCGGTTGTTCCGGGGCAGACGCAATTGACTCGGATGTTCTCTGCGAGGTAGTCTGCAGCCATGGCTTTGGTCAACGCCCAAACCCCTCCTTTAGAAGCCGTGTAAGCTCCCCGATCTTTCACTCCCTTGAGGGCCACTATAGAAGCATTGTGAACAATTACGCCCCCACCAATTTTGCGCATCTCCGGGATCGTATACTTGGAGACCCAAAAAACCCCTTTCAGGTTCACGGCCATGGTTCTGTCCCAGTCCTTCTCCGACATGTTGTCCACTCGCCCGGGAATGACAATTCCGGCATTATTCACCAAGATGTCCAACCGACTGAAGACCTTGACCGTCTCCTGCACCATGCGCCGGGCATCATCCTCTTTGGAAACATCTCCTTGGATGTAAATGCCCTGACCCCCTGCCTCCTTCAGCAGCCGTAACGTTTCCCTTCCGTTGGCTGGGGTCAAAGAGTTGATCGCCACCTTCGCCCCCTCCTTGCCAAAACGAACCGCGGCCGCCCTGCCGATGCCCACCCCCGCCCCAGTGATTAAAACCACTTTTCCTTGGAAACGCATCCTGACCTCCTCAGAAATAATATTCACCGCAGAGCGCGCAGAGAAATCAAAAATCGATAATCAAATCCCCTGATAAAAAATTATTAACCTTCGCATAAATAATGGAACATGGATCAACACCGGATCTGCCCCCCCCTCACCTTTATCCTTTCTCCCCAGAGGAGGGAAAGGGCAGGGTGAGGGGGGAATCGTAAGCTCTGCGGAGTTCCATTGTTTTTTGCGAAACGCAATAAATTTGTATTAAGATTTCCATATTATCTCTGCGGCCTCTGCGTCCTCTGCGGTGAGAGAATTTTTTCAAAGACCTCGCCGGCGTGGAATGAGCTGCGCACCAGGGGAGCTGAAAAGACTCCTTTGAACCCCATCTTCTCACCCGCCCGGCCCAATTCCTCAAATTCCTCCGGTGGAATGTATCGCCTGACCGGATGATGCTTGCCCGAGGGTCGAAGATATTGTCCCAGGGTTAGAAGGTCGCAGGAAATCTTCCGCAGGTCGGCCATCACCTGCCGGACTTCTTCTCGTTCCTCTCCCAGCCCCAGCATCAGACCCGACTTGGTAATTTTTTCCGGGTTGATCTCCTTGACCCTCCGCAAAAGATGAATGGACCTGGCGTACTCCGCTTGCGGGCGGACTTCCGGGTAGAGGCGGGGAACCGTTTCTAAGTTGTGATTGATGATGTCCGGGCTGCTTAGCACAACAGCCCGTAAGGCCGGTAAGGAACCCTGAAAATCCGGGATCAATACTTCCACAGAGATGCGCGAATCGTTTCTCTTCAAAGCCCTGACCGTCTCGGCAAAGTGGGAAGCGCCCCCATCTTCAAGATCATCCCGTGTCACGGAAGTGATCACCACGTGTTTTAACCCCAGCTCGGCCGTCGCCTGAGCAATTCGCTCGGGTTCTCCAAGATCCGGGGCGGGCGGGCGCTTTTCTGAAGGAATGGCGCAAAAGGTGCAGTTCCTCGTGCAGGTTCGTCCCAGGATCAAAAAAGTTGCTGTCCCCTGGCCGAAACACTCTCCTTGATTCGGGCAGAGGGCACCTTCGCAAACCGTATTCAGCCCAAAGCGCAGAAGCAAGGCGCGCATCTTTTTGAGAGCTCCTGGGTCCGGCATCTTGCGTCGCAACCAAATAGGTTTCACAGGTAAGGCTCCAGCAGCTTCAGAGGTTCTTCGCCAAGGGAGAATCCAAAAACCTCTGCGAACGCCCCAAGCGTAAGCTTCTCAATTTCCTCCATGGGCAGAGATCGCCCTAATATCTGGGCCATGGAAGTGACCCGCCGGTCCGTGATCCCACAGGGGTTGATTAGGCCGAAGGGGCCCAAATCGGTGTTCACATTCAGGGCCAACCCATGCTTGCTGATCCAGCGGGAGAGGTGTACTCCCAGGGAGGCGATTTTTTCTTGTCCCACCCACACGCCCCGGAGCTTTTCCACCCGCCCGGCAGAGATACGGAAGCGGGCCAGAACCCGGATGACCACCTCTTCCAGGCTCCATACATAATCGGGAACGCTTAGCCCAAGGAGGCGTAGATTGAGGATCGGGTAGGCCACCAGCTGTCCCGGCCCATGATAGGTGACATCCCCTCCCCGGTCGGTGAAAATGACCTGGATCTTTTTTTCCTGGAGAGTGGTTTCGGAGGCCAGGAGGTTCTCAACCTTTCCCGAACGCCCCAGGGTCATCACAGGGGGATGCTGGAGGAGCAAGAGAATGTCTTCCACTTTTCCCATCCCCCGTGCTTGGGCGAGGTGGTTCTGTAAACGAAGCGCATCCTCGTAGGCGATAACCCCCAACCGGAAGGCATGGCAAGGAAGGAGAGGTTTATGACCCTGAACCATAATTTAAAATATCATTCCCCATGGATAGGGTCAAGATGCCCGGAGGGCCTTAAAAAGATAGCTGAACCAGAAATTTTCCTGCAGCCTGTTCAAGAGATGAAGTCTCCTCTTTAGTTTCTCCTCGATGAGATGCCCTTCGTGCCCGAGCAGCCCCGACAAAATGTAAAAGTTTTTTGAGTAGAAGGATTCTTGATCTGTGATCTGGTCAATGATCTGGAAGTGTAGATTGGCGATGAGCAAGTCCGCGTCGATATGCAAAAAATCCCGGACGTCCCCCCTCTCTAGATGCATATTCTTTTCCACACCATTCAAACTTCTGTTTTTCCTTGCCGTATCGGTAGAGAGGTTGCTGGAGTCGATACAGAAGGCAGTCTTTGCCCCCATCTTTAAACAGGCGATCGAAAGGATGCCTGTACCGGTTCCTAAATCGAGTACTCGGGGAGGGACGAATTCCTGAAAGAGTTTATCGATCAGGATCAAACACCCTTTGGTTGTTGCGTGGTAGCCAGAGCCAAAGGCCATGCACGGGTCGATGCAGACCTTGATCTTTCCTTCGGCCGGGGGATTTTTTCCCTTATATTTCCTTCAAATTCATAAATATACACCCAGTCATACATCATCATTTCTTTTCCGGTGCGAAATGAAAAATGCCGGAGATGTAAATTTGATCGAGTGCTTCTTTGGGCCCCCGCGTCGCTTCATCCTGCGTCACAATTTGATCCCTAACCGATCCCACACCGATTCTCCTTCCTGGATCTCCGGCGCCTTTAAGTGGGGATAGGTCCTGAAGAGGAAGTAGGCTAAAGGAAGAACCCCCAAGACGATGATCATCAGGTCTGGAATGACGCGGACCGTTCCCAGGATTTGGACGATGCCCCTTTCGAAGAAGGAAGCGTCCCGGGCTGCCCAGAGTCCTTCCTTATAGCTGGTCCAAGTCTGGAGGATCCCGACCGGGAACAGAGTTCCCAAAGTGAGGAGGAGGAGGCCAAGGTTGAACCCGAAGAACGAGATCTTAAGGATCCGGTCATTCCAATGGGCTTTTTCCACCATTCCCCGCCAGGAAAACAGCAGAAGGCCGATGGAAAGCATCCCGTAAACCCCGAATAAAGCTCCATGGGCATGATTCATGGTTAGGATCGCTGCCCATTTCAGCTTTTCGATGGACATGACTTACCTCCTTTGCGAATTTCACGCTGTCGATGGCTGCCAGAACCAAAACTCCAGGTATGTGCTTCCGGCTATCCCCCGGCAAGGAGGGTGATGGGTCCCCCCTGGGCACAGTTTGGGGCCCCATACTTGGCTGCATGGTATGGACCCCAAAAACTTTCTATCGAAGGTTGGTCTCGCTACCCGGGTATCCCTTTCAAGAAAGGGCCCCCTGATGGCTTTACTCCCCGGGCGTCCTGGAGGAGACAAAAAAACATCTTGAGGATAGAGGCGGAGATAAAAATGATTCTTATTTTGCCAGATTTTGCAAAAGGCTTTTCAAACTATTCATGTCCTCTGGGGAGATATCGACAATTTTCAGCCCGCATCGATAATCTCCTCGGAAATCCCCACGGCTTTGCTCTAAATGCATATCTACCCAAACCACCTGCCCGACCATTTCCAAAGTACGCAGATCAAGATCGGGAGCGATAAAGAGTTTCAATCTCAGAAATTCACCCATCTCCATGTGTTCGGACAAATAAACTAACAGCCCGCCTTCGCTGGCATTGATTGCACGGCCTGGGCGGCTCACGGATGATTCGACTGGATAATATTCTATCGGCAAATCCAGGGAAAATCTGGGATGTTTTCTTCTTTCAAAATTGACCACCCCGAAACGGAGTTTTGTTTCCTTTTCTTCAGTTTCTTTCTTATCCATCCTGCTCCGCCTCACATCCGGGGCCTGAGTTCCGCGAGACCCTCCTCAATGAAAATTGGCTGAAGAGACATTGTTAAGGATCTCCCCGATCTTCTTACCCTTACTTCCAGCGGATGGAAATCAGGATCACTCTACCTTGAATTTAACGTCTTGCACAAGGTTTCCATCGGCATCCTTAATTTCAACTTTCCAGTCCCCCTGCAATCCCCTTAAATTCTTTGAGGCGTTGGTCCTCCATTTCGGACCCATTTTCAAAGGCAGGCTGATCTTCGACATTTCTTCTTCCCCGTGGAACCAGACAAAGGAAACCTCCGTATCTTTGGCGATGTTGGTGGCCTCTAAAAGGCAGTAAACCTTCTCTGTTGAGACGGGGAAAGTCTCGGCCACACCCACGGGCTCCCTGTTCTCCACACCCGTTCCTACAACCAACCGAGCGATCGTGAATCCGGCCCCCTCCTTGGCTGCCGTTTCCCCTTGGCCCTTCTCCTGGGCAAAAGCCGGGAAAATCATGGACCCCGTGGTCAAGATCGTTAGGACTAAAATGAGTATCCATCTTCCATGCTTCTTCATATCCTTACCTCCTTTTCCCTTAAGGTGTGTTCTCAGTTAACAAAAAGCATATCCTTGACTTTTTTCGCATCCTCTTAGGCAATAAAATCAGCAGGGACCTCCCGCAGACGGACAATCTGGCGAATTCTGCCTGCGACATTGAACCCATTTAAACAAATAACCGGGCAGGGGGAGCAATTTTCACATACCCGGAGGGGAAGATTCAAGGAAAAGATAAGGTCCTGGGCTTCCCGGAGATTTCTATAGCTATACCCATACATGTAGGCTCGCATTAAGTCAGGAATGGGGAGCTGCTGCACACACTGATTCAAACATTGCCCGCAACCCTGGCAGTAAAACCCGACCCTAGAAGCTGCCCGTTGTAATTGCGCCTTTTCGGACTGGGTAAGGGCGGGGTTTTCCATGGCAGACAGGTCGAGATTCATCTGGTCGAAGGTAGTAAAACCGGCGATAATGGTGTGAACATTGGGGTCCTGCAGGACCCATTTTAAGGCGGCAACAGGATCTATGGGTTTTTCTGCGGATTCCTGGAGTTGCCTTCCCCCCAGGGCTTTCATCGCCACCACCCCCAGGCCGGCGGCGCCAGCTTTGGCAATTGCCTCCCTGACTTCTATATAATGTTTCTGCTTAAAATTGTAGGTGATCAGGACGACGTCGTAGAATTTAGAATCGATCGCGGCCTGAATCACTTCGGGCTCGTTCTTGTGGCAAGAGATCCCTACGAAACGAGCTTTTCCCGCTTTTTTGGCCTTTTCCAGGGCTTTCAGGATCGGTTCATACAGGGCTGATTCTCTTACCCATACGTTATGATGGTAATATATATCTACGTGATCCAGCCCTAAATTCTTCAGGCTGGTATCAGTTTTTTTCTGAAAGGCTTCTTCCGTTGCCTCTTCGGTATAGATTCCCGTAGTTTGGTTCACAGGGAGACGTGCTTTAGTGGCAATCACATATGAATCCCGGGGTCTCTCCTTGAGCACTTCCCCGATCATCGCCTCATTCGTGCCTCTCTGATAGGTCTGGGCCGTGTCCAGGAGAATCATACCGGAAGTAAGGGCGGCTCGAACCAGATTCGGATTGTCCGAATTCATGACCCCCATGTTGATCACCGGAAGTCTTATTCCTGTATTTCCCAGGGTGCGGTAGAGGATCTTTTTGTCGGCCGGCTTTTTTTCAGCAATTGTTTCCCCTGGTTTTTTTTCGTTTGCGGCCAAAAAGAAGAATCCGCCGAATCCGGCGACGGTGGACTTCAAAAAATCCCTTCTGGCAATGAATGGATCGCCCATAGGCACCTCCCCTTTCTTTCTCATTCCCATTATAGGGCAAGGAGGAAAATATCAAAAGAAAAATTTAAGGCGGAATGGAAGTAGAGGGGTGGGCCAGAAAGCCGGCTCCCTTGACACCCAACCTCTTCCCCCCTATAATTCGGTTTGCTTATTGAGCGGCGCCAAAGTAATGGAACCTTATGCACGTTACATCGCCCCCTCACCTTTATCCTCTCCCCCCATCGGGGGGAGAGGATAAAGGTGAGGGGGTAAATTTGAAGTCGATCTTCGTTCCATTATTAATGCGAAGTTCAATAATTCGGGAGGGGGGGTTGGCGTGCCGAGTCGGCCTGGCCACGACATAGGGCTGGCTGACGTTGATCAACCCATTCGGGCGGCGACTGACATCGCTCGAGCCGAGGCGGAGATCGCTGCCCGAATCGCTGGGCGACGGACCCGGCACGAGGAGCGCCCCGAGAAGATAGGAGCATAGCCAGGAGGATAAGGAGTGTGCCATGGATCAGGGGTCCCTTTTAGAAGGCATCGGTAGCGGAACCATTGGAAGAATTGTAATGGCCCGAATTCCCATCGGGGTGGATTTGCTGGATTCAATCTATGAAGTGATCAGGAGGGGAAAAATCCAAAAGGGCCTGATCCTCATGGGTATTGGAGCCCTGCAGAAGGCCGTCTTCCGGAACTTGAAAGTTTTTCCCCAGGAATATCCGGTGACGCCCAAAGACCGCCTTTACTTTGAAGTTCAGAGGCCCTTGGAACTGCTATCCTTAACAGGTTACGTCGTTCCCCAGGTGAATGGCGAACCCCATGTCCATGCCCATTTCTCAGCCTCCACCGTGACCGGTGACACCCTGGCCACCTATGGCGGCCACCTGGATCAGGGAACGATCACCTTCGTCAAGGCGGCCGTAGTCATCGGGGAGCTGGAAGGCATGGAGATGGGGAAAAAATGGGTTGAGGAACGAAAGACCGAAGATCTTTGGGTCGGGGAAAGACCTAAGAAGCAACGACGACAGGGAAAACGGATATAAGAGCACGGTAGCCATCCTCAAGGTTTCGCTCAAGAGCATCGGTCCATTTCGTTGGGAGATGGCTTGAGGGCCTCACCGGTTTTCAGGCTCCGGTTCGGTTCTTGTCCTCGGGGTTCTGGATTGAGCCGAGGCCAATGTCGAGAATTTTAGCGTCATCCAGATAGGGGCGGGTCCGGTATTCACTCACTTCCTGGAACTTGTTAAGGATCGTCCTCATCATCTCGGCGGCCCTTAGACACTGCTGGAGCATGATCCTCTTGTCGGACTCCTCGATCCCTTCGCCCTTGGCGAGCATTTGCAGGTTGCTCAGCATTGTCGTAAGGGGCTGGGCGAAGTGGTGGCAGGCCGCACCGACACTCTCCATCATTACGCGCTGGCGCTCAGCGTCGATCAGGCCCTCGCGCTGCTCCTTTATTTTCTGCTGCATCTCGGACTTCTGGAGCGCGTTGGAGATGATCAGGCGCAGGCTGTCGGGGGTGATCCTCCCTTTGGCAAGGTAGTCAGAGACTCCCGCCTTCATGGCCTCGACCGCGATCTCCTCGCTGCCATGACCCGTGAGCATAATCACCGGCAGGTCGCAGCCGCCCTTGCGGATCTCGCGGAAGACTTCGAGCCCAGTCTCCACCCCCAGTAAGTAGTCGAGGAAGATCAAATCTGCCTCGCAGCGTATTGCCTCCGCTCGCCCGGTCTTCACGTCGTTGAAGGCGTGGAACTCAATCTCCGGGCCCACAATTTCCTCCAGTCGGCGACGCAGGATTTCGACATCCGCCGGATCGTCGTCAATGACCAGGATGGTCAATTTTCTTTTCTCCATGGCTCACTCCGTTTTCGGTGGAAGGATCACGATCTGAAACCAGTATTCTTCCAATGCCTGGATGACCCGGATGAACTGGTCCAGGTCCACCGGCTTGGTGATAAAGGAATTGCACCCCACCTCGTAGGACCGGACAATATCCTCCTCCTGCCGGGATGTGGTCAGCACTACCACGGCCATCCGGCGCAGCTTCGAATCCGCCCGGACCTGCTTCAGCACTTCCCGGCCATCGACCCGGGGCAAGTTCAGGTCGAGCAACAGCAGATCCGGCCTGGGCGAGGTCGCCGGGTCTTTATACTTGCCCCGGCGAAAGAGATAGGCTAGAGCCTCCTCGCCGTCCTCGACGATGCGCAGCTCATTTCGAATCTTGCCTTCCTCCAGGGCCCGCCGCGTCAACTCCTGATCGGCGCGGTTATCCTCCACCAGAAGGATGATCGCGGGTTTCCCCTTGCTCGTTGTCTTCATCATTCCCTCCTTCTATGGGAAATCGTGAAACGGAAGTGAGCTCCTTTTCCTGGTTCTGACTCCACCCAGATCTTGCCCCCATGCCGCTCGACGATCTTGCGGCAGATGGCCAGTCCAATGCCCGATCCCTCGTACTGGGCATGACCGTGCAGCCGCCGGAAGGGTTGGAAGATCTGCTGGGAATATTTTGCGTCGATCCCGATACCGTTATCCTGCACGCCGAAGACCGGGGATCCATCCCGTTCCTCAACGGTTAATCGAATCACCGGCGGTTGATTCCCGCAAAACTTCAGGGCATTACCGATGAGATTCTGGTAGAGCTGCGTCAGCAGAGTGGAATCGCCCCAGACCTCCGGCAGCTCGTCCCGGGTGACCTGGGCTC
>Ga0187886_1000863_pt1 | contig 31800 bp, 26 predicted proteins | sample June2016WEW_20_1_FD_133001 | JGI IMG/M metagenome (GOLD analysis project Ga0187886, IMG submission 133001) | Peatland microbial communities from SPRUCE experiment site at the Marcell Experimental Forest, Minnesota, USA - June2016WEW_20_150 | ecosystem: Environmental > Terrestrial > Soil >...
CGAGGAAACGTTGCTGCCCGACTTCGTCAAGGATATCAAAGGCGGCGCTCAGGACCTGATCGTCATGACCTGCGACGTGAAAGACCTGTGGAGAGAGCTGGACCGCACGTTCAGCGAATCCGACTGGCAGCGGTGCCGCTGACGGGCGAAAAATCATAGAACCGTATGGCGCAGAAACAGGGACTCTCCCGAACGCCCCCGAAGGGAAACAGATCCCCGAAGAAAAAAGATGAGGCGGTTTCGATACAGGCCAAAGTCCGACGCGTTATCGCGAAATACCAGGGCCAAAAGCGGGCCTTGATCCCCATCCTTCAGGACATCCAGGATCACTTCCGGTGGCTCTCGCCGGAAATCCTCGATGAGGTGGCGCGTGATCTGGACATTCCTTTGGCTCATGTCTACAGCGTCGCCACCTTTTACAGATCTTTCAGCCTGAAACCCCGGGGGCGCCATATCTGCACGGTCTGTATGGGGACGGCTTGCCACGTCCGCGGCGCAGCCACGGTCCTTGAACATTTCGAACAAAAACTCGGGATCCATCCCGGGGAGACCTCGCTCGACCGCGAGTACACTCTCGAGCGGGTCAACTGCCTGGGGGCTTGCGCACTGGCCCCCCTCGCAATCGTTGACGGACGATATTACACCCAAATGACTGAGGTCAAAGCTAACGCCGTGCTGGCGACGATCATCGGCCGGAAGAAAGCGACGGAACGTCGTCCCCGGAGAAGTCACGCCCCGGCCCACAGACCGGTGGCGTCCGGCAAGACATGAGGAGTTAAGGGAGACACTTGAAGTCCTATCGAACGCATCTGCTGGTATGCACCGGGACGGGGTGCGTTTCCTGCGGCTCCTTTGCGCTCAGAGAGGCCCTGGAGAAGGAAGTCCGGCGGCAGCGGCTTGAGGACGAGGTCCTCATCGTAGCCACGGGCTGTAACGGGTTCTGCGAGAGAGGCCCGATTCTGATGGTCCGCCCGGACGGCATCTTCTACCAGCGCCTGACCGTCGAAGACGTCCCCTTCCTAGTGTCAGAGCATCTGCTCAAAGGGCGTCCCGTCCAGAAGCTAATGTATGTTCCCCCCGCCGAAAAATCACCGGTCCCCAAGATGTCGGACATCGAGTTCTTCAAGCACCAGCGCCTCATCGTCCTGCGCAACCGGGGCCGCATCGACCCGGAAAAGGTCGAAGAATACATCGCCTACGACGGCTATGAGGCTCTGGGCAAGGCGCTGACGGCCATGACCCCCGAGACCATCCTCGCCGAGATCACCACATCCGGTCTCCGGGGACGAGGCGGCGCCGGTTTTCCTACGGGACGGAAATGGGACATCTGCCGGCGGGAGTCGGCAACCCCTAGGTACCTCATTTGCAACGGCGATGAGGGGGATCCGGGAGCGTTCATGGACCGGTCCGTCCTTGAAGCCGACCCCCATGCTGTCATCGAGGGGATGGTCATCGGAGCCAAGGCGATCGGGGCGGAGAAGGGTTTCCTCTACATCCGGGACGAATATCCCCTGGCTGTCAAACGTATGGGCATCGCCATCCGACAGGCGCGAGACGCCGGACTGCTGGGGACGAACATCCTCGGCTCGGGATTCGATTTCGACCTCGAGATCGTCCGGGGCGCTGGCGCCTTCGTCTCCGGCGAAGAGACGGCCCTCATTGCCTCGATCGAAGGCCAGAGGGCCTTCCCTCGCCAGAGACCTCCCTACCCGGCCCAGCACGGCCTGTGGGGAAAGCCCACCGTGATCAATAACGTCGAGACCTGGGGGAACGTCCCGTCCATCATCCGGCGTGGCGCGGCCTGGTTCTCCAGCCTGGGGACTGAGACGAGCAAGGGGACCAAGATCTTCTCGCTCGTCGGCAAAATCAACAACACCGGCCTGGTCGAGGTACCGATGGGGATCCGCCTGAGGGATATTGTCTTCAGCATCGGGGGCGGAATCCCGGGAGGCCGTAAGTTCAAGGCGATCCAGATCGGCGGCCCTTCAGGCGGCTGTATTCCGACCGGGCTCCTTGACCTTCCGGTCGACTACGAGAGCCTGACGCAGGCCGGGGCCATAATGGGTTCGGGTGGCATGATCGTGATGGACGAGGACACCTGCATGGTGGACATCGCCCTCTATTTCCTGCGCTTCACCCAGGAGGAGTCCTGCGGGAAATGCGCGCCCTGCCGGATCGGGACGCGCCAGATGGCCGAAATTCTGGCCAAGATCGCCAGCGGCCAGGCCGTCGAAGCCGACCTCGAAAAGCTCGAAGAGCTGGCCGTAACCGTGAAACAGGGCTCCCTGTGCGGGCTCGGTCAAACGGCCCCCAATCCCGTTCTTTCTACGCTTCGCCATTTCCGGAGCGAATACGAAGCCCATATTAAGGACAAAAAATGCCCGGCTCTTGTCTGCAAGGAGATCGTCTCCTCGCCCTGCCATTACATCTGCCCCATCGACCAGGAAGCCTCGACGTATATCGCCTATATCGCCCAGGGACGGTACGCAGACGCGTTCGACATCATCACGAAGGACAATCCACTGCCCTCGGTCTGCGCCCGCGTCTGCCATCACCCCTGCGAAAAAGTCTGCCGCGCCGGGATCATCGGTGAGCCCATTTCGATCCGGGCGCTGAAGCGTTTCGTCATGGATTGGGCCGAGAAAAACGGCCTCCGGTTCGATCCCAAGCCCGTTGAGCAGAACAGGGAGAAGGTGGCCATCATCGGCGCCGGCCCCGCGGGCCTGACGGCGGCGTACGTCCTCGCCCGTAAGGGATTCCGTCCGACGATCTTTGAATCGCTGCCCGTCGCGGGAGGCATGCTGGCCGGCGGCCTTCCCGACCATCGGCTTCCCAATGAGGAACTCAACCGGGACATCGACAACATCGTCAGAGCCGGCGTCGAGGTCAAGACGAGCCGGACGCTCGGAAGGGACTTCTCAATCGACGACCTGCTCGCAAACGGATTTAAAGCGGTGTTTATCGCCACGGGCTCGTGGAAATCGATGAAGATGGGAATCCCCGGTGAGGACGCCGAGGGCGTCATGCAATCGCTGACCTACCTCAAGGCCATCAACCTCGGGCAGACCGTTCCCGTCGGGAAGCGCGCCTGTATAGTCGGCGGCGGCAACTCGGCCATCGACGCGGCCCGAGTCGCCATGCGCGACCCGAATTGCGAAAAGGTGACCATCCTCTACCGTCGGACCAAGACTGAAATGCCGGCGTTCCCGGAGGAGGTCGACGCAGCCATCGACGAAGGCGTCGAGATCCAATTCTTGGTGGCTCCGGTGAGGGTCCTGACCTCGAACGGCCGCGTGGCCGGCGTCGAATGCATCCAAATGACGCTCGGCGAATTGGACGCTAGTGGTCGCCGCAGGCCTGTGCCGGTCAAAGACTCGAACTTCATCGTCGAGACAGACACGCTCATCCAGGCGATCGGCGAACGGCCTGACACGATGTATCTTGCTCCCGGGGACGGCATCTCGCTGGCCAAGGAGAATATCGACGTCAACCGCGAGACCTTCCAGACGAGCCGGGCCGGTATCTTCGCCGGGGGCGATGCCGTGACCGGGCCGAACACGATGGTCGAAGCCATGGGCGCCGGCAAAGCCGCCGCCGAGGCCATCGAAAAATATCTCGAAAGCCAGCCTCTCGCACGGAGGCACGCCCTGACCCGACCGTCGGTCTACGTCCAACCCCTCATCCTTTCGGAAAAAGAGATGGCCGAAGCCAAGCGGCCTAGGATGTCGCACCTCGCTGTCGCGGACCGGGCCAAGAATTTTAGGGAAGTTGACCTCGGGCTGAGCGAAACGGAAGCACGCTTGGAAGCCTGCCGCTGCCTGAGGTGCGAACTCGGAACCGAAGACGGCAAGAAAGCCGTAGAGGCGATGAAATGATCCGCGTCATCATCAACGGCATGGAAATTAAGGCGAACGAAGGCCGGACGCTCCTTGAGACGGCCAGGGCCAGCGGCATTGACATCCCGTCTCTTTGCGATTATCCCGGCCTCGAGCCGTTCACCGGCTGCCGCCTCTGTCTCGTCGAGGTCAAGGGCCGGCGTGGGTACGTCCCGGCGTGCAGCACGATCGCCGAGGAAGGGCTCGAGGTCCGCACGGCGACGCCGGAGCTCGTGGCGCTGCGGCGGCAGATCCTCGAGCTCATCCTGGCCGAGCACCCGAACGCCTGCCTCATCTGCGCCGAGAAGCTGTCCTGCGATGACCACAAGTCCACCATCCGCAAGACGGGCGAGGTCACGGGCTGCGTCCTCTGCCCGGCCAACGGCCGCTGCCAGCTCCAGCGGGTCGTCGAAGCGATCGGCCTTGACCGGGTCCACTTTCCCTCCGACCGTCGGGAGGGAGAGGTCCGCCGCGACGACCCATTCATCGACCGGGACAACAGCCTCTGTATCCTCTGCGGACGTTGTGTCCGGGTCTGCTCCGAGGTGAGAGGGGCCTCCGTGCTGACCTTCGTCTCCCGCGGCTCCAGGACCGTCGTCGGCGCAGCGATGGACCGTCGTCTGTTCGAATCCGCATGCCGTTTCTGCGGGGCCTGCGTGGATGTCTGTCCTACAGGTTCCCTCTCGGAACGCGCCGTGCGCTACGACCGTATGCCCGAAACCGAAAAGCCGACGCTCTGCCCTTTCTGCGGTCAGGGCTGCAGGTTGAAAGTCGGAGTTCGGCAGGGCCGGGTCATCGGCGCCGTTCCCGATGCGGACGGCGCCGCAAACCGCGGCCAGGCTTGTGTCAAAGGCCGGTTCCTTGTAAAGCATGTCGTGCACCATCCTCTCCGGCTCCTCCGGCCTATGGTTCGGCGCGACGGCCGCCTCAAGGAAGTCCCGTGGGAGGAAGCCCTGGACGAGGCGGCGAAACGCCTGAAAGGCTATAGCGCCGGGCAAATCGGTGTCGCGGCTTCAGGACAAAGTTCATGCGAAGACCTATTCGTCCTGCACCGGTTCGCCCATGAAGTCTTGAAAGCACAGACTTTCGCTGCGCCCTGGCGCTGTTCGGCGGCATCCGGCTTACGAGAGCTCGGCCGGGCCGCGGGACAGACGGTTCCTCTGAATATCCGAATCTCCGACATCGGCCTGATGCGGACGATCGTGCTCTTCGGAGAAGACCTGCCGGTAACTCAGCCCATCGTCGGTCTCGAAGTCCACCGCGCCCTGCGGAGCGGCGCCGTCTTGCTAAGCATTGTCAGGGAAGGACAGAGAAGCGCAACGCGCGCCACGATCAAGCTCGCGCTCCCGGCCGGGAAAGAGGAGGCGTTCCTCTCGGCGCTGGCTGCCGCCATCCTGAAGATCAGCAATGTGCCTTCTCTAAGGGCAGAGGGGTTTGACGGATTCAAGGCGCGTCTCCGGAGCCTTGACATAACAAAAGTCCTCCGCTCCCTCGATATCCCCAAGGAGAAACTCAACGAGATCTCCAGGTTGCTGATGCCCGGCAAACCGCCGGTGTTCTTCTTCGGCCCCGAGTTTGCGGCGGCAGACGGCCGGAAGAACCTGGCGGCACTCTGGAACCTCGCTTTGCTCGCAGGCGGCCGGCTCATTCCTCTCGACGTCGAGTCCAACATCCGCGGCGGGCTCGCCCTCTCCGACGCTTTCCCCACGAAAACCACCCCTGCTGGAGAGCTGGCCGAAGCGGCCGCCCGGAAGGATATCCGGGCCTTCTACCTCGCCGGACCGTTTCCTAAACTCGAACCGAACGCGGCGGAATTCGTCATCATCCAAGGGAGCTACAACGACGAAAACGCCGCCATCGCCGACATCTTGCTTCCCGAAACAACGTCCTTTGAATCGGAGGCGACCCTAGTCAACATCGAGGGCCGCATCCAGATTTCGGAGGGGGCCGTCGATCCGCAGGGCGACGCCAGACCCGGCTGGTCGATCCTGGCTGCGCTGGCCGCAAAGGTGGGAGCCGCGGGCTTTGGCTACGGCTCGGCGGCGGACGTACGGGAAGACATCGCCAGGTCCGTCCCCGCATTCGCGAGCGTCGCGATGCCGGATGGACGAGGGGAGGAGCTGTTCCTGGCCGAGAAGACCAGGGAGCCCGTCCGCTTCATCGACATAACAACCGTATCGGGCGTAGGCGAGAAAAAGGCTCGCCCCTTCCTCCCAGGTCCCGACGTCTATAAAGGATTAGACCTGGCCCGGGACAACAAGAGCCTGAAGCTCGTCAGGGGACGATGATGCCGAAGATCCTAACCCAAGCGCGCCTCGTGCCCAACCTCCATCTCATCGAAGTCCGCGCGCCCGAGGTGGCCCGGAAATGCCGGCCGGGGCAGTTCGTCATCATCATGCCCGACGAGAGGGGCGAGCGCATCCCTCTCTCTATCGCCGACTGGGACGCCAAGCGGGAATCGGTCACAGCCGTTTTCTTGGTCGTGGGGACGACGACGCGCAAACTCGCTTCGCTCCGTGCCGGAGACGAGGTTCCGGTCTTCGTCGGTCCGCTGGGCCGACCGTCCGAAATCGGCGCCTTCGGGACGGTCGTCCTGGCCGCCGGCTGTTTCGGCATCGGCGCTCTCTGGCCCACGGCCCGGGCGCTCAAGACAGCGGGGAACCGGGTCATCGCGGTCCTCGACGCCAAGGCGCACTATCTACTCTATTGGCAAGATCGGTATCGTTCAGTCTGCGACAAGGTCCTCTTCTCTTCGCGCGACCACGCCCTGGGGTCCAAGGATTTCATCCCCAAGCCCCTCGAAGACGTCCTTCACCACGATGGGCCTGTGGACCGTGTCATTGCCGTCGGTTGCACTTACCTCATGTACGCCAGCGCCCAGGCCACGAAGCCGCTGGGCATCAAGACGATCGTCAGCCTGAACCCGATCATGGTCGACGGCACGGGGATGTGCGGCGCCTGCCGTTGCACGGCCGCGGGCAAGACCAAGTTCGCCTGCGTCGACGGGCCGGACTTCGACGCTCACCAGGTAGATTGGGACCAACTATTCACGCGGCGGAAATCGTACTTCGACGACGAAATCCGATCGCTCTGCGCCTGGGAAGAGAAAGAGCTTCCCTAGAACGAGGGACGACGAAACATGGCCGAGGACAAGGATAAAAAAGAGCTGGCGCCCGAATTCAAGGCACGGCTGAGGACGGAGTTCGAGAAGGATTGGAGGAAGGACCTGCGCAAGACCCTCCCTGTCAAAGACCGAATGAAACTCTCCCGCCAGAAGATGCCGGAACGCGAGGCCGGGGAACGCAACCGCGACTTCAACGAGGTCAACCTTGGCCTCACCCTCGAAATGGCCCAGGCTGAAGCTCGGCGCTGCCTCGACTGCGCCAACCCTCTTTGCATCACGGGCTGCCCGGTGGCCATCGACATCCCGAGTTTCGTCAAGCTCATCGAGAACGGCCATTTCCTGGAAGCAGCCTGGAAACTCAAGGAGACGAATTCGCTCCCGGCCATCTGCGGCCGCGTCTGTCCACAGGAAACGCAGTGCGAAGAAGTCTGCACCATGAAGAAAGCCTCTGGGGTCGCCGTGGCCATCGGCAACCTTGAGCGGTTCGCGGCGGATTTCGAGCGTCTGAGCGGTTCCGGTGGCATCCCGCCCCTCCCGCCTCCGTCGGGAAAGAAGGCGGCCGTCATCGGCGCTGGACCGGCCGGGCTGACCGTGGCCGGGGACCTGGCCAAGCTGGGCCATTCGGTCATCGTCTTCGAGGCCCTCCACGAATCGGGCGGGGTGCTCATCTACGGCATCCCGGAATTCCGTCTTCCCAAGGCCATCCTGAAAGCCGAGGTCGACTACCTCAAGCGTCTCGGCGTCGAAGTCCGGACGAACTTCGTCGTGGGCATGACCGCGACCATCGACGACCTGAGGAACGAGGGCTATGAGGCCTTTTTCATCGGCTCGGGGGCGGGGCTGCCCAATTTCATGAAGATCCCCGGCGAGAACCTCGTCGGCGTCTACTCGGCCAACGAATACTTGACCCGGGTCAACCTCATGCGGGCCTACGCCTTTCCGGCCTACGACACGCCCGTCTTGAAAGCCAAAACAGCCGCCGTCATCGGAGGAGGCAATGTGGCCATGGATTCGGTCCGGACGGCCAAGCGGCTGGGCGCCGAAAGGGCGGTCATCGTCTACCGCCGGTCGAGAACCGAAATGCCCGCCCGGACCGAGGAGATTCATCACGCCGAGGAGGAGGGGATCGAGTTCCAGCTCCTAACGACGCCCATCCGTTACTTTGGCGACGAATACGGCCGGGTCCGGGCCATGGAATGTCAAAAAATGGAGCTGGGCGAGCCGGACGCCTCGGGCCGACGCCGTCCCGTGCCGATCGAGGGCTCCGAATATACGATCGATGTCGACCTCGTCGTCTGCGCCATCGGTCAGAGCCCGAATCCCCTCATCCCCCAGACGACGCCCGGCCTGAAAATGGGCAAGTGGGGAAACGTCGAGGTCGACTGGACGACGATGGCCACCAGCATCCCGGGTGTTTATGCCGGGGGGGACATCATCCGCGGCGGGGCGACCGTCATCCTGGCCATGGGGGACGCGCGGATCGCCGCGGCCGAGATCGACAAGTACCTCCGCCGTTGACCCCGCCGGAGGGGGACCCGTCGGTTGGCCGACGGGGGAACCGCCGGGACTGGTTCCCAGGGGGCCGGGGGATATGAATGGCCCCCATCACGGCCAGAACGGGCGGCGTCCTGCGGCCTGGCTCGCCGGGTCCGGCCGCGGCGCGGCCTCTACGGGAAGCCGTTAGGTCAGGATTTTTTCGAAGAAGTCGTTCCCCTTGTCGTCGACGATGATGAAGGCCGGGAAATCCTTGACCGTGATCTTGAAGATGGCCTCCATCCCGAGCTCGGGGTAGGCCACGACCGCCTGGCTGGTGATGCAATCCCGGGCCAGGCGGGCGGCAGGCCCGCCGATCGAGCCGAGATAGAAGCCGCCGTTCGTCTTGCACGACTCGGTCACACCCTTGGAACGGTTCCCCTTGGCCAGCATGACCAGCGACCCGCCCATCTTCTGGAAAAGGGGCACGTAGTCGTCCATGCGGCCGGCCGTCGTCGGGCCGAAGGACCCGGAAGGATAGCCGGGCGGGGTTTTGGCCGGGCCGGCGTAATAGATGATGTGGTCCTTGAAATAGACCGGGAGGTCCTCGCCCCTGTCGACCTTTTCCTTGAGCTTGGCGTGGGCGATGTCGCGGGCGACGATGATCGGACCGTTGAGCATGAGCAGGGTGGCCACGGGATGCTTGCTGAGCGTTGCCCGGATCTCGGACATCGGCCGGTTGAGGTTGACCGGGACGGCGGGAATATCGGTCGCGGCGGGCTGGGGGAGGTACTTGGCCGGGTCCTTCTCGAGCTTTTCAAGGAAGATGCCGTCGCGGGTGATCTTGGCCTTGATGTTCCGGTCGGCGTTGCAGCTGACGCCCATCCCGATCGGGCAGGAGGCGCCGTGGCGGGGTAGGCGGATGACTCGGACGTCGAGGCAGAAATACTTGCCTCCGAAACCGGCCCCCAGCCCGATTTTATGGGAGGCCTCGAGGAGCTTCGCCTCGAGTTCGATGTCGCGGAAAGCGTGGCTTCCCGGCCCTCCCGTCGTCGGCAGGTGGTCGAGATAGCGGGCCGAGGCGAGCTTCACGGTTTTGAGGACGAGCTCGGCCGACGTGCCGCCGACGACGACGGCCAGATGGTAGGGCGGGCAGGCCGCAGTGCCGATCCCCTTCATCTTGCCGACGAGAAATTTCTGCAGGGCTTCCGGGTTGAGGACGGCCTTGGTCTCCTGGAAGAGATAGGTCTTGTTGGCGGAACCGCCGCCCTTGGAGATGAACAGGAACCCGTACTCGTCGCCGTCGACGGCGGTGATGTCGATCTGGGCGGGCAGGTTCGTCCCGGTGTTCTTCTCGTCGTACATCGTCAGCGCGGCGTTCTGGGAATAGCGGAAATAATTCTTAGTGTAGGCGTTGAAAACGCCGCGGGAGAGGGCCTCTTCGTCGCCGCCGCCCGTCCAGACCCGCTGGCCTTTCTTGGCGTTGATGATGGCCGTCCCTGTGTCCTGGCACATCGGGAAGACGCCTTCGGCCGAGATGACGGCGTTCTTCAGCATCTCCAGGGCGACGTAGCGGTCGTTGGCCGAGCTCTCCGGGTCCTTGAGGATCGCGGCCAGCTGCTCGAGGTGCGACGGCCTCAGCCGAAAGGCCACGTCATGGAAGGCGCGTTCGGCCAGGAGGGCCAGTCCTTCGGGCGCGACCTTGAGAACCGGTCGCCCCTCGCATTCGCCGAAGGCCACATGGTCCCGGGAAATCGCATCGTATTCGGTCGTGTCCGGTCCCAAAGCAAACATGGGCGTGTAGACGAAATCTGGCATTATTCTCCCTCCCTCGGCCCGGCGGTCCGGTGCCGGATCAATGGGCCTGGACTTTGCCCAGGCCGTACTCGTAGCCCTTCTCGAAGGCCAGCAGGTTCAGACCCTCCGTCCCCTTGGGCACGGAGCTCTCGACGGCCTTGCGCATGGCGTCCTTGGACACGAGCCCGCTGACGGCCGCGAAGAACCCGGCCATGACCATGTTGAGGACGACCTTCCGGCCGAGCTCCTCGGCAATCCGCGTCGCCGGGATGCCGTGGATTTTTACCGTCGGGGGCAGCCCCTTAGGGTTCACCAGCTCCTCCTCGATGAGGATCATCCCGTTCGGGTCGAGCTCGGGAGAGAAGTTGGTGAAGGCCTCCTGGCTCATGATGACCATAACCTGCGGCTTCTTGACGTAAGGATAGCGGATGGCGCCGTCGGAGATGATGACCTGCGCGCTGCAGGCGCTGCCCCGGGCCTCCGGCCCGAAAGCCTGCGTCATCGTGGCGTCCTTGCCGTCGAAGAGCGAAGCGGCCTTACCGATGATATAGCCGGTCAGGATGACTCCCTGGCCGCCGAACCCGCCGATCTTGATCTCAGTCTTGGCCATGTTATCCCTCGTAGACCTTGTACTTCGGACCGAGGCGTTCCTGGTAGTGCGCGTTCATCGCCTCGAGGTACGTGGGCCGTTCCTTGTCCACGAACTTGCCGACGACGATCCTGTCGTGGAGCCGGATGTCGACGTCCTTGGTGTTGGCGTTGTTCCGGATGTCGGAGTTGTCGCAGTACCAGCGCAGCCGGTCGAGACCGTCGCCCATCTTCTGCTGCCGCTCGAAGATCGTCGGGCAGGGGGCCACGATCTCGATGAACGAAAAGCCGGGCTTCTTCATGGCCTCGACCATGGCGTTCGTCTGGTTGTAGACGTGGAGGGACGTCCAACGGGCGACATAGACCGCGCCGACGGACTCGGCCAGGAAGGGCAGATTGAAGGGGAATTCATAGTTGCCGAAGGGCGACGTGGACAGGATGGCCCCCTCGGGCGTCGTCGAGGCCAGCTGCCCCCCGGTCATGGCGTAGTTGAAGTTATTGATGCAGATGACCGTGATGTCGATGTTCCGCCGCGCGGCGTTGATGAAGTGGTTGCCGCCGATGGCGATGATGTCGCCGTCGCCGCTGAAGACGACGACCTTGAGTTTGGGGTTGGCCAGCTTCAGCCCGGTGGCGAAGGGAATGGCCCGGCCGTGGGTCGTGTGGAAAGAATCGACCTTGACATAGCCGGCAACGCGGCCGGTGCAGCCGATGCCCGAGACGACCACCACCTCGTCGAGCGGGAAGCCGCATTTTTCCAGGGCCTTGGCGAAACAGTTGACGCTGACGCCGATGCCGCAGGTCGAGCACCAGATGTGGGGCATCCGGTCCATGCGCAGGAAATCGTCCATCGGGTGCTTGTCCGGACCCGTCAATCTGGCGGTCGGACTCAGGGATGCTTTTTGAAGTTCGTTCAGGATCGACACCGGTGCGCCTCCTCGATCTTATTGGCGATGTCTTCGATGTTGTGGACCGTTCCTCCGCCGTGCCCGGCTAGGACGACCGGCGCCTTGCCCCGGGCCGAGCGGTCCACTTCGTAGAAGACCTGGCCGTAGTTCATCTCGGCCACGACCATGGCCTTGCCCCGTCCGGCGAGCTCGAAAATCCGCTGCTCGGGGAAGGGCCAGACGACGATAAGCCTCAGCATCCCGACCTTGATCCCTTTTTTCCGGGCGATCTCGATCGCCTCGACGGCGACGCGGGAGGTGATGCCGTAAGTGACGATGACGACGTCGGCGTCCTCGACGCCGGTCTCTTCGTAGCGCCAGATCTTCGGGGCGTTAAGGCGGATCTTGTTGACCAGCCGGTGGACGAGCTGTTCCTGGACCTCGGGGCTCATCGCCGGATACCCCCGGAAATCGTGGGTCAGCCCGGTCACATGCAGGCGGTAGCCGTCTCCGGCTTTGAACATGTCCGGAACTAGGTCATCGGCCGGCTTGAAGGGAAGGTATTGGCCCGGCGGGAGCTTGGTGAAACGCCGGGGCGTGATCTCGATTTTCTCCGCGGGGGGAATGACGACCCGCTCCACCATGTGACCGACGCATTCGTCCATCATGAACATGACCGGCACGCGGTACTGCTCCGAGAGGTTGAAGGCGTCGATGGTCAGGTCGAAGCTTTCCTGCGGGGAGTTCGGCGAGAGGGCGATAATTTCGTAGTCGCCGTGCGACCCCCAGCGGGCTTGCATCATGTCGGCCTGGCCGGGCAGGGTCGGCAGGCCCGTCGACGGCCCGCCGCGCTGGACGTCGACGAAGACGCACGGCGTCTCGGTCATGGCCGCCAGCCCGATGTGCTCCATCATCAGGGAGAAGCCGGGGCCGCTGGTCACGGTCATGGCCTTCTTGCCGGCCCAGACGGCGCCTTGGATGGTGATCGAGGCGGCCAGTTCGTCCTCCATCTGGATGAACAGCGCCCCGTCCACCAGCGGGGCGCGCCGGGCGAACCTCTCCACGATCTCGGTCGAGGGCGTGATCGGGTAACCGGCGATGAAGCGGCACCCGGCCGCCAGCGCTCCCTCGCAGCAGGCGAAGTCGCCGTCGATGTAATGGGACCCTGTGAGGACTCCTCTGGGATCGGCTTTCATGATTTTTCCCCCGTCGCCGGCTCATACGTGTAGATAGCGAACTCCGGACAGATCATGCGGCAGAAACCGCAGTTGACGCACAGTTCGGCCTTGGCGATCTCCGGCGGGTGGTAGCCCTTGGCGTTGTACTTCTTGGCGAAGACCAGCACGGCGTGGGGACAGTACTCGATGCAGAAGCCGCACCCCTTGCAGCGCTCCTCGAGGATGACGATCTCGCCGTGCGGCGTCTCCGGCTTGGGGAGCCCGAACGGTTTTTCTCTTTGCCTTACGGGCATGGCTGAACCTCGTTCATGGATTAACGCAACGTTCCGTGATATTTCGTCGTCAACTGCTTCTTCCGGACTTCGGGGTTGGAATAGTCCGGCAGGAGCATCGGGGCGACCCGGCCGTCCACGGCCACGCGGCCTTGTTCGAGGGCCTTGTGATAGGCCCGGACGTGGTCGAGGGTCAGGGCGCCGTCCTTGTGGGCCTTCTTGGCGTATTCAGCCGCGCTGCACCCGGCGATCCGGCCGAAGACTACGACGTCGAGCAGGGAGTTGCCCATCAGGCGGTTCTCGCCGTGGACGCCGCCGCTGACTTCCCCGGCGCCGAAAAGGCCGGGGACGACGGTCTCGGTCCGACTGTTGATCTGGAGCCCGCCGTTCTGGTAGTGGAGGGTCGGGTAGACGAGCATCGGTTCCTTGGTAATGTCGATCCCGTAGCGGTGGAACAGGATCCACTTGCCGGGGAATTCCTTGCGGACCGTGCCCTCGCCCTTGAGGACATCGATCATGGGCGAATCCAGCCAGACGCCGAATTTCCCGGTCGGCGTCGGCACGCCCTTGCCTCGCTCCAGGCACTCGCGGATGAAGGCCGCGGCCTCGACGTCGCGGGGCTCGCGCTCGTAGACGAACTGTTCGCCGTCGATGTTGAGGACGTTAGCCCCGGCCCCCCGGACCTTCTCCGTGATCAGGAGGCCCTCGGCCTGTTCGGGGAAGACGGCTCCCGTCGGATGGTACTGGACGGTGTGGAGGAAGCGGAGCGGTACGCCGGCCCGGTAGCCCAGGATGAGGCCGTCGCCGGTCGCGCCGTAGTGGTTCGTGGTCATGAAGTCCTGGATGTGGAGCCGGCCCGACCCGCCCGTCGCCAGGACCGTGGCCTTGGCCTTGACGACGAAGTATTCCTCCGTCTCGAGGTTGTAGAGGACCGCCCCGGCGCAGGCGCCGTGCTCGTTCAGGATGAGCTCGACGGCCGGGGAGAATTCCAGGATCTTGATGTCGTCGGGGTGGTTCTTGACCTCGTCGCGGAGGGTCCGCATCATCTCGGCGCCGGTGATGTCGCCGGCGTAGTGCATGCGCTTCCTGGAGGTGCCGCCGCCGTGCATGGCCTTGAGGCGTCCGTCCTCGTACTTGGAGAACAACGCCCCCAGCTTTTCCAGCCAGGCCATGACTTTGGGCGCCTCGACGACGAGCGTTTCGACGAGCTCGGGGTCGTTCTTGAAGTGCCCGCCGCCCATGGCGTCGAGGTAATGGTAATAAGGGGAGTCCTTCTCGGTCTTGGTCGCGGCCTGGATGCCCCCCTCGGCCATCATGGTGTTGGCGTCGCCGATGCGCAGCTTCGTGGCCATGAGGACGCGGGCTCCATTCTCCCGGGCAAGGAGAGCCGCCGCCGAGCCCGCCCCGCCGGCGCCGATGATGAGGACGTCGGTCTCGAAGTCGACGCGGCTGAGGTCGATACTGTCGGGGTCGAGGCGGCTCTTGGCATGGAAGAGGTTGACCATCTCCTTGGCGATCCGGTAGCCCTTGCTGGGGCCGACGAGGATCTCCGTCCGGCCCTCTTCCTTGAAGTCGGGATGGTATTTGAGGATCGCCTCGCGTTCCTGGAGGGACATCGGAGTGAATTCTTCGCCCGCCCGCTTCTTCTCGACGCGGGACGGCCTCGTTTTTTCAACCTTTTTGATCAGCTCTTTCAGTTCAGGCGTGTATGGCATGGGTCATTCTCCCAGATAGGATTTGTTCTGAGGCGTCCAGGACTCGTCGGCCATGTCCGGCTCGATTTCGAGGCCCTTGTAAAGCTTCTTGAGCTCGTCCAGGCTCTTTTTCTTGAGTTCCTGGAGGGCCTTGTCGAACGTCTTGTCTTCCACGGCCTTGATCGCTTTTTCCAGATGCTTGGCTTTGGGGACGATGTGCCGGGCATAGAGGCGGCGGGCCAGGATAGCGATGTTGAACTGGACCTCTTCGGCCGGGCAGCGGGCGGCGCACAGGCCGCACATGACGCAGTCGAAGGAGCCTTCGGCCACGGCCGCGATGTCGCCTTGGATGGCCTTCGAGATATAGCCCAGGACGTCGATGTCCATGGGACAACTGCGGGTGCATGTGCCGCAGCCGACGCACTTGAAGACTTCGGGGTAGAGGGCGGCGATCGTGCCCCCCACGGCCGGCAGGCTCTCGATGTCGTAGACGGCCTTGTTGCCCGGGAAGAAGGGGATCTGGGCGATGTACATGTCCGGTTGGACGACCGTCTGGCAGGCCAGCCCGACCTCGATCCGGTAGGAATTGGGGAAGCGGTAGACCGTGCCGCAGGCGCCGCAGATTCCTCCCCGGCAGCCACAGCCCCGGACGAGCAGGTAGCCGGCGTACTCGAGGGCTTTCTGGATCGTCAGCGAGTCGGGCACTTCGTAGCGTTTCCCCATGATGAAGATGGGGACGAGACGCCCCTCGGCGGCCTTGTCCTTGGCCGCGGCCTTTTTGGGTTTGGACGCTGTCTTACTCATCTTTGACCACCTCTTGGACTAGAGCTTTTTCGTTCAGATGGAGCGGTCCTAGGGCACGGATTTGTTCCGTGAACTCGTCCATCGTTGCGGCGTATTTTTTCCCTTCCGCCGCCGAGATCCACTCCAGGCGAAGCCGCTTCGGGTCGATCCCCAGGTCCTGGAGCATGACTTTGAAGAGGGTGACCCGGCGGAGGGTTTTGTAGTTCCCCTCGACATAGTGGCAGTCGCCGGGATGGCAGCCGCCGATGAACACGCCGTCGGCCCCCTCCTTGAACGCGTAGAGGATGTGCTGGGGGTCGACGCGGCTCGAGCACATGACCCTCATGTTGATGTTATTGGGGGCATGGTGGAGACGCGACGTGCCGGCCGCGTCGGCCGCCGCACTCGTGCACCACTTGCAGAGAAAGCACATGATTTGCGGTTCGAACATGGTCACTCCCTCAGCATGGCCCTAAGCATGGAGAAAATCTGGTTGTCGGTTTGGTTGCGCTGCTGGGCGGCGCCGCTCGGGCAGGCGGCGGCACAGGCCCCGCAGCCCTCGCAGAGGATCTCGTTCACCACGACGACCCCCCGGGCCGGGTCCAGGCTCCGGGCGGAATACGGGCACATGGTGATGCAGATGCCGCAGCCGGAGCAGAGCTCGTCGTTGACCGGCACGACCGTCGGCTCGTGGAGAAGTTCCTTCTGGGCGAAAAGGTCCCCGACCTTGGCCGCCGCGGCCGAGGCCTGGGCGACCGTTTCGGGGATGTCCTTGGGGCCGAGGGCGCAGCCGGCCAGGTAGAAGCCGGCGTTGAGGCTCTCGACCGGCCGCAGCTTGGGATGCGCCTCGGCCAGGAAGCCGTGGATGTCGGTGGCGATCTTGAGTTTCTTCAGCAGGTCCTGGACCCCGTCGGCCTTGACCATAGCCATGGCCAGGACGACCATGTCGGCCTCGACCTCGACCTTTTTCCCGGTCAGGGTGTCCACGCCCCAGACAATGAGCTTGTCGCCTTCCTTGAAGATCTTGGAGACCTTGCCTCGAATGTAGAGGACCTTGTCCTCCTCGACCGTCCGCATGTAAAATTCGTCGAACGACTTTCCCCCCGTCCGGACGTCGATGTAGAAGACCGTGGCCTGGCCGTCCGGGACGCGATGGCGGTACATCATGGCGTGCTTGGCCGTGTACATGCAACAGATCTTCGAACAGTAGGGGTTGTGCTTTTCCGTGTCGCGGGAACCGCTGCACTGGACGAAGACGACCGACTTGGGGATCTTGCCGTCCGACGGCCTCCGGATCGTCCCCCCGGTCGGGCCCGAGGCGGACAGGATGCGTTCGAACTCAAGGCCGTTGACGACGTCCTCGTACTTCTCCCCCCCGTACTCGCCGAGGGCCTGCATGGTATACAGGTCGTAGCCGGTGGCCACGACGACGGCCCCGACCTCCTCCTCGACGATCGTCTCCTTCATGTCGTAATCGATGGCCTTCTTCTCGCAGACGTCTTTGCACTTGCCGCAGCGCACGGGGTTCAGGCCGAGGCAGTGTTCGGCGTCGAGCGTGAAGGTCCCCGGGATGGCCTGGGGGAAGGGCATGTAGATGGCCTTGCGGAAGGACAGGCCCATGTTGAACTCGTCGGGGACGACCTGGGGGCAGACCTTTTCGCACTCGTTGCAGAGGTTGCAGAGGGTCTCGTCGACGTAGCGGGGCTTCTTCTTGATCCGGACCTTGAAATTACCGATGAACCCCGAGATGGAGTCGACTTCGTGGTAGGTCAGAAGCTTGATCCGGGGGTGGCGCGAGACCTCGACCATCTTCGGCGTCAGGATGCACTGGGAGCAATCCAGCGTCGGAAACGTCTCCGAAAGCTGGATCATCTTGCCCCCGATCGAGGGGTTCTTCTCGACGAGGATGACTTCGTAGCCGTGGTCGGCGATGTCCATGGCGGCCTGCAGGCCGCTGACCCCGCCGCCGATGACAAGGGCCCGCCTAGTGACGTCAACCTTGATCGGGTCCAGGTTCTCGTTCTGCCGGGCCTTGGCGACGTGCGCTTTGACGATCTTGACGGCCTTCTTGGTGGCCTTCTCCTTGTCCGTATGGACCCAGCTGTCCTGTTCCCGGATGTTGGCGATCTCGATCTGGTAGGGGTTGAGGCCGGCCAGCCGGGCCGCCTCCTGGAAGGTCTTCTCGTGGAGCGTCGGCGAACAGGCGGCGACGATGATCCCGTCGAGATGCTTCTCCTTGATCGTATCGATGATCATCTGCTGGCCGGGGTCGGAGCACATATAGACGTAGTCCGTGGAGAACGTCACGCCGGGATAGTCCTTCAAGACCTGGGCGACTTTCTCGACATCCACGACACCGGCGATATTGACGCCGCAGTGGCAGACGAAGAGGCCGATCCGCTTCTCTTTGTTCTTGGCCTTGGCGGTCATGTCCTCACCTCGGTCGCCGGAGTCTCGCTGAACAGCCCGTCCGCGGGGACGAGGTGCTCGCCGAGTCCGAGGACAGATTTATCCACCCCCAGCGCCCAGGCCAGGATCTGAGTGAAGAACACGACCGGGAGTCCGGAAAAATCCAGGAACGTCTCCTTGATCGCCTCCTGGCGGTGGTCCATGTTGTAGAAGCACAGCGGGCAGGTCACGGCCACGGCCTTGGCTCCGTTCATCCCCGCCGAGCGGAGGATGCGGTAGGAGGCCTCGGTGGCCGCAGCCGGCAGGGAGACGGAAAGATAGGACCCGCAGCATTCCTGCTTGAACGGGTAATCGACGGCCGCGCACCCCACGGCCTCGAGGAATTCCTCGAAAAGCCGGGGGGAGTCGGGTTCGTCGACGGCCATCTCCTTCTGAGGCCGGAGCACCCGGCACCCATAATAGGGGGCGACGGCCAGGCCCTTCAGATCCCTCTTGATCCGTTCCCGGATCTTGGGATAGCCGACCCTGTCGCGCAGGTACTCCAGGAGGTGGAGGACCTTGACCTCGCCGTTGTAGTCCTCGAAGTCCGTCGTTCTCTCCTTGGTCAGGGGATCGATCTGGATATCGTCCCGGAGATAGGCGTTGATCCGCTTGCGCTTAAGCGGGTCGTCCTTGATGGCCTTGTCGGCCCGTTTCAGGACAGCGAAACAAAAGGAACAGGTCGTCACGAGGACGTCCCCGCCCTCCTCCCGGACCTGGCGCAGGACCCGGATGGGCGCCGCCAGCCCGACGATCTTTTCCTCGGTGAGCGGGTATTCCGCGCCGCAGCAGGTCCAGCCCTCGGGTTCGATGAGATCGATGTCCAACCGCTTCATCGCCTCACGGGTGGAGATGTCCAGTGCGGTAGTCTTCTGCTTGAGCGTGCATCCTGGATAGTAGTGGACTCTCATGAGCAATCCTTATTTCGAAAACTTGCGGAAAATGGACACCAGGACTTGTTGAGGAAGTTCCTGGGCCAGTTCCGGCGAGATCTCGCCCGGACCGAAAGCGTCTTTTCCCTTGGGATCCAAGATGTGACGGACGGCCTCCATCACCCGGGCCATGTCGATGCCTTTCGGGCATCGGGACTCGCAGGTGAAACAGGAGGCACAGAGGAAAAGGGTTTTGGACTGGAGGACCTCCTCCCGGAGGCCCATCTGCACCAGGCGGATGATCTGGTTGGGCAGGAGGTCCATCTCTGAGGCGACGGGACATCCGGCGGAGCAGCGCCCGCACTGATAGCAGGCGAAGACGTTCTCGCCGGACAGCTCTTCGATCCTCTCGATGAACTTGCGCGGTTCGGAACCCGCCTTCAACTTGACTCTCATGATTCCTCCTCGCGTGGAGCTGGAGAACGTTTCTTATTCATGGATGATGACTATTTATGACCTAACAAGGGTTTCCAACTTCTCAAGGGAAGCTTGGGCGACTTTCCGAACGTCCTTCCTTTCCCCTGGGCGGTCGAGGGCAAATTTCAGCGGGGAAATGGCTTTCGGATCCTCGATCTCTCCCAGAAGTCTAGCGGCCCTGAAGCGGGTCGTCCAGGACCGGCTCTTGAGGGCCTCGATGAGCGGCACCACGGCATCGCGGCCGAAATTGAGGAGGGCTATTTCGGCGCTTTCACGGACGCTCCAATGGGGATCGGCCATGGCCTTGAGAAGAGGCAGGATGGACTTTTTGTCCTGGAACCCTCCCAGGAGCCGGGCGCACTGGACCCGGACGTCGCGCGAGGGGCCCTTGAGGCGCTGGCGGGCCATGTCCAGGACGCCGACATGCCCCTGCCCGGCCGTTCTCAGGAGACACACCGCTTCCCGGCGGATGAAATCGCAGGGGTCCTTGCGGGCCATGCGGACGAGATGCTGGACGGCCTCGGCGCCGCCGAGCTTACCCAGGGCGCGAACCACCTCGTAGCGGACGTTGCCGGAGTCGTCCTGGAGCGAAGGCAGGATTTCGGGTACGATGGACTTGTCCCCGACTTCCCCGAGGACCTTCAGGGCACAGCAGCGGCCCCAGGCGGAACATCCGATCTGGGACAAGGCCTGAGAGGCCGCCTCCTGGATGTCGGGCAGTCCCTCCTCGACGAGTTCCTTGAGGAGGGCCACGGCCCGATGGTCCTCCAGCCCGCCGATCGCCTTGATCGCCCGCAGCTGGAGCTCGGGGTGTTCACGGTCGCAGGCGTCTTTCTTCAGGGAGTCGATGTCCGAGGTGTTGAAGGAGAGGGTGGCCAGAAGGTGCCGGGTCACGATCGGCCCGAAACGGACGAGGGCGGAAACCGCCGCCTGCCGGATGATGAAGTAGCTGCTGCGGAGGTGGCTGATGAGGGCGGGCACGGACTTGGGGTCGCCGATCCGGCCCAGGCACTTCAGGAAGGCCCGCTGGGCGTACTTGTCCCGCTCCCGAGACAGCACGTTGAGCAACGGCACCGTGGCCGCCTTTCCGAAACCGATGAGGGCCGCCGCCGCCTGTTCCTGGACCTTTTCGACGTTGTCCTGGACCATCGAGACCAAGGTTTCGATGCTGACCCTGTCCCCAATCCGGCCCAAGGCCTCGCAGGCGCTCGTCCGGACGGTGGCATCCTCGTCCTGGAGGAGGTCGATGAGGTAAGGTGTAGAGCCCCGCGATTTCATCTTCCCGACCGTCCTGGCAGCGTTGGAGCGGATGTTCGGCAAGGGATTCCGGAGCGCTTCGTGGAGCCACTCGAGGCAGGGCGAACCCAGCTCCTGGAAACCCTCCGTGGCCAGGTTGACGATCTCCTCGTTGTCCAGGGAAAACATGTAGATCAGGATGCGGGCCAGCCGGACGTCCTTGCGGGCGATGATGTCCTTGACCTTGCCCATGAGCTCGGTGATGGCCTCGGTCCGGACGATCCACTCCGGGTCCTCAGCAGCCTTGAGGAGAAGGTCGATGACCCGGTAATCCCCCAGCCGGCCGACGGCGGTTACGGCCGCCCAGCGGATCTGGTGATACGAGGAATGGAAGATTTTCGGCTTCGATAGCTCGTCGATGGCCTCGGCCCGGGCGTGACGGCCCAGGGCGACGACCGCGGCGTGCTGGATGCTAGGGTTCGGGTCGTCGAGCTTTTCGACCAGGAGAGGGTAGACTTCATCGTGGGTCTCATAGCCGACTTGCATGATGGCCGCCCGGACGGCCGCCGCGTCCTCGCTCTCCCGGACGACCTGGAGCAGCTCGTTCATGGACGGAGACACGGTTTTGGCCAATTCAAGCCCTCTCGATGTAACCCTTACAGTCACCGTCGACATTGAAGGACGTGACCTGGTATTCGCAGTCGATATTCGCCAGGGCCTTGACCGCCGCCCGGAAACAGCCGATCCGGGCGCAGGTCAGGTCGCGGACCGAAAAGCCCTCCTCGATGAGCGCCTGGCAGCTCCTGAGATAGACGCAGTCGTGGACGGTGATCTCCAGATGGAAGGGGTTGACTTCCGTCAGCTCAAAGAAGTTGGCGTCCCGGAAGAGCCCCCCGGCGACGCCGATCTGGATGTAGTTCTCCACGGCCTCCCGGATCGAGCCGGCCTTCTTAATTTGCATGCCGTATTCGTCCCCGAGGAGATGGAGATAATACTGGACGGAGTGCTCGTAAGCCCTGGCGCTGAAGACGTACGGCCGGGTGCCGTGGAAATCCCGCGCCGTCTCTTCGAGGCCGCTCAGCCAGGCCAGGGCGACCAGCCAGCCCGCGTCTTCGCGATTGATTTTGTCCATGGCGTTATCCTTCAGCTTGTTTTCCGGGCGTTCTTTCCCGGCCGCGCGGCTGGCCCAAGGCTTAGCCGTTCGAGCTCCCGGGTGACGTCCGCCGGGCCGACCTCCCGGCCGATCTTCTGGGCCCATTTCCGGGCCAGGGAGATGGCGTCCGCTTTACGGTTTTTGGCCCAGAGAAGGACGAGCTTGGCCACGTCATCGGGCGCGGGAGCGGCCGGACGAGGTTCCAGAGACGACAGGATCCGCAGGGTGTCCCGGGCGATGGCCAGCTCCTCGTTGGTCGGCACGACCATGATTTTCACCCGGCCGGAGCTGATCACGCGTTCGTTGGCCTCGTTCTTCGCAGCGTCGAGGACGATGCCGAACTCCTCGAGCCCCGCGGAGACGAGACGGCGGACGAGGCGAGAGTTCTCGCCCACCCCTCCGGTGAAGATGATGGCGTCTACGCGTCCCATTTCGGCCACATAGGCCCCGATATACTTCTTGATCGTATGACAGTAGATCTCGAGGGCCAGTTGATGCCGCTCGCTGCCGTGGGCGGCTTCCTGCTCGATCTCCCGCATGTCGTGCGACGTCTCGGTCAACCCCAGCATGCCGCTGTTCTTGTTCATGATGGAGTCGATTTCCTTCGTTCCCAGCTTCTCCCTCTCCATGATGTAGGGGACGAGGGCCGGGTCGATGCTGCCGCAGCGCGTGCCCATGACCAGCCCTTCGAGAGGCGTGAAGCCCATCGTCGTATCGATGGATTTCCCGCCGGCCACGGCCGTGATGCTGGCCCCGTTGCCCAGGTGGCAGGTGATGAGGTGGAGCTTCCCGACGGGCCGGCCGAGAATCTCGGCGGCCTTGAGGGCCACGTAGTTGTGGGAAGTGCCGTGGAAACCGTAGCGGCGGATGCCGAGTTTGCGGTAGAGGACGTAGGGCAGCCCGTAGATGAAGGCTTTGGGCGGGATGGTCTGGTGGAAGGCCGTATCGAACACGCCCACCTGCGGGACTCCCGGCAGGAGGGCCTCACAGGCCTCGATGCCCTTGAGGTTGTGGGGATTATGCAGGGGGGCGAACTGGATGCACTTGCGGATCGTGGCCTTGACCTTGTCCGTGATCAGCACGGATTCGGAAAAGTCCTCGCCGCCGTGGACGACCCTGTGCCCGATGCCGTCGATCTCGCTTTTCTGGCGGATGACGCCGTGCTGGGGGCTGAGGAGGAGATTCAGGACCATCTCGATGGCCACGCCGTGGTTGAGGACTTCGCGGATTTCCCGGATCCTCGTCCGTCCCTCCGGCTTGTAGGTGACGATGGCGTCGCTCGAGCCGATCTTCTCCACGATCCCTTTGGCCAGGAGGCCTTCGTCCTCCATGCGGATGAACTGGAACTTGACGGATGAGCTGCCGCTGTTGAGAACGAGGACTTTCATGGCCTTCTCTATCTCCTCAGGTCACGGACGATGTTTCCCTCACGGTCGAGAATCCGGATATGGATCGCCGCCTGGCCGGGCCAGGCGTGCGTGGCGCAGCCGAAGCACGGGTCATAGGCGCGGAAAGCCATCTCGACGATGTTCAGGAGCCCGTCGGTGACGTGACCCTTCTTGATGAAGTTCATGGCCGCCTTCTTCACCGAGAGGTTGATGGCGGCGTTATTGTTGGTCGTCCCGACGATCAAGTTAACTTCCTGGACGATGCCCCGCATGTCGGTCTTGTAATGATGATACAGGGTGCCCCGAGGCGCTTCGACTACGCCGACGCCCTCGTCGGGAGTGTGGTCGGGGACGACACGGTAGTCCGGGCCGGTGACCTCCGGGTCGGAGGCCAGCTCCACCCAGCGCTCGGCCGCGTAGAGGAGCTCGACCAGCCTGGCCCAGTGGGTCGCCAGCGTCTGATGGACGGGCTTCCCGCCCAAGGTTTTGTACATCCGGTCGTGTTCCTCGTTGGCCAGGGGTGTGGCCATGCCGTCGGAGACGTTGAGGCGGGAGAGCGGTGTCGCCTTGTAGATGCCGCTCTGGGGGCCGTCGACGAGCCCCTTCCAGCCGACCTTCCGGAGGACGGGGAACTTGAGATAGGACCAGGGCTCGACGTGTTCCACGATGTGCTGGAGGTAATCGGCCGGTTTGAACTTGGCCAGCTCCCCCCCGTCGGGGGCCGTGACGCGGATGTCGCCGTCGTAGAAATTGACGTGGTTCCGTTCGTCGACCAGGCCCATGTTGTAGGTGTGGTGGGTGAAGCCGTCGCTCAGGATCAGGTCGACGTAGGCCTTGTTGCCCAGGACGATCTGGTTGAACAGGCCGATGGTGAACTTGGCGAACTCGACCGCGTCCTGCCCGGTCTTGAGGACTTTGTCGCGCTCCTCGCGGTTCATCCCCTTGCTCATCCCCCCGGGGAGGGCCCCGATGGGATGGACCGATTTGCCGGCCATCATCTTGATGAGCTCGTGGCAGGCGCCCCGCATTTCGATGACCTTGCGGCCGATCTCGACGCCCACCTTGTGGATGACACCCAGGATGTTGCGCTGGGCCGCCGGGGCGTCCGGGCCCATGACAAAGTCCGGCCCGCCCAGGGCGTAGAAATGGGTCGAATGGTCGGTCACGTAGAAGATGGCGTAGAGAAGCTCCCGCAGGAGCTTGGCCGTGCGGGGCAGGTCGACGTGATAGACCGCGTCGCAGGCCTTGGCCGAGGCCATCATGTGCGCTTCCGGACAGACGCCGCAGATGCGCGTCGTGATCCGGGGCATCTCCTCGACCGGACGGCCGACGCAGAACTTCTCGAAGCCGCGAAGTTCGGGGATCTGGAGGAAGGCATCCGCGACGTTGCCCTCGTCGTCGAGGATGATGGAGATCTTGCCGTGGCCTTCGAGCCGGGTGATGGGATCGATGGTGATCGTTTTCATCTCACGCGCCTCCCCACGAGCGATCCGGCCAGGCCGAAACGGTAGAACGTGCCGACCGGATCGACGATCTGATCGACGGCCGCTTGGATCTCGGCGGGGTCGTCGCTATCGATGATCGAGGCGATCGACCCGGCGAGTTTGGCCCCGACGTCCTGGATGCCGTCGGCCGGGCCGTAACAGCCGCGGCAGCCCAGGTTGACCTGGGGGCAAAGAGCCCCGCAGCCCGCGTGGACGGCGGGACCGTTGCAGATGATCCCCTGCTCCAAAAGACACTTGACGGGATCGATGTCCCGGGGGTCGACGAGGTGGGGACGGCGGAACACTTTGATCTTCTTTTCTTCCTTGGTCCGTTTGCATTCATCGCAGACCGTCTTGGGATTGACCCCCACCAGGGACCCTTTGGGCGGCAGCTTGCTGGTCAGGATGGCCTCGGCGACCGCCCAGATCTGTTCGGCCACCGGCGGGCAGCCGGGCATCCGGTAGTCCACGTCGACGACCTGGTCCAGCGGCCTCAGGACTTCGAACAGGGCCGGCAGGGTCAGCTGCGCGGTCGGCGTTTCCGTGACCGTCTGGGGAAGTGTCGTGTTGCCGGCTTCGACGGAGGGCGACCGGCGGTAGACGTAATCCATGATCTCATCCGTGGTTGTGAGGTTGGCTAGGCCGGGGATGCAGCCCTCCGTGGCGCAGGAGCCGAAGGCGACGAGGACTTTGGACTTCTGGCGGAGGAGCTTGGCGATGTGCAGGTTCTCCTCGTTGCGGATGCCTCCGTTGAACAGCGTCACGTCGATCTCGCCGTCGGCCATCGCCTCGATGTCCTTGTACTTGGTATCCATGAGGCAAGGACAGAAGACCAGGTCCGCGGCGGCGTCGAAATCCAGGATCTTCTCCCGGATGTCGAGGAAGGCGATCTCGCATCCGCCGCAGCTGGCCGCCCAGTAAAGCGCGAATTTCGGCTTAGGCATGAATCATCCTTTCGAGGTCGGAGTGGGAAGGGAGTCCGCTCGCGCGGGCCTGGCCGCGAGATGAAAGCCCGGAGATCCGAGCGGACGCCCGGCACGCGAATTAATGATAGATATGAGACCGATGTTCGCCGCATCCGCCAAGCCGAAGGGAGAGGCCAGGACGATTCGATTCCGCCGGCTATGTCTGCTCATTCGTTGATGAAAAGTATGTTCGTAATCAAGGTTCTTTACTATAGTTTTTCTGCGGCGGACTGTCAAGCGCGGGCGTTCCCGGTAGTATAAACTTTTATGTGTGAAATTGGAGAGAGGTGGAAGAAAAGGCTCTTTTCCTTTATAAGGATTAAAAGCGACATTCTTATGAAAGGAGAAAGAGCCCATGAAAGTCACTCTGAGCGTAACAGAGCTGACGAAAGTTTTCAAGGAGATTCAAGCCCAGCCGGAACGGATTTTTGAGATGATGCGGGCGGAAATGAACCAAGGCATCGCCGAGTATCTGACGGAACTGATGCGGGCCGAGCGGAGCCATTTTTTGGGTCGGGATCCGTATGAGCGAAAAGACGGCGAGACGAATCATCGCAATGGTTCCTATGAACGGCGGTTCACGATGAAACGGTTTGGCGAAGTCGCGATCGAGGTTCCCCGGGACCGGAACGGGGAATTTCGCAGCGAAGTTCTCCCTCGGAGCAAACGGTACGAGGACGAGCTGCGCAACGACGTCTGTCTGATGTACCTGGATTGATAAATTAATTCTATCATCTTCGCCCATCATATTCAAAATGTCTCTTGATATTTAGGAAATAGGATTTCTTGAAAAAAAGTAGTATAAGAAAAGAGGAGGTACGAGCCTTCGACATTCTAGTAGCTCAAGGAGGTTTCTTTGAGCAAACTTTTGTTGGGGGCACGCTCTTGAAGCAAATTTGCCCAGGATAATTCTTATTATCGTCAATAAGAACCCGGAATAACATTTTTGCCAAAGGAGGTTAAAATACCGGGCGATAGAGGATAATTCTAAGGGACTATATTTAGAACCCAATTGAACCCGGCGCGCCTCCTCTTTTGATTTCAATTCAAACTGACCCATTATCCGTTCCCCGTCATCACCCGTTTAGAATTGATTGACACCTGCCAGGGCCTTTGTTATAAGGAATGCGCCCGGTCCACCGGGCTCTGTGACAGCAGAAAAAAAAGGGAGAAACGCATGAAGATCCATGAGTACCAAGCCAAGCAGATCCTGGCCCGCTACGGCGTCCGCATCCCCCGGGGCGAGGTGGCCGAAACGGCGGACGCGGCCCGCGAAATCGCCGGGCGCATCGGCCCGCGCGTCGTCGTCAAGGCACAGATCCACGCCGGCGGCCGGGGCAAAGGCGGCGGCGTCAAGCTCGCGGCGACGCCGGCCGAGGCCGAAGCCCTGGCGGCCAGGATGATCGGCATGCAACTCGTCACTCACCAGACCGGCCCGGAGGGCAAGCGGGTCAAGCGCGTCCTCGTCGAGGAGGCGCTCGACATCGCCAGCGAGCTCTACCTAGGCCTGGTCATCGACCGGGCCCGAGAGGCGGTCGTGGTCATGGCCTCGACCGAGGGCGGCATCGAGATCGAAAAGGTCGCCGCCGAGAAGCCCGAGCTCATTTTCAAGGAGTACGTCGCGGCCGGGGCCGGCCTCCTGGCCTACCAGGCCCGCAGGCTCGCCTTCAAGCTCGGCCTCGAAGGGGATGCTTTCAAGCAGGCGGTGAAGTTCCTCCTGAGTCTGTACCAGGCCTTCGAGGGCACGGACGCCTCGCTCGCCGAGATCAACCCCCTCCTCGTGACCCGGCAGGGCGACGTCCTGGCCCTCGACGCCAAGATGAACTTCGACGACAATGCCCTCGCCCGGCATCCAGACATCCGCGCGATGCGCGACTTCGACGAGGAATCCCCCCTGGAGGTCGAGGCTTCGAAATACAACCTCAATTACATCAAGCTCGACGGCAACGTCGGCTGCATGGTCAACGGCGCCGGCCTGGCCATGGCCACGATGGACATCATCAAATACGCCGGCGGCATGCCGGCCAACTTCCTGGACGTCGGCGGCGGGGTCACGGAAGACGCCGTGAACCAGGCGTTCAAGATCCTCGTTTCGGACCCAGACGTCAAGGGGGCCCTCATCAACATATTCGGCGGCATCGTCCGCTGCGACATGATCGCCAGCGGTGTCGTCAAGGCGGCCCGGGCGCTGGGGACGACGATCCCGGTCGTCATCCGTCTCGAGGGAACCAATGTCGACCTCGGCAAGAAAATTCTGGCCGAGTCGGGATTGGCTTTTTCGGCGGCCGACGGCATGAAAGAGGCCGCCGAAAAGATCGTGTCCCTGCTGAAGTGACCCGCCGCAAAGGAGCAAGCCATGAGCATTCTCATCGATGAAAAAACGCGCGTCGTCGTTCTGGGGATCACCGGCGGGGAAGGCACGTTCCATGCCCAGAAGATGATCGAGTACGGCACCAGGGTCGTTGCCGGGATGACCCCGGGCAAGGGCGGCACCCGGCACCTCGGCGTCCCCGTCTTCAACACCGTGGCCGAGGCCGTGGATGCCGAGGGGGCTGATGCGACGGCGATTTTCGTGCCGCCCTACGCCGCAGCCGACGCGGTCATGGAATCGGCCGACGCGGGCGTCGGGCTCGTCGTCTGCATCACCGAGGGCATCCCGACATTCGACATGATCAAGGTCAAGGCGTTCCTCAAATCGAAGCCGGCGAAATTGATCGGGCCGAACACGCCGGGCGTCATCTCGCCGGGCAAGGCCAAGATCGGGATCATGCCCGGTCACATCCATGCGCCCGGGACGATCGGCATCATCTCCCGCTCGGGCACCCTGACCTACGAGGCCGTCCAGCAGGTGAGCCGGCAGGGCTACGGGCAGTCGACGGCGGTCGGCATCGGCGGCGACCCGATCGTCGGGCTGAAGTACATCGAGCTCCTGCGGCTCTTCAAGGACGACCCCGGGACCGAAGCGGTGGTTCTGATCGGCGAGATCGGCGGCACGGCCGAGGACGAGGCCGCGGCCTACATCCAGGCCGAGTTCTCCAAGCCCGTCGTCGGCTTCATCGCCGGCCAGACCGCCCCCCCGGGGCGGCGGATGGGTCACGCCGGGGCGATCATCGCCGGAGGAAAGGGAACGGCCCAGGAAAAGATGGCCGCTCTCGAGGCGGCGGGGGTCCACGTGGCCGTCAGCCCGGCCGACATCGGGGCCACCCTGCGGCAGGCTCTATCCCGACGCGCTTGACCCCGTCTCGCCCTCGCCGCCGCCCAGCGCCTTGGCCACCAGGCTGCGCAGTGTGGACGGGAGGAACGGCTTCGGCAGGAAATCGAAGGCGCCGGTTTGCATGGCCTGGAGAGTGTTTTTCACGGTCGGATAGCCCGTGATCATGATGACCCGTGCGGCCGGACACTCGGCCCGGATCATTTTCAGAAGGTCCAGACCGCCGATATCCGGCATCATCAAGTCAACGAGGAACACGTCATACGTCTTGTTCCCCGCCAGCCGCAAGGCCTCTTCTCCGCCCGGGGCGGTATCGATTTCGTAGTCCTCGCGCAGGAGCGCCTCCCGGATGCTCTTGCAGACCGCCGGTTCATCATCGACCACCAGGATCTTTTTCTTGGTGAGTTCTGTCATGACACGTCCTCGCTCCGTTCGGATTTTTCGGGCCCGGAGTCCAAGGGAATCCGGACCGTGAACGTCGACCCCCGCCCGAGCTCGCTCTGGACGTCGATCGTCCCGCCCCGCTGCCGGACGATCCCGTAGCTGACGGCCAGGCCCAATCCCGTCCCGAAATGTTTGGTGGTGAAAAACGGGTCGAAAATCTTCGTCATGTGGTCGGGGGCGATTCCCACGCCTGTATCGGTGAACGCAATCTCGAGGCCCGTTCCGTTGCGGCTCCTACGGCTGGTGATGACCAGCGTGCCGCCGCGGGGCATCGCTTCGCAGGCATTGAGAATCAGGTTGGAGAAGACCTGTTGGATCTTGTTCTTGTCGACGGGGATGAGCGGGAGGGAACCGTCGAGGGTCTTGACGATCCGGATGTTCCGGACCGAGGCCTGCTTCTCCAGGAGCTGGAGAGTGCGCTCGATGATATCGTTGATGTCGCAGGGCGCCGACTGGGAGGGCGTCTGGCGGGCGAAATCAAGAAGGCCGTTGACGATTTGCGCGCAGCGGGCCGTCTCGTCGGCGATGAGGGTGAGGGCCTCCCGTCTCGTGGGATCGTCGCCGCACTTTTCAAGCTGGAGATGGGCATTGATCCGGATGGTCGTCAGGGGATTATTGATCTCATGGGCGACACCCGCGGCCATCTTGCCCAGGGATCCCAGCTTCTCGGACTGGATGAGTTGATCCTGCGTTTCGCGGAGCTCGCGCGTCCTCTCCTCGACCCGGCGCTCCAGCGTCAGGCCCCATTGCGTCAGGTCCTCGCGGGCGCCACGGAGGTTCTCGGTCATCCGGTTGAACGCCCTCGCCAGCCTCCCGATTTCGTCCCGGCCTTCGAGGGCGACGTGATGATCGAGCTCTCCCGAGGCGATCTTGTCCGTGGCTTCGACCATGACGCCGAGGGGGCGGGTGATCCGGCGGGCAACGAAGGACAGCAAGCCCAGGAGAAAGAGCGCGCAGAGGCCGGCGATCCCAGCGAACGTCGCCATGACCCTATTCCGCAGGTCGATGTACGGTCGTTCGAGCATGCCGACGTAGAGCATACCGATCGTCCGGCCTTCGATGTCCTGGATCGGCCGGTAGGCCGTGATGTACCAAGCCGTCACCACGAAAGCCCGCCCGACATAGGTTTCGCCGCGGCCCAAGACGGCTTCGTTGACTTCGCGCGAGACGCGCGTCCCGACGGCCCGGCGCCCGGTGTCGTCCAGAACATTGGTGGCGATCCGGAGGTCGTCCTGGAACAAGGTCGCCGTTCCGATGTCGTGGCCCTTGTATTTCTCCCCTTTGAAGACGATCTCCTTGACCCGGTCGACGAGGTCATAATTCCGGTTGAAGAGCAGTCCGCCGTAGAGGACGCCGAGAAGGCCGCCCGACTCGTCTTGGACGGGGGCGGCCGCCGTGAGCATCATGCCCTTGTCTTCATGGTCTTCGGGTCTCGCGGCCGCCATGGGCGTCGGGACGAATTGGAAATAGGCCCGCTCGGCCAGGTCGTCCCCTTCCTTGAGAAGCTCGTCCCGGGTGACGATGCGGGTCCCGGCGCAGACCTGACCCCGGCGGGAGAGGGCGACGCAGGGATCCCCGGACACGTCGTCGCCGACCGCCGCCTCGGGGTGCCGCGACCGGACGACAACACGGCCGAGGCCGTCCGTGAGGTTGAGGACGTCGAGGCCGAACTCCCGGCGGATCCCGTCGAGCCGGACGGCGGCATTTTCGAGGCTCGCCTGTCGGAGGGCCGCCCGGAGGAACTCTTGGGTGGCGCTGAGCCGGACGGTGTCCCGGAGGCCGTGCAGCCGTTCATCATAGACCATCGACGCCGAGGCCAGGTCGTGCCTGACCTTGGCTTCGGCCAGGGATATGATGGTCTGATGTTCGATCCGCGTGCCGATGATCAGGGACAGGACCCCGCCGAGGAGGATGACGATGAGAAAACTCAGGATGAGCTTGCGCCGCAAGGGCAAATCAAAGAACCGCCGGACGACTTCTCGGATGGGCATCGGTCCGCCTCGGCTCACAATAGCACCGGCGTCGGAGTCCTGTCAATCGGCCGCGGCTTGACAATTCGAAGTCTTCTCCATATAAATAAGGAACAAGATTGATGGACGACATCTCGCAGAAAGGGAAGACGCGCGCATGGACAAGACCGAAAGAATGAAGGACGGCACGGAAGTGACGATCCGGAGGCTCGCGGCGAACGACATCGACCAGTTGATGGACTTTTACGGCTCCCTGCCCGAAGAGGACCGGAAATACCTGAAGTTCGACGTCACGGACCGGAAAGTCGTGGCCAAGAGACTCCGGCGCATCGATTCCGGCGACGACATCCGGATCGTAGCCGTCCACGGCGGAGTGATCGTGGCCAGCGGAGCCCTGGAGCTCTCGGGGGAAGCCTGGAGCAAGCACCAGGGGGAAATCCGCGTGATAATCGCCCGGCCTTTTCATCACCGGGGCTTGGGA
>Ga0187886_1000865_pt1 | contig 31773 bp, 32 predicted proteins | sample June2016WEW_20_1_FD_133001 | JGI IMG/M metagenome (GOLD analysis project Ga0187886, IMG submission 133001) | Peatland microbial communities from SPRUCE experiment site at the Marcell Experimental Forest, Minnesota, USA - June2016WEW_20_150 | ecosystem: Environmental > Terrestrial > Soil >...
CGTCGAGGAGCGCTTTGCGCTCAACGGCGAAACCGGCGGAGAGGACTACCATCCCGAGATGGCGGCCATTTTCGCCACGCTGATGGAACACCAGTCGTCGCAGCGGGCGGCGCAGATTATGCAGCCCGCCCGGCAGGCAGCCTCGCGCTGGAAGTGGTCCGGCCGCGGCGAGGGGAGAGGTCGGTGAAATACGTTACGACCATCGGCGGACACACCTACCACGTGGAGGTGATCGACGAGCACCGTATTCTGCTCGACGGGAAACCTTACGAGGTGGATTTCACCGCCATCGCCAACCAGCCGGTATATTCGCTGCTAATCAACGGCCGCTCGCTGGAAGCTAACGCCTTCCAGACCGGGGAAGGCTGGCAGGTGCTGCTCCACGGAAAGATGTTCGAAGCCCGCGTGGAAGACGAACAAGCCGTCCGCGCGCGGGCCGTCGCGCATGCCGCCCCCGAGGCCGCCACCGAATGGCTGCTTCGCGCCCCGATGCCCGGCTTGGTGGTGAACATCACCGCGTCCATCGGAGCGGAGATAAAGAAAGGCGCGCCGCTGGTTATACTGGAATCCATGAAAATGCAGAACGAACTCCGATCCCAAAAGGACGGAACGGTGAAGGAAATTCGAATTCAACCGGGCCAGGCGGTGGAGCTGCATCAGGTGCTGGTCGTGGTGGGATAACCCCCGGCCGCATCCATCCCCAGCCGCAGGAAGGTGAACGTATGAATGCATCGGAAAAGCCCGCTGCGCTGGAACAGGAAGTTAAATTCTTTCTCGAAGACCCGGCCCGGATGCGCAAGCGGCTCGCCTCGGTCGGCGCGCGGCCGTACCAGCCGCGGGCGCACGAAGCCAACATCCGCTTCGATACAGCCGATGGCGCGCTGACGCGCGCCGGAAAGGTGCTGCGGTTGCGGAAAGCCGGGCAGGTGATTCTCACTTACAAACAACCCGAAGTTCCCGCCGCCCTCCCGCCCGCCTCGGCCCGCCGCAGCCTGGAGACCGAGATTATCGTCGACAACCTCGAGAAAACCTCTCATCTCCTGCAATCCCTGGGGTTCCGCCCGATCGTCCGATACGAAAAATATCGCGAGGTCTTCCGTTGGAAATCCGTCCTGGTGATGTTCGACCAGCTGCCGTTCGGAAACTTTCTCGAGTTGGAGGGCCCGGATCTGGGGGAATTACGCCAGACGGCTGGAGCGCTCGAGCTGGATTGGAAAAACGCGTTGCAGACCTCGTACATGGGCATCTTCCTGGCGCTGAAAAAAACCAACCATCTGGCATTCCTCGAAGTGACTTTTGAGAACTTTTCCGGCTGGGATTTCCGGCAAACGAAGGAAATCCTCGCCACACTCCCCCACGAAGGTTTGTATGACCGGCAAAACCTCTGAAGCCCTGCGCCGCTGGAAGGAAGAAGTGCTCGAACCGGCGCTGAAAAAATTCCCGGAACGCAAACCCCGCTTTCAAACACCGTCCGGAATCCCGCTCGAGGGCGTATATCCCCCCGCCGATCCGGAGGAGGACGTTCCGGAGCGGATCGGCTTTCCGGGGCAGTATCCGTTCACGCGCGGCGTGCAGCCGACGATGTACCGCGGCCGGCTGTGGACGATGCGCCAGTACGCCGGGTACGCCACCGCCGAGGAATCCAACGCCCGCTACCGCTTCCTGCTCGGGCAGGGACAAACCGGTCTCTCGGTGGCGTTCGATCTGCCCACCCAGATCGGCTACGATCCGGATCACGAGCTGGCGGGGGGCGAAGTGGGACGCGTGGGAGTATCGATCTTCAGCCTGGAGGAAATGCAGCGGCTGTTTACCGGGATCCCTCTGGATACGGTGAGCACGAGCATGACCATCAACGCCCCGGCGGCGGTGCTGCTGGCGATGTACATCGCGGCGGCCAAGCGCCAGGGAGCGGAGCCGGCCCGCCTGCGGGGCACGATCCAGAACGATATCCTCAAGGAATATATCGCCCGCGGAACCTATATCTTCCCGCCCCAGCCCTCGATGCGTCTGGTGACGGATATCTTCGCCTATTGCCGGCGGCAGCTGCCGGAGTGGAACACCATCTCGATTTCCGGATACCACATCCGCGAAGCCGGGAGCACCGCGGTTCAGGAGGTGGCATTCACGCTGGCCAACGCGATCGCCTACGTGGACGCGGCCTTGCGCGCGGGGCTCCCGGTGGATTCGTTCGCGCCGCAGCTGGCGTTCTTTTTCAACGCGCACAATAATTTCCTGGAGGAAGTAGCCAAGTTCCGCGCCGCGCGGCGGCTGTGGGCGCGCATCATGCGCGACCGGTTCGGCGCCAAGGATCCGCGCTCGCAGATGCTGCGCTTCCACACCCAGACCGGCGGCTCCACGCTTACCGCCCAACAACCGGAAAACAACGTGGTGCGCGTGACGGTGCAGGCGCTGGCGGCGGTGCTGGGCGGGACTCAATCGCTGCACACCAACAGCATGGACGAGGCGCTCAGCCTGCCCACTGAGAAGGCGGTGCAGGTGGCCCTGCGCACCCAGCAGATTCTGGCCAGCGAATCCGGCGTGGCCGACACGGTGGATCCGCTGGCCGGGTCGTACGCGGTCGAGGCGCTCACCGACGAGATCGAACGGCGGGCGGAGGACTATTTGCGCAAGATCGACTCGCTGGGCGGGGCGATTGCCGCGATCGAACGCGGATTCGTCCAGGCCGAGATCCAGGAAGCCGCCTACCGTGCGCAGAAGGCGGTGGAGGACCGCGAACAGATCGTGATCGGGGTCAACGAATATGCCGATCGGGAGCAACCCGATCTGGAAACGTTGCACGTCGATCCGGCGGTCGAGCAAAGGCAGAAAGACCGGCTGCAAGCGGTCCGTGTGCGGCGCGATCCGTCGCGCGCGGCCGAACTGCTCGGCACTCTGGCGGCGGCCGCCAAGGGGAGCGAGAACCTGATGCCCATCCTCCTCGAATGCGTCGAGGGCGACCTGACCCTGGGAGAAATCTGCGGCGTGATGCGCGACATTTGGGGCGAATATCGTCCGGAGGGTTGATGGCGAAGATCACGGGAATAAACCACATCGCATTGGTCGTGCCCGAGTTGGAACAGGCGCTGAAATTCTGGCGCGATATCCTCGGCCTTCCGCTGCAAGGCGTGAACGACATACCGGAGCAGGCCTCGCGGATCGCGTTTCTCCCCGCGGGGGTCGGCGAGGTGGAACTCGTGCAACCCACCACGCCCGATTCCGGCATGGCGAAGTTTCTGCAAAAACGCGGCCCGGGGATTCATCACGTGTGCTTCGAGACGGACGATCTGGACGGGATGATCGATCGATTGAAGGAAAAAGGGGTTCGCCTGATCGGGGAGAAACCGTCCACGGGCGCCGGCGGCCAACGGATGATCTTCGTGCATCCGGAAAGCGCGGGCGGCGTGCTGGTGGAATTGTACGAAAGCGGAAATGCAGGTGAAAAGCCGTAAGTATAGAAACTCCGAAATTAACTTCACATCCATAAAAATCAAAATATGAACGACGAACCCAAATAATCCAATTCGTCCGGAACTGATCCCTCGCTTCGCTCGGGACATGGCTCCGGTCTTTCAACAGCGCCGGGTAAACCCGGCTTTAAAAAAGGTAGCGGAATTCATTTCGTAATCTCGGCCCCATAGCGGAAAGCTTGATATTCCAAAGCGGCCCGCATAAATCCAATGATCAATGGATGAGGTAGGGCGGGAGTGGAAGAAAGCTGCGGCAGAAACAGCGTGGCGAGGAAGAACCGGTGCCTGGTTAGTTCCACAATCCGCGCCTCCCCTTCCGGATCGAATCCGGCAATTCTCAACTCCCCCCGGTTAATGATCTCCCGATATTCGGGGTTGAGACCATAGCTGCAACGAAATTGTTCCGTCACCTCTTCCTTCCCGTACAATCGATCGGCGAGCGTTCCTGGAACGATTTTTACGATCCCGGTTTTACCGGCGAGCGAGCAGGTAAGCCTGCTGATTAGCAAATGGGAGGCTTGCGGCGCGGTTTCTTCATGCTCTGCATCCCGGATGCCCAACACATTGCGCGCATACTCTACCAGAGTATGTTGAAACCCCCCTCAGGTGGCGACGAACGGCCGGTCTTTTTCGCGGGCGAAGCGAATGCCCTCGAGGGCGCCGTCCATGCTCTCGTACGGGCTGCCGGGCGCGCAAAATAGGCCGTCGGAGGGTTCCAATAGATCTTTCCCCCGGCGCTCGACCGCGAGCGTCGGCAGCCAGGAAATCTCAACCGCCGCGGCATAAACCGCCGCCGCATGTTCCAGGGCGCCATCCGTGGCGATGCGCGAGGGATGACTCGGATTCAAATCTCCGATGATCCCAATTTTCACAGGCAGCTTCATCCTATTTGCTCCTCCTTCGCCAAACCAGGAAATTTTATCCCGGGCATAGACCAAGCTTTGGCATGGATTCTATGCCAATCGATCAATATCCTTCCGCAATCGGAAGGCGATCATACGATCCGGCTGCAATTGAGCTTTATCGGCGATATCATAGCCCATTTTTTGCCAGAATTGACGGGCTTGGGGATTGTTTACCTGAACTCCCGTCAGAAGGATGGTAATCCGCGCATCTCGTTTGATCTCATTCTCCACCAGTTCAACAACCGCCGTACCAAACCCCCGTCTTCGAAACGGGGATGCGATCATGAGGAGGGATAGGAAAGCCGCGTGGGGATTTCCTTTAAAATTCCGAGGCACAAAATCGACAACTCCGATCATTTGTCCGCCGGTCGTAAAAACACAGCAAAACTTCCTGCACTCATGCCGTGAACTCCCAATATCCTTCAGCACCATCGCCATCGAAGCGATAGGCTCCGGACCCAACCGTAAAAAGTCCTCACATTGCCGGTAGATTTGGAGAACCGGTTGAAGGTCATGGTACGCAACTTCCCGTATTTCCAACGATTTACAGTGAAGGAACAATCTCATCGCATGAAGGAAAGCGACTCCATGTATTGTAGAATTTGATTCCCCTTCTAAGGAAGAATTGCGCAACGTCCATTCTAACAGTTCTGCGGACGGAGGAAGAAGAAATAGGCGTACGCCAATGCCAGAAGCGCATACAGCAACGGGTTGCTCCAACCAAAAGCATTCACGCTCCCGTGAAGTTGGATCTCCATCGAGGCGATGAATCCGATCCCATCCTGCACCAGGAGGGCCAGCGCGATCGCCCGGCGGGCCTCGACGAACGCAGCCCTGAATCCAAACCACATCAGCGTGGCATAACCCAGAATGGAGCCCCCGACCAGGCGGGCCGACCAGATGGCGGCGTCATCGTACGCGGCGCCGTACAGCTGGAAAACCCAGCGAGGCAGAATGGAGCAAGCCAAACCGAAGAAAACGGCGATAAAGAAATTGACCGCAAAAAGATGGCGCAGCTTCATGATGGCCTCCGGTGAATATTCGCTCAGAATAAAAACGGAATGAACATTTTCGTTTGCTTCCGATAGGTTTCATATGGCGGGCCGAAGAAGCGGATGCATTCGGTTTCGTCAGCCTTGGCCGTGGCGATGAGAAAAGCCGTCGCGAGCAGCACGAGAGCCCCACCAGGGACGGACGGGAGCTTAAAAAAGATTCCCCAAGCAAGAAATACCAATGAGCTATAGAGGGGGTGGCGGATATAGCGATAAATCCCAGTGGTGACCAAAACGGTGGTCTTTTCAAAACCCAGCAACTGGCGTTCCGTCTCCCTTTTTTCGGCCGGCTTTCCCTGAGCAACCAAGGACCGCACCCCGAGGATCAGCGGGATGCAACAGACGACCAACAAAAACCAAGAGATGAGTTGATACCAGGCTAGGGGATTCCGGAACCAGGAATCGACGTTCCAGAGAAACAATAGGAGGATTATTTCCCAGGCGAAGAAGCGGTAGAAACCGTGCGAGCCCGGCGCCCGTATAGACCCGCGGGATACGTAGACGAAAAAAATTGATGTCACAGCAAACGCGATTATTTTTACGATCATGGCGCCTTCGGCAGATATAGCCTCATTTTACATAAAAAGGGTATTCCCTGCGCGGAAAACGGCCGCGCCGTTCAACGCCATCGCCGCCCCACGCGCGATAAATCGCAACGCCGGTAAACACAGACCCCGGCCCGCATGGCGCCCCCGGCCCACACGGCGAAGCCGGGGCGGGCTGTCCTGAAACCTGAAAGGGCGAAGGAGAAGCCTGCCCTCGCGCAGCGGGGGCCGGAGGCTGCTTCCCGCGCAATGTCCTGTCCCGAAGGCGCATTGTGTACCAGCGCGGGGATAAATCCCCGCGCGAACGATTTTATGTGACGATCCGAATCGTCCAGAAATCGGCCGAGAGATCAGGGTTGAGAAGGTATTCAAATGGGATGGTGCCGTACCCGCGCTTCCCCCAGCCCGTCCCCCAGGAATTGCGCAGGATAAACCGCCGCTTTGAATCCTCGTAACCGACGATCAACATGGCATGCCCCTGATGGGTGCTGTCCGCGTTTCCCGGCATGGGGATGTCGCCGGTGCGGGTCTGCATGGGGAAGTTCGCGTACACGGAAATCCCAAATACAAACGGATAGCCCTCCGCTAGGCAGCCTTTCATCTGGGTCACGTTGTAATCGATCTTGCGGTAGGAGATCGCCTTGTATTTCAGGGCATCCCGGTAGCAATCTTGCGGCGGCTTATCGGCGAACTTTTCAATCACATACGGCCACTCCGATTCCGGACAGTCGCCCTGCTTGGCGACGCTTTTTACCCCGTCGCGGATCGACGCGCCGGCGTCGGCCTCCACCGTGCCTTCCATTGCGCGTTCGTTGTAATAAATAAAAAGACGCGACGGCGTGAAATCCCGGAGGTCCTGTTTGATCCGGTCAAACTCGATTCCCGCGGCGATGGCATTGGCCGTGCAGCTGCCCAATTGTCCCTGGTCGTAGATTACGGGGCATTGTTTGCGCAGATCCACCTTATGCGGAAGCGCCCTGAGCACCGGGCCGGGTGTTGCATAGCGGAAGTCGCGGTGATCGGGCCGGTCGGGGATCCAACCGAACCGGTGGGGCAATCTGGAATTCGCCATGAGTCCTTCCCTTTCCCTTCACGATCGATTTTTATTCGGCGGTCTGCATTTTACCGCTGAGGTGCCGATCGGACGGACGCGTGTTTCAGCGGACTGCTTCGAAGAGGCCGGAATCCTTGGTGACGTGAAAGGCTCCGCCGCAATCTGCCAACTCCCGCTCGACGAATTTTGCGAATTTCTCCCGGTTTACAACCGACGTCTCGATCCGGCCCGAGAGGAGATAATCCACCACCGGCGCGGCTTCGGTGACGATCAGCGAGTCGGCGTAACGGCGAAGTTCAACTTGCGTGAACCGCTTTGCGATTTGAGCCGCTCCGTTCTCCAAAAGGAACGAATCCGGCGAGCGCCACCCCCAGGAAGCCAGATCAGGGTCAAACCGGCTGATCAGTTCCCCCAGCTCGCGGATATGGTTCCATCCGATGGTGGAGGCATACAACCGTCCGCCGGGCTTCAAAACACGATGGATTTCCGAAAAGACCCGGTCCCGGTCCGGCACATGGTAGAGCATATGATCGGCGATGGCCACATCGAAGCTTTCATTCTTATAGGGGATGGCTTGCGCATCGATGATGCGAAATTGAAAAGGATGGGCTCGGCCGGCGAGGTTTCGCCGGGCCTGGCGCGCCATTCCGGGGGAAGAATCCGAGATGGTGATCGTCCAGAGTGCGGGAATGCGATCCAGATTCTCGAACCACAGGTCGCCGGGGCCGCTGCCTAGTTCCAGGATCCGGCATTGCAGCGGAAGATGCAATTGGTCGAACACCCAGCGGAGCCACCCATACGGATTGGTGCTGAACCGCCGGTGGAGCGTGATGCGCGCATTTAATTTATCCGCGTTCCGGTATTGTTCGGCAACGTATCGCCGATCCGACAAAGCCGCAATGGGCGTCATGCGCGCAATCTCCAAAATCCGGCGGTTAAAAATACGGCACGGTCAATTCGCTAATCCATGAATCGCCGACGAGCGGTGTCAGGAGCTTAATTTGACGATCGTCCAGCGTTACAGCGGGCGGGAAATTTTCTAAGGCCGTTCGCGGTGCAAATCCTTTTGGGCAAGGATGTGAATCCTCGAGATCGACAGGATCGCCGGACTTTCCCGGCGAATTTTCAATATATCCAGAACGAAGGGACTGCGCAGCTCGAGCCGGGCGGCTTCGGCCTCGCAAAACCAGCCCGCGCAAATCGAATGTTCGTCCTCGGATTGCTTAAGCTCACCGCCGGTCGGTTTTCCCAGGAAGACAAACCGGATTCTATTTCCACTCTTGGTGGGATCCGAATCGATCAGCTGGTCGAGAAATAACAGGCCGGTCAGCTCGACGTCCATGCCGGATTCTTCTTTCGATTCCCGGACTGCGGCCTGGATCATCGACTCGTCCGGCATCGCCCTGCCGCCGGGCAAAAACCATTTATTCCTGCATGCTTCTTTGGATTCCTTGATCAGGAGATATCTTCCTTCTTGTTCGACAATAACAAGAGACGCCAATAGACACCGCGAATCGTTTGGGTTCGGCATTTTGACCGGGCATGCTCCGCTGCATCCAAGCGGCCCGATGGTTATTCGGAAGTTTATTATAAAACAGAACGGCTGACGGCGCCGGGTTTCGGTTTCCGCGCGCGAAGGATCAAAAAGAAAGCCACCACTTGGGCATCCTGCAATACCGGATGTTCGCGAACCGTTTGATCGCTTGGCCGCGGTTCCTCCATACGCTCCAGGATAAAACCCGTCCCGGTCAGCAGATTCAGCCACTGGCTGATCGTCCGGGTGAATCGCGGAATCTTAAAATCCGGCAGACCTTCCTTCGCTTCCTGCGGCGCTGCGCTAAAAAGCCATTCGGTGACATCCCCTTTTAGATTTTCAAAATAACCGCCGAGTTCTACGGCATAGGCTATCCCTTTTTCATCCCGTAGATTCCGATGGTGTTTCATGTCGAAACATGGGTGGATGATCGAGAATTGCAGGAAGGCGCCGGGCTTGAGGACGCGGTAGGCCTCGGCCAGAACCCGGTCGGTCTCCGGGATGTCCATGAAGCTCATGAACCCCGTGGCGAAATCGAATACCGAATCGGCGAATGGAATTTCCACTCCGCTCGCCACCAGGTAATCCGTTTTCGACTTTTCCGGCGCCGGCGGTCGTTTGGCGTACCGAATGAAAATTTCCGAAATGTCGAAAGCCGTCACGCGGGCGCAAAGCCCGGACAGGAGCCGGGTGTTGTTCCCTTCTCCGCAACCGATATCCAACCCCGAAAGTCCTTTTACATCCGGCAGCATTGCAAAAAAAGCCGGCGTGTTGAGATGGTCCCGGTACACGTCGTACCCCCGCCGGGAGAGCCTGGTCCACGCGTCCGCATTTCCTTCCCAATATCGCTTCACGTCGGTGTGCTTCATCGGGTGATCCTTCCTGATCCTGACTTATATTGAATCGGCGCAAATTCCGTTGAATGATTATATTACCGGATTCCGTTCCACCGGCCGGGGGAAATTCAGACGCGCCCAATCGAGAAGACCATCCGAAACAACATCGACCAAGATGTAAACCCCGTTGGAGACCAGTGCCAGCAGATAAAAAAATCCAAACAGCGCGAACATCACGACGGGGCCGGTGCCTACCGCCAGCCGGGCACGAGGAATGGCGATAAACGCCGCCAGGAAGAACAGGGTGATGGCCGCACAACCGGTGATGAACCGCCGCGTTCCGGCGCGAATCGATTGACGGATGGATGGAGTGTTCAGCGGGCCGGAGTTTTCCACGACGCCGGCGTGAGACCCCGGTGAAATCAGCTTTCTCAAGCCGCGCAGGAAAGTTGCGCCCATCATCGCCAGTATCATGAAGATCAGGCTCAGCAACGAGAACACTCGCAGGATGTCACTTGCACCAATCGTCGCCGTTCCTTGAGAATCCACCGGGATTAAAAAAGACAGATATTTCATAAAGGAGACCCGGGGGCCGATGAAAGTAATATATGCGAACGCCAGCGCAGTGAAGCAAAGCAGTACGACGCCCGTCAAGAAATTGTACGCAGCATATTTCAACAGAAAACCAAACAAGCCGGCAAGCGTTGCCGAAAAAGCCGGCGTTCGTCTGGGAATTTTATTGTCGTTCATGAAGAAGAGATAACCTTCGCTTGCCAATGCCCGGAGGTCACCGGCTGCCCTTTGCCATCAGCCGGTATCCCACCCTCTCCAGTTTCAAATCAACTGCCAATTCCCGGACGACCGTAAATTTCTCTTTCCCCTTCACGGCAGTTTGATTTCCGTCACCCCGTAATTCCCGGCAGTGCCGGCGCCCAGCCCGGCGGAGGCGGCCGCCTGCAGCCAGGGTTGGGCCATGCCCGCCAGTGTCTCCATTTCGCCGCCGCTGGCGGTGACGAGTTTATCCAGGACGGTGAAGCCAAACGCGTCGGCTGCAAGCGGATCGTAGCTCATCAGAATTGCGTCGCCCCGGTAGTCGGCCTTCCAATAGGGCCACGAGGCCGTATATTTGAGATTGGCTTCAAGCATATCCCCGATCACGAGGCGGGTGCGGTCCTTGATAGCCGGCAGCGCGTTGAGCTGGGGAATCCCCTGGACAACATTATGCAAGGCGCTCGGATTATCTGTGCTGCCGAAGTGGTTCTTGAGCGTGAAGGTCATCCCGGCGATCATATGCGATTTGAGCACCGGCATATTGATCAACGCATCCGATTGCAATAAAAGGTCGCTTAATTGGACGTAGGGGATTCCGGCCGGGAAGGAGTCCGTATAACTCCTGTCGGTTCCGCGGCACCGGACACCCGGCCCGTCGGGGTTAACGGGGTATTTGGCAGTCTCAAACTCGCTGGTCAGCGCGTCGAAGATGAGGATCTGTTCGGCGGGAATGCCTGCCTTGATCAGACCGGCTGTGACTGCCTGCACCAACGGATAATGCGTCCAGATCAGACTGTTGCCGAAGACGTTTGCTTTGATCGCAATGCGTTCGCCGGGATCAAAAAGCGCCCGCCAGGATTCCGAAGCATCATTGAGCCCGGTCAACTTGGTCAGTGTCGTGTCCAGCATTTGGCTCAGCACCCCCGCATTCAGCGTATCATCCGACCAGACTCCGCCATGGTGGGTGTAGATTACACTGCTCTTGGATGCCGGGTACATTTTGATGATCTCCGGCCGGCGCAGGGATTTGGGTCTCGTGGTGATCGTCGCTACTTCGGTGGAGGTTGGAGCCGGCGTGGAAGGAATCGAAGTCTGGGTGGGTGCGGCAGGCTTGGGGGACGAGCAGCCAGCGAACACCGAGCCGGACACGGCGCTGCCGATACCGGCTCCAACAATTCGAAGAAATTCTCTTCGATTTAATCTCGGCATAGTGTGCCTCCAGAAGAACAAAATCTATGCAATCATATCACCGAAATAATACCAAACCGTATCCCTCCCAAGGATTAAAATGATTTTCGGATTTGGCAGGGGAAAATTCCTACAATCTACCCAGCAATTTTTCTATCTCCTTCATCTGATCCGGTTTCAGCGGGCCGAATTGCATCGAACCCGTGTTTTCCGTCACATGTTCCTCCGTGCGAAAGCCGGGGATGGGGATGGTTTGCGGGCTGCGCGCCCACAACCAGGCCAGGGCGCCCTGCGCCACCGTCCTCCCATTGCTGGTCAGGATCTCGCGCACGGCGTCGCGTTTGGCCATCCAATCCGGGTTGGGCCGGCCGCCGGAAAAATATTTCATCCATTCGGGAATCTTTTCGCCGCGTACGTCGTCGGCCGCGGGGTCGGAGAGGGTTCGCGGGTGGGCGTGATGGTGGCGGTTGACGCAGTCATTCCGGTCTGGGTGACCGTTTCCGTCGCAGTCGCGGCTGGTACAGGATGAATGATTTGATCGGAAAGGGAACAGGCCAGAACCAGAATCATCAGGACGGACAACAAGGCCAGACTATGATTCATGGACAAGTCTCTTTATAAAAAACAATGTGCTTCCGAGGGATTGCATAGAGCGTCGACAATAATTATACTGTCGGCGGCTTCCTTGTTGGTCATGAGATCACCGCGCAAAGAGGGATTGTTGCCACGGCAGCGTTGCGATGATGAGTGCGTCGAATCGTTCCGGATCACGCGCAGAATTATTTTTCTTGGGGCAGCCCGGTCGGATGAGATATCGATGAAGTGCGAAAGGAATCATCGTGAAAACAAAACACCCTGATGGCCATAGCGACCCGCATTCCCCTTCACCGGGCGATATCTCGCGAAGGAATTTCCTGAAAATAGCCGGAGTTGTGGCGGGCGGGGCGCTCCTGGACGGTTGTCTCCCCCATTCCGCAACCCCGACGGCAACCTTGGCGCCTTCGCTCGCGCTGCCACCCGCCGCCATGCGCCGGGTGGCCATCGCGCAGGCCGCCACGTACGACTTTCCGCTCGTGCGGCGGCAGGTGGAGAGCCTGCTGGACAGCCTGGGCGGTTTGCAGGACGTGGTGAAGCCGGGCGACAAGGTTGCGATCAAGGTGAATCTCACGGGGGGAGTGAAGGGCAACGTTCCGCCGCCCGGAACGACCGCTCCGGAAAGCTGGGTCACACACCCGATCGTGGCGCGCGCCATCGGCGAACTGCTGCGCGACGCGGGGGCCAGAGAAATCTACTTCGTCGAATCCGTTTGGGAATGGGCTTCCTTCGAGAATTGGGGCTACGTGTCCATGGCTAAGGACCTCGGGGCGATGCTGATCGATCTGAACAGCCCCGACCCGTTCACCGACTACGCCACACTCCCGGTCGGTAAAGACTGGTTCGTCTACAAGCAGTTTCAGCTCAACCACCTGCTCGAAGAAGCGGACGCGCTGGTTTCGGTGGCAAAGATGAAGTGCCACTACCTGCTCGGCATCACCCAATCGATGAAGAACCTGATCGGCTTGGCGCCGTTCAAGTTCTACGAACTCGTGCCCGGCGACGGCTATCGCACGGGGTTCCATGGAACCGCTTCCGAGACGAAACACCGATTGCCGAGGGTGGTGATGGACCTGAACCGGACGCGACCGGTTAATCTATCGCTCATCGACGGGATCAAAACCGTGGACGGCAGCGAAGGCCCGTGGAACAACGATCTGCATTCCAAGAGCCCGGGTCTGCTCATCGGCGGAAAGAATCCGGTGGCCACCGACACCGTCGCGGTTGCGGCGATGGGTTTCGACCCCACCGCGGATTATCCCAAGGCGCCATTCCTGCGGGCCGACAATCACCTTAACATCGCCTATCAACTGGGACTGGGCACCAACCGCCTGGCCGATATCGAAATCCTCGGCCCCAAGCTGGAGGATATTAAGATGAAGTTTGAACCGGCCTGGTGAAATGATCCTGCGGGAGTGAGTTTAAATTCAAAATTTAACCTTGCGAGAAGAAACCCATCGGAAATCCAATTCATCGCTTCTCCTGCATCATCCTTTGTAGAACCAGTGTCAGCCCGCGTTTTCCAACAACCAGATCATGAACGGACTGCTCTGCTGAGTGAATTCCGCATAGTCATAATCGCCGTATAATGCTTTCACCTTAAACCCTTCGTCGATTGCCAGTTTTTCAAACTCCTCTTTGCTGGAAAGACGAAAATGCAATTCCAGAAGGCGCTTTGATTTGAGGATTCCCTTGGCGTCATATTCCTCGTAGAACTGGCTTGCTTCCACAATTTGATGATCCTCGGAATTGTAATTTTCCATTATCCACAGAAGCAAAGTTCCCTGTTCGCCGGTCAACGGATATTTACCAAACAATCGCAATTGTCCGTCGATCAATTTTTGTCTTCTGGCGGGATTTCCCAAGGTACAGATGAAAATGCCGCCGGGCAATAAATGCCGTTGAATACGGCGAAGAGTTTTTCGCTGGTCATCTGCAAGAACGATGTGGGCGAACGAATGAAATGGAATGATGATCATTCCGAACTTTTTTGGAATTTCCAATTGGCGGATATCCATCCGGTAAATATCCGCCTTCAATTTCCTTTGGTCCAATTTTCTCCTGAATACCGCGGTTAATTCTTCGGATAAGTCGACACAGGTTAATTTGACCCCGGCCTGAAGCAAAGGAACGGATACCCTTCCGGTCCCCGACATCAATTCCAATACTTCGCCTGGAGAATTTTTCGTTTCCTTGATGAAGAATTCAATATCGAAAGTTGCGGGTACATAGGTATCGTATAAATCCGAGATGTAATCGTAGTTATTGATTTCCATCCTGGAATGCCTGCTTTCTTTCGACTCTTTGCATATGCGGTTTCGAATGAACGGCTCGACGTTGGCCGGCTCGGACGCCAGAGCAACACACAACTCATTCTATCCGAAAGGTAATCGAATTGAAATTCGCCAATTTTTACAGTAATAAGATCCCCGGCTCCGTTCGGTGGAATCCCGCCTTCGCATAACGTACATGTTCCTGTGGTTTTCAGGAACATGTACGGTTGGGAAGCAAGGGGGCTGCAGCCGACGGGTTGGCCGCAAATAATATATTGAATACATAGTCGGGACAATATACAACTTATCTTTCTATTCTTTTTTGTCTATATTGGTGAACTTTCATTATCAATGAAATTATTCCTTCGCTTAGTAACAAAGCAATCATTACAAATACCCACCATGGGATATTTTTACCGAATAATATTACATAGAAAAAAGGCGCAATATTCGCGCCCAAAAATATTGCGCTCCATATCAGGATGTCTCTCCCTTTTTTTCCTGCAATTGCACGAATTGTCCGAAATAGTGAATAGTAAAATACTGGAGTACAAATTAAATAAATCGCAATAAATATAATAGGGTTTATTCCATAATAATCTCGCGCCACCTTGAATATTCGTTCGATCTGTGAAATCAAGTAATTCATTTATTCATTATCCGAAAACAGTGCTGTCCAAAACAACTTTGATCGGATGATTTCGGATGATTATTTATCATAAAAACAAGTCCTTTCGTCATTGACCTGGTCGTCTTCTCGAATAAGGCCCCCTTCTGCTGTCCAAGACATCAAGCGAATAATGGCCTCGCATATAAATCTTTCAGCCGGATCCTCGGCTCTCCAAATGGGTGGGATAACCACAACCATAGATTTATATACTGTGTCAAATTTAGCCGGATCATCACCAGCAGATTGGACAGACTCCATTGGAACTGCGATTTCATCTGCAGGAACTTCAAGAGAAGAATAGCCGTTAATGCAATCCAGATTTGGGTTTGGACCGCATTCTCGCTCGTCCCCAAAAACGATTGGACAGGCAATAGTTGCTTGATAGCCCGGAAGAAGATCTCGATTTGCCATCGGTCTTTGTAGATCTGGGCAATCGTTCCGGCTGCCAGATGAAAGATATTGGTTAGAAATACCAATCTCTTTTTCGTTTTCGGATCCCAGTAGGCGATCCGTCGGAGCGGCAAGTCGCATTTCTCCCGGGAATAGAATCCTGTGAAGAGAATGGTCTGATCGCATCGGACATTTCCCTTCTCGGGAACCGATCGCCTTTCGATCACACGGTAGTCCGCGTTGTCTTTCATCCGAGTCACGAAAAACACCTTTTGCCGCGTCCAATCCGCAAACAACCGATAGTCCGTATATCCCCGATCGACCACCACAATCGTATGGGGCTCAAAAACAAGCGTTTTCAGCACTTTCACTTCATGGGTTTTTCCCGTGGTGACCATCGCCCACTTGGGCAGGTATCCTTGGTGGGAAAGCAGCATATGCAGTTTGATGGCGCCTTTCGACCGGCGATAATGCGCCCAATCAAATGCGGAGAGGCAAACCGGGATCAGAGAGGCATCCACGCTCTCGACGGGGTTGCGGAAGCGGAATTTCCTTTTCTGCAATTTTGCGATCTCTTCACATTGCCTTCGGACATGGAAAAACACGTCGCGAAAGACTTCCCAAGGGCGGTGTTCGTTGGCATACGCCAGGGTCGATCGGGAAGGCGCTTCCGGAATTCCGAGATGGGCGAGTTTGCCGTTGAGGGTATTCAACCCGTGGCAGATCTCGCGGAGCGATTCACACTTCGCGAATTGTCCGAACAACATGGAGGAAAACTGTGTCCAAGAAGAGAAACCCTTGGCATCATATTCCGCACCATACTGATCAACAATTCGGGCAAACTCAGCTTTTTTCACTAAGCAGAGGATTTGCGCAAAAAGGCTGGTAGGCTGTATCATTCGGTTCCTCCGTTGGATTGGATGGCGGTTTAGTCGCTTCCATCTTAATCCATCGGAGGTTTTTCTACCTACGAACCGTTTCTATTTTGAACACTACTGATCCGAAAACCAAAATGAATACGGTGAATTGCGCCAAACGGCTGGCGGTTCAACTGCGTGTTGTCCAGTTGTTACTTTGGTCTATCCTTATAATAGATGAGTGCAAAAGAAATTATTTCTTCATCTTTGCTTTTTCAATATTCTCCTTAACTCTAAATTTCGTAATCTTTGAAATTAAGTTGTATGGAATTGGTTTTTCGATTGGAAATCTGACAGTTCCCTTTGATGTTTCATATACACCAAGCTCTTTTTTAAATTTTGCGATGCCACTGGATGTTGGGAAAAAACTAATATGTTTGGAAAATGCGGCAAAATGCACCAAATTACCGCCAAGCTTGAAGGTTGGTATTTGATAACTTATTACTTCCTTTGCGTTAGGTGCGGCTTTCTTTATGGTCACCCGAATCTTGCGCAAGATTAATTGTATATCTTTCGGATATCTCTCGATATATTCGTCAATATTCTTTGGAGAAGAATTATCCACTTTGATCCCGCATTACATCCCATAAGCGAAGAAACCCCCCCAACGGCTGTCGGTTCAGCGGTGGCCGACCTGTTTTCAACCGCCATTTTACACGAGATTATAGATGCGCATTTTAACCTTTTTTCGTCGCAGCTTTTCCCAAAGCTTGCCCTCATGTAGTGTACAGGTTCCCATGGTTTCTGGGAACCTGTGCGAGTATTAAGCGGGGGAAGCGGGCCCGTCCCCGCGCCCCCGGCCCGACCTGCCGGGGCGGGCTGCCCCCCGCCTGCCCTCGCGGAGCATCACCGTTCGGTTCTGCTCATCGAGCGGTGATGGTTGCGAAGCGAGGGAGCGATGAGCGCCGGCGATTTCCCGGCGCGAAGCTCTCGCGAGTGGGGGAAGCAGTTGCCGCCCGTACTTTGGGCGGCAATGGTTTGCGAAGGGGGAGATCGCCCCCGGCCCGCACGTTGGGCGGCGTTGAATTTCTGCAAATATGATTTTCATATTGACAAAGGATCCAAGTGGTGCTATTATTCCTATGGTAGTATAGCGGAGCGAAAGAAAATGGCTCGTCATAAGAACGCTGACGTGGACGATCTGCTAAAAAACTGGGAAGAAGTGTATAAAAAGGGGTTGTTAACGTTCTGGCTTCTTCTTTTTCTTGATGAACGTCCGGCTTATGCTTATGAAGCCAGCGCGGCCATTGGAGATCTTAGTCAAGGCACAATTTTAGCCGATGAGAACAGCATGTATCGCGCTCTTAATCGGTTTGAGTCTCTCGGTGTTGTGCAAAGTGAATTGAAGCAATCTAATATCGGGCCATCAAGACGGTATTATAGCCTTACCAAAACAGGCATTTCTCTACTATCAAGGTTTATTCAGCGCAATATACTTGTTTTTGAAACACCGGTCATCGCGGAACGCATTCAAGCTGTTTTGCGCAGGGTTAATTCTCCTTCGCAGGAGGTATAGCCATGGCAACCGATTCTCTCGAAAACGACCTGGCCAAATTCAAACGCGTTCTTCTCATTTGGGTTGGAGCGGTAGTAACGTTGCTGGCCGTCGCCGTGTCCGATGTTCCCAATAGTCATTCCCCCTATTTCCCAGGATGGTATGGCGTTTGGCTAATAATGCAAGTGGGTACCATTTCCCCATCTATTATGCTTTTGTTTGGATCGGGATTTAAGAAACTACCTTTTTCACAACGATTAAACACGATATTTGCCTTCTTTGTGCTAAGTTGGTTAGCTCTCGTGGCTTTTGTAATTAAATCGGGAACGTTTCTTAGCATGAATATTTCGACATACTTTGGATTTGCAAATGGCATGGGAATTACTTTTACATTGACGCAACTTTACGAATTTGTCGGGATTATAGGCGCTTTGATAGGAATTGCCTATTGGATACTTCAACGAAAGTTTATAACTTCTCCTGAGGCAATGTTCCCGTAGTGTTACTTTATCAAGCTGCCCAACATCTGGCAGCTCAGCTCGCTCCCACCTGCCGTCGCATAGCGTTCATGTTCCTGTGGTTTTCAGGAACGTATACGGTTGCGAAGCCAGGGGCGGCAACCTCGGGTTGGGTAGTTTAACTCTTTTTATTGCCAGTCTATCCTTTATTACCTTTGGCCAAAATGTCCTCCGTTTTCCTGGCATAACGCAAAGTCTGATCAAATCGTTTTACCATTCTATCGACTTCAATGGGTACGATAGATATCAATCTTTCGCCCACCGTTCCATCGGCGCGGCGTTCTGAAAAACTCACAACGCGATCGTCGACGATCAAATAGTTCTCATCGAGTTCCGGAGGAAGCTCGTCCGAAAGGGCGACAGATGTTCCGACGGGTGTGTTTACCGTCTGAGCTTCGGCGAGCATGTCTTTGAGGTTTTCCCGTGAAAGCACGAGAACCATTTTCATATGCACTCCTCGCTCGGCGGCCTCGGTCCACGATCGCGTATACCAGGTTCGGACTCCTTCTGGTGCGTCTTTGATGGAGGTAAAATCAGTGACTTGTTTTATACTAGTTTTCGCATCCTTAAGCGCGGTAACGGAAAGCGTAAATTGGCTTTCCGGTGGAGGTTCCATCACCCCGCTGGACATGGAACGGAGTACGCGGTGGCAGTCGCTAATGACGTGTTCAGCGCGGGCTTTGTACAAATCAAACCAACCCCCCATGACCGAATAATAGTCATCAACGATTTGACGAACCTTATTCAGCAGTTCCGTATCTCGGTAAAGCGACTGACTTAATGCGTTTGCCTTTAGGATACGTTCTTCAGATTTAGCGTGGCGTAATTGCAAATCGAACAGCTGCGTGAAGATGGCCAACATCAGCCCCATCAGCGTACTCAATATCGGATCCACCTGTGCGACCACGAGCAGAATGGCCACTCCAGTGGAAACGGCGAAGCCGACGATCTGAAAGGTGTCAACAAGTTTGCTTCGGGAGTCCATTGGTTATCCTCCTAAATCTTTTATGTCAAGTGTGGAATAAATGGGTGACTCGAGTTGATATATTTTATTTTTCCCATGATGCTTCCCACTATACTCATGTTTGCTGCTCAACGTCTGGCAGCCCACCTCCCTGCGCAATTCATCACTCCCTAAAAAACCAGTAGTGATTGCTTCGGGGGGGGCAATGGGGCTCTTGGCCGCGTCCGCTTTGTTGTTACCATTTTAGCAGGAAATTAGAAACACCAATTAACCGTTTTCCCGCAGCGCCTTGGCAATTCGGCTGCAACCACTTGTTGGGCGGAATTATTTCTTTTTCATCTCTTCAGAACTTATTACATTTTAAATATTCTTTTCTTCTATCCTATGCAATATCGTAATAGTTTATCCTTCTCAGGCGCATAAATTTCCTAATATCTCCTGCCCAGCCTTTGGGGACAAAGTGGATGAAATCATTTTGAAGTGAGTTACGTTTCTTTTCTCCCCAAATTCCATTGTCATAGAGGAAGCAGGCTCCCAACTACAAAACTGGATGCGTTTAAAGCGAAACTGACCCAGAGTGCTTCGTGGAATCTCATGGTAGTTCGTTGGGACAGATACAAACCACCTGCCTCCACCAACCAAACTACTACTTCAGCAGATAATATCGTAAAGCCTGAATTCAGTCCGCCAAATCCGCTGATGGTGATCCACAAGACTGGTTGAGTGATCAGATTCAAAAGCAGGATCACCGTGAGAATAATTAAGACAGATCGCTTTCTCCACAATGCATACCCTATCCCCAATAGCAGTTCGACGACAAGCGTGATGATCAGTCCCTGAGTCCATTTTATCCCGGCTAGTGTTGCAGGTATGGCAAGCAGCCAGGCTGCCACGAGCCAAGAAGAATAAGAATTGAGGGTAGCTCCAGCACGGCCAGTCCGAAAAGTCAATGCCACCAGTAAAATTGGCAGGATGATCTCCATGCAGGGAAATGTTACTGTTGCCAAAAGATCAAATAATGTGGGTGATCCCGTTTCAAAAGGCAAGTTGGGACCCAAGGGTTTTTCTTCAACTTTCAAACTTTCTTCTTGAATAATGACCAGATAATCGGCGGCGAAGGCGTGTTTGGTAAAGGTATTGCTTTGGCGGATCACGCCGTCGGAGAATTCAATTTCCAGGCGGTGGTAGGGGCTGTAACTATAGGCAACCGAATTACAGGCATTGATCTGGCATTTAAATCGTTGTGGTCCGATCTGCCGAAGCGGTTCAGACTCAGCACACGCCTCATCCTTGCATTCAAGCAATCGCCCGGAGATGATGGTTGGTCCTGGTTTGTTCTCGCTGATAAAGATAAATTGCATGGAAGGATGCGGGCCTGCATCAGCATGAACGATTTGGGATGGAACGGCTCCCATGAACAGGCCAAGGAGAATAAGGAGCATGAGAATTTGAAGTCGAGAGGCTTTCATAATATATCCTGTTTCTTTTATGGTAGGCGTCCGAACGATCTTGTGCTCAGCTGCGGGGGCTTAGGCTCCGTCTCTCTCATTCTCGCGCATTCTGGCAGGCAGGTCACCCTCCACTTTTCCGCATACCCACCGGGTCAGCTGCAGCAAGGCGTTCGGCGCAGCCCAATGGTCTACTTCGTAGGGTTCCATGCACTATTGGTGCTGATCGTACAAGGATTAGGGCATGAGGCTGCAATTCCTACCGCAGAGACCAATCGGGAGCCCAGTCATTGTCCGGGTTGTTGGTGATATTGACAGGCCTGCTGCCATCCGCGTTCATCACGTAGATCTCATATTCTTCCCCTTCGTTTTCGGATTCAAATGCGATCTTGGTCCCATCCGCCGACCATACGGGGTACAGCTCATTACCCGGGGTGTTGGTGAGATTGGTTACCCCGCTGCCATCGGCGTTAATCCTGTAGATCTCACTGTTGCCATCGCGGTTGGACACAAAGGCGATCCGCCTCCCATCCGGCGACCATACGGGGGACCAATCCGCGCTTGGATTGTTGGTGAGGTTGATCACCCCGCTTCCATCAGCATTCATCACATAGATCTCATTGTTGCCATTGCGTTCGGATTGGAAAGCGATCCTCGTCCCATCCGGCGACCAGGCACGGGAGAAGTCGTCAGCCGGATTATTGGAGAGATTTTTCACCCCGCTGCCGTCGGCGTTCATTACGTATATCTCGTGGTTGCCATCCCGGCGGGATAGAAAGATGATTCTCGTTCCATCCGGCGACCAAGTAGGCAGGCTGTCGTCAGCCGGATTGTTGGTGAGATTGGCCGCTCCGCTTCCGTCGGCATTCACCACGTAGACCTCATTGTTACCATCGCGGCCGGATTGAAAGACGATCCTCGTCCCATCCGACGACCACAGAGGGAAGGTGTCAGATGCCGGATTGTCGGTAAGCCGGATCACGCCGCTTCCGTCGGCGTTCATCACGTAGATCTCATCGTTTCCATCGCGGTCGGATTGAAAGACGATCCTCGTCCCATCCGGCGACCAGGTGGGGTAATTATCCTTAGCCGGATTGTTGGTAAGATTGGTCGTCCCGCTGCCGTCGGATTTCATCACGTAGATCTCAGAGCTACCGCCCCTGAAAACTACAAAGACAATGCGACCGGTGCTTGAAAGCATGGGCGTGCTTGTGGGGGTTAATGCAGCCGTGGCGGGCGCTGCGTGCGTCGAGGTGGGCGCGGGGGTCTGCGTTGGCATAGCGCCCAGATTACATGCCACCAGTATTGTGGTAGTCAGGCAAGAAACGATGAAAGTCATAAACCTGTTTCGATTAGTTTTTGTAAGGTGGATCCTATCTATGAGCTGGATCATACTGTCTGACTCCTTTTATGGCTATTTTAAAGGAGATCCAAAAACAGTCATTCGGATGCTCAATCCATACGCCCAACGAGTATTTAACCGGCACTTTTTCCATTTCTAAGTCCTGTAGACTTTCTCCATTCCAGCCACCCCCCCTACAGTTAGAGTAGACGGAAATAATTCCAGATAAGTTCCCTCACCTTGCATTATTTTTCTTTTATTTGGAAGTCCATATAAATTGGATTATTCAAGTCCTTATTCTTTTTCACAAATAGTCATAAATATGCCCAACGACCCCCGCTTCGCGAGGGCAGGCTGGCAGCTGAGCTTGCCCCCCGATTGCCCCCCGATCAAAGAGCGCCGGAGGTTTCCCGTAGCGATAGGTTTGCGAGCGGGGGTTTTTTTTAATTGTGATCGCCCCCGGCCCGCGCGGCGGAAGCCTGCCCTCGCGGAGCGCACAGGTTCCCATGTTGTTTGGGAACCTGTGCGATTTCGAAGCGGGGGTCGGGGCAAGCTGCAACCATGTGGTGGCCAGATTGTATAAAACAAGAATAACAGAGACTTTTATTCACCAAGCCATTTCAGTGCTGATTCCTCTTCCGCATACACACGGATATTCAATCCGTAGCTATGGGCAACAGGTTCAAGAAACCAATCTTGTCTCGTAGTTCTATGAATATCAATAACAGCGACTTGATCGACTCCCTTCCCGCGGAGATCCTTTAAGACTTCTCTCACAAGATAGAAGATATCCCCATACCCGAAATCCCCTAATAGCTCCCTTACGTCGATAAGAACTTTCGACAAATGCTTTTCGAGAGCGGTATTGAAGACCTTAACCGTTATGGTTTTTACAGTTTCTCGAGAACGTATACCGCTTGTGCATACGTGCAGGTAGTTCGATTTTTCTTCCATTGTTAGACTGAATTCCTGCTGATCCATCAGTTCCTTCCCTCCATACAACCTCTAGGTTTTTTGTGCGTGATAAGTCTTCTTTGGATGGAACCCCATGCCATACAGCTGCTAGGATATAGCGACTTTATGGTTTCTGCCCAACGGCCCCCGCTTCCCCGTAAAGTGCACGGTGCAGGCGCGAGGGCAGGCTGGCGTCTCATCCCACCCCCGCCTGCCCCCGTGAAGCATCACCACTCAGTATTGCTCTTTGAGTGGTGATGCTTGCGAAGCGGGGGAGCGACGAGCATCGGTGATCTTCCGATGCGAAGAATTCGCGAGTGGGGGCCCCCATGCGCAATTCATCAACGCCAAAAATAATAACGGTTGGTGTTAGCTCCGGGGGCAATGGGGTGCTTGGCTGCGGCTGCATTACAGTTACCATTTTAACAGAAAATAGGAAACCAAATTAAACGTTGTCTCGCTGAGCCTCGTCGACCTTTCACGGACTAATTTGTTTACTATTTTATTCCATGGATTAACAAATTCCTTAACAATATGAAACCCTGCTCTCGAGCCATGCCCTTGCACCCTGCCCTCACGAAGCGGGGGGAGCGGGGGGAGCGAACATGTTCCAGTGGTTTTCAGGAACAAGTTCGGATACATTGCGAGGGCGCTGCAGCCGCGTGTCGGACTGCGGTATTAATGATAATTATTTTGATAATTTAATTATCATTCTTTCAAAAGAAGTTGAGAATGATTCCTGTTTCGATACTTGCACCCATCATTTTGGTCGAATCTCCACTTTGGAATATGTAGCTATTTGCTTTCCAACGAGAGGTACAAAATAGCATTATCGCAAGGCGAAAAAAAACTGGAATTATCTGTTATCCATCCGATTACAGCTGAAATATAGCCCTTATTTGATAGTGAGAATTTCTTATGACGTTTATCGTTCATTATTGGTAGAATAAGAACAAATAGAAATGGTCCCTTGGAAAACCGAATCGGGAGTTTCCAATGGATAAATCCAACCACCACATCGTTTGTGCTCTATTCCTGACGGTAATTCTGTGCGCTTGCGGCTCCGGCACATCATCCCCCTCAAACCATGAGGCCTCCATCACCGCCGCGGGGATGACGGCTGTCCAAATAACGTCGCTCTTTGTCATGTCTCCCACCTCTACGTTGAGCCGGGCACCGCAAGAAAGCCCGATCCTTTCGCCGACTTTTACGCTGTCCCTCAACCCGACCCGTCCGCCGATCAGGAATGTCCCCGCCTGCTATGATTCCCTTTTTCTCGAGGATGTTACCATCCCCGACGGGACGATCATGGCGCCTGAGGAGAATTTCGTCAAAACATGGAAGTTTAAAAACACCGGCACCTGCGGATGGACAACCTCTTTCGCAATCGGCTTTTCCTACGGTAATTTGATGAACGGAAACGACACCGCGCTGCCCAATTCCGTTGACACGGGCGACTCAGTGGACATCGCGGTTGATATGACCGCGCCTAAAACCACGGGATGGTATGCCGGATGGTGGAGATTAAAGAATGAGTCCGGCCTTTATTTCGGAGATTTTGTTTACGTCTCTATTCTGGTTTCCAACGGCCAGGAAACCAGCACACCTATTTCGTAGGGATGAAAGGGCAACTATCCCAAAAGGCAATAATAATGGGTTAAGTAAAATAAACCGAAATATTTCTGCTGGGTATTGGGGCAACCACATTCGTCCGCAACAAGAACCATTCTTAACAATCGATTCCAATAAATTATTCCATTCTACATATGGAAGTATTATTGAAAATATTAATGACTATATCGAAACAATCAACAACCTTTGCTCATGGAATAGCAGGGTCAATTTATTTTTAGGTTGCAAAAAGGAAATATTTACTTAATCCCGATCACCGAGCTTGTCCGCCGACCGCTATGCTATGCCGACGGACAGAAGTTCACCTTGCTCGGGATAACGGCCAGGATCGGGCCGCCGGTTTCCGGGTCGGCGTTGACGACCTGGTTGGTTACGTAGATGCAATCTCCGGAGTTTACCCCCCGCCCCGTCCAGTAGGTCGCTACCAAGTGCAGCCCGAGGGTTTTATCGGTGAAGAAGTAGATCCGGTATTGCGTCCCTTCGGTCTCGGTGAGCGCGACGGTCCCGCCCACGCATTCCTTCTTGCCGATGTCGTCCTTGGTGACCTCGAGGGCATAGATGCAGTTGGATGGGAGATTGGCCGTGCGGGTCGGCGCGGTGCTCGGCGGCGCCACCGGGCAGCGCTTGAGCGTGAAGGGGGTGATCGGCATTACCGGCGAGACGCCGTCGCGCGAAAGCTTTCCCTCGGCGTAAGCGCATTCGCCCGCGTGCAAACCGATCCGGTCCACCCAGTTGGTGCCCATCATATACAGCTTGCCGCGCGCGTTGCTGAAATAAATGTAGTAGGTGCCGTGCGATGAGGCCAGGCTGGCGATCGTACCGCCAACGCAAAGCGTCTTTCCGTAATCGTCGAGCGTCACGCTCAGCGCGTCGATGCATCCGGAGGGCAGGCTCGGCACGCCGGTGGGCGCCAGGGTGATCGTTTGCATCGGAAGCGGCGTGTTGACGGCGGGCGTTTCCCCGCCCGCGCCCGGGGTGGGAACGGTGCCGCTCGATCCGGGGGTTGCTCCGGCCCCATCCTCCGGCAGGGTGAACGCCCCGCCGATAATTCCGCAACCCGATAAAAGCATGCCAGACAGTGCGCAGACGATGAGGGGAATAATGACGGACTTGCGCATGGCAACCTCCTTGTACTATCGCCTCCTTCGTTCACCAACCCGGCCCATTCTCACTGTTCCTCGCCTCCGCGGTCGAGCAGGATGTGATCCAACCCGCGCCCGCTCTCCCATGGATAGATGATCCGCGCGTCGGTGGTGGCCCCGAAATATTCCGGGCGCGCCGCGCCGAACAGGCTGCGGTACGGGTTGTAATGCAGCACGCACAGTTCCGGTATCCCGCCTGCGCCCAGGATGCGGTTCTTCACGGCGGTGATGGTGCGCCCCGATCCCCACACGTCGTCCACCACCAGCAGGCGCTTGCCTTTGAGGAGCTCGTCCTCCGGAAACTGCACGAAGTTTGGCCAGGCCAGGAGCGGCTTGTCCGCCTGTTCCGGAAAATCCACCGAGGCGGTGAACAGGGTTTTGATGTCGAGCACTTCGCTGATCAGGCCGCCCGGGACGATCCCGCCGCGGGTGATGATCACCATCGCGTCATACTCGCCGCGGAACTGCGGCACCAGCACGTCGATCAGTTTATCGACGTCGTTCCAACTCAAGAGTTCGTGTCGTTGCGCCATAGACCCCGTCGCGCTCCGGACCCGCCTTCCGGCGGGAATGGACCGCGCGCCTAGACCGATGATAATGTCCTCCGGCCGGCAATGCAAGCAGGAAATTCCTTGGGGAACCGCTCCAATTGATACTCCGTTGATTCAACGAAAATGAACTAGTAGGATTTATAAAAAATCCATTACCGGTTAATCATACCCAAAGAGATCACCGTTTTTTAGGATCCGACCCAAAAGTACTATTCCTGGAGGGGGAGAACTATGGGCTGTATCATTGATCATTCCAAGGGAAGACCAACGCGGTCTTCAATATTTTCTGCAATCAACACGTGCGGTTTCCCGCCGACTTTGGTCAGGAACAGGATCCGGCTTTTCCCTCCCCGCAATTTCAATTGCCGTTCCAAATCATCCGGCTCAAGCGGAGAGCCGCGTTTCTTCACCGTCACGCGTCCCACCCCGCGCGCCCGCAGCCACTGGCGCAGCCGCTTCAATCCGAACGGCATCGCTTCCTCGATCCGGTAGGCCCGCGCCCAAGGCGTGGGATGGAATTCGTCGGCGGTCAGGTAGGCGATCTCCGGATCGATGCGCGCCGCCCCCAAGCGCGCCGCCAGTTGGCGCACCAGGCCCGCGCGCAGGAGCGAGGGGTCCGGCTCGTAAAGCACCGCGCGCGGCGGAGAGATCGCATCGCTGGAGGGCTCCGTCTCGGTCATGGTCGCGTCCGCGGGAAGAATCGTCGCGCGGCGGATCGCGGTGCGCAACGGCCCGTACCACAGCACTGCCTCCCGGAGTTCCCCTTCGAAGGAGACAAATTCCACCTCGCACGGTTCCTCTTCGATCTCCTCCCAGCGCACGCCGGGGGAAATTTTTACGCACAGCGCCGCGTCGCCCTCTCCATACAGGCGGACGATCTCCGCCAGCGGCGGGCCGTAACGACGGACGGAGAATACGCGGCGGGAATCCTTGCGCCGCGACGGATCGCAAAAGAACGCCATGCCCTTCCGCGCGGCGGTGGAAAGGGCCGGGCGCAGGAGATCGGCGAGCAGGAACCGCACCGGACGGATGGGCGCGTACGCGCGGAGATTTTCCTGCGCCATGCGAAGGCGCAATTCATCGCGATCCACGGCCCACACCGGCGCGCGCTCGGCCAGGGCGAGTGTGTCTCCGCCGATGCCGCAGCCCAGGTCCGCGATCCGTTCCAGCCCGCGGAAGCGCGCGGCGCGGTGGCGGGAGAGGGGTTCGGCCGAAGCCTGTTCCAATCCTTCGCGGGTGAAAAACATCTCCCGCGCGCGGGAGAATTTCTTCTCCGCCCGCGCACGGAGGAGGACCGTCTCGAGCGCGCCGCGCGCAAGCTCCTTTTCCGCGCCCGCCCGTTGCAGTGCAACCCAGACCTCGAGGAAATGCTCCTCGCCCCGTTCCAATTCACGGGCCATACGGAGCACACTGCATCCTTCCGGGGACGCAAGGCGGCGGAAAAGTTCGGCATCCATCGCGGAAACTTTACCCCGCTTTACCAGCCTGTCAACGGGGAGTTAAGGTACAATTTGGCCAAGGAGAGCCGGATGACCGCAAACACCCCGCGGGGCGATAATTCAGCGCGCGATTCCCTTCAAGCCCTGATCGAATCGCTCAGCGCGTATATCGAGCAATACCACGGAGGCGCGGTCCGCTACCTGGGGGTGGAAAACAACGTGCTGAAAGTGAGGCTCGAAGGCGCTTGCCTCGGATGCCCGCTGTCGCCCAGCACCCTGCACGGGTGGGTGGAAGGCACCGTGCGGCAATTCTTCCCCGAGATCGAGCGGGTCGAGGCGGTGGAAGAGCGTAAAGCATGACCCTCACGCCCGGCGACCTGCTTCACATCCGCTACCGGATCATCGGCATCATCGGCAAGGGCGGGATGGGCGCGGTTTATCGCGGCGAAGACGCGGTCCTGCTCGTGCCGGTCGCGATCAAGGAAAACCTCAACCCCCTTCCCCAGGCGGTGAAACAGTTCAAACGCGAAGCGCTGCTCCTGGCTTCGCTGCGCCACCCCAACCTGCCCCGCGTCACCGACCACTTCATCGAAGGCGACCTGCAATACCTGATCATGGATTACGTCCCGGGGGACGACCTGAAGACGATTCTCGAACAGCAGGGTGCCATTCCGGAATCGCAGGTGATGTCCTGGTGCGGGGAAATTTGCGACGCGCTCACCTACTTGCATACCCAGCACCCGCCGGTGACCCACCGGGACATCAAGCCGGCCAACATCAAGATCACGCCGGAAGGCAAACCGGTGCTGGTGGATTTCGGGATCGCCAAAGCCAGCGAAGTCGGCGGGGTGACCACCACCGGCGCGCGCAGCCTCACCCCGGGCTTCGCCCCGCCGGAGCAATACGGCAGCAGCCCGACGGATTCCCGCACCGATCAATACTCGCTGGCCGCCACGCTCTACAACCTGCTCACCGGGCAGATTCCACCCGACAGTCTGGACCGGACGCTGAGCCAGATGCCGCTGAAATCCATCCGCGAGCTGAATCCCAAGCTCAGTCCCGCGGTGGACCGGGCGATTCTGAAAGCGATGTCGCTCAGCCCCTCGGATCGGTTCGCCAGCGTGAAGGATTTTCTGGCGGCGCTGAAGGGGGAGATCCCGGTGTTGGAGACTTCTCCCGATACCGTCACTCCGGCGTCGCGGGAACCGCTCACGGTCATCCGCCGGACGCCCGAAAAACCCACCCTGGAAAAAATCCCCGGCGCACCTTTTGCCGGCGCGGAACCGCAGGCGCCCGGACGCTTCCGGCCGACGGCCCCGCTCCTGGCGGGGATCGGCGCGGTGCTGTGTTTGCTCGCGACGGGGATTGCCGTCGGAGGGTACGCGCTCAGCGGCGGCTTTCCGTCCGTCGGACTGAAGAATTCCCCCGCGGCGATCATCTCAACATCATCCACCGCGGGCCTGACAAAAATGCCGTCCCCCACCGCGGCCAGCACGACCAATACACCCACCGCGGTGGTCCAGCAACCGACCGCAGAGCCGGTGAAAGCGACGCCCGAACCGACGGCGATCGGCGGAGGCAGCCTGCTGGCGTTCGTCAGCAACCGCAACGGCCTGCGCTACCAGATTTACACTTACAACCTTCTCACCAAGGAAATCCGCCAGCTCACTTCCGATCCGGCCAATAAAGGCCGCGTGGCCTGGTCGCCCGACGGGTTGAAGATTTTTTACGAGTCGGCGGGCGCGGACGGCAAGAAGGATATCTTCGTGATGAACGCCGACGGCACGGGTCCGGTCAACCTCACCAATACTCCCGGCGACGACGTCTACCCGGCCGTCTCGCCTAAAACCGGGCAGGTTGCGTTCGTCTCGAGCCGGAACAGTTGGATGCAAATCTGGTGGATGCAGCCCGATGGATCCAACCTGACCAACGTCAGCGCGATGCATACCAACAAACCCTTCAACATGCCGCAGGAATGGGATCCGGCCTGGGCGCCGGATGGATCTACGCTGTATTTCATTCTCAACGTCACCGGAGCGACGCGCGTTTACCGGTGGGACAGCCGCCAGACCAGTTCCGATCCGGTCGTGGTCACGATGATGGCCGGAGATTATCTCGAGGCTGATCCGGCCGTCTCCCCCAACGGGGATTTTCTTGCCTACACCCGCATTATTGACAACGGCAGCGAGCTCTGCGTAGTTACGACGGATCTTTCGAAACGCGCGCCCTGCACCAGCCCGCTTACCGACCGGCTGGGCAATTCCGACCCGGACTGGTCGCCCGACGGGCAATGGATCGCTTACACGACCGCGCGCGGCGGAAGCACGCATATCTTCCTGATGATGATCACCGGGGGTGAGAAAACTCGACTGACGGACGATTCATCCAACGATATGTATCCGGCTTGGCAGCCGATACCCGCATAACCCAAGGAGACTCCCATGACACGAAAAGCGTTCTCCACTCTGCTCGCGGCATTTTCGATTTTGCTTTGCGCGTTTTCCGTTTCCCCCCGGCCCGGATCGCAGGCGAAACCGTCGATCACGATGCAAATAACCTCGGTGGTGGGTTCCGGCGGAGCGGGAACTTTTAAATTGGAGATTATTCTGTCCAAGGAAGTCATGGCGGTGCTCAAAAGCCTTCCCAACTTCCCGGAAACAAAAGTCTGCAGTGAGTTCAACGCGAACCTGCAGGGAGTGTCGGGGTGGACCGAGACACAGCAGGATGGCGGCCTGACCTGTACCGCCTCTACGCCGTTTACGGATCTGGACGGATTGCGGTCCATCACCAAGCAGGCGTTTAGCAACGGATCTTTCAATCGGCTGGAGATCACCGGAGGTCATTTCTATTACGATTTCGCGCCAAATATCGGCTCGGCCTTCAGCTGGGATGCCAACATGCCGTTTGGCGTCGATGCGTGGTGGATCGTGGAAGTACCGGGCAATGTGGTAAGCACCAACGCCGACGTAAAGAGCGGCCGCACCTTGAAATGGAATCTGATGACGATGAACGGCTCGACCCACATCCGCGCGGAAAGCACACTCAGCAGCACGGTGCTGGGGATCGATTCAACGCTTGCGGTCATCGGTACGCTTTGCCTGCTAGCATGCTGCTGCGTCATAATTTTGATTGCCGGCGGGCTGGGAATCTTCCTGATCCGGCGGAAAAAATAGCATTTCCGCAAGGACAACCGCCTCCACGAACGCAGGTAATCCGAACGGTTTTCGGAAGCCGGAAAACTCCGGCGATTCCTCCTTTTCATCATCTTGGTTTTTCCAGGAGAACGCATCAACGGGAAAAAGATCCTTTCGCTGTTTCTGTTTCTTTCGACGGGGCTCCCGGCCGTCCGCACTTCGGCCCGATCCCGGGCGGATCCGAACACTTAAGGCCGGTGCCGAAACAGAATCACCCGCGGGCCGGAATCAATCTCCGGCCCGTTTGTATTTCTCCGCCGGATGGGACTTTCCGGTATGCAGGGCAGCCCGGGCGAATTTATTTTTCACCTTGCCGCCCGTGCTATAATCTGCCCGCTGCTACAACCCCATCAGGATCCAAAACGGAAGGTTGCCTATGATCGAACCGACACTGATACCGCCCGCCGACGGCGAACGCATCACGCTTCGGAACGGCCGGCTGCACGTTCCCAAACAGCCGATCCTCCCGTTCATCGAAGGCGACGGAACCGGAAGGGACATCTGGCGCGCGTCGGTGCGTGTATTGGATGCGGCCGTGGCCAAAGCCTACGCCGGGAACCGCAAGATCGCCTGGATGGAAGTGTTCGCGGGTGAAAAAGCATTCCAGCAATTCGGCACCTGGCTGCCGGAGAGCACCGTCAGCGCCTTCCGCGATTTCCTGGTGGGCATCAAGGGGCCGCTGACCACCCCGATCGGCGGCGGAATCCGGTCGCTCAATGTGGCGTTGCGCAAGCGGCTCGATCTGTACGTCTGCCTGCGTCCGGTGCGCTACGTCCCCGGCGTGCCCTCGCCGGTTCTGCATCCGGAAAAGGTGAATATGGTGATCTTCCGCGAGAATACGGAAGACATCTACACCGGGATCGAATTCGAGGAAGGCACGCCCGAAGCGCGGCGCTTC
>Ga0187886_1000868_pt1 | contig 31688 bp, 29 predicted proteins | sample June2016WEW_20_1_FD_133001 | JGI IMG/M metagenome (GOLD analysis project Ga0187886, IMG submission 133001) | Peatland microbial communities from SPRUCE experiment site at the Marcell Experimental Forest, Minnesota, USA - June2016WEW_20_150 | ecosystem: Environmental > Terrestrial > Soil >...
ATAAAGAGGGGACGTTGTTGACTAGATTGAATAAGTTCTATTTTCTTGCACTGCAACAAATCCCTTTTCTGTGCCTCTCTAAGGGACTGGGAGAAGGTTCTAAATCATTTTAAAGAGCCAAGGGGACGTAGTTGAAAAATAGCACTTTACAGGCGACGGGTACATAGGGGACATTATTGACTGAGTTGAATGACTACAATCGCAGAATTCAAGATCTCCATTTTTTTGGGCTAGGCCAGCGGGGAACGGGACGTAGCTTCCAAAACATTGATCGTGGATAAACTGCAATGTTGGCCTACTGCAATTTCTTTCGGCCTGGTTTAACCTCATAGATCTCTTGATTTTCTCTTACAACCCGGGCGGTTCTTCGTTCTTCCGTTTTCTCGAAAATCAACTCAACATCGCTGAACAGGGCATTACTTCGCGGTGAGCTATGGACGACTCCCCTGAGGCGAAGGGTTATGCCGCAGCTTCTTTAGGAAGTTCCCAGCCAGGGAAGACCAGAACACCTGGGTGACACTTCAGGGCCTGAGCTAGAACCTTCGCGCGCTCCACCCCGAGATGGACTCGATCATTTTCGATTGCCGAGATCGTAGCCTGGGGAATGCCTGTAAGCTGTGATAGTTGATTTTGGCTTAATTCCTGAAGTTCACGAATGATTCGCACAGACTCCCCAATCGAAACCGTAATCCGCTTCTTTGCAGGGCGATACTCCCTCATTTAAGACCTCCGATAGTCATGGGCGGTTATCGAAGCAACCTGGAACAAAAGTTTTTCGAGAACAACTCGATAGATCACCCGCCATTGTAAACCAAGCCGAGAGGACCGGTAGCCTTGCCACTCGCCCGACAAGGCTTCGTCGTGAAATCCTTTTATCAAACGTAGTCCGGATGGACCAGAAATTGCGGCGATGTCTTTCCATTTTTCGTACCGTTTCAGGATCTCCTTCGGGATTGAGGCGACTTGCTTGTCGACCCGCCGGTGTTCTTCGATTCGCCACATGCTATATAATATCTATACTATATTTAATATGTCAAGCGCAATCTTTCAGGACGAAGGAAGGCAGGGGGACGGACGCGACGTCGGTTCTAAAGCATTTTAAGATACTTCTTCAAATCTGCCGCCTTTTCGGAAACAGCCAAACGATTGACAGAAGAAGTTGTAACCCCAAGGTAAAGAGTGGTGTAGCACAAAATATCGCTGTATTTTCATGGTGATCTTTTGTCGGCTCAATAGCTTGAACAAGATAGCAAATTTACGAGAATATATGTGCAACACCACGAGCAACATCGGCACCCGGGTAGCCTATCTTCCCAACAGCCAACTGGCAAAATGTCTTCCTCGCATTCCCCCCTTTTCTCTTTCATGTCCCGATCGCAACTACGATTCTTATTCTCTCTCCTTAGATACTCTTGCTTCAATTGAAAAATGTGGCTGGGGTTACCCATTACATTAAAAGGCACCTTTCAAGAAAAAAGGTTGGATGTGCTTGAGTATGATGTGAAGACCCTTCCACTTCTGCCCACCGCTTGTATGCCTCCGAAATGAGTCTTCATTAAATTCATTATGTGAGAATAAGGATTTTAACTTTTTAAGGGGACGTCGGGTATTTTCCCCTGGCAAAAAGTACTTGACAAAATACTTGACAAAATATTTGAGATGATTTAGATTATGGGTTATGTTAAACGGGTTCAACTGGTTTATTATAATGAGAACGCTGAGGAAGTATTTTCTTAAGGGGTTTTTCCGCGCGAATTCAAAAGCGAAGTCGACGCCGCCATAAAATAAAGCGACCCGAGAATACTTGGAAAGCAAAGATCCTGTGTTGATTTATTTCGAAACGGGACGATCCAAGAAACAACTCTTGAGATTGCTTCCCAATGCCAGTCTTGAGGAAATGATTGGTTTCCAGGCCAATTCAAACCCCCCAATTCCATCCATCAGATTTCCCAGAGATGCGGAAGTGGGCCTATTACATTTGGAATTATATGCTTCTACTACCGATACTGACCTATACTGGATCATCTCCCTCTTAGAGATAGATCCTGAAGGTAATGAGAGACTCCTCACCAAGGGGTGGCTCCGTGGTTCACATAGGGAGCTCGGTATGCAGAAGTCTAAACCTTGGGAACCCATTCACTCGCACACGAAATCGGAGGACTTGACTCCTGGTCAGATCTACAAGTTCAATATCTCGTTGGTTCCGACTAGTAATCTTTTTAAGGCGGACTCAAGGATGGGGCTCAAAATTAGCTGCGTGGATGATGAACCAAAGAATCCGCTTGAGTTAATTGCTGCCGGAAGCCTTTGCAGAACATCTGTGGGCAGAGTGGCAGTATTTCACGATGAGGATTATCCTTCTTATCTGTTTCTACCAATCACTAAAGGTAATATTTTACAAACGTATATGTCAGGGAGGAAGTTCCCAAGCTAGCAGCTAATACGTACTGTGAAAGGAGTTGCTCCCATTGAAGAGATCAATAAAGCGCTCGTTGACCTTGAAGAGCCTCAATAAACACAAAGGAGGATAACGTGACTAGATGGGGAATGGTAATAGACCTAAAAAGGTGCGTTGGTTGCTATAGCTGTGTACTGTCGTGTAAACAGGAACACTTTCTGCCGCCCGGCATATTCTTTAACAGGCTACTGATAAGCGAAGCGGGAGCTAAGTTGGTGTATCCCATACTTTGCCAGCATTGCAAAGAGGCGGTCTGCGTCAAGGCTTGTCCGGCTGGAGCTACCGTTCAAAGAGAAGATGGTATAGTTTATGTTGATCAGGATAAATGTGTCGGGTGTAGATACTGCCTGGTAGCATGCCCTTACCAACAGCGGATATTTTACAGTGATGATAAGAAAGAATATTACCCTGGTCAAGGCCTTACTGAGTACGAAGTAATTGGTAAAAAACTATATCCCTTACAGGCGGGGACAGTAATAAAGTGCAATTTCTGTGCGGAGAGAGTTGACACGGGCATTGAACAAGGATTAAAGCCCGGAATAGACCGCGAGGCAAGCCCTGCGTGTGTCAATAGTTGCCCGGCCAAGGCAAGACGTTTCGGCGATTTGGAGGACCCGGACAGCGAGGTGTCTTCGCTGATCAGGAGTAGAAAGGGATACCAGTTACACCTCGAGTTTGGCACTGATCCCTCGGTATATTATATTGACTAATGCAGGAGATACAAAGGAAGACAAAAACACATGAAGGTATACGAATGGATGGTCACAAGCAGAGTCGATTGACCGAAGAGGATTACTTTCAGTGCAGCTATGCCTTAAGAAAAGTGCAAGGCCCGGGCGTCCTATTATGCAGAAGATTTGAAAGCAGGAGGTAGAGAAATGGAGAAGATTAACCAAAAACAAATATACGATGACGTGTGGATACCTACCCTATGTCGTAGATGTATGGCTGGGTGTGGCGTATTTGCCCATCGTGTGAACGGGGTGGTAGTTAGGCTGGAAGGGAACCCTAATACCTATTCCGGTTCCAGGGGTGGCCTCTGTGCCAAAGGACTGTCAGGAATACAAATGCTTTATGACCCCAACCGCTTGAAAGTGCCCCTGAAGAGAACAAACCCGGAGAAAGGCCTCAACATTGATCCAAAATGGAAGGAGATATCCTGGGATGAGGCACTTGACGAAATAGCGGCAAGAGTTAAAAAGGTTATGGATGAGGATCCAAGCAAGATTCTCATACAATCAGGGGTTACTGTTGCTCCTACGGGGTCATTGGCTTGGAGGTTGTTGCTGGCGACTGTTTTAAGTACCCCCAAAGGAAGAGCTCTGATAACAAGCGGTGGTACGGGGACGCATTGTGGAAATGGCGGACATGTGGTTATGGCTTTAACACATGGTGCATGGATTGTAAGTCCTGATTACAGGTATTGTAATTATTTGGTCGTGTTCGGCAGTAACTGGAGTCTTGGTAATGGTGCTCAGTTTAGTACGAGGTTGGCAGCTGAAGCGTTGGATCGGGGTATGAAGGTTGTTGTTTTTGATCCGGTATGTAACTTCGCTGCTTTCAAAGCAACGGAATGGGTTCCTCTTCTTCCAGGGACTGATGCGGCTGTCGGCCTGGCCATGCTTAATGTAATTGTCAATGAATTAGGGATATATGATGCCGTTTATCTTAAGAATAAGACTAATGCTCCCTATCTTGTTGGGTCCGACGGGCGGTACATAAGGGATGGAAATACCAACCGACCAATGGTATGGGATGCTGCTGAATCGAAAGCGAAGAACTATGATGACCTTAGTATCGGAGATTTCGCATTAGAAGGCCTATATGAGGTGAATGGTGTTAAGTGCCGCCCGGCGTGGACAGTGCTTAAGGAGCACCTCAAAAAATACACGCCTGACAAAGCCTTTGAGATAAGTACTGTTCCGGCAGCAACAATTCGTAGGATTGCTGCAGAAATGGCGAACGCTGCCATGGTAGGAGCCACTATCACGATAGAAGGCAAGCAGCTTCCACTTAGGCCTGTTGCAACGTTTGCTATGCGCGGAAGTGAGGCCCACCACAATGCCACCCACACTGCGTTTGTGTTAGACTTGCTCAATCAAGTATTTGGAGCAGCTGATGTGCCGGGTGGATTGCTGGGAATAGCAGGTAAGTGTCTGGGTTATCCTGAAACAGGTTTGCCTAACATGGGTTATGAGAAAGGTGTCGATGGGTTTCTGACTGTCGCAGGCAAATGGGTCATACCTCACAAGCCTTGGCCAAAGGCAGCGCCCAGTCGCCCTGCTGCTAAGGACCTCCGTGACCTTTTTGTTATGGAAGAAATATCTCCTATGTGGGGGGTATCAGATAGGGAAGAGGTGTTGAGGAAGGCTGGGATAGATCCTACGATAGAGGTGATGCTTGCTTATGGCACTAACCCCGTTATGAGTCAAGCAAGCCCAAGAGACCAAGCTGAATTTCTGAGAAAGATTCCGTTTATTGTTGGTTGGGAATTATATGAAACCGAGTTCATCCGGGGTTTTGCTGACATCGTTTTGCCCGACACTTGCTATCTTGAGAACTCAGATTGGACATCTATTTATGGTTACTTCTGGAACCAGCCGCCAGGCATGGACCCATGGTGTTTCCATACGGTTCAAGAGGTAGTGAAGCCCCAACATAGCAGAAGGTTCGTCTTGGATGTCACCCATGAGATCCTCGATAGAATGGGCCTGAGAGCAAAAGTTAATGAGTATTGGAATGGTTATGCAGGATTCAGCGAAGCCAATAAAATAAGTCCGACGGAAAAGATAACCTCTGAGCAGTTAGGGGATAGAATACTAAAGCACTATTTTGGCCCTGATCACGATTGGGAGTGGTTCAAGAAGCATGGCTTTGTTTCTTGGCCCAAGAAAGTAGAGGAAGTCTATTGGAGATATTTTTTGGACGCGAGAGTGCATGTATACCGGGAATTCCTGATAGGTATGGGGCAAGATATACAGAAGATAGGGAAGGAGCTGGGTATCGAAATGGACTGGCAACAGTATACGGCACTGCCTGAATGGTTTCCTTGCCCTCCCCATTTGGTAAAGGACCCTCACTACGACCTGTATTGTTTTTCGTATCGTGACCCTTTGCACTCGAACTCACATACCATGGAGCAGCCATGGCTAGATGAATTAAGTATGATGAACCCTTATACTTATAAAATCGTAATGAATGCAGGTACGGCAAAACAAAAAGGGCTGAAGGAGGGGGACATCATTGAACTGGAGTCGGATAAAGGTAATAGAGTTCAGGGAATGCTCCAGGTAAGGAACGCACAGCATTCACAAGCGGTAGCCATCATGGGCACTGCTGGCCATTGGTCGCCAAGTTTACCTATTGCTCGTGGCAAGGGAGTTCACTTTAACTCCTTAATGGAATTACGGTGGGATGAGTGCGACCCGATAACCTTAAGTTACGAAACGTGCGTCAAAGTTAAAGTAAATAAAGCCGGAGCGAAATAACATGTGTTGAAGCTGTATATAAGTTAGTGTCATATGGATATTTTCAATATGAATGGAGGCATGGAAAATGGAGCAATATGAATGGATGGTGAAAGATACTCCACAGAAAGAATGGATAGAACGAAGAGGAATACTGATATGGCTTGCCGAGGCATCTAACGGGATCGGGGGAGGTCTGTTTTTAGTCTCTCTATATTTTAACAATCTTTGGGGCATGTTAGTTAGTTGGCTATTGGTAATATTATTAAAGGGTGGATTCCATTTTGCCTATCTGGGAAAACCATTAAGGTTCTGGCGTATGGCTATTAATCCAAGGACTTCGTGGCTTGCTAGAGGTTTCATCTTCTTGGGCCTATTCATCGTTTTGGGCGCCATCCAGCTTTTTTTCTCTTACTGGTTTCCGGGAACCGCCTTAGAGACCCTATTCAAGATAATAGCAGGGGTAATGATTTTTTTAGTAGTAATCAACACTGGCTTTGTCATGAATTGTATTAAGGCGATTCCATTATGGAATTCGGCTATTTTACCACTTTTATTCATCGCCACCGGTGTTTTAGATGGACTAGCCCTAATTTTGATAATTGGTCTGTCTGGAGGTAACGTTGATATTATGACAGCTGAGGCCGGTAGTCGGTTACTATTAATCTTTAATGCCTTTCTCATAGCCACATATTTATGGGGTTCCGCCTATACGGGACCAACCGGAAAGCAATCAGTTATGCAACTCATTAAAGGTCAAACAGCTCCTATACTATGGGTAGGTGTAATTTTATGTGGTATAATTATTCCTTTCGTTGTGTCTATGTATAGTTATTTTGCCGATAGTTTATCTGCGCCATTACTGATCACTGCTGTTACATGTGAAATGTTAGGTGCGTTTAGTCTTAAATATACAATACTAAAAAGTGCCTTATATAGTCCTTTAATTCCATCCAATGTTTAAAATTACCATCATAAGCTATGGATATATATAAGGCTTCATCATGGGCCTCCTGCTGCCCATCAGCTCTGTCGATAGAACATAAATTGTGGTTTTCTGTAGAAAGTTATGTAAACAGCTAAGGGGACAGTTCATGAGAAAATGGGCGGCGGTGATTGCTATTTTTTTGGGTTTGGTATTTCTTCCCCAATTTATAAGCACTTATTATGTGAATTTGCTTGCATTGGCACTCATTTATGCAATTTTTGCTATGAGTTTGGATTTGGTATTTGGCTACATGGACATGCCAACTCTGGGGCATGCAGCTTTTTCGGGAGTAGCGGCCTACGCTATTGGTATTTTTTCTAAAGATGTGTTAGCGGTTTTTTGGTTAAATTTCCTTCTTGGAATTGGTATGGCTTGCGTCGTCGCGGCCTTATTTGGTCTACTTGCATTACGTACTCGAGAAGCCTATTTCTTTATGATTACTTTAGCAATGGCTCAGATGCTTTGGGGCATTGCCATTAAATGGCGCTCGTTAACAAGAGGCGAAGATGGGATATCATCTATCCCAAGACCTTATTTAAGTTTTCTTCCCTGGTCACTGGGGGATGCTTCCATTTACTTCTACTTTGTGCTCTTTTTCTTTATAATAGCTTCTATTATTATGTATATAATGGTGCGCTCACCCTTTGGACATGTAATTTCGGGTATACGAGAATGCGAGCAACGTATGCGCGCTTTAGGCTTCAATACAAAGCTGTACAATTACATTTGGTTTATAATTGCTGGGTGCCTCGCAGGGGTAGCAGGCAACTTGTTGGTTTACTATAATGGATTCGTAAGTCCTGCCGATGTGGGTATTACGACATCAGCAGAGGGATTTCTAATGGTGCTTCTTGGAGGCCCAGGGACCTTAATCGGACCAGCTATAGGGGCAGTGGTCATTGTGCTCTTGAAAAATATTATTAGCGGTTGGACAACGCGATGGCTTCTGTTTATAGGCTTGATATATGTCTTAGTTGTTATTTTTACGCCTAATGGTATTTTAGGACTAGTCAATAAATTTATATTAAAGAAGCGAGTCACGACGTGAAGATTCTAGCGCTTGACAACGTTTGCAAGTCATTTGGCGGCTTACAAGCTCTTTGCGATATCTCGTTAGAGATGAAAACTGGTGAACGCCGAGCTATCATCGGTCCCAATGGAGCAGGTAAGACTACTTTGTTCCACACTATTACCGGGATTTATGCGCCAACCTCAGGAGCGATCTATTTGTTCGAGGAGAATATTACCCGTTTACCCATACACCGTCGGGCGAATCTTGGGATATCCCAGACGTTTCAACTAATAAACCTGTTTAGAGGTTTAACCGTTATTGAAAATACCATCTTAGCAGTTCAATCCTTTAATGCAGTCAACTATACTCTTTACAGACCTCTAAGCAGCTACAAACCCGTGATCCATGACGCCGAACAGCTCGTCGCTGGATGGGGATTCTGGGAAAAGCGCAAGGCAATAGTGTCTAGTTTATCCTATGGTGACCAGCGGCTGTTAGATATAATATTGGCTTTGGCAAGAAAGCCGCGGCTCCTTCTTCTAGATGAACCTACTAGTGGTTTGGCTCTGGCTGAGATACATACCGTGGTTTCTAAGATTAACGACCTAAGCAGAGAAATAACGGTTCTACTTATCGAGCATAATATGGATGTAGCTTTAAATCTAGCGGATACAGTCACTGTACTACACATGGGGCAAATTGTAACGGAAGGTCCTCCGGCTATGATTAGACAGGATTCCCGAGTCAAGGAGGTTTATCTGGGTACACGAAGGGAAACGAAATGCTAGCAGTACAAGACATACATACTTATTATGGAGATAGTTATATTCTTCAGGGAGTTTCGTTAAAGGTGTCTGCGGGAACTATAATCACCTTGGTGGGTCGGAATGGAGTAGGCAAGACTACCTTAATTCGATCTATCATTGGTTTTACCCCTCCTCGTAGCGGTAAAATTATCTTTAAGGATATTGATATCGTTGGGTTGGCTCCTGAGCAGATCGCCAGGGCCGGTATCGGTCTTGTTCCGCAAGGCCGTAGACTATTCCCTTCTTTGACGGTACACGAGAACTTAATAGTTGCGGCACACAACAAAGGTCCTGACGGCTGGGCCGTGGAGAATTTGTTTGAACTTTTTCCTAGGCTCAGGGAACGATCTTCACAGATGGCCTCTAAACTCAGCGGAGGCGAACAACAAATGTTAGCCATTGCTCGTTCCTTGATGACAAACCCTGACTTGCTTTTAATGGATGAGCCTACAGAGGGTTTGGCTCCCTTAATAGTAGACCATTTAGGAGATGTATTGTTCGGTCTAAAGGAGAAAGGCTTGTCTGTTTTGCTGGTGGAGCAAAATCTTGTTTTTGCTCAAGATCTCGCTGATTACGTTTATATGATGAATAAAGGTGAAATTGTCTATGAGTCGTCTATCGAAGAGTTCCGTGAAAACACGGAATCTCAACACCTATACTTAGGCATTTAATTTCTTCTAAATGGCAGTTGGCACGATTTGGAAAAGCGATTATGTCAGCCTAACTGGGGTACTGTCAAATATACAAGGAGGCCTTTTTCTTCTTAGAAACACAACAAATTGTTACGATTGGGCAAGAAAGACAAAAAACGGTAGCGAGCCAAAATCAAAGTGTGGGGGCAGAGGACATGGATTTTTGGATTGTTCACCTTCTAAACGGGATATCTTTCAGCATGATACTTTTCTTAATGGCTGTGGGATTATCCCTTATTTTCGGCTTAATGCGAATTTTGAATCTCGCTCATGGTGCCTTTTACCTTTTGGGCATTTATATAGCTTTGACTATAAAACTTTTGACAAATTCTTTTCTTTTCGCTGTTATATCTGGGACCTTTGCAATGGGGATACTTGGCTTCGTTTTTTACTATTTCCTTCTTCAGCCCTTCGCAGCTCATGCTCGCAGTCAACTGTTACTTACCCTTGCTTTTATGTTCATTTTTGGAGACTTGGCGCTTTGGATTTGGGGCGGCGAGCCTCGACTTTTGCCTAAACCTTGGCCATTTGAAGTGTCGCTGGCGATAGGTTTTATGAGTTTTCCTTCTTACCGGTTACTAATAATCGTCATGGGTGTTATTATAGCAATTGCACTTTTCCTTTTTCTAGAGAGAAGCAAGGTGGGGGCTCTAATTAGAGCTGGAGTTGACGATGCTGAAATGGCCCGCGGTTGCGGAATAAAGGTTCCCCTTTTATTCCTCGGAGTTTTTAGCCTAGGAACTGCGCTAAGTGGCCTGGGAGCTGCGATTGCCGGTCCTATCATTGGCGCTTATCCAGGACTCGAATTGGAGATTTTGCTCTTTGCCTTGGCTGTACTTTTAATAGGGGGACTGGGGACTTTGAAAGGCGCCTTTGTAGGAAGCTTATTTGTTGGTATAGCTGATAACTTTGGTAAGGTCTTGATTCCTGAATTGGCTCTGTTTATTATTTTTGGATCAGTAGCCGTTGTTCTGGCTTTTAAACCTAGTGGACTTTTTGGCAAAACTTTTTAGAGAAAGGAGGCTAAGGAAAGTAGCTTTTGATGAATTCGCGGGGCTATGTTTGGTCGGAAAGGGAAAACTTCAAAGTTGAATGGATCATTTTCAAATCCAATTAAAAGGAGGAATGAACAAATGAAATGCAAATCTGTAGTAAAAGGAATTTTTCTTTTTTTATTGATAGTGGGCTTCGTGTCCGTCACTATGGTCTGTGCTGAACCAACGGAAAAGCCTCCAATCAAAATGGGAATACTCCTTTCTCTAACTGGCCCTTACACTATGGTAGGCGAGCCGACTCTTAAGGGCGTACAACTTGCTTATCAGAAAAGAGATTACAAAATTGCTGGTCGTAAGATCGAACTGATCGTAGAGGATGAAGAAGGCAAACCTGATGTGGGTCACATGAAGACGAAGAAATTGGTTGAAAAGGATAATGTACAGGTCATCTTTGGACCTGTGCTGAGTTCAACCGCATATGCTATAAAAGATTACCTTCGTTCAGCCAAAGTTCCTCTGATGATGATATGTTGTGGCGCTATAGGTTTAACGAGAGAGAATATTAGCCCCTATTATTTCCGTACCTGGCATAATGGTGCCGGTCCATACTATGGAGCTAAATGGGCGTATGAAAAAAAAGGTTGCCGAAAAGCTATATTTGCAGGTGTTGATTATGCCTATGGACGTGAACTTGGTGACTCATTTGCAAAAGGTTTCACCGCAAGTGGAGGTACAATGGTGGGAGAAGTGTATACAGCGCTGGGTACTAAGGATTTTGGGCCCTATCTTACAAAAATGGCGCGGTTGATTCAAGACGCTGGTGCTGACTGTTTGGGATGGGTCTACGCAGGATCAGATGCAGTTGGGTTCGTAACTCAGCTTCAGGAATACGGGCTTAGAGATAAATTCAAGGTCGTGATTAACTATGCAGGCACTATATTGGGGAAGACAGTGGAAATGATGGGCCCTGCTGTTAACGGGCATTATGATATATGTCCATATTACAAATACCTCGACAACGCCGCTAATAGGGAATACATTAAGCTATTGGAAAAGACACATGGACCTGGATACCTGGAAGCTATGGGGGCTGTTGGCTATTTGGGCGGCGATGTCATTGCTATGGCTATAGACCAGGTAAAGGGGAATATTGAAGATAAGCCTCGTTTTCTTGAAGCCATCCGTAACGTCCGTTATGACTCAATATTTGGCCCTTTCGAATTCGACCCTAAGGACCAGAATCAGCGATTAAACCTTAATGTTCTTCAATGGAAATGGATCAATGGTAAACCAGACTGTGTACTAATCGACACATACCCTAAGACGCGAGACTGGTGGTGGGCTACTCAGATGAAAAAATAGTGTTCCATAAGGTTCTTAAAGGGGATGAATAGAGTCTTCTCAAGACCCAATCATCTATTCAATTTTTCTAGTTTTCTTCTTTAGGAGCCTAGGTCTTTTTAAGATATGTAACTGCACATGCAATAGGTAATAGAAGTAGAAGAGGAGAGCATAAGAACCCATCGATTCCGAGATAGGGTGCTGTGTCATATATTTATACAAATGACTTGAAGAGTTCGACGATTATTCTACAGAAAGGAAGAATAAATAATGGAGAAGAAAGTTGCTCTTGTCACTGGAGCTGCCAAAAATTTAGGTAAGGCAATTGCCATTAGATTGGCAACTGAAGGTTGTAACATTATAATAAATGATATCGATGACGAGGGTTTACTGCAGACTAAGAAAGAAATTCTCGCTCTTGGCAGAAAATGTCTTGCAAGAAAAACCGATGTTACTAATGTTGCTGAAGTGGATAAATTAGTAGAAGAAGGTATATCGATTTTTAACAGAATAGATATTTTGGTGAATAATGCTGGAGGAAGTCTAAATACACCGAGGCTTCTGGAAGAAGCTACCGAGGAAGACTGGGATAAAGTAATAAATTTAAATTTAAAGGGTACTTTTTTCTGCTGTAAAGCAGTGGTTCCATATATGAAGCGCAATAATTACGGTAGTATTATAAATATATCTTCCCTGGCTGCGAGATGCGGGGAAAAACTTCTAGGTGTTAATTATGCAGCTGCTAAAGCTGGCGTTTTGGGACTGACAAAAAAATTAGCATTAGAATTAGGTTCTTTTAATATACGTGTTAACGCTATAGCTCTAGGTCTAACTATAAGCGGGGAACGAGTAAAAAAATTGATAATGGAAAGGACAAGCGAAGTAGAACGTGAGGCAATGTTAAATGTCATTCCATTGAGGCGGTTTGGAGAACCTAAGGATTTGGCAGGGGTTGTATATTTTTTATGTAGTGATGATTCAAGTTACATTACTGGGGCTACAATAGATGTTAATGGAGGGGCCTGTATTTCATGAAAATGCCTCATTAATTCACACTTAAAATTGCCTTTTTAGGAAAAGTGCCTCGCCCTCCAATTCTATCCCCATTTACTTAGCAAAATGGGAGAGTACTTAATATAATTTTTTATTTTATTTTGAAAGGAGAATAAAATGAAAATAATGTTACAATCGCCTTTGACAATGCCCTCAGACCCCGAAGTTTTAAAGCGAACCAATGCCTTATTAGAAAAGGTACTTAAGTTAGTTATACGTGCAGATACTGAGGTAGTAAAAAAATACATAGAGCATGGAATATCACAACTTGAGCATCACGGATACGCTGGATTACGGTATCTGAATAATACAGAGATTTTGAAATCAATGATCCAAGCTGAAAAGGAGGGGTATGATGCGATAGTAAGTTCTTGTTTTTTTGATCCTTGTATAGAAGCAGCAAGACAGCTCCTCCGTATCCCAGTGGTAGGTTCAGCAGAATCCTCGATGCACATAGCTTGTATGATGGGACTCAAATTTGCTATCATAACAAGAAATCCTAATTATGTTCCACACATGATCAAACTTATTGATCAGTATCGGATGGCCGATAATGTGATTGATCCAAAGCCGATTAGATCGCTTACATTATCAAACCTTGAGATAATGAATTGTTTCCAGGGGAATTGGGCTCCAATAGTCGAAAATTTTCAAGGGGTAGCTAAAGACTGTATCGAAGACGGAGCCGAGGTCATAATTGTAGGGTGTGGATTTATAAGCCCTATCCTTAGCACATCGGGAATACGATATGTAGAAGACGTCCCTATCTTAGATCCAATTTTGGTTGGTATCAAGGTAGCGGAGATGATGGTAGACCTCCAGAAAGCAGGGATCCCTACTATTAGCCGAAAAGGCTATTACTTAGCTCCTTCCAGTGAGGGGCTTGCAACAGTGCTGAAAGCAATTTCCAAATGAGAAGTTCTAAAAGCAAAAAATAGTCAAAAAACAGCCTAAAATAAGGTAAACCACTGGTTCTACCAGTGCGATCTGAAAGGGTTGACCGTTGAAGCACAACATCCTCCTGGGGCTTGATGAGAAAGCAAACGGCACTGGAGGGCGTTATGGCAGAAGGTTATCAGGGTTACCAAAACTTATCCCATTCGAAATGGAACTGCAAATACCATGTGGTATTTATACCCAAGAAGAGACTTAAAGCCCTGTTTGGGCAGGCACGGCGCCAGCTGGGCCAGATTTTCCATGCCTTGGCTCGGCAGAAAGAGTGCCAGATTGTGGATAGGTGATTTGATGGTCGATCATGTTCATATATGCATTGCGATTCCCCCGAAGTATGAGGTTGCCTCTGTGATCGGCTTATTGAAGGGAAAGGGTGCTATTGCCGTCGCGCGAGAGCTTTCTGGGAAGGAGCGCAATTTCACAGGTAAGCATCTTTGGGCTCGGGGATACACGGTATCCACCGTTAATTTTGAATTAGAGCAGGTTCGCCAATATGTCCGCGATCAGGAGGAAGCGGATGGAGCAGGAGGACCGTTCTAAAATTTGGCACCTGAGGCGCCCTTTAGCGTGACGTTTAGCTAATGGGGTCGATTGCCTTTAAGGCAGACCCACTCATCAAGCCACCCGCTTTGCGGGGGTGTCTGACTGATTAGACATATTCTTCCGAAAATCTCCTCTAACCCCTCTTTGCCTGTCTAACGACAAGAAAAGGATTACCAAAGAGGGAAATTTCTCCCTTTCGTAAAGGGAGGAAAGAGGGGTTAACTCTTCAGCGTACATACAATTATGGACTGATTAAGTTGTCATATAGTTAAATCCAAGCAGATGTTAACGAGTAAAGGCACTGCTGTCCGGTTAAAAGGAAAATATATTTTAGAAATTTAAATGTTAGTTATAATCTGATACAAACATAAGGAGGAACCAAAATGAGATTGAAGAACAAAGTAGCTATCGTAACCGGGGGAGCCCAAGGACTCGGAAAAGCCTACTCTTTGAGCCTTTTAGAAGAAGGGGCTAGAGTTGTTGTTGCAGATATTCTCGAAGCAAACTGGATCGATCAGGCTACAGGTGGGAAAGGAAGGGAGGTGTTCACCATTCACACAGATATTTCTGAAGAGGAAAGTTCCAAAGAAATGGCTCGTAAAACCGTAGAGCATTTTGGGAGGATCGATATCTTAATAAACAATGCCGCCATCGCTTCTAGCGTCGAGACAAAACCTTTTTATGAAATTTCGGCTCAAGAGTGGGATAGAATTATGAAGGTTAATCTTAAGGGTACTTTCCTTTGCAGCAAAGCTGTCTATCCACAAATGAAAAAGCAGGGTAAAGGGAAAATTATTAATGTCTCCTCAGGCGCATTCTTTAAGGGAGTCCCCCTTTTCCTTCATTATGTTACTTCCAAAGGGGGAATTGTTGCTTTAACAAGGGCTTTGGCAAGAGAAATTGGAGGAGATGGAATTTCTGTGAACGCTATTGCACCTGGGTTTACGTTAACCGATGAAATGAGAAAACAACCTATTTTTAATGAGGAATTTATTAAGGGAAACGTAGGTAGTCGCTGTTTCAAGAGGGTCGAAGTTCCCGAGGATCTTACTGGAACCATTGTATTCCTAGCATCGGACGAAAGTGATTTTATTACCGGACAGACCATTGTAGTAGATGGTGGATCAGCATTACATTAAAGGTCAAGATAAAAGGAGGTTATAGTATTGGGCTTCGCTACTCGACGCTTATCGAGAAAGGAGGTACAGGAAATGGCAGCCGAGGCAACTTTAACTATTGAAAAGCGGATAGAGCACCTGAAGGAGCGGGTACGGGTTACGCCCGAGCTCTGTGTGGAGCGAGGACGTCTTCTAACCGAATCCATGAAAGAGACCGAAGGTCAACCGCAACTGATAAGAAGGGCCCTGGCCCTGCAGAAGATACTCTCTGGAATGAGTATCGGCATACACCCCTACGAACTGATTGTCGGCAACGTCACCAGTGTGCCTCGTGGTGCTCCTCTCGTTCCGGAAATCTCCGGTGATTGGTGGGAGACTGAACTTGACACCTTTGAGCAGCGGGGCTGGGATAGAATTCGGGTTAATGAGGAGATCAAGGAAGAAGTAAGGGCCATCGCCAGGTATTGGAAGGGGAAGAGGCTGGAAGACCAGTGTATTGCCTCCATGAGTGAAGCCTTGCGATACCGCTACAGAACGTACTCATCTTTCGCCGTTAACCCAGTCCCCCTATACCAGGGCGGTGGCCGTGTCTCAGTCGACTATGAAAAAGCGATAAACCGAGGGTTACGGACCATCCAACTGGAAATACGCGATGCCCAAGCATCAAAGCATCCTGGCGATTCCCAACATGAAGCCCAGGTGCAATTCTACCAGGCCGCCAGTATATGCATCGATGCAGTGATCGGCTTCGCTGCCCGGCACGGGGATTTGGCAGAACGTATAGCCGGGGAGGAAACGAGTTTCACCAGAAAGAAGGAGCTTCTCCATATCGCAGACATCTGCCGGCAGGTTCCTGCCAGTCCTGCCCGGACCTTTCATGAGGCCCTTCAGTCTCTCTGGTTCATTCAGATCGGGCTTCTAATGGAAGGTTTCGCATTCTGCTTCGTGCCGGGTCAATTGGATCAGTACCTCTGGCCCTATTATGAAAGGGATCTGAAAGAGGGATTGCTAACCCGCTCACACGCCAAGGATCTGCTGAAGTTCTTTTTCATAAAACTGAACTCCTATGCAAACTTGCTCAGCAACAATATTGCGAAGTACTTCACCGGTTTTCCCATGCTCCAGATTATCACGGTCGGAGGCACGACGGCGGACGGCAAGGATGCGACCAACGAATTGTCCTATATCTGCCTTGAAGCCGATGCAGAGATTGGTCTGACACAGCCGGATACGGTGGTCAAGGTTCATGACGGCATGCCCGATGATCTCTTGCTGGCCGCTTGCAGCGTGGCCAAGCAGTGTGTCGGGAAGCTGAAGTTCATCGGCGATGAGATGGCGATACGTAAGCTCGTCAACTGTGGCTATCCTGAAGCTGATGCGAGAAGATATGTGCTCATCGGTTGCCACGAACCCTTCGTGCAAGGGAACTCGCACTACTGGCCTGGCGGCCACGTGAGCTTCGCTAAATGCCTAGAGTTTGCGCTCAACAATGGCCAGGACAGGCTGACTGGTCGACAGGTTGGACTGACGACGGGCGATCCGAGAGCCTTTTCAAGCCTGGACCAGGTGATTGAAGCCCTTTTCACGCAGGTGCGTTACTTCTTGGGGCACGTATTGGAGACTGATGAGGTCATGTTCCGAACTGTAGCTGAGCACTGGCCAACCCCCTTCCAGTCATCCCTGATCCGGGGTTGCATCCGCAATGGTGTGGATTGCTATGCAAAAGGTGCAGAGTATAATTTCAGCTGGTTTTCAGCAGGTGGGCTCGCGAATGTCGGCGACGCTCTTGCAGCCATTAAGAAGATAGTTTTCGAGGAGCACAAGATCTCTATGGCTCAACTCATTGACGCACTGGATTCGAATTTCGCGGAGACCCCGGGGATCCTTAAGATGTTGAAATCCGCTCCCAAGTACGGCAACGACGACGATTACGTCGACCTCCTGGTCAAAGATCTGGCTAAGAGATGGTGTGAGGAGGTTCAACAGCATAGGGTCTGGGATGACATCATCGCGCAGGCGGCGGTTGCAATCATCTCGGGCAATATTCCCTACGGTGCAGTGGTAGGAGCAACACCCGACGGAAGGCTGGCGGGAGAGCCTTTGGGAGAAGGAGGGATATCCCCGGTGCAGGGCCGGAATACCTCGGGTCCGACAGCTAGCATCAAATCAGTGGCGAAGATCGATCACGCTTCTATGAAGTCGGGCTCCGTGTTCAACATGCGGTTCAGTCCCGCAGCCCTGAAGAACGAAGAAAGCATCAGGAGGTTCGCTGCCCTTATAAAGACATACTATCATCTCGGTGGGTTTCATATCCAATTTAACATAGTAGATACAGACACCTTGAGGAGGGCGCAAGAGCATCCGGACGACTACCGAGATCTCTTGGTGCGAGTGGCTACCTACACGTCCTACTTCACCGAGTTGGGCCGAGAACTGCAGGACGACATCATTGAGCGTGTTGAGTGTGACGACGTCTGATTTCTTTCTTTTGGAATTCATTTCTTAGGACATGCCTTGCTGACGAGGCGTAAGAGTGCTTTAAAAGCAGTTACACCGGAGCGGGGATTGAACGCGCGGTGTTCGTCTGAAAGGTCCTTGAAGGAAACTTCAGTAGTGAGGAGGGCCTTGGAATTGGTCATACGGCGAAATTTTGAGTGTCAAGGCAATTCACAAGCGAGATGACAAACCAAATGCAGACCTCTGGGGCGGACCTCAAGGCCTTGGTATTCAACATCAAGCGTTGCTCCTTTGAGGATGGACCGGGCATCAGAACCACGGTCTTTTTGAAGGGCTGTCCGCTGCGATGCGTTTGGTGTTGTAATCCTGAGGGCCAAGAGAGGTATCCTGAGCTTCAGGACGGTTCCGTGACCAAGGAGTTCTTCGAGAGATATATGTCGGTCGATGAGGTTATGGCGATTTTCAAGGCCGACCTTCCTTTCTTCGAGGCATCCGGGGGTGGGGTTACAATTGCAGGCGGGGAGCCGACCATGCACTACGAGTTCGTCCACGAACTCTTGCAGAGGTGTAGGTCGGATAATATCCATACAGCCCTGGATACCTGTGGATGTTCTCAGGGAAAATCTGCGGAACTGCTCGTTGAAGCGGATCTGCTGCTCTACGACATCAAATTGCTACTTGAGGACGAACATATTCGTTTTACCTCGATCACAAATCGCCCCATCCTGGAGAACCTCCAGAGGGTTGCTCGCATTGGTAAGTCCGTCATCGTCCGTATTCCGATCGTACCTGGCTATACGGATTCGGATGAGAACATCCTGGGGATCGGCGAGCTTCTGTGCGGCCTTGAAGCGATTCAGCGAGTGGATCTGATAGCGTTTCATAGATTCGCCCTTACCAAATATGCCGTGTTAAACAAGAAGCAGATACTGGATTCCATCGCGCTGCCGAGTAAGGCGGAGATGCTCAGAATCAAGAGCATGCTTGAAGGTTTCGGCCTCAAGGTGCAGATCGGGGGATAGTAGCATTGGAGATCATTACCTGCCTGGTGAAATTTGTGAAGTTATGGGATGCAAGGAAAGGAGATCTAATATGACGGTGGTAACAAACATACACCACGAACTTCGGGAGGCGATCATCCGGGGAAAGCGCGAAGCCATGGAGCCGTTGATCCGAAAAGCTCTATCGAAAGGTTTCAGGTCTGAGGAGATAATGAACGCCATGATGATCCCGGCCATGGATGAGGTTGGGGATCGATTCGCCAAAGGGGAGATCTATTTGCCGGAAATGATGATTGCTGCCCGTACCATGAACACTGGGCTCGATATCCTTCGTCCACTGCTCCTTTCATCTGGGGTGGCGAGCAAAGCCAAAGCGGTGATCGGCACGGTGAAAGGGGATATCCACGATGTTGGAAAGAATATCGTTGCCATGATGCTTCAGAGTGCGGGTTATGAGCTGTTTGATTTAGGGATTGATGTGGCACCAGAAAAATTTGTGGAGGCCGTCAAAACACATGAACCGCAGTTTGTCCTGCTCTCTGCGTTGTTGACTTTAACAATGCTGATGATGGGAGAAACGATCAATGCCCTCCAAAAAGCAGGATTGAGGGGGAAGGTAAAGGTCGGAGTAGGAGGAGCACCCGTCACGGAGAGGTTTGCGGTTCGCATCGGGGCGGACTTCTATGGCCAGGAAGCCCGGGCGGCTGTGATTAAATGTAACAAGTTGATCTCCACGGTGGAGTGATGGGGGTGGATCTATGGAGAATATGAAGCCCAGGGAGAGGGTTTTGACCGCATTGATGAGGGGGGTTCCCGACAGAGTGCCGTGGATTGAGAATGATATTGAAGAAGGACTCCAAGAGAGGATCATGGGGAAAACGGATTTTAAACCCGGTGAACTATGTAAGAAACTTGGGATGGATGGTTTCGGTTACCATTTCCCCATGGGTGGCACAGCGACCGCAGGCCAAGCGATGCAGGCAGCCGTGGGCTTTAAGGAAAGTTATTACTATCCGCAAAAAGTGACTTTCGATTTCGTCCCGCCTTGGATAGCTGAAATGGGCGCCATTCCTGAGACGGGCCGGACCTTTATCAAACGAGGCCTTCTCACGTCGAACGACTCTCTTAAATTATTTGATGAATATCTGCCAGACCCTGATCACCCCGAACGTTACGAACGGGTGGCCAATTGGATCGCACAATTCAAAGGCGATTATGCTGTCTTTGCGAGGATTCGTTTGGGATCCGCCTCTATGATAGAGAGCATGGGCCTTGTTCAGTTCGCCTACAATGTATATGATCATCCGGGTTTGGTTAAGGAAGTGCACCGAAGATTTTCTGAATGGTCGGCAAAAGTAGTGGAACATCTGAATCAGATGGAGTTCGATTTTTATTGGGTCAACGATGATCTGGCTGACACAAGATCTCCTTGGATGAGTCGGGAAATGCTCAAAGAGTTTTTCTTCCCTTACCAAGAAATAGTTGCCCATGCGATCAAGAAACCCTGGGTCTTTCATAGCGATGGCAATCTCCTTCCCATTTTAGATGATCTTCTGACACTGGGGATGAGCGGAATACATCCGGTTCAACCATCGGCAATGGATATCAAAGAAGTGGCGAAGAGATACGGACAGAGGGTCTGCATTCTTGGTAATATCGACCTCGATTATACCCTCACCTTGGGAAGCCCTGAGGAAGTGGATCGAGAGGTAAAGGAAAGGGTTACCGCAGTGGGCCAGGAAGGCGGGTATATCATTACGAGTGCAAACAGCCTTACGGATTACTGTAAGACAGAGAACGTCTGGGCCATGGCCAACGCAATAAAGAAATATGGAAAGTACCCACTCGATCAAAATCTGTTGAAATAATTTTGGCCCTCACCCTGTCTCTCTCCCAGTTGGAGACCGTGTCGCAATTGACGTCAGGCTAAAAAGAGGATAAGCAGGTGGATGAATGTGCTTTAGAGCGGGTGGGAAAAGGAATCCATACCATGCTGATCATTGGCGAGCGAATCAACTCTTCCCGGAAGCCCGTTTCCGAGGCCATTTCTTCAAGAGATGCGGTGTTCATTCAGTGTGAGGCAAAGGCTCAGGCCATGGCCGGTGCTGATTATATCGACGTGAACGCCGGAACATTTCTTGGGGAGGAAGCAGAACGGCTTAAGTGGGTGATTGAGAGGGTTCAGGAAGTAATAGATCTTCCTCTTAGCATTGATAGTCCGGATCCAGGTGTCATTAAGGCCATGGTTCCCTTGGTTCGGAGGACTCCAATCATCAATTCGATCACCCTTGAACCCTCTCGGTTGGAGGGCATTTTACCTCTAGTTGCTGAATACAGAACCAAGGTCGTTGCCCTCTGTCAATCAGAAAAGACCGTTTCCGACAAGGCGGAAAAAAAGGTGGCGATGGCGGGCAAATTAGTAGAAAAAGTGACGGGTGCGGGTATTCCCATTGGTGATCTCTATATCGATCCTCTCGTATATCCCCTTTCAGCAAACAATCAATCCGCGCTTGCAACTCTGGAGGCCATTGAGCAAATCATGAAGGAATTTCCCGGTGTCCATACCACCTGCGGTCTCACTAATGTCTCTTATGGCCTTCCAAACAGAAAGCTCGTCAATCGGAATTTTCTCGTAGCCGCCATCTCTCGAGGTCTGGATTCTGCAATTTTGGACCCCACCGACAAACAGCTTTACGGAGCGCTGAAATCAGCCCTCATGATTGTCGGCCAGGATGAGTACTGTATGCAATATATCAAGGGGTTTAGGGAAGGAAGATTTGGATAAATGTCATTCCCCAATAACCAAAAAGTTCGACTGCAAAAACAAGTAAGGTGGCAATGACGAATTTTGAATTCTAAACCGCTAATATCGATTAAGATTGTATCCGGAGTGGAGCGCAGCGCAATTCCGGATACAATGTAGATGAGCGAAGCCGCGGCCCGGTGGCTATGGGGATTCAATAAAGCAACTTAGCTCTTTCCAGCGCCCTATCAATATCGTTGCTTGAGAATTGAATAAGATTCTGATGATCCTAAAGGAAGTTGCTTGGACTGGGACTGACATCTTGAGAGCGCCTACAAGGAAACAAGCATCTATTTTAGAGAAAAAGGACAAAACTATCCATCCACTTTGGTGGCCCATTCTTACGGTTTCCGATCCAGAGAAGTTCCTACTCAAAGAATATCCCTTCATGGAGGACAGATTATCGATGGTCTCGGAGGCTCGTAATGGTCTGACAAGGTACTTTCTGTTTTACAACAGGGAGAGGTTGCATACCTCCTTGGGATATCGAACCCCACATGAGGTTTATTTCAAACACCCGATCCCTCTAAACCCATGGCAGGCTTCTCAGACCATGCACCAAATATCCTCCACTTTTTTTCTTGACAATGGGGAGGGATTCAAGATATGTTACCGGCATATAAAACAATGATCCCTACCCCTGACCGAGAAATTGGATTTCCATTGGGGAATACCGTTGTCGTGACCAGAGATGGGGCTCGCCCCTTGAGTAAGTATTGCTCAGATCTAATTATCGTTTAAGGGGTGTGCTGATTATGTGAGTGAGGTGAATAAAGAGGCCCGGAATAACTACTAACGTCTGCGTTGGGTCTACAATAAGAGATGCATTCTCTTTGGATTATTTTCCTATACTTATTTCAGACGCAGTAAGGCAAGCAGGTAAAGACTTCACACAAAATGCAGCAATCTATAACGTCAAGTTTGCCTTTGGCTGGGTTACCGATAGCAAAGAATTTTGTAAAACTCTAATTGAAAATTAAGATAAGGAGTGTTTCTATGGATATTATTGAAAAGATACGAAGTGTTTGTACTACAAACAGCGACAAATTGGCTTTTATTGACGAAAGATATGGTCTAACCTACAAAGACTTCGATAGAGACACAACAAAGTTGGCAAGTGCATTTGTAGAGAGATTGAAAGTTCTTAAAGGACAGAGAATTCTGTTGATGCTACCCAATAGCATAGATTATGTTGTTTGTTTATTCGCTGCCATGAAAGTTGGCATTACTGTTGTTCCAGCTAACCCTACGTTGAAAGTTTTCGAGATAGAGCATATTTTGAAAGACAGTGGAGCAACCATTCTAATCACAACCCCAGAGATATTAGAGCAAATTTTCAAGTTGGAGGAACTCGGTAATCTCACAAATATAGTGTTATCAGAGTCAGTATCGATTGGGTTGAAAAACATTCAAGTCCATACGTTAGATGAGTTGAAACAATTTGGTAGAAGTGACTTCAAGATGGTTCAAACAAAGCCGACGGACATAGAAGCCATATTCTATACTTCTGGGACAACAGGTAAGCCAAAGGGGTCAATGCTGAGCAACCAAATGGTAATTATCCACGGTGACTCAACAATTCAAGCGCTTAACATGACCCCAGAGGATAGACACATATGTGTTTTACCAATGGCTCATTTGTTTTCGCAGGACTTAGCAATTATTCCAGCTTTATTTACTGGTGGAACGGTATATATTGTCAGGCAATTTGAGGCTGAAAAGGTACTATCATTGCTGGCCGAAAATAAGATTACTGTTATGGCCGGGGTAAATACAATGTACGCTCGAATGTTGGAGGTTCCGAATGCTAAGGAGTACAATTTATCGTCTCTACGTTGTGTAATTGCTGGAGCTGCAGCTTTGTCAGCTGAAGTTGCTCGTAAATTCAAGGAGATATTCAATATAGATATCCTTCCCGGATATGGCTCAACGGAAACTTCAGTAGTAACTTTGACCCCCCCAGGCGGACCTATAAAGATTGGGTCAATCGGTAAACGAATCCCGGGAATAAGAGTCTCTATCCAAGATGACAATGGAACCCCTTTGCTATTAGGGGAAGCCGGAGAACTCATGGTTGGCGAGGAGTGCGTGATGAGAGGTTATGTCAACCTTCCAGAGGCTACCAAAGAGATCTTCAAAGGTGGATGGTTGAGTACCGGTGATATTGTTACCATGGATGAGGATGGGTACATCTACATTGTTGGCAGGAAGAAAGAGATGATTAATACAAGTGGTTACAGTGTGTTTCCTAAGGAAGTTGAGGATATCATGAGCAACTTAAAAAAGATAAAGGAAGTGGCTGTTGTGGGCCTGCCTGACGAGGTACGAGGGGAAATCGTAGCTGCTTTCATCGTGCCAGCAGAAGAAAGTTTAACTGAGGAGGAAGTGCTATCATTCTGCAAAGAGAACTTAGCTGTCTATAAGATACCCAGAAAAGTACAGTTCTTACAAAACTTACCTAAAACGAGTACCGGCAAGATTGAAAAAGGGGCTCTGCGCGAACGTTATGCCAAAACCCAAAGCTAAGCTAAATAAGAAAATGAGGAGTTTAAAAAGTGAAAATAGATATTTCTGCACAATCTTTCCAGCAAAAAATACAAGAAGGCTCTTTACGACTCTATGCGGGAATCCTCTCTCCCAGAGAGCCCTGCGAAGCCACCTTACCATCCTGAAATAGCGTCTGGGCGAACAATCCTACAACCAGATCTTTCACCCCCAGTGATTAGGTGTGGTAAGGGACTTTAATGAGTTGGCTGGGAAACTGGCAAAGGAGGCCTCGATATGGACAGCTTTGAAGAATCTGCTAATGGTTTAGTTGCCCTGAAAGGGAAAATCAGGCGTTCTTCAACCAAGGTTGTTTTCCCCGAAGGTGAAGAGGAGAAAATCATCAAAGCAGCTGCGTGCGTCGCCGGACAAGGAATTGCGACTCCAATTCTGCTTGGGCACGAGGATCGCATAAGGGATTTGGCGACCCGAGCCGATATAGATTTGGCAGGGATCAGTATCACAGATCCCACCGCATCATCACAATTGGAACCATACATTGATGAGTACTGTAAAGATAGGGATTTCCCTCGAGGGGCAGCTCACCGACTCATATCCAAGGCTCTTTACTTTGGAGCGATGATGGTGAGAATGGGCGATGCGGATGCTATGATTGCTGGAATTGCTACCGCGACTGAAGAAGTAGTCACGGCAAGCGAACTTATCATCGGTGTACAAGAAGGAATATCAACGCCTTCAAGTTTTTTATTGATGGACATACCTGGTTACCTAGGCGAGGAGGGCAGCCAGCTCATCTTCGCTGATGCTGCCACTAACCCTAACCCCACCCCTGAACAATTGGCCGATATTGCAATTGCGAGTGCGAGGAGCGCCAGGGAAATGCTTGGCTGGGAGCCGAGGGTAGCTATGCTCTCATTCTCAACGAAGGGCAGCGCGACACATCCCGATGTGGACAAAGTTGTCGAGGCTGTCCGTATCGTGAGGGAACGCGAACCAGGCTTGTGCGTGGACGGGGAACTGCAGGCTGACACAGCCATTGTCCCCGAGGTTGCCAAAAGGAAAATCAAGGAGGACAGTTCCGTGGCCGGGAGGGCCAATATTCTAATCTTCCCCGACCTGGACGCAGGAAATATCTGCTGTAAGCTTGTACAGCGACTGGCGAAAGCGGCAGCCTATGGTCCTTTTTTGCAGGGATTCGCCAAGCCCGTGAGTGACCTCTCAAGAGGGGCTACCATTGAGGATATTGTTGGAGCGACTACCATGGTGGTTTTAGAGGCACAAGCATATGAAAATACTAGTAATTAACTGTGGCAGTTCATCAATTAAATACCAGCTTTATGATGCGGATAACCAGCAAGTTCTAGCTAAAGGAATTTTGGCGAGGATAGGGGAAGGAGGTTCTTACCTTAAGCACGAAGCCAGGGGCATGAAGCTACATAGGGAAGTGCCCATTTCTTCCCACCGAAGCGGATTCGAAGTTATGGTCCAGTCCCTACTCGATCGGAATCACGGCGTGATTGAGGACCCTTCGGAGGTTTCCGCAGTTGGGCATCGAACAGTCCATGGTGGTGACACTTTTGCCACGTCTACACTCATTACTGAAGACGTTATAGAGAAAATGGAAGCATGTATTCCTCTTGCACCTCTGCACAATCCGCCGAATCTCATGGGCATCAGAGAGGCCAGGAGGATTTTTCCTAATGTTCCACATGTAGCTGTCTTCGATACAGCGTTTCATCAGACAATGCCACCCAAGGCATACCTATATGCGTTACCTTACGAGTACTACGAGTCCCACAAGATCAGGAGATACGGATTCCATGGAACATCGTGCTGGTTTGTAAGCCAGAGAACAGCCGAGTTTTTGAAGCAACCTCTTAATGAGATAAAGATTGTCATATGCCATTTAGGGAACGGGATCACTATAGCGGCTGTTGACGGTGGAAAATCCGTCGATACAAGTCTTGGCTTCACCACCATTTCAGGTGTGATGATGGGAACAAGATCCGGGGACATAGATCCGGGATTGATATTCTACCTAAACAGACAGCTCGGGCTTAATCTTGATCGCATCGATAACATCCTCTACCGGGAAAGTGGCCTTCTGGGAGTGTCAGGAATTAGTAATGACATGCGACTAATCATTGAGAACTCCAGACATGGAAATAAACGCTGCCAACTTGCTATGGAGATGTTTGCGTATCAAGTAAAAAAGTTTGTTGGTGCTTACGCAGCAGCAATGGGGGGCATAGACGTTTTAGTCTTTACGGCAGGAATTGGCGAGAATTCTCCTTTGATTCGAGCAAAGATATGTGAGGGATTGGAGTTCCTGGGGATTGAGTTGGATGAGACTGAGAACAATGAAACTTTAGGAATGGAACGGTTCATCAACTCACCGAGCTCTACGGTAAAAGTTCTGGTGATCCCCACAGACGAGGAACGGATGATTGCGCTGGCCACCATAGCCGTTGCCTTTCCGTCTTTCAAGTAGCTGTAGCCTGGCTTGAGGATATAGTCGAAATATGAAAGGAGCAAAAGATAATGAAAATAGAAGAAAGGGTTGCAGAGGGGGTCATGAAAGGGGTTGCAAGAACCTTCAACAAAAATGTGAGTGAACTAACTAGAGAGACTCGTTTCGTCGAGGATCTACATGCCAAATCTGTGAATATCGTTGCGTTAGTAGCGTTGTTGGAGGATGAATTTGGAGTTGAGATCCCTTACATGCAAGCCAGGAGGAGGAAGACTATAGGCGAATCTATTGATTTTATTGTAAGTCTACGTAAGAGATAGCTGATGACTGCGAAGGTGGCACCCTAATGGTTGCATCTGATATCCATTCCAATTTCTAGCAAATATAGCGGAGGGAAATTTAAAAGTCGTGCATAGGTGGAATATAGAAGAAATTGCACAGCTTAGAACTGTACAGGAGGATGTTGGCAGAAATAAGCGATAGAGAAAAATTTAACAAAAGTTATCAAAGCACACATAAGCAGGCATATGAGCGGGAATAAAGCGAGCACGACTGAAGCATCACAATAAAATAGGAGGTAACGAAATGGTTAAGACGACCAAAGAGGAAATACGAGTATGGAAGTTTGGAGATGAAGAGATTGAAGTCATCTTTAGGAAAGCAAAAACGAGAGAGGAGGTAATGAAGGAAACCACCCAACGGTTTGTCTATCCGCCGCCATCACCTAGTGTGACCATCGAGAATGGAATTCGAATCGAGAATGATGTTGTTGTGCGGATGCGCGACGGGGCCACCATCTTCGTAAACATTTATCGTCCGGAGGGTGCTACTAAGGTACCTGCCATTGTGGCCTGGAGCCCATATGGGAAATTTGAAGCCTATGGAGAGCGTTTGATGCTACCCATCGGCGTGCCGCCAGGCGCCATCTCCTCTATGGCGAAGTTCGAATCTCCCGACCCGGCCTATTGGTGCCATTATGGGTATGCAGTAATCAACCCCGATGTACGTGGCGCTGGCAATTCAGAGGGGGAGGTCCTCTGCTTTGGCACACGGGATGGCAAGGACGGCTACGACCTCATCGAGTGGGTGGCGAGCCAGGACTGGTGCAACGGCAAGGTCGGTTTGACAGGCAACTCGTGGGTGGCCATGGCTCAATGGTATATTGCCGCGGAGAAGCCGCCCCACCTCGCTTGCATTGCGCCTTGGGGGGCCACTTCCGACATCTACCGCGAGTTTGTTGCCTGGGGCGGTATCCCGGAAGTCGGATTCAGCAATATGCTCATTCGATGGGTCCGCAATACGCTCCACGGTAGGGCGACCGGGGTCGGACTTGCCGAAGACTACCTCGCAATGATCCGTAAGTACCCGCTCATGAACGCCTACTGGGAGGACAAGGTAGCTTGTTTTGAGAATATCGAAATCCCTGTGTATGTCACCGCATGTTGGCTCCATTTTCATTTACACGGATCCATCGAAGGTTTTCGGCGGATCGCCTCCCCCAAAAAGTGGCTCCGACTAGAGAGAGATAGCCAGTGGGCTGACGCTTGCACTCCAGAGAACCTCGAAGACCTGGGGCGCTTCTTCGGTCGCTACCTGAAGGATATCCGGAATGGCTGGGAGTTGACCCCTCGGGTGCGCGTGACAATGATGGACTATGGCGACGTTGACTACCAGGTTAATCGTCCCGAGAAGGAGTTTCCTCTTGCCCGGACGCAATACAAGAAGCTTTTCCTCGACGCCAGGACGAGCCGACTCTTGCCGGAGCCGGTGGAACAAGAATCCTCGGTCCGTTATGACGCGGCTGGAGGACTGGCGACATTTACCATCAGGTTCGACGAAGACACCGAACTAACCGGCTACCTGAAATTGCGGTTGTGGGTCGAGGCGGATGGGTCAGATGATATGGACCTATTCGTTACGGTTCAAAAGCTAGACGAGAAAGGTGCCTTTGTTCCACTTAAGCTGATTGGCGAGCCCCATCCGGGATTACCAGGCAAGTTGCGGGTCTCGCATCGTGAACTCGACGAGGAGCAGTCCACTGTATATCAGCCCATCCATACGCACCGCCGCGAACAGTTACTAAAGCCAGGGGAAATCGTTCCGGTTGAGATTGAGATCTGGCCTACAAGCCTACTCTGGCACGCAGGCCAGCAACTGCGACTTGTAGTGTCAGGTCATTACATACGGGAACCGGGGTGGTTCGAACCATTCGCCTGGGACCTGCGCAACCGAGGATACCATATTATTCACACCGGGGAAAAGTATGACTCGCATCTTCTTGTGCCGGTAATCCCCTCCAAGTATACGACTCCCCTTCCTAAGCCGGTGATACCCCCTGAGTATACGGCTTATGATGGTCTGATACCCTGGAGAGCACTTCACTGGCTTGAGTAAGTCTCGCGAGGTATCGCACGCCAATCGGAGGTTAGTGGAGAAAACAATTAATAGCAAGTGATAAGAGATTGGGCAATCGTTGCTGGAGTGTTATCCATGTTGGGAAACACCTCAGCAACGATTTAGAATGGATTACTTACACAGGAAGGGTGAAGACTCGGCAAAACTTATTATCTCAGGAGATCTCATTCATTGAGGGATTATAAAACCTTAAGATAAAAATTTATGGAGGAATAAAGGAAAAACCATCGAAGCGCGTCACCAATAATTAATAGACAACATCATAGCTTAATCCCTCGATATTGCCCAAGGTTTGAATAAGAAATAGAAAACCATTTAGGTTTCCTATTAGGATCGGGTTTGGCAAAATTGATCCCAACGGACAGGAGGTAACCCAGATGGTTAAAGAACGAGTCAAGGGTACACGAAAGAAAGTGCTGGTAAAGGCTTTTGCGAAAGAGTCCTGTATCCCGAGAAGAATTGCAGCCACTACTTAGCCTCTACCGCTGCATCTGTGTTGCATCAACAAAAAATGTTACCGAAGGAGCATCGTTGACAGTAAATCCATAAATTAATAGCACTTTATCTATCTGCCTTGCGAGGATTCTCTTACAAGAGTCCCGTATAACTAATCTAGTGATAGGAAGCTTGATTCGAAGGGCTGGGTGAAGCCATGGTATTGGGCATAGGCGTAGATATCGTCAGTATTACCAGAGTCAAGAATGCTTTAGAGAACTCTGGCAAGGCGTTCCTGCGTAAGGTTTTTACCCCATCTGAGCAGCAACGTGCCGAATCACATCCTGATGCAATAGCCTATTTTGCGATGATATTCGCTGCCAAGGAGGCTATTTTCAAATGCTTTGGGATGGGCTGGGAAACCGGCGTGAAGCTGACGGAAATAGAAATAAGAGACGGGGAATTTGGGGAGCCAATCCCAGTTCTTACAGGCACATTTGCTGAATTAGCCCAACAACGCGGTGCAACGAAAGTGCTTTTAAGTCTTTCCTATGAGACCGAGTATGCTGTGGCTTCGGCGACCCTAATTGGGGAGAAAGGGTCATGAGCTATGCCCTATTCACACTTGTGATCCACGCACAAGTGCCAAAAGAAGGTGACACGTCAGGCATTACCAGCTTTACCGGAACCTTCATGGCTGTTGCAATGGGGCACAAACGTGTTCAACTGATTTACGAAGTTTATGGTGTTAACATCAGCGACACTGTTCAAGATTTATTGCACAATGCATCGTTTCGTTGTGTGGGTTCGATGCACGCCATAAAAAACGTCTATGAAGATGATACCGGCTTCTGTATTAACATCCGCCTGGATGGGGACCAAGTTTTCCTCACTTATAAAGCCAGCGGTAAAATGGGGGTTGGTGGCAAGGCAAGGTATACATACGTTGGTGGCACGGGAAAACTGACAGGTATTCAGGGCGGCGGTGAATTTGAAAGAATTTCATCGGTGCGCGCCGCTGCTGAGGGGACTTTTCAGGGCTACATTAGAGGAAAAGGTCATTATAAACTCCCCTAACTGAGGCCCCTCTTTCCTCTCTTTGGTTACCTGAGGGCAATGGTTAAAAGCGGGTGTCCTGGAAGAGGGCGAGTTACGTTCGGCTGAGACGGGGACTCCCCAAGGGGGTTCCATCAGCGTATTACTGAGCAATATATACCTCCATTATGTCTTGGACCTTTGGTTTGAAAAGGTGATAAAGCCCAAACTGAAGGGAGAAGCCTATTTGGTAAGGTATATCGAAGTGAGTTTTCATTGAATTCATTATGTGAGAATAAGGATTTTAACTTCAACAATAAGATGGAGAGGGTTCGCGCAAAAGCTTCAGAATGATCCAAGTCGCTATATGGCATGATAACGGTTATAGGCATGGCTGATCTACAGATTATCCTTTCATGATGTGGATCGCTTCATCGCTTACATCCAGTGCCGCTTCGAAGAAGGCCTCAGAGAAGGTTGGATGGGCGAAGATCATCTCTTTGATTTCTTCTACCCCAATTTCATGCTTTATTGCCATGGCACCCAGGTGGATTAATTCTGTAGCCCCAGACCCAAGGATGTGAACACCAAGGATTTCGCCATATTTGGTTTCCGAAATGATTTTTACCATCCCATCCTGTTCCGAAGTTGTGACGGCTCGGCCACAACCGATAAAGGGGAATTTTCCAATTTTGATTTCTCCCCATTTCTCTTTTGCCTCTTCTTCGGTGAAACCAATGGATGCAGCCTCGGGGTAAGAATAGAGGCAAGTTGGGATGAATCGGTAATCCATTTTACTCTCTTTGCCTAAAAGATTTTTGACTGCTATTTTTGCCTCGAGGAATGCCTTATGGGCGAAAAAACCATTTCCTACTATATCTCCAGCGGCATAGATCCCAGGAGAGCTTGTCTTCATCCGAGAATCCACCGAAAGGAAGCCATTTTTTAAAGTGAGTGAAGCCTTTTCAATATCGAGTCCATCCGTATTTCCACGTCTATCCCCAACAACCAATACTTTCTGAAACTCCAATTTTTCTTCTTTCCCTTTATGAAGGATGTGAAGAGTGGCTGAGTTCTTTTTCTCAAATAAATCGGCTGCGACAATCTGTGCATCCGTGAATACTTTTACCCCTCTTTTTG
>Ga0187886_1000870_pt1 | contig 31528 bp, 28 predicted proteins | sample June2016WEW_20_1_FD_133001 | JGI IMG/M metagenome (GOLD analysis project Ga0187886, IMG submission 133001) | Peatland microbial communities from SPRUCE experiment site at the Marcell Experimental Forest, Minnesota, USA - June2016WEW_20_150 | ecosystem: Environmental > Terrestrial > Soil >...
CCGCAATAGCCACCGCCTTCTCCGACATCCATTCGGGTGCCGCTCCGGCCACCGGCAGGTCGCTGATATCCACCCCCAGGGCGTTGGCTACCGCCGCAGCCACCACCAGGATGCGGCTGATGTCGACGCAGGAGCCCATGTGGAAGACCGGCGGTACTTTTAGTAGTTCGCATACCGCCCTCAAGCCTGGTCCCGCCTCGGCAGCAGCCTCAGGCAGCAGCAGGCCGGCTTTGGCGCAAGCGATGGCGGCACAACCGGTCTCCACCACCAGCACGTCATTTCTGATCAGTTCCCGGGCCAGGACCAGGTGTCCCTGGTCCTGGGTGGTCTTCGGGTTATTGCAGCCCACAATAGCGGCAATGCCCTTGATCTGCCCCGCCTTGATGGCATCCAGCAGCGGGTTCAGGCTGCCGCCCAGCACCTTCAGAATCGCTTCCACGCTGAGCCCGCCGATCAGCGACGTTTCCTGGTCAGGAATCTGGACCAGTTCTGGTTTACGTTTGGGGTAATTCTCGATTGCTATCCGGACGATCTGTTTGGCGTTATCCAGGGCGGTCTGTTCGTTAAAGGGAATGTGCTCCGCCCCCGGGAACTTCGCCTTCGGAGAAGTGGAGATCAGCCTGGTGTGGTAGCATCTGGTCACGTTGGCCAGGGCCGGCATGATACACTGGACATCGACTACCATGGCCTCCACTGCGCCGGTGATCACTGCCAGCTCTTGTTGCAGGAAGTTACCGGCAATGGGAATACCGTGGCGCATCAGGATTTCGTTGCTGGTACAGCAGATGCCACAGATGTTGATCCCTTGGGCGCCTACCTGTTGCGCCGCTTGCAACAGCTCCGGGTCCCGGGCGGCCAGCACGATCATTTCGGACAGGGTGGGCTCGTGGCCGTGAACGATAATGTTCACCTGGTTGGCTTTCAACACACCCAGGTTGCAGGTGCCCCGTACCGGGACCGGTGTTCCGAACAGGATATCGGAGAACTCGGTGGCAAGCATGGAGCCACCCCAGCCGTCGCTCAGGCCGGTGCGCACTCCATGCAGGACCAGGTTCACGTAATCGTTGTCCACGCCCATGGTGGTGCGGTGCATCGCCTCCACCACCTCGCGGTCGATCCCCCGCGGGGCGATCCCCAGCCGCTCCCAGAGGGCTTGCCGCTTGGCCGGGGCGCGTTTCAGGAACTGCAGAGTGCCCTTGGCCATCCCGAACTCTTCCATGGCTGCCCGGGCCAGATCGGCAGCAATCTCCTCCTTGCTCCGGCCTTCGGTGGTGATGCCAAACTCCGCTGCCAATGCCTGGAGCTTGGCCTCATCCTTGATCTGGTACCCCGGGGCCTCGCCTTTGGCGGCAGCATACAGGGTGTTTACCACGTCCCGTCCGTGGTCTGAATGGGCTGCTGCGCCGGCGGCGATCATCCGCAGCAAATTGCGGGCGGTGATGATGTCAGCCGTCGCCCCACAGATCCCTTGCTCCGGGCCGTCCCCAAAGGGATCGATCCGGCAGGGGCCCATGTTGCAGTTTTTACAGCAGACCCCCAGCAATCCAAAACCGCACTGGGGCTGCTGTTTCTCGAGTCGGTCCCAGGCAGTATCGATATGCTCGCCGGCAGCCTTGTTTAACATCTCCAATGACGCCTGATCAACACTCTTGTTGGCCATCAAACTCGCCTCCTTAGTTTCTCAAGCTTTAATGGTATGCCCGTGTTCAATGCGCGCCTTAGCACGATCGCCGCTACACATCACAGCTACGAAACCAAACAACAGTGAAGAATTCTTCTGCCACATCTGTAACGAGATCTAGGGAGCAGCTGCCGCAGCATCGCCTGAAACCAACTGTTCAGCAGTATGTTGGCGCCTTTTCTGCTGCACTTCCTGTGATGTAATGAATAGGAGGGCGTGGGTCGGGCAGGCTGTCACGCAAGCCGGGGTCTCCATCCCGGGACAGCGGTCGCACTTGGCGACGATCTTGCTTCCGGCGGATCGGTTGATCACCCCAAACGGGCAGGCCATTTCACAAAAACCGCATCCGATACACCGTGTCCGATCGTGGCTGACTATACCGGTGACGACATCCTTCTGCATTGCCCCCGTGGGGCAGACCTTGACACAACCGGCCTCCTCGCAGTGACGGCAGTTGATCGGAACGCTGTGCTGCTCTACGGCCTGTACGAAGATGCGCTTGCGCGGGGGTATCGCCTCAAATACCGCTCCCAGCAGCGACTTGGTCTGCGAGTGAGCCACGGCGCAGGCGATCTCACACGACTTACAGCCCAGACAACGGTTGACGTTGACATATACCTCTTTCATCTGCTCACCTCCTAACTAGTAAGTAGTTTAAAAGGTCTACTAAAAAGCGCCCTTGGCGTTGCAGGGTTTCTTTAATGCCAGCGGTCAAACTTGAGTTCGAATAATTTACAAGGCTCAATGCATAAGGAACCTGGCCAGATGATTAAAATATCATCTGGTACTGGACGATTCGAATTGAAGAGATGAAGAGATTTAAGGAAGGAAAAAGAGGGGTGGTAATATAACGCATTGATCAAATAGATTGTACTAACTATCATTAAAAAAGTCAAATTTATGGGGATACATGTCGGCAGAATTTTAAATTCTCTAAGTATTTGTTTTCTCTTTCTGCTTCGGTAAGAACACATCAACAGCAGTGAACCTGTCCGATCATTCCCCGCAACGCGACCTCGAACCTCTCATCATCCGCCCTTGTCCTCTTCTTCGGCCCAGCAGTTCTACCGCCTGAACGACGGATCTTCTGGGAAATGTGGCGCTCGAAAAGAAACCGGTCCATATTATCAGGTGAATAGATTATCCCGTTTTGATTGATTGCCCTAGCGCTCCTTGCAAGCGCCAGGGCAGCCAGACCATAATCCTGCGTAATAACAATATCCTCGGCGTTCGTCCTGTTGATCAGGGCAATATCCACCGAATCCCGCTGCGTGTCAACCGTCACCACTTCGGAATAGCCGTCATTGAGCTGGTGGCTGGTATCGATGAACATGATCACCGGCAGTTTATGCTCCTTGGCAACTTTTATAACAACCTGTTTTACCGGGCAGGCATCTGCATCTACCAGTATTCTCAACATCTTTGATCCTTCATTTCTTATAAAGCCCCTTCGAAGGCTTCCGGCATCTTCCCACCTTCCCCATGGACAAAGAAGGCGCAATCGTTTTCATCGTAGATTATATCTGAATTAATGATTTCTTTCTATGCCGGAGAGGTATGCCCAGGGCTCAGCCGAGGGATGGACAGAATGATATAATAATCCCATAAAACAGTCAGAAAAGTTAAGTAAATACTTAACGGAGGATTATTATGAGGTACAGAACGCTTGGCAAGGCCGAGCTTCAGGTTTCGGAGATCGGCTTTGGCGGAATTCCCATTCAGCATGTTGCTCAGGATGACGTGGATGGTATCGTCGCCAGGGCCCTGGATCTAGGCATCAACTTTTTTGACACGGCAAGGGGCTATACGGACAGCGAGCAGAAGCTTGGAACGGCTTTTAAGGGTAAAAGAGATCGGGTGTTGATCGCTACCAAATCCCTGGCCAGGACCCGGGCAGGGATAACGGCAGATATCGAGAAAAGCCTGCAGACTATGAGCGTCGACTATATCGACCTCTACCAGATGCATAATGTCAAGGACCAGAATGCACTGCAACAGGTTCTCAGCGATGATGGCGCCCTTGCCGGACTGATGGCAGCCCAGCAAAAAGGACTCATCCGGCATATTGGGGTTACCGGGCACATCAAGAGAATTCTTGTAGAACTGGTCAAGGTAGAGGAGATCGAGACCGTGCAGTTTCCTTTCAACCCGGTGGAGACCAACGAGGTGCGAGAGTTGCTAGAAGCGGCAAGCGAGGCTGGCAAGGGAGTGATTATCATGAAACCCTTGGCAGGAGGCGCCTTCAAGAAACCCTCATTATCTCTGCGTTATATCCTGGAGCAGCGGGTTTCTGTGGTCATCCCGGGCATGGACTCGATCACCCAGGTGGAAGAGAACGCTGCAGTGAGCCAGCAGCCTGCCCTGTCGCTTGAGGAGAGAAAGGTGCTGGAAAAGGAGGCAGCGGATCTTGGGACTGCCTTTTGCAGGCGCTGTGAGTACTGTCTTCCCTGCCAGCAGGGAATCGACATCCCCATGGTCTTTCTCCTTGATGGCTACTACCAGCGCTACGATCTGCAGGACTGGGCCAAAATCCGTTATCAGGAGATGCTGGTAAAACCTGACGCTTGCCAGGAGTGCGGTGAATGCGAGGAGCGGTGCCCGTACAGCCTGCCGATCCGGCGCCTGCTTAAGGATGCTAGCGCTCGTCTGGAGCGAGCATAAGTGTGTGGCAGGCGGCAATGCCGTGTTCAGGTCCACCCCCCGACATAGTTCACCGCCGATTCCACAATATGGGACAGCGATTTCTCCAGCCTCTCGGGGAGATGTCATGCTAATACTGGCCAATCCCGATGGTAATCACTATGCCGTTGTTTGAGTTTCACTGAGCATCGTTGTCGGCGGCTTTCGCCGGGTTTGCCTTTTGTAGCTATTATTTGTTGTTGAAATAGCTGTCAGAGAAAATTCCGGAACCAGGGCATCGGACCTCGTATTATCTGCGTTCGGCTTGCATTTACCGTTGAAGACGGCCCCCTCCTCCATGTACATCTTGGCGGCCTGCAGATCGCCATACAGTTTGCCGGTGTTTGTAAGCTCCAGCTTGCCCGAGGCACGTACCTGCCCGTGCACTTCACCGGCGATCAGGATGTTGTGCCCGGAGACCTGCGCCTCGACTATAGCGTTTTCCCCGACAAACACGTCGCCGGCAACCTCGATGAAACCTTTGCAGCGCCCGTCGATCCGGACTCCCCCATTGGTCTCCAGTGTGCCATCAAAGCAGGTGTCCTTGCCGAGAATTGTATCCAGCTTCTGGCTGCTGCTTAAACTGTCTTTCTTGCCCCACGCCATGGTGAAACCATCTCCTCTTCTATTCGTTTTTGTTTGCCTGAATACGCAACACTCATCTTAAAAAAATCCCTGTTTCGGGAGGCCGAAACAGGGATTTTATCTCTCTCTGACAACCCGACGATCATGGCCCTGCGGCTTTAGACTCGTAGCTTTGCGTCCCCGGATTTCGCCAGGTTTGCCTTTTTCAGTTGAATTTGGCATAATATTAACACGGATATTGGCATTACGCAAGTAATATTCCGTAATATTTTTCTCCATGATCTAGAACCTCTATCGATCGTATAGAGATACGTATACGGATGGAGCGGCGGACCACAACTTGCATTCTAGCTGCTGCCAGAAAATCTGTAGAAGGTAAGGTATATCATGATAAGAGGATGTATCCTACCGCCACAACTGCCAGGGCTATGATCAGGTACTCGAACGGTTTCATTGTTAGCTCCGATATATAGGATCGGGGGCCTCCCCGATACCCGCGCGCTTCCATGGCAGTTGTCAGTTCCTCTGCTCTGCTGCAGGTATTAAAGGTCAGAGGAATCACCAGAGCAGTGGCAGTTCTCATTCTTTTCATAAGATTGCCCGCATGGTAATCAGCTCCCCTTGCTGACTGGGCTTCTCTGATTTTGACCACCTCCTCATCGATGAGCGGGATAAATCTTAAAGCGAGCGACAGCATCAGCGCCAGATCACTGGTGGGGATTCTGAGCAGTTCCAGCGGTTTCAAGAGTTTCTCTATTCCTCTGATGATCTCTGAGGGCAGCGTGACCATGGTCAGAAGGATTGCACTCAGATATAACAGCATAAATCTCTCTGCCAACAGTGCTCCTGTAGCCAGCCCCTGATCGGTGATGGAGATATGCAGCAGTGGAAATGGGGGTATCGGAGTCCCTGCAGTAAAAAGCAGGTGCAGCAGGAGAATCAAGATGGGCAAGGGTAATGCTGGCTTCAGAGCCAGTAAAACTGATTTTAAAGACAATCGTGAAATGAGCATCATGATGATCAGGAAAATGCCGATAGCTGATAGAAAAATCGGCGTGGCCTGTAAAACGATCATGCACAAAGAGATGGCCACGATGAGCTTGACTCTGGGATCCAGGCCGTGGACCGGGGAGCCGGAAGACACATAATAACCCAAAAAGCTCATGTTGCCACCAACCTTACTGCCGTTACCTATTAATTAGAGCAAGCAGTTCAGCGCAGGCATCATCAACGGTAATAATGTCGGTCCTGACATCTGCTCCCAGTTGCCGCATTCTCCACATCAATTCCGTAGCTTGAGGGACGGCAATCCCCCGGGCTTTTAGCCAGTCTACCCGGCAGAATACCTGTTCTGGCCTGCCGTCAAGAGCAACCTTCCCCTGGTCAAGCACGATCACTCTATCTGCGCCGACGATTTCATCCACATGGTGGGTAACATGAATAATGGCAACCCCTTGCCGGTGCAATTTATTCAACACCTGGAGAACACTGCGCCGGGCAGTCAGATCAAGAGAGGAAGTCGGTTCATCGAGAACGATGTACTTCGGCTCCATGGCCAGCACCCCGGCAATTGCCAGCAGCTGTTTTTGCCCATCAGACAGAGCATGGGAGGGGCTTCGGGCGTAATTTTGCAACCCTACCACTGCCAGTGCTTCCTTAACCCGCTTTTGTATCTGTGACGGCGCCAGGTTCAAGTTGCCGGGACCGAATGAGACGTCTTCTTCAACAGTCATGCCTACTATCTGATTATCCGGGTTTTGGAAAACCATGCCCACTCGCAATCTGATCTCTGCAATATCAGAGGGATCTTTTGCATTTAGCCCGTCTACCCGGACCGTCCCCTGATCCGGCTGCAGGAGAGCATTGAAATGTCTGATCAGAGTAGATTTGCCACAACCGTTGGGGCCGATAATGGCAACAAACTCCCCTTCTCTGATTGCCAGGCTGATAGAATTGAGCACCGGGGGATCGCTGGAGCCATAACGATATGCCAGATTCTCAACTTTAATCATAGATCCCGTTTAGCTCCTGGAAGGTTGATTTTATGCCTCACTTTGAGAATGATCAGGGCGGCGGCGATCGTTTTCAACAGATCTCCTGGCCAGAAGGGGGCCGCTCCAACCAGCAGGGCTTTTAACAATGAAAGCCTGGCGACAAGAGACAGCTGCAGCAGGCCGAATCCATAAATAACGATAGTGCCTGCGACCAATGAAAAGATAATCCAGATCAACCCCGGATCTTTTTTTATCTCTAGCAATTTTCCGACTACAAAGGCGCCGGCAATAAAACCAAACAGATAGCCGCCGCTGGGCCCCAGTAAAATACCGGGCCCGGCTGTGCCCCCTGCAAAGACCGGCAACCCAATCACGCCAAGCAGCACGTAGACAACCTGGCTGATCGCCCCAAATAATCCCCCAAGCAGGGCGCCGGACAGGCCGACGAAGAGAGTTTGCATGGTGATGGGAACTGGTTGCAGCGGAATTGAAATATACGCCCCCAGAGCGGTGACAGCGCCGAACAGGGATGCGAAAACCATTCCCCGTAATGGTAACCTTTTTGAGTCCACGCCTAGCTTCCGCTCCCATTTTTAAGATTGTAATGAATCTGATGATTAAAGATTATCCCCATCTAAAGCAAATGTCAACCTATCATAAATATAAGGTTGACAATTATCCTTCGCATCCATTCCAACCTTACTTGCCAACGCCTCCCTACCCCGACAGGATGGCAGACTCGCTCATCCAGTTCAAAAACGACGCTCTATTTTGCCTTTTACCCTCTTCCGGTTTCAACCTCAATTTCTTCTTCATCTGAGATCTCCTCTGGCTTAGTCTCCTGTACTTGTGGATCATCTGGCTCAGCCCACGGCGAGTATGTTGTTTCCAGAGGTGTCGGGATCTCGATTATCCCGTTACCGGCCGGGATCTCCCCGTAGATTTGCAGTACTTTGCCGAGGAAACCTTTCAGGTTTAGACTGGGCATTTTTGCAGTCTCCCTTTCTTGTTGTTATGTTTCCTTTATTAATCCCCCCTTCATTCTCATTCCATTCAGAAAATCACAGAGTGAATAACGCAATCAACTAAGAACCGGTATAAATGGCCAGTTGCTTCACGTCTTCAGCGAACCGGATATAGTCGACCGGCTTGGGCAGGTAGCCGTTGGCTCCCAGGTCGAAGCTTCTTTTAATATCTTTCTCCTCGTTGGATGTGGTGATGATCACAACCGGGAGTGTTTTGGTCGCCGCACTGGACCGTATTCGTTGCAACACCTCAAAACCGTCTATCTTTGGCATTTTCAGATCCAGCAAGACAACTGCAGGCATAATACTGGTATCACGGCCTTCGTACAGGCCGGTACCGAACAGATAGTCCAAGGCCTCAGCGCCATTACGGGCCACAATGATTTCGTCGGCCACACGGGCTTTTCTGAGCGCACGCAAGGTTATTATGGAATCATCAGCATTATCCTCTACCAGGAGGATTATTTTACTCAAGTTATACTCTCCTCTAAAGCTCACTATTTAATGTAAAGTAGAACGTCGCACCCTTGTCCAGGGCGCCTTCAGTAAATACTCGTCCCCCATGCCGCTGGATGATCCGTTGAACACTGGCGAGGCCAACGCCGGTGCCTGGAAACTCTTTTATTGTATGCAGACGCTGAAAAGGTTTGAACAGCTTGTCGGCGTATGTCATATCGAAACCCGCCCCATCGTCACGGACGAAGTAGGCCACCTCACCGTTGATATTGGTGACACCAAACTCTATTTTGGCCTGTGAATGCTTGCTGGTGAACTTCCAGGCATTGTTCATGAGGTTTTCCAGCACCGATTGCAGCAACAGCCTGTCTCCTCTCACTTTGAGTCCGGTGGCGATGGCGAAGCTCACCTGCCGTTCCGGCTCTCTCTCCTGCAACTCTGCGGCGATACTTTCAGCTATTTGGCTCAAATCCACGTCTTCTAGCAACATTTCTTTGAGGGACAGGCGTGAAAGATCGAGGAGATCGTTGATCAGATTCCCCATGCGTTGACATTGTGAGCTAATGATCCGGAGGTCTTCTCTGCCCTCGTCATCGAGTTTGTCATGGTAATCTTCTGTAAGCACATGGCAAAATCCGTCGATTATTCTCAGGGGAGCACGCAGGTCGTGCGACACGGAGTAGCTGAAGGCCTCCAACTCCTTATTGACGGCGCTGAGTTCACAGGCGCGGCGTTCCAGGCCCTCATTCAGTTTCCTGATCTGCTCTTCCGATTGCTTGAGAGCGGTGATGTCGCGAGCGATAGTGGAGAGATAGGCCACCTCCCCATCCGTTCCCCTGTGAGCGACGGTTACCTGTGAAACAGGAACCTCCCGGCCAGTACGGCTTAAAAAGGCCGCCTCTCCCTGCCAGATGCCGTCGCGGATCACTACTGGGTACACCTGCTCTATGATTATCCTATTTGCCCATTCCGGATGGATATCCGCTATTGGGATGCTCGAGATCTCCTCCGCCTCACCGATGCCCAGCATTTCCCTCAGCGACCGGTTGCAATAAAGCAACCTCCTATGGAGATCGGTGGTAACCACAAAGTCAGAAGTGGCCTCAATGATGTCTGCCAGGCGTGCCCGCGCCTCTTCAATGCGGCTTCGCTCCTGAATCTCCAGCTTGAGCATGGCATTGACTTCCTGCAAAGCGGAGGTCCGCTTATTGACCAGTTCCTCTAGGTGCTCGCGATACTTGTTCAACTCTGCTTCGGCATGTTTATGCTCGGTGATGTCGCGGGTGCCGAAAATGGTGCCGGTGACCCTTCCCTCATCGTCAAACAAGGGCTTGCCGATAGCCTCCACCCATAGATAATGTCCCTCGGAGTGCCTCGAGCGATACTCTAATATTCCTGCAGAGGCCGTATTGATCAATTTCTTAAAAGCAGTTTTTGCCCTGTGGCGATCGTCTGGATGGATGTACTCAAAAGCAGACTTTCCCAAAAAGGCTTCAGGCTCATATCCCATGACAGTTTTATAAGAAGGGCTGGAGTACAGAATAATTCCACTGGCATCAGTCTGACGGATCATGTCCTGCATGTTGTCGGTTATATTTCGAAGCTGAGCCTCCCTGGCAAGCACCTCCCGCCTTGACTGCTCCAAAGAGCCCAACATTTCCTTGATATCACCCGCCAAACTAGCCAAATCATCAGTCCTAGCCACAGCAAGGCGCTCCGAGGGTTACTAGAACTCTCTTTTGCATTGTCATCTTAATGCCTCCATAAAGTGAACAACTCAATATGGTACCTTTTTTCTGCGTATTAACCTAAATTACCTCTTTTTAAAGAATAGACGTGCCTAGATTTACGTCCGCAGGTCGAGAAATGTACCTTGTTCAATTATTGTTCCGTTTCTTCTATATGCAGCAAGGCCTCGCTGGCCTGTTCCCACTTGTGTAACGCCTCATCCATCAAGGGATCGAGGCCGCTGTACTCCTCGTGCAGACTGCATAACTTTTCTAAATCCCGGTTAACCAGCGGATCGAATAACTGCCTTTCCAACTCTTTCTTCCTGTCCTCGACTTCTTGAATCTGCAGTTCACACTCCGAGATCGTTTTCATCAGCTGGCGACGGATCCGTTGCGCTTCCTTCTGCCGGTCACGCCTCTCGGCCTGTTGGCTGACCGGGATTCTTTTCCGCCCCGGACAATCCTGGGCCGGTTGCTGCTCCAGCTTTTTTTGCTGATAGTAGCTATAGTTTCCGCAGTAGTAATTCAGTTGCCCGTCTTCAATCGCCACTACGGCATCGGCAACCTGGTCGATGAAAAAACGGTCATGGGAGACCAGCAGCACCGTTCCCTCATAGCTGGACAACACTCTCTCCACGGCCTCGCAGCTCTCGATGTCCAGATGGTTGGTCGGCTCATCCATCAGGAGCAGGTTTGCCCCAGAGAGGAGCATCTGCAGAATGGCCAGGCGACTTTGCTCTCCGCCGCTCAGATCCTCCACCTTTTTAAACACATCATCCCCGGAAAGAAGCATTCCACCAAGGGCCGTGCGGGCCTCTTCGATGGTAATGCCGAAGTTCTGATAGATCTCCTCCAGAACAGTGGCCTGGGGGTGCAGATTTTCAAATTCCTGAGAGAAATATGCCATATCCACACCGGAGCCGATCCTGACCGATCCCTGGTCCGGGGCGATCATACCGTAGATAATTTTTAACAGGGTTGTTTTCCCCGATCCGTTTGGCCCGATCAGGGCGAGTTTCTGTCCCCTTTTAACATCCAGGCAGACATCGCTGAATAATTGCTTTTCCCTGAAAGATTTGGCTATATCTTTCAGGGTGAGCACGCTCTGCCCGCTCTCGCGGCGCACATGCATGGCCGGTTTATTGATGCTTTTTTCCCGATCAGGGGCTGACAGCCGTGTCAGGTGATCGAGCTGGGACTGACGCCCCCGGGCCTGCTTGGATTTGATGCCGACCTTGAAACGCCGGATATAAGCCTGGGTTTGCTGGATATAGTCCTGCTGTTTCGTATAGGCACGCTGCTGGGCCAGATCCTCTGCCGCCCGCTTCTGGAGATACTCGCTGTAGTTTCCAGGGTACGATTGCAGCTTTCCATTCCGGATCTCCGCGATTCGCGTAGCCACCCGGTCGAGAAACATCCGGTCATGAGAGACTGCCAGCACTGTGCCCGGATAGGTATTGATGAAGCGCTCCAACCATTCCACCGATTCTAGATCCAGGTGGTTGGTGGGCTCGTCCAACAACAAAATACTTGGCGACAAGGCCAGTAATCTTCCCAGGTTGAGCCGGGTCTTCTGACCGCCGCTGAACAGATCCAGCGGCTTATCGAATTCGTCCTGGGCAAAACTCAGGCCGATCAGGATCTTGCGGGCAGTCGCCTCACAGGCATAGCCGCCGGCCTGCTCATATTGGCCGCTCAGGCGCCCATAGGCGTCCATGACGCCTTGCCCGCCGCCGGCCATGGCTCTCTCCATCTCTTGCAGGCGACTGCGCATCTCGATAAGATCAGCAAAAGTGTCCATTATCGATGACCATGCCGTCGCTCCAGGCTGCAGGCTGCTCAGTTGCTCCAAGTATCCCAGCGAGATCGTGGCAGTTCTGTAGATCTCACCCTCGTCCGGCTCCAGGGCGCCTGTCAGGCAACGCAACAGAGTGGTCTTCCCCGACCCGTTGACGCCGATCAGCCCTACTCTCTCTTTCTCGTTCAAGGTCAGGCTAACGTTCTGCAATACCTGGTGAGACCCGAATGATTTCGAGATCCCTTGAGCCTGTAAAATAGTCATCTGATCACCAACCGTAGATTTGCCATACCCCGCCCTGTTCACTCTGATCAAGTAGTGGCCCTTGAAAAGGCTGGGTTATTCAATAGTAAGGCGAACGCTGGCCAATCAGCGTTCTAGCTTGTCAACATCAGCAAGTTCGGGAAAAATACGCATCCAGATTACAGCCACAATAATAGTGCCAATGCCGCCGATCAGGACCGCGGGAACGAGGCCGAACCATGACGCTGTTAGCCCTGACTCGAACTCTCCCAGCTGGTTCGATGTACCGATAAACATCGAATTGACAGCGCTCACCCGGCCTCGCATCTCATCCGGAGTCTTCAATTGCACCAGCGCTGCCCGGATCACCACGCTGAAAACATCTGCTGCACCGAGAATAATCAGGGCGGTGATGGATAATACAAACGAGGTCGAGATGCCGAAAACAAAAGTAGCGATGCCGAATATAAATACAGCCAGAAACATGATTCGCCCCACCCGGTGCTGGAGCGGGTGACGCGCCAGATATACCGACATTAACAGGGCGCCGACGGCAGGCGCCGCCCGTAGTATTCCAAGGCCCAACGGACCCACAATAAGAATTTCCTTGGCATAAATGGGCAGCAGGGCCGTTGCTCCACCGAGCAACACCGCAAAGAGATCAAGTGATATGGCGCCGATTATCGCCGGTTTGCTTCGGATGAAGGCAATGCCGGCAAATAATGACGGCAGGTCGACTGGATCCCGTTTTGGTAGTATCTGCTTAATCTGAATGAGGAAAACAAGCAGACTCGCCCCTAACAATAGCAAGCCAACAATTGAATAAACAGTAGTCGGCCCGTAAATATACAGAAATCCACCGAGTGCCGGGCCAATGATGACAGCAGTCTGGCTTGCTGAAGCAGTCCAGGCAGCGGCGCGCGATAAATGTTCGACGGCTACCAGGCCGGGCATCAGTGCCTGCATGGTTGGCCCCTCGAAGGCGCGCACCGCTCCCAGCAAAAACATGATCGCCAGGATGCTCTCCTTATTTAGCCAGCCGGCATAGCTGCCTGCTGCCAATACCAGGACTCCTACTCCTTCTATGAACTGGCAGGCGCTGATGATCAGGCGTCGATTATAGCGGTCGGCCACGTGGCCGACCATCAGCGTGAGCAGCACCATCGGCAGGAACTGCACGAGGCCGACCAGACCGAGATAAAATGCGCTATTGGTAAGGGCATAGATCTGCCAACCGACGGCAACCGCCAACATCTGGGCAGCCACCGTGGTGGAGACGCGTGCCAAACAATATATCACAAAAGATCGATTATGCAGGATGATCGCATTGGCGGATAGGCCATAAGACGATGAGGGCATGTCCTGCTCCCGGTTGTATTTTCAGCTTCAATGCCGTTAATATAAAGTATACTTCAAATAAAGAGGGAGGTGTACCAAGCCTCAGGCGCGGGCCTTGGAGTGATGTAGTGTCTTTGTAATTAACGCATTTAATGCCAGTGATTTGGAGGTTGTATTTTTGGAAAAACCAGAATTAAAGGCTTATCCCTACCGGTGGGTAGTATTGCTGGCTTTTGCGCTGGCGATGGCGGTTCAGCAATTGCTCTGGATCACATTTGCTCCAATTACCCATGATGCGGCATTGTATTACAAAGTTTCGGAGTTGGCGATCGGGCTCCTATCGCTCGTGTTTATGGCCGTCTATATCCTGGTCTCCATCCCTTCGTCCTGGCTGATCGACAACCGGGGATTCCGTTTCGCAGCGGGAGTTGGCATTGTGATCACCGGGGTCTTCGGTATCATGCGAGGACTATTGGCAGCAAATTATACGCTAGTTTTAGTTTGTCAGATCGGCATCGCCGTGGGTCAGCCGTTGATTCTCAACGCGGTAACTACAGTATCTGCCAAGTGGTTTCCGCCTGAAGAGAGAGCTACGGCGGCAGGATTAGCGTGGCTGGCAGGTTATCTCGGATTAATCGTCGGCCTGGCAGCAACTCCCTATTTGGAGATCGCCTTTGATTTTCAGGGAATGCTCATATGCTACGGAATTATTTCTATCATCGCGGCAGCGGTATTCTTGCTCTTTGCCAAAGAAGAACCGCCTGTTTCCCTATACGCAGCGGGCGAAGAGAGGGCATTAGTGTTCGATGGTTTTAAACAGATGATGAGGAAAAGAGATTTTATCATTTTAACAGTAGTCTTTTTCATAGGACTGGGCGTTTTTAACGGATTGTCCACCTGGATTGAAGAGATATTGAGGCCTAGAGGGCTGTCATCAGGCCAGGCAGGTATAATCGGTGGCATCATGGTGGCCGCAGGAGTTATCGGTTCAGGGATCGTGCCGGCGCTATCGGATAAATTTAGAAACAGGGTGGCCTTTATTTTTATTGCGATTGCCGGGTCTATTCCGGGGCTGATCGGCATTGCCTATGCGACAAGTTATGCGGTCTTATTGATTTCTGCTGGCATCCTGGGGTTTTTCATGCTCAGCACGGCGCCTCTGGGCTTTCAATATGGCGCAGAAGTGGCTTTCCCTGTGCCTGAAGGCACATCTAACGGTATGTTGATGCTGGCGGGACAAGTTTCAGGCATTATTTTCATATTTGGGATGGACGCCTTAAAATCGCCGGCAACCGGTTCCATGGCTCAACCAATGGCAATTTTGATCATGCTCATGGTATTGACCGCAGCAATATGCCTGCTGCTCAGAGACCCGCAATCGCTGCATAAACCCACGGATAGATGATCGACCAATATCTTCATTTCATGCCGCCCCTTTTCTAAGTTGCCGACTGTGCCAGGGCTTTTCAATATCTCGGTAACGATTGCTTCACAAAAATCATACTATATTGAGGCTGACAGCTTAGAAGAAATTTTTATCCGACGACTAAAGGAGGAATGATCATGGGTGCCAAGGGAAGTGCATTAGGTTTGGGTGATACTTTTGGGGCATTGGGTGCTTCACCGATTTTCCCGATATTCGCCTTCACACTCTTCCTGATCCTGATCCTGCTGATTCTGGGCATCAACTAAGCCCCGAATCTCCTTAAACACTAGCCCCGGGTACGGTTCCGGGGCTTACTCTTGCCATTTCTCATCTTTGTGTCCAAATTGGTGATCTGCCGACCTGGCTTGGAAGAGCGTCCACGGCTGGCTTGGGCGGTCTTTGAGGTGCCCGTTCAGATGGCTCCACTGGGTATGTTCGGCCAGGAACTTCCCCGCCTTGAACGGCCTGCCGCAGGAGTTCCCCCAGCGCCCCCAAAAACTTATGTCCAAAGCGAGAGCGCTATCGGTTACCTTTCCATCAACGGTCCCCCGCGGCTCAAAGGGTACTGGGTGGCCCGATCTGTGCTCCTGGGAGTCCAACTCGTAGTGGCTGTCGATAGTGCGCCAGCATGGATGGATCCGGTTCAGGTAGACGTCATAATGGTCGGCCAGGATCGCTTTGGCAGTTACCTGGTCAATCCGGCCATAGTTTTGATCGAGCAACTGCGCCATCCGTACGCGCCGCGCCCCAGAAGCATCCCTGATATCGGTGTAGCTGGTAGCTGAGCATTCCAGATTGCGTATCCTGGGATCCCGGGGAGCGTTATAGCCGGTAAAATAACCGTCCGTCTTCCGTTCAATGTGATAGTATTGCAGACCCAGTTCAAAAAGCATGATCTCGCCTGATTTCACGTCGCCCAGCAGCCAACTGTTCGCATAGCCGCCATTATTCTGTTTTTTCATGATCTCTACAAACCGGTCCAGGTTGTCGGCGTACTGCATGGCTTTGCGGGCCCGGAAAAACTCCGGCGCCTCCTCGGGGTCGTAGGCCTTGAATCCGCCGATGGTGGTCTCTGTTCCGATCAGGCCGGCCCCGGTGATGAAGTAATCGCTAAAGCTATCGATATAACCCGGGGCTGTTTGCATGAAGATGCGCTGACCCTCGGTGGGAACGATGTCGATGATCTCATTGAAATATTGGCCGTTCACATATTCGTCCCAGCTATTATGCGCCATCACGATCTTGCCGTTCCGGGCAGCAGCGCCGGTGGCGATGAAGGCGCTGCAGTGGTCGTGAGCGGGCCTGCCAGCGGGAACCTCTTTCCTCTTCAGTTCGTTTGGCCACCAGTAGCCCAACAGTTCCATTCGGCCGTTCCAGGCCAGAATCTCCTGCCAACTGACGTTGACTCCAGCGGCCTGCGCTCCAGCTGCCACCCCCTCGATTTCCTCGAGAAATTCCTGGTCGATGTAGGGGATAAACATCCTTTCCGCTGCCTCCACAAAGAAATCCCACTTCATACCGGTGTTCCAGTAGGTCAGATAACCCAGGCTGACCATGATCTCCTGCAGTTCCGCCGCCATCAGGTAGCCGTGCTGAAAACCTCTCTCGTATGGCTCTCCTTCAATATGGACGCAGGCCCAGCCATTCTGATCATAGCGGTATCCTTTCCCGTAAATCATCCAACCGCCTCCCCTACTGAACTATTTTACGGCGGTCGATCCGGATTATTGCCATGAAAAAGAGCAAAATAAAAACCGCTGCAATCCATATGAAGGCAACGGCTCTTAATTTACGTCTGAAGATAATATTTTAAAACTCAGGCAATGGTGATCTCTGGGCTCAAATAAACATCCTGAATGGCATTGAGGAGTTCGACGCCATCCGGCATCGGTTTTTGGAACGCCTTGCGCCCGGAAATGAGACCCATGCCTCCGGCGCGCTTGTTGATCACCGCCGTACGCACAGCCTGGGCCAGGTCATCCTTGCCGGAGGCGCCACCGGAGTTGATCAGGCCGGAGCGCCCCATATAGCAATTGGCCAACTGATAGCGGGTCAGGTCGATCGGATGGTCCGAGGTCAGCTTGGAGTACACCTTGTCGCTGGTCTTGCCGAACTTCACGGCATTATAACCGCCGTTGTTTTCCGGTTGTTTTTGCTTCACGATGTCCGCCTCGATGGTGACGGCCAGATGGTTCGCCTGTCCGGTCAGGTCGGCGGAGGCTTCGTAGTTGACCCCGTCAACCTTGAAGGCATTATTGCGCACATACGCCCAGAGAATGGTGACCAGTCCCAGGCTGTGAGCATAGGCAAAAGCCTCGCTGATCTCCTGCATCTGCCTGCTGCTCTCCTCGGAACCGAAATAGACGGTGGCGCCAACCGCCACCGCACCCATGTTAAACGCCTGGTCGACGCTGGCGAAGATGATCTGGTCGTATTTAGTGGGATAGGTAAGCAACTCGTTGTGATTGATCTTGAGGATGAAGGGGATCCGGTAGGCAAACTTTCTGGCGATCGATCCCAGCACTCCCAGAGTAGAGGCGACCGCGTTGCACCCGCCTTCAATAGCCAGCCTGACAATGTTTTCGGGATCGAAATAGATCGGATTGGGTGCGAAGGACGCCCCTCCCGAGTGTTCCACACCCTGGTCCACTGGCAGGATGGAGAGGTATCCGGTGCCCGCCAGGCGCCCCGTGTTAAGCAGCGTTTGCATATTGCGCAATACCGTTATCGAACGGTCGGAGGGAACCAGCGTCCTGTTCACAAAATCAGGCCCCGGCACATGGAGATCCTCTTTGGCAATGGTCGTACATCTGTGGCTCAACAGGTAGTCGGCTTCACTGCCCAATAATTCCTCGATCTTGACTTTCATACGATGACCTCCCCTTTCAGATTTACATTTAGGAAAATAAGATACCTTCAGCTGATGAAGATCGCTGCAATATCTATCCACAATATCCAGAATAATAATATAAAATATTTTATATGGTTGTTTCGCCATCGTGTGGCATCTTCCTGCCATACCTATTATGATAAAAGTGAAATAATACTTTTAGGATGCATCGTCCCGGTTCCCTTGTCTATTCTGTCCGCCTTGATGCCGGGATATTAACAGAACGCAGAAAGGAGCAAGCAGCCATGATTTCCAAAAGAAGCGATCTTCACAAGCTGCCCGATAGCGAACTTTATCTGTCCCCCACCTATGCGACCAGATATTTTGTCGAGCGTGTGCCGAAGTACAAGCTCCCCGAGTCGATCACGCCGGCCAGTGTCGCCTACCAGATCATCCATGATGAATTGAACCTTGACGGGATCACCGCTTTTGATCTCGGCAGCTTCACTACCACCTGGATGGAGCCGGAGGCGGAAAAGCTGATCGCCGAGAACCTGGGAAAGAATTTTATCGACCGTTTCGAATATCCCCAAACCAATGAGATTCACCAGCGCGTCGTGCACATCCTGGCGTGCCTGTTCAACGCCGGGGAGCACGTAAATTTTTGCGGCACTGCCACGATCGGATCATCGGAAGCAATCGAGCTGGGCTTACTGGCCCACAAGTGGACCTGGAAAGAGAAGCGCATCGCCCTGGGCAAACCCTATGACCGGCCAAACATTGTATTCGGGGCCGGCGCCCACGTCTGTTGGAACAAGTTTGCCAAATACTTTGACGTGGAGCCGCGCATCATTCCCATGACCGGCGATCGCTTCACCATGGATCCGGGATTGATTGCTGGCCGTATCGATGAAAACACCATTTGCGTCGGGGCGATCCTTGGGACTACCTACACCGGGGCCTGCGAGCCCGTCAAAGAGATCGACGACCTGCTGACAGCCGTAAAAAGAGAGCAGGGCTGGGATATTCCGATTCACGTCGATGCCGCCAGCGGCGGCTTCATCATCCCTTTTACCAACCCTGATCTGGAGTGGGATTTTCGTCTGCCTCACGTACGCTCGATCAACGTGTCCGGGCATAAATTCGGCCTCGTCTATCCCGGCCTGGGCTGGCTGATCTTCAAGAACCAGCAGGATCTGCCCGAGGACCTGATCTTTCACGTCAATTACCTGGGAGAGACCATGCCCACGTACACCCTGAACTTCTCCAGCGGCGCCGGCATGATGCTGGCGCAATACTACAACTTGCTGCGGCTGGGGCGGGAAGGCTATACATCGGTCATGAACAATTGCCTGGAAAATGCCTCCTATTTAGCGCAGAGGCTGGTCGAATCCGGTAATTTTGCCATGCTCGGGGCGCTCGACCTGCCGATCGTGGCCTTCAAGTTCAAGCACACCCCCTCCTTTACGCCCTTCCAGCTCTCGCAAAAGCTGCGAGAGCGCGGCTGGATGCTCCCGGCTTATCGACTGCCGGAAAAAGCAGACAACATTACGGCGCTACGGGTGGTGGTCAGGGAGAGTTTCAGCCATGATATGGCGGAACTGTTGGCCAATGATATCATCAACGCCTATAACATCCTGGACGATAAGAAGCTGGAGCAGCTGGAACCGCATACTCATAATAAGAGGTGCACCTCCGTCTGATCCCCGCTATTTGATCAGCCGCTTCTTGACCATGACCAGGGGAATGCGCAGGGTTAACAGCACCAGTGCTGCCAGCCAGACCAGGTGGCCCCACACAGGCCGGGTGGCCGTTCCCAGGATCAGCGGCCGGACCGCCTCCACGGCGTGGTACAGCGGTGTGAACCAGGCCAGCAGCCGGACTCCTGCCGGCAGGGTTTCCAGCGGGAAAAAGACCCCGGAGAGAAAAAACATCGGGGTGATCAACAGGGTGAAGAAGTACTCAAAGGAATCGAATCCCGGCGCAATGCTGGTCCAGATCATGGAGATGATCGAGAACCCTGCTGCCATCAAGGCTACGGGAACCGGCGCCAAGAGCGCCCAGCAGGATCTGACCAGGCCAAACACGGCCAACACCGTGAGAAACACAGTGCCGTACAGAACCCCCTTGAAGGTCCCGTATAGAATCTCTCCCAGGACCACGTCGTCCATGCTGACCGGGGTGGCCACCATTGATTGAAAAACCTTCTGCACCGACATGCGGGTGAAGCTGCCGTAGGTCATCTCATAAGTCGTAGCGAACATGCTCGAGGACGCCACCAGGGCCGGGGCCAGAAAATTGATATAGGGTAATCCGTGAATTTTATTGACATATACTCCCAGGCCGAAGCCCAGCGCCCAGAGGTAGATAACCGGTTCCACGAAATTGAACATGATGTTGGCCATCCAGGTCTTGCGAAACAGCAGCAGGTTGCGGCAGAAGACTCTGTATACCAGCGGCCAGGACAGGTCCGGCCAGGACAGCAAGTTTTGCCACAGGCGATTACCGGGCATCTTCCCGTTCCCCCTCCCTCCGCTTGCCAGGCAATAAAGCGGCGCCATCCTCTCGCAAGGATTCGCCGGTCAGCTGCAGAAATACATCCTCCAGGTTGGATAGCCTCAGGCGACGATAACGGATCGGGATCTGCTGCCGGGAAGCCTGTGCCGTTACCCTGTCCATCAGTTCCAGACCGTGGTCCGTAAACAGCACCAGGTCATCCCCCATTCCCTGCCGGCATCTGATCAGCTCCCGGCTGTCATCAAACAGGCTGTCCGGGCATCCGCAGCCGGCTCCCAACTCCAGGGCCTCCTTGCCCAGATGGCGCTCGATCAAGCCTTCGGGCTGGCCTTCTTCCACGATCTCCCCCTGGTACATGATGATCAGCCGGTCGCATAGTTGGCTGGCCTCCTCCATGTAATGGGTCGTCAATAGCATGGTGGTGCCCTCCTCCTTCAGCCTGCGCAAACGGTGCCAGACCAGGTGGCGGGCATAGGGATCCAGGCCGGTGGTCGGCTCATCCAGCAGCAGGAGAGCCGGCTGGTTGATCAGCCCCCGGCCCAGGGTCAATCTTCTGCGCAGCCCTCCGGACAGGTTCTCCACCGGCTCATCAGCCTTATCCTGCAAATCCATGAAGGAGAGGATCTCTTCAGACCGCTTTTTAGCGGTCTCCCGGTCGATTTGAAAATAGCCGGCATAGATTATCAAGTTCTCCCGCACCGAGAGCACCGGATCGAGATCGTCATCCTGGGAGATCACCCCGATCTGGGATTTGATCGCCCTCGGCCGGAGCATGATATCCTCGCCAAATACGCTCAGCAGCCCGTCCGACACCGGGGAGAACCCGTAAGTCATCCTGATAATGGATGTTTTGCCAGCTCCGTTGGGTCCCAGCAGGCCAAAGCACTCGCCCGGGTAGACAGCAAAGTTTACACCCTTAACGGCTATAAAATCGCCGTATTTCTTGACCAGATTGCTGGCCAAAACGACCGGCTGGCGTTGCTGATCGGCGCTCATCTTTACCTCGCAGGTCTTGGGATAACTCTGATATGGGTATTATATATTTTCTCTTGATCTATCGGCAATAATTCCTAAATGATGCACCGCTGCACCGATCACTCTTTCCCGCCCTCCGTCGTTTCCAAACTACCCTGCGCCAGGCAGCGGAGGATCAGTTCTGCCGCCTGCTTGCTCAGCGGCTGATTGTCGTTGCCGCACTTTGGCGAGATGACGCAGCCGGGACAGCCCTGTTCACAGGGACAATCCCGTACCAGTTCATGGGTCATCCTGGCGATCTCCTCAAACAGTTCGAAGGCTTTTTCCGCCAGGCCGATGCCTCCCTCGTAGCCATCGTAGATAAAGACTGTTGCCGCCCTGGTATCATAGTGAAAGGGCACTGAGACACCACCGATGTCCCGCCGGTCGCACATCACCTGAAAGGGCATGATGCCGATCATGGCATGCTCGATCCCATGCAGGCCGCCGGCAAAATCCTGTTGCTGCTCCTGCACCATTTTTTTGATCTCATTCGGCACCGTGAACCAGATAGCGCAGGTTTTGAAGTTGGTGGGCGGCAGGTCGAGCGGCTGAAAGCCGATGGCGCTGTCGCGCCTTCTGATCTTGTAGCCGGTATACTGTTCATTCACCACCACGCTGCCGAGAGTCACCCTGAAGCCTCCAACATCCTTCTGCTGCCGCTCTGCCAAGACTTCGATACTGGCCGCCTTCACCGGTTCGGTAAAATAGTCCACCTCGGACCGTTCAGCATTGATGGTGGCGGTATCCAGGTCCAGGGATCGCACCACATAGGTCTCTCCCTGGTGCAGCAACACTGCGCCATCGTGGGCTTCCCGAAAGGCGCGGAGGCGGTCCATGGTCTCCACGATCTTGCCGTCGCAGACCATCTTGAATATTCCTGAAGAGAAGCTGTCCAGCGATACCAGGTCCGCTGGCCTGGCCCTGCCCGCGTATACGTAGCCGCTCCCGGTCCGTCGCAGCAGTAACTCCTGTTCCAAGGGCTCTAGCAGGCCATCCATGGCGCCGAAAAACTCCTGATCGGACTCTGGCAGCAGCGGCAATTCTGAGGCTGCGCACAGCAGGTGTCCGGATTTGATGTAAGGGTTATGGAGGTTGATGATGGCATGTTCGAAGGGACTGCCAAAGAAGACTCCGGGATGGTGCATGAAGTATTGGTCGAGCGGGTCCTGAAAGGCCACCAGCACGGCTACTGACTCCCCGGCACCCCTACCGGACCGGCCTGCCTGTTGCCAGGCTGAGACCACGCTGCCCGGGTAACCGGAGATGATCACGGCGTCCAGGGCACCGATATCGATCCCAAACTCCAGGGCGTTGGTGGCGGTCACTATTTTCAGTCTCCCCTGTTTCAGCCGGCTTTCAATCTCCCGGCGCTCTTCCGGCCGGTAGCCGGCCCTGTAGGAGGTCACCTGGTCTGCCAGATCAGGGCTGTTTTCGGACAGATCGCCCCTGATCCAGAAGGACAGAAGTTCGGCCATCTTCCTGGATACAGTGAAACACAGGGTATGCAGGTTGTGGTTCACTGTCTCCAGCAGCAGGCGCCGCGTCTCCTGATGGGCGGATGGTTTGTTGGCGCCCTCGAAGAAAGGATTGTACAGCACGAAGGATTTGCTGCCTCTGGGTGAGCCGTCATCGTCGATCAGCTGGAACTGCAGGCCCGTCAGGTTCCGGGCAAACTCCAGGGGGTTGGCGATGGTGGCGGAGCTGAGGATGAATTGCGGCCTGGAGCCGCAACCACTGCAGATTCTTCTTAACCTCCTGATCAGGAAGGCCACGTTGGAACCGAAAACACCCCGGTAATGATGCGCCTCATCGATCACCACGTACTTCAGGTTCCCCAGGAAGCGTTGCCACTTGAAGTGCCAGGGCAGCACCTGGTGCAGTTCGTAGGGATTGGTGATGATCACTCGGGAACGTTCCCGGATTCCCGGTCTCCGGCCGGAGGGGGTATCGCCGTCATAGATCTCCGGGTAAGTCTTGATCACTGATGCCCGATCCATCTCTCTGACAGACTGTAACTGGTCGTTGGCCAGGGCCTTGGTGGGATAGATATAGAGAGCCGTGGCCCGGGGGTCGAGCTGCAGGCCCTCGAAGACCGGTATGTTGAAGGCCAGCGACTTACCAGAAGCGGTGGGTGTGGTCAGGATAATGTTGCCGCCGTCCCTTACGCCGTCGATGGCCCGGCATTGGTGGCTGTAGAGCCTGATCTCCTTGAGGTAGTCTTGGATGCCCGGCGGCAGGCCCTCATCCAGTGTGCCGTATACCGGCGATCGCGCCTCGATAGTTTTAATAAAGGCGATTCTCTTCTGGTAATAGGGGTCCCCAGCCAGGTGTTCCAGCAATGATCCTACCGACATGGGCGCCACTCCGCGGACAGCTTGAAAAACATTCTGGCCAGGGAGATCAGATCCTGTTTGTTGTGCTCCAGGATCGGGACCAGGGGGCCTGGATTGCCGGTTCTAAGGTAAGTCTCGTAGAACTCCGGCACCAGGGCCGAGAGTACGTCATGGTCTCTCTCAATCCCCAGCAGGTGCTGCTCCAAGGTGCACAGCCGGCAGTCCGGCAATAACTCGCGGTAACTGCGCCTGGCGAAGAAGAGCAGGTCAAAGTTGGGCCGGTTCAGATCGGCGGCCATCCGGTAGTAGACTGCCCGCTCCCCGATGTAGGGAACATCGAAGCATCTGCCGTTGTAGGTCACCAGGGCGGTATGCTGCTCCAGGTGCGAGAGGGCGGCGCAGATGGCAGCCGGCTCCTCCGGGATGTCCCGGGCCAGGTACTGGGAAACCATGATCCTGCCGCCGCTGACGCCAGCCACACCGATCAAGATGATCGGGCGCTGAAACAGGCCCATGGTCTCGATGTCCAGAAAAAGCAACTGCTCGATCTCGTGCAGGCCGGACAACCTGAGCATCTGCGGATGCGATCTGCTATATCTGAAGGTGATCAGGCGGAACAACTCTGCCGGGTCTCCCCGGAGCAGGATCTCCAGCACTGTCCGGGCCTCCTCGCCAAACCGCGGGTGGCCGGCTAAGCTCTCGAGGGTCGGGTAGCCCGAACTCTTCAGGAGTTTTTCGGTCTCCTCCCTGATGCCGAAGACCAACTTCAGGTCTGACAGCAACTCCCCCAACACCTCGGCCGGTCCAGGCCGGCTGAGGGGATCGATGTCGCATTCCTCTTGGATCGCCAGGCAGGATCCCCGCTCGTTCCTGGCCACCCGGCCTCCGGTGACATCCTGGATGTTGTTTCCCCGGTACTGCCGGAGCAGTTCACGCTTTAACCTCTGAGCGTCGTTGTATTCCCGATCCGGCAAATAATCTGCTCGCAATTCCTGATCATGTGGACAGCTCTCCGGAACGATCCGGTATTCCCTGAGGCGTTCACTCTTCTCCTGCCATAACCTGCCGATCTGTTCCACTGTGATTACCCCTCACGCCGTCGGTTCCAACAGCTTCCGGAAGATCTCCCTAGTTGCCTGAACAGCCGGGCTGTCCGGGGGCAATTGCACCAGCGGTTGATCTTTGAGGTCATAATTAGCCAACTGATCGTCAAAGGGGATGGTGCCGATCAGCTCCAGCCCGGTGGCTGCGATCTCAGCCTTGAGCGGCGCCGGATCGGCTGTCTTGGTAATGATCAGGTAGGCCTTGCCAATATCAATATTCAACGACCTGGCCAGCTCCCGGATCCGGCCGGCAGTACGGACGCCCTTCACCGTAGGGTCGGAGATGATCAGCATGATATCCAAACGCTCGATCACTTCCCGGCTCAGATATTCCATGCCGGCCTGATCGTCGATCACCATATAGTCGTATTTTTCATCCAATATCTCCATGTTGTTTTTCAGGATGGTCATGGGGATGCAGTAGCAGCCAGCCTCCTGCGGCGCCCCCACCAGCAGCAGATCGTAGTCCCCGGCATGAGTCAGCGCATCCCCGGGCAGATGCTCCTTGATATAGTTGCCCCTGATGGCGTTATCGATGGTGTCGATGTTTTTAGCCTCGTTAAAAATATCGGAGATCGACTTCCTGACCTGCACTCCCAGAGCCAGATTGAGGGTGGAGTTGGGGTCGGCGTCCACCGCCAGAATGGTCCCCTTCTTGGAATCGATCAGATACCGGATCAGCAGCGAGGCGATGGTGGTTTTGCCCGTGCCGCCTTTGCCGGCCAAGGCGATATGCATGGCCATCTCTAACAACACCCCTTCAGATTTAATTATCTGCCAACATAATACCACTTAAAGGACAGGTTGCGCCCATCTATCTTTCACACTGTTCAAGATCTGCTCAGGTTAAAGAATCACCCGGCTATTTTTCCCAGCCATAGTAATACTACCTGTAACACCAGTTGAAAGTGGTCAGGGTCTAGCACATGGTGATGCGGAGCGGCATTAAAAGACGGCCTCTGGCTCTCTGGCGTACCCTGATTCCGGCCATCAGTTCCGGCCTGACCATTTCCCTCATGGCCAGGTTGCACTATCCCCTCCCCCACGACGCCATAGCGCTGCTCTGGCTGTCCCGCCTGGATCCCCTGCTGTTAGCCTCGGCATTGCGCTGGGATGGAGCACTGCCCTATTGGGCGTGGCTGCCCCTAGCGGGGTTGCTGGTTGCCGCTGCAATAGGCCGTCTTTTCTGCGGCTGGCTATGCCCCGTAGGCGGGTTGCTGAGCCTGCTCCAATCCGGCCGGGAATTCCTGGACGGCACAAGAAGTGGTATCTGCAAATATTGTCCCCGAGCAAGGGGCGATATCTCTGGCTGGCATTTCTTCTGGGAGTGCTGCTCCTGGGCAGTAACTGGCCGCTCCTGTTAACGCCCTACACCCTGTTGAGCCACGAGATCGACAGAGCGTGGACCGGCCAATTCCCCTGGCTGGCAATAGCAGCGTTGCTGCTCGGCCTGCTCTTCTATCCCCGTTTCTGGTGTGTCTTCATCTGTCCGACCGGTCTGCTGCTATCAGCCATCAGCCATTGGCGCCTGTGGCGCCAGTCATCTGCTGCCGGCTGCAACCAGTGCGGGAGATGCCGGCTTGATTGCCCGGCGCAGTCCGCCCGGCCCGGCCAGAGCGCAGGCGAGCAGTGCCTGCTCTGTGGCCGGTGCCAGGATGGCTGCCCCAGTAAAGCCGTGCGCTGGATTGCCGGCAGACGCATCCATCCATCAAAAGAGATACCGTCGACTGCCGCAGAAACAGGCTGTTCAGACTTTGGCCAGTCGCGGCGCATGCTGCTCAAGGGAGCGGCGGCCACTATCGCTGTGACCGGCCTCTGGTTCTGGCTCGGGCGTAGGGCCATGGCTCAACCGTTACGCCCCCCAGGCGCCCTGCCCGAGCCGGAGTTTCTCGAACGTTGCGCCCGCTGTGCCCGGTGCATCAAGGTCTGCCCCAACCAGGCGCTGCAGCCGGCGCCGTTGTCCGCAGGCCTGAGTACCATGGAAACACCGCAACTGGCGCCTCGCAAGGGACGCTGCGACCTGTGCCTGTTATGCCAGGAGGTCTGCCCCACGGGAGCGATCAGGAGATTACCCGCAGGAAAGGTGAAGATCGGCACGGCCATATTAGACCAGGCCAGTTGTCTGGCCTGGCAGCAGGGTAAGTATTGCCTGCTCTGTGTCGAACAGTGCACCTTCCAGGCAGTACGGATGGACGAAAAGCGCCGCCCCTTTGTCAGGGCGGCAAGTTGTATCGGCTGCGGAGCCTGCGAGAACGGGTGCCTGGTGGCGGGCGCCGCCATTCACGTCTACCCCTGAACCCTACATCGCCAGCATGAAACCAACGCCATATTGTTCACTTTGATCGAGGCGGCTATCGTATCAGACCAGCCCCGGTTTGTTCCACAAGCTATCAGTTCACATCATAGACACGGGCCGGCTGCTTCACGCTGGCCTTCCCCAGCGCCCAGTTGGGCGAGGTGGTCTCCGCAAAGTAATATTTCAAACCCTGGTGACTGTAATATGACAGATTCCGATCACCGGGGATCTGACTATCATCGAAGGCTACCCCGACGGCCATATGCCCCGTCTCCCCCGGACCGGGGTCGAATTCCAGCAGGGTCACTTTATAAGACAGATTTTCGAGAATCGCTGCCAGTAGAATCGATTTATCCTTGCAGTCTCCGTTGTCGGCCACGGTCTGGGCGGGCAGCTCCGGCACATCCGTCAGCTGGTAGGTGATTGCCCCTCCCACAAAACTCTGGATGAATTCTGCGGTATGCCAGTAATCGAGTCCCTGACTCAGAGCGCAGGCTGCCAGGCGATCGGCCAGGACTCCGGCCCACTGGCTGTTGTCATCATCCTTGACCCAGGGCGCCAGGTCTCCGCTTTCTTGCTCAGAATCGGCCAGCACTAATTGTCTCACATTATCAGGCATGGTCCTGAATAGATCAGACTGCGAGTATTGTCCGCTGTAGTAATCCGATGCCAGTTGATTGACCTGGCGATCCCAATTCAAGAGCGACTGCGGTATCTCCGCGTGCCAATTGAAGGACTCGTCCCGGTATTGCCACGTGAAGTCCATGCCGGTGGTGGAAACGGAACTATCATACTGCAGCGGAGGCACCGTAATTATGGAACCGGGCTGAGGCACAGCCGCGGGCAGATCTCCGACGATCACCGCATTGGTTGCCGGGTTCCAACTGAGATCGATACCTAGGGCCTGGGCTAGAAACCGCACCGGAAGCATTATCCGGCCCTGGGGAAGCTCCGGCGCCACATCCATCTGGACTGGAACCCCGTTCAGGATCATGGTCTTACTGCCTACGGTGAGCTGGATGCGGCGGTCGCCCTTGGTGATCACCACCTGACGGGACAGCCCGTTCCAGGAGATATCGGCGAGGGTGACGCCAACAGCGCTGGCAATATAGCGAACGGGAAGGTAGGTTCTTCCGGATTCGATGTAGGGCGCCACATCCATGCTCTGATCGCGGCCATCGATGTTATAGGTGCGGGAACCGATGGAGAAGACTGCCGCGCCATAGGCCCAGGCAGGCAGCACCGTCATCAGCATGGATAAGCAAACCGCAAGCAATATCTTCCGACGCATCACCTGAAGCCTCCTGATAGATCTGTATTCACCAAGATCATCAAAATTCCTTCAGGATTCGTCGGCGCCCACCCTTTTGGCCTGGCCGATCACGGTGATGCTTCATAGTTGAGGCGGGATGCAGATGAAAATATAGTCTAGGTCTCAGGACGCAATTGGGCGATGGCCTGCCGCAGCCGATCAGCAACCGCCAGCATCGTCTCTGAGCTTTCATAGGGGTGCCGCGGCCAGAAGAAGCCTTTCATACCGTCTCCCTTATGGCGCGGCACGATGTGCACGTGTAGATGAGGGATACTCTGGCTGATGCGGTTGTTGATGGCGATGAAGGATCCCTCGGCGCCCAGTCCCTGTTCCACGGCAACCGCCAGCATTTTCGCATTCTTAAAAAGAGGAGTTACCAAATTATCGGGCAGATCGGCGAGCGTCTCGTAATGCGTCTTAGGCACCAACAAGGTGTGCCCGGGGAACAGCGGCCGGTGGTCCAGGAAAGCGACAGTCTCTTCGTCCTCCATGACCACCAGGTTCAGCAGGTCTCCGGTGACGATCTTGCAGAACTTGCAATTATTCAAGATGCCAGCCTCCTAGGAAGTTGGTAATTGTAATTCTAGTTCCTGTTCAAATACCGCCAGGTTCTGTTGGCCGAACAGGCAAAACACCACCCGATCCAGGCCGGTATCGCTTTCCAAATATTTGATGGTCGTGGCGAGCATGATCTGGGCACAGCGTTCCACCGGATAGCCGAAGATCCCGGTGCTGATAGCCGGGAAGGCAATGCTCTGCAGATGGTGGCGATCCGCCAACTGCAGGCTGCTCAGCGTGGCTCTGCCCAGCTTCTCATCCTCGTTCCCCTCGCCTATCCTGGGGCCGACTGCGTGGATCACGTAGCTGGCCTTAAGGCTTCCGGCGCTGGTGATTACCGCCTGCCCCACCGGGCAGCGACCGATCCGGTCCGATTCCTCCTGGATTACCCGGCCTCCCTTTCTGACTATGGCTCCAGCCACTCCGCCTCCGTGCTTCAGGTAGGAGTTGGCGGCGTTGACGATGGCAGCGGTCTCCATCTCCGTGATGTCCCCTGGCAGCAGTTCTAAAACCTTACCGTTGATCTTCCTTTGCATCCCTTCTACTCCCTTCCTGCCTTGGCAATACACCTGTCGATCTCGTCCAGCAGCGCCCCGGTATTACCGGTTTCCAGCCTGACCGTTGCCTTATGGTCCAACGCCGTCGCGCCTTTGTTGATGATGATCAGTTGCCCATCATTATAGGCGTATTCCTCGACAAAACCAGCTAAGGGGTAGACTGTCAGGGAAGAGCCGATCACGATCACCAGGCTGGCCCCGAGGATCGTCTCCCGGGCATAGCGATGGTTCTGGATCGTCTCCCCGAACAGCACCACGTCCGGCTTCAGGATACTGCCGCAGGCGGCGCAGGTGGGAACCACCTCCCGGCATCGCTGAACGTAGACGGTATTGTAAATCTTGTTACAGCTAGGCCCGGTGCAGACAAAGCGGCCGGCATTGCCGTGCACCGCGATCACCCGCTGGCTGCCAGCCCTGGCATGCAGATCATCGATGTTCTGAGTAACGATCACCTTGACCAGACCGCTCTTTTCCATGCCCGCCAACAACCGGTGGGCATGGCTCGGTTCGATGCCGGTGTATATGAAATGCTGCCTGTAAAATTCGTAAAACTGCCGCGGGTCCCTGCGAAAAGCCTCGATGTTGATGATGTTCATCACCCGGCACTCTCCCAGGGTCCGGTAGATTCCATTTGCTCCGCGAAAATCGGGGATCCCCGCCTCCGTGCTGATACCGGCCCCCGTTACCACCACAGTTTGGCGTGATGCGGCGATCATGTTGGATGCTCTCTCGATGTTGCCCTGGTTCTGGCTCATGCCGACCACCTTTTAAGGCTCCGGAGATAATTTCCGGTAGCCTGGCAAGCCAGGCTACCAGTTCCTAGCATAGGAGATTTCAACGGGACTGGCTCCGGGCGATAGCCTAAAATATGATAAAATGATGTCAAAGATATTCATCCTTGTCGTCCATTGTCGCTTGTTGAACTGCTTCGGCTGGAGGTTATCGAGTGAAGCGTCTCCTGATCTTGATAGCGGTACTGACGCTGATCATGGCCGGATTGAAGCTGGCCGGAAGGGTTGAATATCGTGACCGGCTCTCACGCATCCAGCCCAATGCCTACATCCAGGTACTGGCAGCAGCCAGCCGGGGCGAGTTCGGCATCGGCGATTACGACAACATACCCAATAACCTGGATCTCAGTGACCTGCAGCCCGGTGATATTATCCTGGGCGGCAACCCGGGGGGCTCCTACGGGCGCTATACCCACGCCGGCTTTTACATCGGAGACGGCCAGATCGTCGACATGTACACCAGTTCCGGAGTCTACGTGACTGATGTGGATACTTACCACCGGTACGTCTGGGCGGCTGTTTTGCGGGTCAAGGCCAGTCCGGAGGTCAGAGCGGCTGCTGTGGATTACGTCAAGCGTCAGGTAGGCGCTCCCTTCTTTATCCTCACCCCGAAATCGGACCATCGCCTCTGGTATTGCTCAAAACTCGCCTGGTACGCTTACTACCAATATGGGATCAATCTCGACGCCTTTCACAACTCCTACTGGGTGGTTCCAGACGCCCTTTTGTCCAGCCCGTACGCGACCATCGTTTCCTTCGCCGGAACTCGTCCCTAAAGAAAGGCGGGCTGTCCTGTGTCAGGCGCAAAGAGATCGGCACTGGAACAGAAACTGCATTATTACCCCGGAGTCAATCCGTCCATCCTGGTTGCCGCTCCCCATCACGGATATCAGCGAGGCTGCGACTATTACACCAAGGAGTTCGCCCTCATCCTGTCCGCCCAACTGGGGGCCGCACTACTGGTGGCCGACGGCCTCATGCCGCTAGTCGACCTCAACAAGGAACCGCTCCAGGCTGCCACCCCGGAGCTGCAAAGCCTCTGCCTGACCTACCAGAAACACGCCCTGGCGGAACCGGTATACTTGTTCCTGGAGGTACACGGCCACATCCACGGCCGCTACGACCTGGAAATCTCCTGCGGGTTTGAACTGTCACCCGCTTTCCCCTTTGACCAGGAGTTGCGGGTTGGCCTGTCCACCCTGGATACTGCCCTGCACAGGGAGATCGACAGGCACTGGCAGTCGTGGTTTCCGCTGCCC
>Ga0187886_1000871_pt1 | contig 31396 bp, 32 predicted proteins | sample June2016WEW_20_1_FD_133001 | JGI IMG/M metagenome (GOLD analysis project Ga0187886, IMG submission 133001) | Peatland microbial communities from SPRUCE experiment site at the Marcell Experimental Forest, Minnesota, USA - June2016WEW_20_150 | ecosystem: Environmental > Terrestrial > Soil >...
AGCCAAACGGTGCCGGGGGCTTATTATTTTACATGAGCTTATTGGCAAAGCTACGGCGTAAGTGGTGAAACAAGAAAAGTATTTACTATACACTATGCGCTTTTCCTGATGATGACTTGGTTGGCCACCTGATCATCGCTGATGATCTGGCCGTCGCGTATCACCACTTTGCGCTGACAGAAATCGGCGACAGACGGCTCGTGAGTGATCACCACTACTGTTGCCCCGTGTTCATCGTGCATTTTTTGAAATATGCCCATAACATCCTTGCTGCTCGCTGTATCAAGGGCGCCGGTGGGTTCATCGGCCAAGATCACCAGCGGATTTTTTACGATCGCTCTGGCGATTCCCACTCGCTGCTGCTGTCCTCCGGACATCTGATTCGGCCAGTGCTGCATGAAATCTTTTAGGCCAACCTCTTCCAGGGCGGCTTTAGCCAATTCCTCAGCCTCCTTGCCTGTGATACCCGCATAGAACAGAGGCAACTCCACGTTGTACAGGGCGGTCGATCGAGCAAGCAGATTGTAGCGCTGGAAGACAAAACCCAGCTTCCGGTTGCGGGTAGCGGCCAGTCCGTTCTCGTCCAGGGCGGACACATCCATCCCGTCCAGGTGGTAGCTGCCGCCTGTCTGTTTGTCCATGCAGCCGATGATATTCATCAGGGTGGACTTGCCGGAGCCGGACGGGCCCATGATGGCGATCATCTCGCCCTTGTTGACCCCCAGGTCAACACCTCTCAGGGCATGCACCTCAACCCCTGACAGGGGGTAGATCTTGGTCAGGCCACTGCAACAAATTAAAGGGGATTCTGACGCGGAAACCGGCAATCTCTTTGTTCCTTCTCTGGTCACCAATTATACGCTCCTCCATTTCCAAAGGCGACGGTCTGCCGCCTTATGTTATGTTTTCCTGAGGCCTGCCGCATTAAGAACATCCAGCGGAAGATACCCCGGGAAATTATGTTCACCAACATTTCCTTTATTTACATCGGTATTAGTTTAATATTGTTTCCTGAAGATTATCTTAAAGAAGGGTAAGAATATAATTAAAATTTAGGGCGCCAAGAACTATTGATGGCTTCCGTCAGCGTCATCTGGATGGAGCAACTGAAAAAAAGAAAAAAGACGATACCAACTAGGCAATCGTCTTTTTAGATGTATTTCAGGCTTGCAACAGGCAGGGATTTCGCCTCGGTGTACAGAAAAAGAATATCACATAATGATAAAAAGAAAGGGGAATGGGCGCTGAAGATGTTTACGTTGGCTCCGAAGGAAGAGAAGTTTTTTGACATGTTCATAATTTCTGCTCGCACGATCTGCAAAGCTGCAGAGTTATTAAGGGAAATGGTGGAGGATCTCAGCAACGCTGAAATGAAGTTTAAGAAAATTAAGGAAATGGAGCGTAAGGGGGATCAGCAGCTCCATGATATATTTGAGCAGTTGAACCGTTCTTTTATAACGCCGATTGATCGGGAGGATATTTACGGGATCGGAAAACAGATGGATGACATTGCCGACGCTATCGAATCAACGGCCAGCAGGTTTGTCATATTCGATATCAGCATAGCCTCAGAAGATGCAAAAACTATGGGCAACCTGATAGTAGAGTGTACCAGGGAGCTGATCGCCTTGATGGAAGAGCTGAAAATAATGAAGAAGAGCAACCGGTTGACTGAAAAAATTATTGAAATTAACCGGATCGAGGAAGAATGCGATGCTCTTTACAGGAAGGCCATCAGGGAATTATTCGACGGTCGGACCCCCGTCATAGAGGTCATCAAATGGAAAGATATATACGAACGCCTGGAAAAAAGCATCGATGCCTGTGAAGATGTGGCTAATATAGTCGAAGGAGTTGTAATGAAGTATGCTTAGCACCACCATAGCTATGACGGCTCTGGTGGTTGTGCTGGCCCTGGTTTTTGACTTTATCAATGGCTTTCATGATACTGCTAATGCTATAGCTACCTCCGTATCGACAAGGGTCTTATCGCCGCAGGCGGCTGTTGTCATGTCCGCAGTCTGTAATTTTACGGGTGCTTTTATCAGCGTAAAGGTTGCCATGACGATTGGTTCCGGTATTGTCAACCCTAACCAGATATCGCAAGGAGTTGTTGTCGCCGCATTGCTAGGAGCAATAATCTGGAATTTGACCACATGGTATCTGGGCCTCCCCAGCAGTTCATCTCATGCCTTGATCGGAGGATTGCTAGGGGCGGCTATTGTTTTTAAGGGCTCATTGATGGTTGTCAATTGGTCTACTCTTTGGTGGAAAGTGCTTTTATGGTTATTTTTATCTCCGGTAATTGGCTTCATAGCCGGCTTTATTTTAATGACAGCCCTCAATTGGACCTTAAAATCTTTAAGGCCGGCCACTGTCACTAGCATATTCTCCAAGGCTCAGGTTGTTTCCGCAGCGCTGATGGCTTTAAATCATGGGGGAAACGATGCCCAGAAATCGATGGGCGTCATTGCTCTGGCTCTTTTTAGCGGAGGATTAATAGCGCAATTTGGTGTCCCGCTATGGGTAAAAGCATCCTGCGCCCTGGCCATGGCTTTGGGAACCTCACTTGGTGGCTGGAAAATTATCAAAACCATGGGCGTAAGCATGACACGCCTTGTTCCGGTTAACGGCTTTGCAGCAGAGACCGGGGCTGCTGCGATAATATTCACTGCCACTATGCTGAACGCGCCAGTAAGCACTACCCACATAATTTCCACTGCGATCATGGGCGTGGCTGCTTCAAAAAGGCTCAGTTCTGTAAGATGGATCATTGCCAGAAATATTGTCTGGGCTTGGGTATTGACAATCCCTGTATGCGCTCTGCTTGCAGGCGCTTTGTTGTTAGCAATCAAATTTATATTTTAAGGCGTAGCGCAGATGATACCTATTTCTTTTTATGGCCAGCCTGGGCCAGATCCGGGTCAAAAGTGCTGTAGGACGGTCGTTGCTCCGCGATCCACCTGATCACCAGGTAGGATTTATCCTTTACTTCGTTGGCAAAATCATAGTTGTAGACGCTCTTCACCCGCGTGCAGTGCGGATTGAGGAAGGCGAGCGCCTTAGTGACCACTACAGGGGGTTCACTGAAGTAAGCCTTCTTCGACAGGATAAGGAGATCGCTGGACAGACCCTTGCTGCCCCAACCGGGGCAGTTGGCTTTTAGAAGGTTTTCTACCGCCCTGCGAAATAGTAGGGTGGCCTGGTCATAGTTGCCGGCATGGAACTGCTCCAGGGCTGTTGCCCAGTCATGCTTGGCATCGGCCAGCGGATAGATGGCCTCCTCCTCTGGTTCCTTTTTCTTGAAAATAGATGATAGTTTAAAAGACGACAGGAGATCAAAAAAGCCTGGGTCGCCGTTTGTTTTCTCGCCTGCCATTTTATCACTCCCCTACTAGCCCTTTCTATAAGCTATTTTACGCGCGATAACCGTAGTACGTCAAATAGATGGCAGGAGCAGCCGCGGCCGGCTGCAGGTATTTTTTTCCCAGCGGCTGTGGTATACTTGCAAACGGGCAAAAATCTGACTACAGGGGGATTATCATGGGTGACATACGCGTGCGTTTTGCGCCGAGCCCGACCGGCAGCCTGCACATCGGGGGTGCCCGGACGGCTCTGTTCAACTGGTTTTTTGCCCGGCACCATAACGGAACTTTCGTCCTGCGGATAGAAGATACAGATCTGGATCGTTCAACTGACGAATCCGCCAGGGGCATTGTCTCGGCCCTGAGATGGTTGGGGCTGGATTGGGATGAGGGGCCGGAAATCGGCGGGGACTTTGGACCCTATTTCCAATCTCAGCGTCTGGCCTTCTATCAAGAGGCAGTTAATAGACTACTGGAGCAGGGGCAGGCCTATTACTGCTATTGCACCCAGGAAGAGTTGTCGGAGCGGCGGCAGGAGGCCATGAAATCCGGCAGGGCGCCGCGCTATGACGGTCGGTGCCGTCACCTCACAAAAGAAGAGCGCGCCAGGCTGGAACAGGATGGTCGCCATCCGGCACTGCGGTTTCATATTCCGCCAAGCGGTGAAACCGTGGTTTCTGACGTAATCAGGGGTGAAGTGGCCTTTTCCCACGATGTGCTCGATGACTTCATCATCATGAAATCCAACGGTCTGCCGGCCTACAATTTTGCCTGTGTGGTTGACGACTCCTCCATGCGGATCAGCCACGTGTTGCGGGCCGAAGAACATCTCTCTAACACGCCGCGCCAGATTCTGATCTATCAGGCACTCGGCAAGCCGTTACCCGTTTTTGTGCACCTGCCGATGATCCTGGCGCCGGACCGCAGCAAGCTTAGCAAGCGGCACGGGGCTACGTCAGTGCAGGAGTTCCAGGAGCAGGGCTTCCTCCCCGAAGCCTTGCTGAACTACCTGGCCCTGCTGGGCTGGTCGCCGGATGGGGAGGAGGAGATCATGCCCCTGACTGAGATGGTGCGCCAGTTCTCACTCGACCGGGTGGGGAAGACGGCCGCAATCTATGACACCAAAAAGTTGACCTGGATGAACGGCCACTATCTGAACGAAACCATCCTTGACAGCGTGGTGGAGCAGGCGTTGCCCTTCCTATGGCAGAAAGGGCTGGTACCGCAGGAGATATCCCCGAGCCAGCAAGAATATATCAAGAGAGTGGTCGAGCTAGTCCGAACACGGGTCAAGACCCTGGCCGAGGTCGCCGAGGCCGCCGATTATTTTTTCAGTGATGATTTCACCTACGAGGAGAAGGGGCTCCGCAAGCACTTTTCGAAGCCCGGGGTGGATGTTTTACTGGGAGCAGCCCGGCACCGGATCGAACGGCTGGAATTATATGAGCCTCAGGTAATCGAGGAGGCCTACCGGGATTTGAGCGCCGAACTCGGCGTCGGAGCGGGAGAGATCATTCATCCCACGCGGCTGGCCCTATCCGGCCGGACCATGGGACCCGGATTGTTCGAGTTGATGGCGGTCCTGGGCAAAACTAAGTCCCTGCAACGGCTGAGCCAAGCCGTGCAGTATATCAGGCAGCAAGCCTGAAACCTGGTCATTGCCGTTATCCTCACCCGATCCACCCTTCCCGCATATGATAAGAAAATCCCAGCATAAGGGAGGGTTGAAAGATGGCTAGCATTTGCAGCAATGTTGCTAATGTGGTGACGAGGTGGGTAGAACGAAATTCACCGTACATGATCAATACCATGGCCAATCTTACATATACGGTAGTACGGACTGGCTGTGACTGGACCAGGAAAGCCGCAGCGGTGGCCGACGACTTGATCGATACAACTCTGGGGATGATTAAGGCCCACTTTTAGCTCAAGCCAACTATCAGGCAGCGCTTTAAAGGTGACTCGGCCTGGCGTGACAGCGATAAGACGGCTGTATGCGCTTGACAGAGAGCCGGATATGATTATAATTTAAATGTGGACCAAACTGCGGGATGGTGTAATGGTAGCACGGGTGACTCTGGATCACTTAGCCTAGGTTCGAGTCCTAGTCCCGCAGCCATAACAGGCCCTATCGTCTAGTGGTTAGGACATCACCCTCTCAAGGTGGAGACACGGGTTCGAATCCCATTAGGGCTACCAGTAAAATCAAGGCTCCCAGGTTTCGGGAGCCTTTTTCGTTGCACGTTATACTGCAGTTTTACGATTTAATGATTTCTGACAATATGGTGATCGCCCGGCGCTTCGGATCTCCGAATTGTAGACTCGTGTGATTCTCCTGCCCTTCTTCTTTCACCGGCCCATATAATGGAACTGATGAAAACTGAGGGCAAAGAAGCACTCCAAAAGGGGAGGGAAATAGAATGAAGCGCAGAGGGAACCATGAAGGGACAATCTCTCTTGAAAACCTTGATATTAATGGATTGTGGAGGCGATAGAGGTAGTAGGGGCATTTTTAAGCAATTATTAAACTCTTGACAGGCTCATAACAGGCTCCCGAAGCCTGTTTTTTATGTCACAAAAAGCAGGAAAACATCGGAAAGGAAAGAAATAGTTACTAAAGTAAAATGGGGGAACAGGATTATGAGGAAAAGGCGTTAAAGTCGAGATAGAGTAAAGACTATAAGTTTTAATTGGAGGGCCTATGAATATTCCAAGATATTTAATTGACGAGATAAGAACTGGTAGAGTTGTTTTAGTTTTAGGTGCCGGAGCCTCTAAGGGAGCAATTAATAACCAAGGCAAGGAAGCTCCAAATGGACAAGAATTAGCTAAACTACTTTCTAACAAATTCCTAGGAGTTTGTGGGTGTGGCTGAGGAACTACTACTACGCTAAATGAATTAATGCTGGCTAAGGAAGGTTGACGCAGATGTATGTGAGGAAACCTGTAAAAGCTCTTGTTTCAAGCCTTATACCTGGAATGGAGTTGGCTGGTCCTATTTACGATGTTCATGGTCAATTTTTATTAAAAAAGGGAACAACCCTCACGAAAAGTTATATAATGGCGCTGCAGAACCGTCGCATCCTGACTGCATATATTGAAGGAATGTCTATTCCGGAGGATTTCATAACCCAGCAACAGGATGCAATGGAGGAAGCAATTCGCGCTGATGCCTTCGCTTCGGTTCAAAACCTCTTTGAACAAGGCGATATAGAAGCCATTAAAGCAGTTGTTGCCAGTGTCGAGAATATCATTGATGAATTAATAGCTGGCAAGACGACTATCGAAGCCTTGACTGAAATATCGTCAACCGATGCCTATACCTATGCACACTCAGTCGACGTATGCATCTTATCACTCGAGACAGGTATTTCGCTGAAATATGAGAGGGGGAAATTACTGGAGCTTGGCGTTGGTTGCATACTGCATGATTTAGGAAAAGTTAAGACACCCATTGAGATCCTTAACAAACCTGGAAAGCTGACCGGTGATGAATTTGACATCATAAAGATGCACCCACGCTATGGTTATCGTTTTGCAAGGGAAATACAGCCCGATCTTGCAGATAGCTCTGCGTCGATTATCTATAAGCACCATGAAAGACATGACGGCAGTGGTTATCCTAAAGGACTCAGGGGAGAAAACATCGATGAAATGAGTTCGATCTGCGCCATTGCCGATGTCTATAATGCGATGACTACGGATAGGGTATACCGTGTGGCCGTTTCCCGCAATGAGGCCTATGAATACCTGATGGCAGGGGGCTATAACATTGCCGGACAGAGAGTGTTGGACGCCTTCTTGCATTGCATGGCTCCTTTTCCACTGGGGTCTATGGTGCTCCTCAGCACCGGGGAGAAGGGAGTTATAACACAGATCAATCATGCTATACCTCTACGGCCAAAAGTGTACATACCAGTCAAAAAACAGATGATCGACTTAAGCAGCGAGTTGTCTGTCACGGTGTTAAAGATGATTGTTGAAGCTAGCGAACAAATGATGGCCCTTTAACCTCCAATAATATTGGGCAGGGGTGTTTAATCTGGTGCTGAAGTTGATAACCACCTGAAAAACATGATACTGGATAAGAATGACCAACGATGTAACCCCAGTGGTTGAGCTATACTAGGACTAGATGAGAAGGGATGAAATAACATGCCTGGAATTCTCAAGGTGGAGACACGGGTTCGAATCCCATTAGGGCTACCAATTTATCAAAACTCCCGCCGGGGCAATTAACGGCGGGTTTTGTTTGTAGTCAACTTTGAGCGCTAGTCTTGTTCGTCATCAATAGATATTTTATCGGGGGGCTGAAGGGATCGTGCTGTGCCGGATGAGGAGAGCTGCGGTGTTTTTAACAGCGGCCAGAGAGAGCCTCCCCGGAGACAATATCACGAAATTCTTGAACTTGCAGGATCCCGGCTCCAGGGTGCTGGTGATCGCTCCCCATCCGGACGACGAAACCATCGCCACGGCGGGAGTCATAGTCAGGGCCGTGAAGAAGGGCGATGCCGTCAAGGGGGTGGTGATCGCCGATGGCGACCATTTCATCGGAGCCGCCCGCCTCCTGACCGGCAGAGACAGAGTCACGCTGTTTATCCGGCCCTAATTAGTTTGGAGGCGTGTGGCGAACAGGTTGATCAGCACCGCCCCTACCAAGAAACCTCCGATATGCGCCCACCAGGCAACTGAATCGGCGGCCACGGAGGTGGCAAAACCGCTCAGCAGCTGCATCACGAACCAGAAAAGCAGGAACCAGACCGCGGGAATCTCCACCAGTGTAATGAAGAAAAACAGTGGGAGCAGGGTCAGTACCTTGGCCTTGGGAAAGGAGATGAAGTAGGCCCCGAGGATGCCAGCGATCGCCCCGCTGGCGCCGATGATCGGCACCCGGGAGGCGGGGTTGGACAGGATGTGGGCAATGCTTCCAGCCACGCCCACCAAGAGGTAAAAGAACAGGTACGGGAGGTGGCCGACCAGGTCCTCCACGTTGTCCCCGAAGATCCACAGGTAGAGCATGTTTCCAATGATATGCAGCCAGTTGCCGTGCAGGAACATGGCGGTGATAAAAGGAGTGGCCAGCACTAGCAGCGAGACCCCCGAGGCGAACTGGGTGGTTACCCGGGCTGGGATCAGCCCGTAGGTGAAGGTCAGCTGGTTCAGGGCATTATTGGAGAGGGAGATCTCCTTGAAGAAGACCAGGAAATTGATGATGATCAGGGTCAGGTTCATTATGGGAAAAGTGCGGGAGCGGACGCTGTCGCGCAGCGGAATCATGAGGCGCCTCCTGATCGTAGATACTAACATATTAATATAAAAAATGATGCAAGGCCAGCGGTTCCGGTTGGCTGGAGCCGGTTGCCATGTTACAATATGCCCGTAAAGAGCCCGGTTTATAGATAGAATGGGGCAGGGGGATGAATTTGATGGCAGAGGAATACCGGGCAGGAAGCTATGACGTGATCGTCATCGGGGCGGGTCATGCCGGGTGTGAGGCCGCACTGGCCAGCGCCCGCATCGGCTGCCGCACCCTGCTGATCACCCTGAATATCGACTACGTGGCCCTGATGCCCTGCAACCCGGCGGTAGGAGGGCCCGGGAAAGCCCACCTGGTACGGGAAATCGATGCCCTGGGCGGAGCGATGGGGCTGAACACCGACAAGACCTATGTGCAGATGCGCATGCTCAACACTGCCAAGGGTCCAGCCGTGAGGGCGCTGAGGGCCCAGGTGGACAAGAGAACCTACATGGGCGAGATGCTCCGGACCATCCAGGAACAGCCCAACCTTGACCTGAAGCAGGGGGTCATTGAGAGGGTGGTTGTGGAAGGAGCGAGAGCAGTGGGAGTGGTCACCCAGACGGGGGCCAGGTTTGAGGCCGCCTCCGTGGTTCTGACCACCGGCACCTACCTCCGCGGGCGGATCATTATCGGTAATGTTATCTACCCGGGGGGTCCCAACGGCCAACTGGCTCCAGGTGAGCTGGCCGCCTGCCTGCAGGACCTGGGTTTTGAACTCGTCCGCTTCAAGACGGGCACACCACCCCGCATCGATAAGCACACCGTCGATTTTGCCAGCCTGGCTGTTCAACCGGGCGATGAGGCACCACTCTTCTTTTCCGCCCTCTCACCCAGGGTGCCCAGACCCCAGTTGCCCTGCTGGCTGACCTACAGCAACGAGCAGACACACGCCATCGTCAGGGCGAACCTGCACCGGGCGCCGATGTTCTCAGGAGTGATCGAGGGAGTGGGCCCCCGCTACTGTCCCTCTTTTGAGGCCAAGGTGGTGCGTTTTCCGGAGCGCCGGCGGCACCAGGTTTTCCTGGAGCCGGAGGGATGGTCGACCGATGAGATCTACGTCCAGGGACTGAACACGAGCCTACCCGAGGATGTGCAGCTAGAGGTGCTCAGGTCTATGCAGGGGTTGGAACAGGTGCAGATCATCCGGGTGGGTTATGCCATCGAGTATGATTGCCTGGTTCCCGCCCAACTGGACCTGACCCTGCAGTCCAAGGAGGTGCGGGGCCTCTTCACCGCAGGCCAGATTAACGGCACCTCCGGCTATGAAGAGGCCGCGGCCCAGGGGATCATCGCCGGAATCAACGCCGCCCTTCATGCCCGGGGCCGTGAACCCCTGGTGCTCAAACGGTCTCAGGCGTATATCGGAGTGCTGATTGACGACCTGGTCACCAAGGGAGTGCGCGAACCTTACCGCATTCTCACCTCCCGGGCCGAATACCGCCTGCTGCTGCGCCAGGACAATGCCGACCTCCGGCTCACCGAGCTGGGACGGCAGGTCGGTCTGGTTGACGGCGAACGCTACCGTCTCTTTCAGGCTAAGTTGGAACAGTTGGATCGGGAAAAATCCTGGCTAGAGGAGACGATGGTCCGGCCGACAACGGAAAATCAGCGCTGGCTTGCTGCCAGAGGCAGTGCCCCGCTTAAGGGAACGGTCAACCTGAAGGAGCTACTGAAGCGGTCGGAGATCGGCTACCGGGATCTGGCCAGCCTCGCCGGCAGCGGGCGACAGCCGGTGGCGGACGAGGTTGCCGAGCAGTTGGAGATCCAGGTACGGTTTGCAGGCTATCTGGAGAAGCAGGAGAATCATGTGGCGCGGATGGAGAAACTGGAAAAGAAACGCCTGCCTGCCGGGTTGGATTACGGGCAGGTCAGAGGGCTGTCCAGCGAGGCCCGCGACAGGCTCACCCAGGTGCAGCCGTTGACTCTGGGACAGGCAGGCCGGGTGCCGGGTGTTACCCCGGCAGACGTCACGGTATTGTGGGTCTATCTGGAACAGAGGCGGCGATCCGCTCAGGGGGCGCCCCTATAAGCGCTGATACTTTCGCTCCTGGTGCATGATTTCGATCAGAGTGGACTTGTCTTCGAGATCCTCCACGATATAAACGCTGCCCTTAGCCTGGTGGGCCAGCTCCTTCAGGAACTCCTGGTTCGAGGCCACGCCGATACAGATCAGATTCGCCCGGGATAGGGGCACCATAGCTGCCGCTCTCAGAGCATCTTTGCGCGGGTCGATCGTCCATTTGCCAAAGGTGGGAACGCCGTCGGTGATCAGGACCAGCAGCGGGTTGCGTACGTGGCGGTTCTTGATCAGCTGCAGGGCCTCAGTGATCCCGTCAGCCAGCGGGGTCAGGCCGTTGGGACGCATCGAAGACCTCAGGCTCAGTTTCAGCTGGGTATAGTTACGGGTGAAGGGGATCACCACCCGGGCCTTGTGGTGCTGGAAGAGCACCACCGCAATCCGGTCGCGTGTGGTCAGCAGCAGGTGTTCGGCAAGCTGCCACACTGCCTTCATCTTTGGCCCTGCCATACTGGCGCTACCGTCGATCACCAGGCAGACATCGACTGGTTTGGACATCACTGTTTCGTGCACCTTGATGTCCTCCCTGGTCACCAGGGGAGTACTGCGTTTTTGCAAGAAGCGGTTCTTGGCAGCCTGGACGATAGTTTCGGAAACGGCGATGCTGCCCAGCCAGGCATTCTTGAGCGGCGTGGTGGTCTTGCTGGTATAGGCATAGTGCTTCTGACTGCTTTTTAGGCTAGTGTTGCGCTCTGACTGGTACTTGGTGCTGGGCACCGGTACCTGCCTCAGCAGCTTGCGCATCTGGGACTCCAGCTCCCGCTGGTGCAGCATGACAAACTCCAGCAACTCCTGACCTTCCTTGGTCAGGGTATCGGCGAACCAGCCGCGCCTGATCAGCCCGGCGTTCGTCAGACCGATGACAAAGTCCCGCATGGGGCCGTGCTTGTTGCGAAGCTTGGACAGGGGTTGCTTGCGGTTGAACATGCCTGGCATGAAGGCTTGGAGAAATTCGATCACATCCTCGGGGCCGCTAAGCATGGTGGTGAGAGTGGTGGCGGTATCCCAGAGCTGGTACTTGTCCGGTTCCAGGCCAAATAGATAGGCCGGAGCTGGCTGCTTGGATTTTTTCTCTACGTGGGCAATCTTATCGACTTTCCTGATCTCCACCGAATTGGCTGCCAATTCGGTCTCCACGGCGTCTACCAGACAAGAAACAACAGCCATATCAGCGGCTGCAAAACGGTCCAGGAGGAGTTGGACGTGATTCTTGCGGCGCGGCTTGGGGGGGCTGCCGTCCCCGGTTGAGCCTGCAAGAAGCTCGATCAGGTTGCCGGAACCGGTTCCTGTTTCCAGGTAGATGCGCTCAGCGTAGGATTGCATTAGGTCATCGAATCCAGATGGTTTTTCTGGGCGCAGCGAGAGGTAGGCCTGGATGGTTTCGTTCATGATCTGAACCAGCGGTTGGTGCTTCACAACCGCTGGTGCGTGAAAGATATCGACGTGAATGATCTGTCCGGGTGTTTGCCGGTGTGCCAGCTCTATGCCGGCATCCCGGTCCACGAGAATGCGTATCTCGCCTGGATGAAGGTGGGTTGTCCGGTGCAGGCACGAGCTGATGACAGTTGATTCGCCCAGCCGGAAACCCTGCCGCTGGTTCAGGCTGGCAGCAATCTGGTCACCCAGTTCAGTAAGCTGTTGCAGCGTAACTTTCTCCAAAATGAGGAGCTGGGGCATCTAAACTCTCCTCACCAGAAATAATTATGATAGGTCGTATTCCCGCTTGATCGCTCCGTCTTCCAGCATATCTCGCAGGTAGCGCGCCTTCTTCGGGGGTGACTCATCACCGTCCTGCGGGTCATTAGCCTTGGCATCCGCAGTCTTGTTCTCGGAGTTCCGGTTGAAAAACTGGGCAAAACGGCTGTTGCCGCTCTTGTTGATGGAAGGGGGCGCGGTATAGTTGGCCTTTTCTCCGCTCGACATGCGGTTGTTGACCGTATTCATGATCTCCGTCAGAGTGGCTGGGCTGACCCGGTGGTATAACACCAGGGGCAGCACGGCCATAATATCACTGATCATCATCTGAGTCCGCTTTCTAAGCGCTGCATGGAGCAGGGCAGCCTGGGAGATCGCCTCCAGCGCCCTGAGGCTCTCGATGTTGAAGTTGATATAGATGCTGGCCAGGAAGTTGGTCAGGTATTCCGGCATGGCCAGGTCTCCCTGCTCGGCGATGCTGGAGAGGTCCTGCTGGAGCTTCTGCAGGCGCTTCAACTCCTGGGGCGAGAGTTCTCGGTCACCATTCGGCTGTTCATTCTTGACCGCCTCGTTGGTCAGCAGGATGTCGATCACCGCTTCCGTAGTCGATGGTCTTCCCATCGGCACCACCAGGTCAAAGCGATCCGAAAGCTGCCTCCTGATCTCGGACAGCGGGCCCGGCTCTTCGTCCGGGTTGGAGGCGGCCCAGACGGATACCGATACCGGCACTTCCACCACAGGCAGGCCGGTCTCCTCGATCTGTACCCGGCCCGGCTTGGTGCCCATCACATCCAGCAGCACGTCGGTAATCTCCGGCGAGGTATCGGCCAGGCGGTTGATCTCGTCAACGAAGATGATGCCCCGGTGCGCCTGGGGAATGATGCCAGGCAACAGGGCCGCCTCCGGCTTAGAGGGATTAGTCAGTTTTCCCAGGTCGATACTGCCGGCCACAGTGCCGATCTTTGCCGAATGGGAGATCTCCAGGAACGGTACCGGTATCTGTTCGGTGCCCAGGATGGCGATCTCTTCCTTCGTCAGATCTTTGTGGATCGGGCAGTGTGGCTGCAGCGGATCGCAATTATAGAGACAATCCTTAATTCTGGTAATGAGAGGAAGAAACTGCTTGACCGAGCGCATGATCGTGGTCTTCCCTGTTCCCCGCAATCCTTCTGCGTGGACGTGCAGCGGTATTCCACGTAAAGTAGAAATGAGCGACATCTCGACTGCCAGAAAGAGGGGGGTGTTGCCGTTATGACGAGTCAGTTGCAGGTAGGTCTTCATGGTTGCTCTCCCTTTTCATCACGGTAATACCACGAAGTTATTTTAATCTTTTCTGAAGCAAAAAGAAACAAGAATATTTTCAGCCATTGCAAGAAAAACCTTGATAAAATCTTCGAAAACGGGTATAGCCGATAGAACTGCCGTGTCATAACAAAAAGATTACATAAAGTACCATAACTATCACCGAGGGAGTTGATGGAAATGAACATATTCAGCGAGCAACCGGATGGACATGGACCACCATGGGGATGGCAACCCAGCCTGGAGCAGATGACCAAGGAGGCGGGTGTAGATTTTGACCGGTTCATGCAGCTTTTAGAGCAGCAGGTGGCCGATGACCAGATGGCGGCCATGCTCAGGGTCAGCCCAGAGACGATCAGATGCTTGAAACTTCATTTTGAAACCTTTGGACTGGACTCGGTCCAGGGACAGGACTGATGGCAGCCACGGGGGCGCAGGAAAAGCTGGACAGCCTTCAAACATATATACTATATTCATGTAGAGAGTTAACTGATACAGAGGGGGAGATCGTGATGAGTGAAAGTATAGCTACTCTTACTGACGCCAATTTCAGCTCTGAGTTGGGTAAATCGGCGTTGCCCATACTGGTGGACTTTTGGGCCAGTTGGTGCGGTCCCTGTCAGATGATGGCTCCGGTGCTCGAGCAGATCGCCGGGGAATTTAGTGGACGCCTGGTGGTGGCTAAACTCAACGTCGATGAAAACCAGCTCACTGCCGGGCGGTATGGCGTGATGAGCATTCCCACCCTGATCGTCTTCAAGAATGGGACGGAGGCCACCCGGTTTAGCGGGTACAGGCCACAGGAGGAACTTAGCCGGATGCTCAACCAGGCCATCGGTTAGGCAGCGCCTAACCCTGGTTCGGGATGGCGAAGGAGACCACATGGATTTGTTTGATTATGCCCAGGAGAAAAAACTGGCCGTTGACGGCCCGCTGGCCTTCCGTATGCGGCCGCGCCTCCTGGATGAATTTGTTGGCCAGGAGCACCTGGTGGGACCGGGGCGGCTGCTCAACCTGGCCCTGAAAGAGAACAGGCTGCCTTCAGCTATTTTCTATGGCCCACCGGGCACCGGCAAGACAAGCCTGGCCGGAATCATGGCAGAAGCTACGCGCATCCACTTCATGCAGCTCGATGCCAGCAACTCCGGGGTTACAGAACTGCGCAAGGTGCTGACGGAAGCCCGGGACCGGCTGAAATTTCACGACCAGCAGACACTGCTCTTCATCGACGAGATCCACCGTTTCAACAAGGCACAGCAGGACGTGCTCCTGCCGGCAGTAGAAAAGGGAGTGGTCGTCCTGGTGGGAGCAACCACCGAGAACCCCTACTTCTCGGTTAATGCTCCGCTCCTGTCACGGACCAGGGTGCTGCCATTCTATCCGCTGGCGCCGGAGCAGTTGCGGCAGATCCTGGAGCGGGCATTGAAAGATCGTGAACGGGGTCTGGGCAAGCTGCAGATCGAAGTTGAGTCAGGGGCCGTGGAGCACTGGCTACGAGTGGCCGGTGGCGACGCCAGGGTGCTGCTGAATGCCCTGGAAGCCGCCCTGCAGATCGCCCGGCCGGAAGCTGACGGCGTCATCAGGATCAAGGCTGAGGTGGCCGCGGAAGCGGTACAGCAACGCCTGGTGCTATACGATAAGGATGGAGATACTCATTACGACGTGATCTCTGCTTTTATCAAGTCCATGCGGGGATCAGATCCGGATGCGGTGCTGCACTGGCTGGCCCGTATGCTCAGGGCCGGCGAGGATCCGCGCTTCATCGCCAGGCGCATCCTCATCTGCGCTTCCGAGGATGTCGGGCTGGCGGACCCCCAGGCCCTGGTGGTGGCCAACGCCGCAGCCCAGGGGTTCGAGCGCGTGGGTCTGCCGGAAGGAGAGCTGTTGCTGGCAGAGGCGGCAGTTTATATTGCCTGCGCCCCGAAGAGCAACCGGGTCTATAAAGCGCTCACGGCTGCCCGTCAGGACCTGGAACAGCTGGAGATCGGCACAGTACCTAATCACCTGCGGGATGCTAATTACAGGAGCGCCAAGAAGCTGGGGCACGGCCAGGGTTACCTGTATCCCCACAGTTTTCCGGACGCCTATGTTGACCAGCAATACCTGCCCGATGCCCTGAAAGGCAAGCGCTACTATGAGCCCTCGGAGTCCGGCCAGGAAAAACGGATCCAAGAACACCTGGCCTCCCTGCGCAAACCCAAATAGAAATATGACCCCCCCCTGCCAAGCCTCTAGCGGCGCCAGGCGCCATCAGGATTGCCTTGATGCTTAGCCCATTGCTGATGGGCGCATTTTTTATTTTAGGGTGGTAATAATAAATAGTAATAAAACCGTGCCCAGTGAGGGAGATGAGTAAATGCGCAGGGGCCGGGAGATCGTCGGGTTGCCGGTGATCAATGTGGCAACAGGAGAAAAAGTGGGTTTAGTCACGGATCTTTTCTGGAATCACGATCAAAAAAAAATTACCGCCATCGGCCTCGACACCGGAGGGGTGATCAGCAGATCGGAACCCATTTCCTGTAAGCATATATTATCCATCGGCCAGGATGCGGTGACTGTTAACGGCGCCAGCGGGACCGGCGATGCCAAGAGCTGTGAAAGCGACCGCAATATCAGCGACGTTACCGGGCTGCTGGTAGTCACCGATACCGGCCGTAACCTGGGCACTCTGCAAGACCTGGTACTTGACGGTGATGGGTCGCTGCTGGCAGGGTACGAAGTATCCGATGGTCTGGTAGGAGACATCATCTCCGGCCGGGATGTGTTGCCGCCTGGAGCGGTGCTGGCCTGGGGATCTGAGGCCGTAGTGGTCAGGGATACAGATAGGAAGGAGGGGACAGAATAATGCAGTGCCCCATTTGCCGGAGCAACCAGACCGGCAAAGTAGGTGCGGATCAATATTATTGCTGGTCCTGTTTTGTGGAGTTCAACACCCAGGGTGCAGGAGAGATCTACGAGATCGACGAAGACGGGAGCCTGATGGCTTTAGCTGTTCCTGTTGAAGAACAAATTCAATAGTCGAAGGAGTGATCCAGTTGAACAACCGCAGCTATTGGAGCGGACTGCTTGCAGGCGGGCTGGTGGGGGCAATCCTGGGCATGGTGGTTTCGTCACGTCAGATGCCGCACCGGAAGCTGATGACGAACTCCGGGGAGATGAGTGACCGGGCGAGAAAGGTCATGCGAGGGATCTCGAGAGGGATGGGGGGCATGCTGCGCCGCTAGGTCGGGCCGCCGCGTAGCTGCGCTCAAGGAGGCCGGTGCATGAAGCGGCAAACTTATCGCATCATTGTTCTCTGCCTCATGGGACTGGCTGCGGCAGCCTTCATCTATCTGGTGCGATCATTGCTGGCGCCCTTTGTGATCGCCATTCTGCTGGCGTATCTGATCTACCCCCTGGTGCGTACTCTGGAACCCCGGGGTGTGAGCCGGGCCAATGCTATTCTGACCGTCTATGCCGCGGGGATCATCCTCGCGGGCATTTTTTTGCTACTGGTCGTGCCCACCCTGTTCAACGAGACGAGGGCATTTGAAAATATCCTGCCGGTTTACAGCAACGCCTGGATGGAGGCCCAGGGCTACTTGAACCACCTTTCTGAACGGGTACTGCTGCCTCCCGAGGGCCGGCAGATCCTGCTGGATATGTCCATACACATCCGCAGCGGCCTGTATGAGCGGTTGCGCAGCTTTGCCGAAGGCCTGCTCGGGTTGATTGCCCTGTTGCCGAGCTTCCTTCTGGCGCCTTTTATTGCATACTATATGATCAAGGATTTTGAGCATTTCAAAAAGCGGTTGCTGGCCATGCTGCCTTCGGAATCCCGGGGCAATCTGATCAACTTTCTGCAAGAGGCGGACCTGATCTTTAGCAAATTCCTGCGGGGACATGTGCTGGTATCGATCATAGTGGGCTTTCTGACGGGGCTGGGCGCCGCCCTGATCGGGCTGCAGTTTTTTCTGCTGATCGGCATCTTTACCGCTATGGCAGACCTGATTCCCTTTTTCGGGCCGATCATCGCCGCTTTTCCGGTGGTCGGGCTGGCCCTGGTGGAGAGTCGCACGAAAGGGGTCCTGATGCTGCTGGTATTTCTGGTGGTGCAGCAGATTGAGGGCGCTGTCCTGGCGCCCCGCCTGCTGGGAGAACGCATGGGTTTGCACCCGCTGGCGGTGGTCCTGGTTTTGCTGATCGGCGGCTATTACTTCGGCCCCCTGGGGATGATCTTTGCGGTTCCTGTCACCTGCTTGCTGCGGGTGGGAGTGCAGGCGCTGTGGGATCGGCTCATCGGCCTTGCTTTGTGACAGATAATCATCACGGCGCTTGACCCCCCGGATACCGCTGAAAGAGGCCGTAGATGCTCGGTTTTATTGACAATAAATACTCTCAAAGGTATAATGGGCGTAAATTTGTAAACTTTCGGGAGGGTCTGGGTTGCAGAGTGGCGCCGATTTGAGACAAAACTTTCTCGCGTTTTTCAACAGCCGAGACCACCTGGTCCTGCCCAGCGCTTCCCTGATCCCCAAGGATGACCCCTCGCTGTTGCTCACGGTTGCCGGAATGGTTCCCTTCAAGCCCTATTTTCAGGGCAAGGCGGTGCCGCCCCATCCCAGGGTGGCCACTGTACAGAAGTGCCTGCGCACGGCTGACCTGGAAATCGTCGGGAAGACGGCCCGGCACCATACCTTCTTCGAGATGCTCGGCAACTTCTCCTTTGGAGATTACTTCAAGAAAGAGGCTATCGCCTGGGCCTGGGAGTATTTGACCAGGGAGCTGGGGCTGGATCCGGCGGACCTGTGGATCACCGTCTACACCGACGACGATGAGGCGGCACAACTCTGGCAGCAGATTACCGGCCGGCCGCGGGAGCGGATCGTGCGCCTGGGGGATGAGACCAACTTCTGGACGGCGGGTCCGGTGGGCCCCTGCGGGCCCTGTTCCGAGATCATGATCGACCTGGGGCCAGATCGGGGTTGCGGCAGGCCGGACTGCGGTGTGGACTGTGACTGCGGCCGCTATCTGGAAGTCTGGAACCTCGTGTTCACGCAGTATTACCGGCATGAGGACGGCCGGTTCACCAACCTGCCGCGCCAGAATATCGACACCGGCATGGGCCTGGAACGGATTGCGTCCGTGATCCAGGGTGTGCCCAACAATTTTGAAACCGATCTCATCTTTCCCCTGATCACCGAAGCTGCCAGGATCGCCGGCATCGAGTACGGCGCTGCCCCCAGGGATGATGTCGCCCTGAAAGTGATCGCCGATCACGCCAGGGCCGTGGCTTTCCTGATCGCCGACGGCGTTTCCCCTTCCAATGAGGGCCGGGGCTACGTATTGCGGCGCATCCTGCGCCGGGCAGTCCGCTACGGCAGGCTGCTGGGCATCGAGGGCGCCTTCTTGGGCCGGATCACCAGCCGGGTGATCGCTCTGTATGGGGATATCTACAGCGAGTTGCAGGAACGCCAGGATTACACCCAGCGTATCGTGGCCCTGGAGGAAGAGCGCTTTGGCGAGACCCTGGAGCAGGGACTGCAGATCCTGACGGATTACCTGGAGCACGCGGAAGAGGGCGCCTCCGGACAACTCCCGGGCCAGATCGCCTTCAGGCTGTACGACACCTTTGGTTTTCCCCTGGAACTGACCCAGGAGATCTTGGATGAGCGCGGACTGTCGGTGGACCTGGCAGGATTTCAGGCAGCCATGGAGGGGCAGCGGGCGCGGGCGCGGGCTGCCCGGCTGGAAGCGGCCAGTGTGGCGGATTATGGCGCCTGGAGCGCTTACCGGGAGGCGATCACCGAATTCCAGGGCTACAGCAGTATGTCCGGCCGGTCGCAGATCAAAGCGATCATTAGCGCCAAGGCGGAACTGGAAGAGGCTGCCGCGGGCGATAGAGTGCAGATATTGTTGGACACCACCCCCTTTTACCCGGAAGGCGGCGGTCAGGTCGGCGACCGGGGAAGGATCGAGGGGCCGGACGGCATAGCGGTAATAGAGGATACCAAGAAGGTCGGCAACCTGATCATCCACCAGGGCCGCCTCGAACAGGGGATCCTGCGACGGGGAGACCTGGCGCTGGCCGAGGTGGATGAAGAGCGGCGCCGGGCCACAACCCGGAACCATACGGCCACTCACCTGCTGCAGAAGGCCCTGCGGACGGTGCTGGGCGATCACGTGCACCAGACAGGTTCCTACGTGGGGCCGGAGCGGCTGCGCTTTGACTTCTCCCACTTTGCCCCACTGACAGCGGAGGAGCTGCAAAAGGTCGAGGAGATCGTCAACAGGGAGATCCTCGCCGACCTGTTGGTCAAGGTCACTGTAACCGACCGGGACCAGGCCATGGAACAAGGCGCCATGGCCCTGTTCGGTGAAAAATATGGTGAACAGGTGCGCCTGGTGGCTGTAGGCGACTTTAGCCTGGAGCTGTGCGGCGGGACACACGTGCGCCATAGCAGCGAACTGGCCCTGTTTAAAATTCTTTCCGACACCGGCATCGGCACCGGGACCAGGCGCATCGAGGCCCTGACCGGTGCGGAATTGCTGAGATACTGGCAGAGCCAGGAACGACTGAGCGCACAGGCGGCAGATCTATTGAAGGTAGCGCCGGACAATCTGCTGGCCAGGCTGGAACAGTTGCAGGACCAGCTCAGAACTGCTGAAAAAGACCTGGAGTCACTGCGGGGCAAGGCGATGCTGAACGAGATGGATACCCTGCTGAGCAACATTTTGGAAGTGGATGGAGTGAAGCTGCTGGCGGTCAAGGTGCAGGCCTTTGATCTGGATGCCCTCCGCAACCTCGGCGATCTCCTGAAAGAGAAGCTGGGCTCGGGAGTGATCGTCCTGGGCAGCGTTATTGCCGGCAAGGTCGGGCTGGCCAGCTTTGTCACCGGCGACCTGATCAAGCGGGAGGGCCTGCACGCAGGCGCCATCATCCAGGAGGTGGCCCGGCTGGTGGGCGGTGGGGGCGGAGGCAGGCCGGATATGGCCCAGGCCGGCGGCAAGGAGCCGGCCCGGCTGGACGAGGCACTCAGGGCCGTGGCGCAGATCGTGCAGCGCCAACTGACTGCCAAGCGGGAAGGGGCCACCCTTAAACGGTAACTGACAATGTTCTCCCGGGTGATTTCTCAGCGGTGGGAGGAATATGCCATCACAGGGAGAATAGTGTTTACTATAGAGCAGTGAGCTGTCTATATGCATATCGGGAGGTGAAAACTATTGCCGGATGAACCGTTGGACCAAACCATGACCTTCAAGTTCAGAGATGAGGCTAATACCCCGACGCGGGAGGTTCTGGGCACGGTATACCAGGCTTTGAAAGAAAAGGGCTACAACCCGATCAGCCAGTTAGTCGGTTACCTACTGTCGGGAGACCCGGCATACATCACCAGCCATCGAAATGCCCGTAACCTGATCAGGAATTTCGAGCGCGACGAACTGCTGGAGACGTTGATCAAGAGTTACCTGGGAAAAGACGAATAGGCAGGACTTGATTTCCATGGAGTACCGCGCTCTGGGAAAAACCGGTCTCAGCGTATCCCGCCTCTGCTTTGGAGTGCTGACTATAGGCCCCCTTCAAGCAAATTTACCCCTTGCAGAGGGTGTTGCGTTGCTGGAATATGCCGCAGCACAGGGGGTTAATTTTTTTGACACCGCCGAAGACTACAGCACCTACCCGTATCTCCGATCCTTACTGCGGAAAGTTACAGATAGACAGCTGATCATCGCCAGCAAGTCCTACGCCGTGACGGCACAGGAGATGTCAGCCAGCCTTGACCAGGCGCGACGGGAACTAGATCGCGACTACGTGGATATCTTCCTGCTGCACGAACAGGAATCTGCGCTTACCCTACAGGGCCATCACCAGGCCCTGGAGAGGCTTATAGAGGCCAAGGCCAAGGGGATTGTCAGGGCTGTCGGACTCTCTACCCATACGGTGGCGGGAGTGCAGGCGGTGCTGGACAGGCCTGAGATTGACGTGGTGCACCCGCTGTTCAACATCAGGGGTCTGGGTATTCATGACGGCTCCCGGGAGACGATGCTGATGGCGATCAGGAGCGCCTGGAGCCAGGGAAAAGGGATCTATCTGATGAAAGCCCTGGGAGGCGGTCACCTGCTGCATCAGGCAGAGCAAGCCCTGAATTACGCTTTCCACCAGGAATGTGCGGCAGCTGTGGCCGTGGGTATGCAGACCCGGGCGGAGATCGATTTTAACGTCAGGCTGGCCAGCGGCCTCCCGATTGCAGAGGAGTTGCAAGTAGCCGCTGCTCGCCAGGACCGGAGCCTGCACATCGAAGACTGGTGTGAGGGATGCGGCCAGTGTGCAGAGGTCTGCCCGCAAGAGGCGCTGTCGTTGGGCGACAATGGCAAGATTCAAGTGCAGGAATGCTCCTGCGTGCTCTGCGGTTACTGTGCGGGAGTCTGTCCATATTTTTGCATCAAGGTTTACTAAGACTGGAAGATGTGGAGTGAATGATGAGGATTATCGGGCTCGATCTGGGTAAGAAAAGGATCGGGGTGGCCATCAGCGACGAGTTGGGATTCACCGCCCAGGCTCTGACCACTCTGCAACGCGGCTCTTTTGCGGATGACTGTGCAGCCTTGCGGGAATTGGTGCAGTCGTATGGTGTGGAAGAGATCGTCGTCGGACTGCCGCTCGATATATCCGGCCAACTGGGGCAGGCCGGCGAGGAGTGCCAGGCCTACGGTAAGAGATTGGCCAAAAATCTGGGTGTGACCGTGGTGTTTTGGGACGAGCGACTGTCCACCGTGGCCGCCGAAAAATCTTTGCTGGAGGGGGGTATGCGCAGAAACCGCCGGCGCCGGGTGATCGATCAGGTTGCTGCCTGCTGGATCCTGGGGGGTTATTTGAACAGGTGGCAAGGCAAGCTCTGAAGCTTTCGGTAGACAGCCATGACAGGCTTAAAATGGTATATTATTGCACTACTAGGGTAAAATTGAGTTAGTTCAAAAAAATGGTGGAGGTGTTGGGAATGGATTTTGAAGAGGACGAGGTCATCGTGCTCACGGATGACGAAGGTAAAGAACACGAGTTCAACCTCGTCGATACGATCACTGTCAACGACAAGGAGTATGCTATACTGCAGCCCGTAGACGAGGATGAGGCGATCATCCTGAGGTTTGGCATCGACGATGAAGGCAATGAGGTCCTTTTTGATATCGAGGACGATGAGGAATGGGAAAAGGTTGCCGATGCCTGGCAGGAAATGGCCGAAGAGGATGAGGTTTAAGAGCGGCTATATTTACTGTAATCAATAGCATCCATCAGGAGTATAAATTAATGTAAAACATGAGGCGTGGAAGAAGGGACTCCCTTGTCCAGGAGGCTGTTCGCCAGGTTGTTTTTTGTTTTGGCCGTACTGGTGGTCGGAATTGCCCTGGTCGGTGCTTTTATGTGGAACCGGACCTGGCAGGGACGCATTTACCCGGGCGTACGGATCGATGGGATCGGGCTCGGGGGCTTGACAGAGCAAGAGGCGGAACAGAAACTGGATCAGGTCAGGGATGAGTTTCTCGCCTCTAAGGTGAAACTGGTTTTAGGGGAGCATGCCTGGCAGATATCCAGGAGAGATCTGGGGTTTACCGTTAACCCCAACGAAAATGCGTATCTGGCCCTGATGATAGGCAGGAGCGGGCCCGCCTGGAAACAGGCACGGGATCTCTGGCAGGCTTTCAATGCCAATACTGACCTCCCGCTCAAGGCCTCTCTTGATGCCAATAAGGCCAGGTCTGCGATGCAGTCCTTGGCCAAAGACCTGTATTCCCCTCCGCAAAATGCCCACCTGGTTGTGAGCGATGACTATGGGGTCAAGGTAATCGAGGGCAAACCCGGCAAGGTGCTCGACCTCGACGCCTCCACTAAGGCCCTGGAGCAGAGCAGCTACCCCTTTAACGGAGCGCTGTCACTGCACCTGGAGGACCAGCAGCCCCAGGTGACTACCCAGGATGTGCTGGCCATGAAGGTCGCCGGGTTGCTCGCAGCCTACACCACATACTACGATCCCTCCAACGTGAACCGGTCCTATAACGTCTGTGTGGCGGCGGATGCCCTGGATAACAACCTGATCAAGCCTGGAGAGGTCTTCTCCTTCAACCGCATAGTTGGGCCCCGCAGCGAGGAGACCGGCTACAAGGAAGCCCTGATCATCGAGCATAATAAGTTCACACCGGGAATTGGCGGAGGCGTTTGCCAGGTTTCCTCAACCCTATATAACTCGGTCCTGCTATCGGGGCTGGAAATAGTCGAGCGCAGCAATCATTCCCTGCCGGTGGCTTACGTGCCGCTGGGCCTGGACGCCACCGTCGCCTATGGCTATTACGACCTGCAATTTCGCAACAATACCAGCGGTTACCTGTACATCAAGACCCGGGCGAGGGGCGGGGGGCTGACCATAGCGATCCTGGGCAACACTGCCGAGAAGAAGAAGATTAGCCTGGACTCGGTGGTGGACAAGGTGCTGGACTTCAAGGTGGTCAACCAGGACGACCCCTCCATTGCCCAGGGCAAGACCCTGGTGGAAACAAAGGGCGTCCAGGGTTATCAGGCGCGGGCCTTCAGGGTAATCAACGGGGTGAGGACATTACTCTCGAATGATGTTTACGCTCCAGTAGACGAGATAGTCCACGTAGGAACGATGCCGGTGCCCGAGACACCGCCACCCGGTGACCAGAAACCGCAGGCTGTGGCCCCCGATACTGCAGTTCCGGCGCCGCCTGCCCCTGCAAATAGCAGCACACCCGAATCCGGGACACCAGTCCCGGTGCAGTGACAACTCGATGATCAGATAGGGATTGTTTTGCGGCGCTGGCTGAAGGTATAATGAAGTTATACTGGAAAGCAGAAAGCCGGAGGCGGGATGGCTAAACCTAAAGGTTGGTTCGATCCTTTCAACCCGGTCCATTGGGGGGCCATTTTATTTGTAGTAGGCTGCCTCTGGATCGGGGCGCAGCTCTATGTGGATCGCCTGACCATCCCGGTCGGTGTGCTCACCCATAACACCAAGACATCCGTCATCAGCATCAAGAAGGGCGAGTCGCTGAGGGAACTCGGGGATACGCTGCAGGGCGAGAATATGATCGCCAGCAGTACCTTATTTGTGCTTTACGCCCGTCTGACAGGAGTGGAAACGCAGATCAAGGCGGGCTCCTACCGGATCACCAATACCCTGTCCATGAAAGAGATTCTGAGGCGCATAGTTGGTGGCGAGGTGCTCCGCTACCGGGTGGCCATTCCAGAGGGCTACACCGACGACCAGATCGCCAGGTTGCTGGTCAGCAAGGGGATCGTGACGAACGATGGTTGGCAGGCTGCGCTGAAGACGGAGCAGTTTGCCTACCCGTTCTTGAAGGATGCGCCTGCCGGCCCGAAGCGCCTGGAGGGGTTTCTCTTTCCGGCCACCTACGATCTATACGCGGATTTCACCGCCAGCGAGATTCAGCAGACGATGCTGGAGCGCTTCGAGACGGCGTTCACGCCGGACCTGCAGCAACGCGCCTTGCAAGAGGGCCTGAGCGTGAGGCAGGTGGTCATTCTGGCCTCGATCGTGGAGCGAGAGGCCAAGCTGGAGTCGGAGCGCCCGATCATCGCTTCCGTCTTCTTGAACCGGTTGAAGCACGGGATGCGCCTGGAGTCATGTGCCACGGTCCAGTACGTGCTAGGCAAGCCCAAGGAGAAATTGACCAACCAGGATGTACGGATCCCGTCGCCGTATAACACCTACCTGCACGATGGCCTGCCCCCCGGCCCCATCAGCAACCCTGGCCTGGCCTCGATCAGGGCGGTGCTCTACCCCGCCAATTCCAACTACTACTATTTTGTGGCCAAAGGCGACGGCTCTCATGTCTTCAGCACCACCTTCGGACAGCACCAGATGGCGACGCGCCAGTTTGCCCAGTAGCAGGCGACAGGCAACTCTGCTGTTATCCCCCCCCTATTGTAACAACTAACGTTAAGGCACAAGGACGGTTCTCACTGGTTAAACTCTTTGCAGTTTGCGTCTACCCCTACCCCCTTGAAACGTTGGTGCGTCTCAATGGCGGAAAAGTGGGGCTCGTAACCGCTATTAACCAGAATTTGCCGTGCCGCCCTGTAATTACAATGTTGGAGACAGGAGAAACAGTTGATTTAAGCAAGGAACTCTCGGTGGTTATAAAAAGGGCCTTAACGCCAGAAGAGGCAAAGGGCTATTGTTCTGTTCAATTATAGTCAGATTTTGAATGGTACCGCATGATAGCTCCTTTGCTATGAACTTGGCGGGTATACCAAACCGACCTTTGTTTCGCCCAAATATGTAGTAATCAGTAAAAGTGAGACAGGCACCAAATATCGTCAATCCCCATATGATTTAACGGTGACGTAAAAATCCGGAGGGGATTGACGTGCTTCCACAGCTGTTCCTTGCAACAGCTATTTCTTTTCTTCAGGGGCTTGTCTTTTTATCCGGCTATATCAGCAACAATGCGTTTCCCCAGCCGCTTTCCGAGCAGGAAGAATCCCAGTGCCTACAGCGTTTCAAACAAGGAGACGAAGAAGCCCGCAATATCCTGATCGAGCACAATCTGCGCCTGGTAGCCCATATCATCAAGAAGTTTGACGCTACCGGAGAGGGTATCGACGACCTGATCTCCATCGGCACCATCGGGCTGATCAAGGCGATCAACACCTTCAACCTGGATAAGGGCACCAAGCTGGCCACATACGCCTCCAGGTGCATCGAGAACGAGATCCTGATGTTCCTGCGCGCTTCCAAAAAGAACAAGGGCGAGGTGTCGCTCTATGATCCGATCGGGACGGACAAGGAGGGGAACGAGGTGACCCTGCTCGACGTGCTGGGGACCAATTCGGAGGCCGTCTCCGAGATCGTGGAAAACTACTTCGAGGAGCGGCGCCTCCTGGAAAAGGTGAAAAACCTGAACAAACGGGAGCGCAGGGTGCTGGAGCTGCGTTACGGCCTGTTCGGTGGACTGCGCCAGACCCAGCGGGAGATCGCCCGGCTGCTGGGAATATCCAGGAGCTACGTGTCGCGGCTGGAGAAGCGGGCGATCAGGAGACTGCTGATGGAGCTTTCCGAGGGGAACTAGGATGGTCAAGTCTGCCTCAGGATTGCCAAATGTGGGGCGATATGCTAAGGTATTGAGCATAAATGAGTCAATAAGCAGCGGGCGTGGATGAGTTGCAGCGACCTTACTATTCTCTGGGCGATTTTTTACGGGAGCGTTTCGGGTGCCGTGTCATCAAAATTCCGGTGCACGCCGGCTTTGACTGCCCCAACCGGGATGGCCGGGTGGGGCGGGAGGGTTGCAGCTTTTGCTGTAATTCGAGTTTCAGCCCGGCGCTGCGAGAACCATTGAGGCTGTTGTCAGACCAGATCAGGGCCGGCAAGGCGGCGATTAAGGGCTCAGCCCGGCACAAATTCCTGGTTTATTTCCAATCATACACGAACACCTATGCCCCGCTTGCCAGGTTGCGGGCCCTCTATGATACGGCCCTGGCCGAACCTGACGTCGTCGGGCTGTGCATCGCCACACGCCCTGATTGTGTGCCTGCGCCGGTGGTGGACATGCTGGCGGATTATGCCCGGCAATGGCACCTGTGGCTGGAACTGGGGCTGCAGTCAGCACATGACCGCACCCTGGCCGTGATCAATCGGGGACACACCCGGGCCGATTTTGAAGATGTGGTGGCCCGGAGCCGCGACCGGGGGTTTTACGTCTGCGCTCACGTGATCCTGGGCCTGCCCGGCGAGGGGCGCCGGGAGATGTTGGAGACGGCGGACTTTCTCAGCAGCCAGGCGATACAAGGCGTGAAGATCCATCACCTGCAGATCATCGAGGGCACTCCGCTGGCGGAGATGTATCGCCGGGGGCAGGCGCCGCCGCTGGAACTGGAGCAGTACCTGCAACTGGTCTGTGACTTCTTGGAGAGGCTGCGCCCCGATATCATTATTCACCGGTTGCTGGGGGAGGTGCTGGACGACGGGCTGCTGCTGGCCCCCCGCTGGGGGGTGGGGAAGGCGCAGATCATCGGTGCTATAGAACAGGAGATGGGGAGCCGGATCAGCCGCCGGGTATCACTTGGAGAGGACAGGTGCGCGGCGTGGGGAGAATGATCAGCCTCGACCTGTTAAGGCCCGCCTATGCCTATGGCTCCCTGCTGGAGGTGCCCCTGCCGGAGCTATCCGGACTGGGCATCCGGGGTATCATCATCGACATCGACAACACCCTCACGGAATGGCGCAGCCCCCTGCTTTCAGACGTTGCTGCCATCTGGTTGGCGCAGGCGGCGCAGGAGGGCATCCGGGTCTGTCTGGTTTCCAACAACTCGCCCCGGCGTGCCCGGGAGGTGGCGGATAAGGCGGGCATACCCTTCGTCGCCAGGGCCCAGAAGCCGAGGCGCCACAGCTTCAGGCGGGCGATGGAGATCATGGAGACGACCGCCGGGCAGACGGCGGTGATCGGCGACCAGCTGTTCACGGATATCCTGGGGGGCAACCGGATGGGCTTGCTGACCATCCTGGTGACCCCGATCAGCAGCAGGGAGTTTTTCGGGACGCGATTGATGCGCCTGGTAGAGGCCTTTTTTCTCAAGCTGCTCAAGTTGACATAATACAGGCAACAGCAGGGTGTATTAATTGATGGAGGGAATTGATACATGGAACGAGAGCCGGTAGGGAGCAAGAGCTTGATTACGGGCCGTACCAGGGTTTACGGGATTATCGGTGATCCGGTGGCCCATTCGCTATCGCCGCAGATGCATAACAGGGCGTTTACCGCCCACCGGCTGGACTGCTGCTACGTTCCCTTCCCGGTAGCCGCTGCCGATCTGCAGGCCGCTGTGGCTGCCGTGCGCGCTCTCGGTCTGGGTGGAGTCAACGTTACCATCCCCCACAAGCAGCGGGTACTGGCCTACCTGGACGAGATCGACCGGACCGCCGCCCTGATCGGGGCGGTGAACACCATCGTCAACCGGGCTGGGCGCCTCACCGGCTACAATACGGATGGAGCCGGCTGGCTGGCCTCGTTGCGCTTCGATGCCGGTTTTGACCCCGCCGGCAAGAGAGTGGTGCTGCTCGGGGCGGGAGGGGCGGCCCGGGCCGTCTCCTTCGGGCTGGTACAGTCAGGGGTGGCCAGACTGGGCATTTTCGACATTGATGGCCAGCGGGCTGAAAAATTGGCCGCGGACCTGGCGCCCAACGCCGGTTGCCCGATCACTGCCGGGGAGACGGCAGGAGATGCGCTGCCGGCAACACTGGCAGAGACCGACTTGCTGGTCAACGCCACTCCGGTGGGAATGTTCCCGGAACATGAGGCCGAGCCTCCGGTTGACCCGCGGCAGTTGACCAGCCAGCCCCTGGTATACGACCTGATCTATAATCCTCCGAACACCCGCCTGCTGAAAGAGGCCTCGGCTCTGGGCTGCCGGGTGTTGAACGGGACCGGGATGCTGGTCTACCAGGGCGCTCTCGCCTTCGAGCTGTGGACCGGCCTGCGGCCGCCCGTGGAGATCATGCGCCAGGCGTTGAACGAGGCCTTAGAGGGATGCTCCGCCAGAGGCGGTATGGGGATCTTAAAGCAATAAAGCAAGCACCTCAGGGGGTATTAGACATGCGTTTCTTAACAGCCGGGGAGTCGCACGGGCCGGCCCTGACCATCATCATCGAGGGCTACCCGGCAGGAGTGGTGTTCGATCAGGGGCAGATCGATGCCCAATTGAAGCGTCGTCAGGCCGGTTATGGCCGCGGAGCGAGAATGCGGATCGAGCAGGACCGGGTCGAGGTCCTGGCCGGCGTCCGGAACGGAGTCACCCTGGGAAGCCCGATCGCCCTGCTGATCAAAAACCGGGACTGGGAAAACTGGCGCGGCGTGATGGCGCCCGATCCTGATCAGATCGATACTGTCCGGACAGCAGATCGTAAAGTCACCCGGCCGAGGCCCGGACACGCCGACCTGGCGGGTGGCCTGAAATACCACCAGGAGGACCTGCGGAATATATTGGAGCGAGCGAGCGCCCGGGAGACTGCAGCCCGGGTGGCCGCCGGAACTGCCGGGCGCATCCTGCTGGAGCAGTTCGACTGCAGCATCTTCAGCCACGTGGTGCAGATCGGGACGGCAGCAGTTGAGGCCGTTGAAGAGGCAAAGGACTTTGACCTGGTGGCAAAGCGTGCCGCTGTCTCTTTGGTGGCCTGCGCCGATGATCAGGCCGGGGCGGAGATGATGCGCCAGATCGAGGCAGCGACAGCCGCCGGTGATACCCTGGGCGGGGTCTTCGAGGTGATCTGCCGCGGCCTGCCGCCTGGCCTGGGCAGCTATGTGCATTGGGATCGGCGCCTGGACGCCTCCCTGGCGGCAGCGGTGATGAGCATCCCCAGCGTCAAGGGAGTGGAGATCGGCCTGGGCTTCCGGGGCGCCTCTACCCCGGGTTCGGACTATCACGATGCGATTTGCTGCAGCCGGGAGCGGGGATTATACAGGAATACCAACCGGGCGGGCGGCATCGAGGGAGGCCTGACCAACGGAGAACCGATCATGCTCAGAGGGGCGGTCAAGCCGGTGCCGACCCTGGTCAAACCGCTGCCCAGCATCGACCTGGCTACCGGAGAGAGCGTCACCGCGGCGGTAGAGCGCAGCGATGTCTGCGTCGTGCCCGCAGCCGGGGTGATCGCCGAGGCGATGGCGGCTTGGGTGCTGGCCTGCGCGGTGATGGAGAAATTTGGCGGCGACACCCTGTTGGAGATCGGGCAGCGGGTCCGGGAGTACCAGGAGCGGATAACAGGATGGATCCTGTGACCAGAGGGAATATCGTGCTGACCGGCTTCATGGGTACCGGCAAAACGGCGACCGGACAGCTATTGGCGTCCACACTGCACCTGCCCTTTGTCGACACCGACAGAGAGGTGGAAGCTGCTGCGGGTATGACCTGTGCCGAGATCTTCAGCCGGTTCGGGGAGCAGCGCTTCCGGTCGGAAGAGAGCCTGGCGGTGGCCAGGGTGGCCCAGCGTGAGGGATGTGTGATCGCCACCGGCGGCGGGGTGGTCCTAAACCCTGACAACATGAGGCGATTGCGGAGCAGGGGCGTGATCATCCTGTTGGCGGCGAGACCGGAGGTGATCGCGGGGCGGATCGGATCCAGCGATGGGCGTCCCCTGTTGCTGAACTCGGACCGGTCGCCGGAGCAGATGCTGGAAAAGATCAAGTCGCTGCTTGAGAGCAGAGCACCGCTTTATGCAGACTGCGATCTGCGGATCGATACTTCTGATACCCGCCCCTCGCAGACAGTGGCGGAGATCATGCTATTTTTGAAAGAGCAGGGCTGGCAAAGCAATAGTTGACGGTGAGTGGTTGAACTAACGACTAATGATTTACCACCAACGACTAAAACAGGAGGCGGGCCGTGGAACACCTGAGGGTGGAACTGGGAGAGCGCGAACGCAGCTACGAGATTCAGATCGGGTCTGGCAATCTGGACCAGTTGGGGGTGCAACTGCAACCACTGGAACTGGCCAGCCGCCTCTGCCTGATCACCAACACCACGGTGGGCGGGCTATACGGCGACAGGGTGCGCTCCATACTGGCGGACGCCGGCTATGCGGTCAGCTATATCGAAGTGCCGGACGGAGAAGAGTACAAGTCTCAGGCCTCAGCCGCCGCCATCTA
>Ga0187886_1000872_pt1 | contig 31373 bp, 27 predicted proteins | sample June2016WEW_20_1_FD_133001 | JGI IMG/M metagenome (GOLD analysis project Ga0187886, IMG submission 133001) | Peatland microbial communities from SPRUCE experiment site at the Marcell Experimental Forest, Minnesota, USA - June2016WEW_20_150 | ecosystem: Environmental > Terrestrial > Soil >...
CAGCCAGTTTTCTCCTGAGGCCAGGGCAGTATTCATCGCGGGGACGCCAGATGCCAATACAAACGTAAAAGCTAATATTAATCGTATTGCCCACTTCTTCAACTTTTATCACCCCGATTCTTCTGGAGTAATTCCTATGAAAATTTTACATGTATCAACTGATCATGCTGTATGACTTGTCGCTAAAATTGTATAGTACTTTCGTAGCGCAATAGGAGGTTGGTTACTACCTTATAGTTGTGATCCATGCAAATTCAAGATTGTCTTTTGGCGGTCACTTCGACTGCCTGGTTCCTATCAGCCGGTAACTTGCCCGCACCAGGCCTCACTAACCTCCACAAGGATGAGTTTAATTCGGCGTAATGCCAATGTCAAATACCTAACTTAACTTTACCTCCAAATATTCATAACTTTTCGTAATGTTTCTTACCTTAACTACAATTATTCTACCATCACCTCTAAATCTTTTTGAAAGTCACCGCCCAGCAAATACTTGTATTTTTCACACTTATTTTTTGGCGGGAAGAAGTCCTTGTAATTCACTCTGTTTGTATGATGTCTACTCGAGCAGGTGTTTGCCTCGTGGATTTCCAGCTAGTCAAACATAGATAAGTGGCGCATAAAAACTAAAGGGAAATATCGCCCTTGTGACAAGTGAAATCCAAGTAGGAGACAAAATGGCTACACTAAAAAGAAGTCCTTGTATATTATATATTGGCTATTGGGTGTGATAGGCCGAGAAGTCCTTGGTCTCGAGACCCCTCAAAAGCATGGGCCATTACACCCAATAGGAATAGAGCCCGAACAGTTGTCTGGGCTAACCAAGCCCGTATCGCGCAAGGTCAGGCCAAGACAGGGAGGCATTAGGTTACCTGTCACCCGTCAATTTCGAGACACCGACTCTGATCAGCCGGAACCGTGAGTAACCTGCCGAACCCTCCTAACCCTACCTGTCCAACCCCAGGGGTGCAGTACACTTGTCAGCTTGATGACGTGTTTGAGAGATGCGGTGATTTAGCTTTTTTCGCTGGATGAGACTGAACTGAGCCCTTTTATTAATGAGTCCACTAACATTGAGCGGGTAAAGGAAAATATTAGTAAATCATGATTTACGATACACCTTTTTACCTAAGATACTAGTACCATTACGTTTAAATGAGTCAGTACTAAGGCTGATACTTTTTTAGACCTCAGGTTCTATTCCTTTTTGACATCATTTTTCATAGTATTATTATGTGTACTCACTGTTTAACGTTTTATCCGTTTGAGAGAAGCGGCTCAGACCGCTTTCCGAACGAGACTTCAGCCCTGGTAATGGTTTTCAGTATTCTAGATGAAGAGAGATTAAAGTGGCAGAAAGTCAGCATGAAAGCTAAGGATTTTGCCTGGATAGAAGGGGCAACAAAGGAGGTGGAGCAAGAACCGATCAAACTTGAGGTTTCTTGAAGAGGTAGCGGTTGCTTAGGACTTGGACTGTAATGGCAACGAGGACTAGGATATGGCTAGATTAAATTTCCACCAGTTACAGGACGCAGCCGACTTAATAATAAAAGGCACAGAAATAGCTTTAAAAGAAATGGAATCTAAATAAACAAAAAATCTGATATAATCGCTTACCGGCCTTGACTCTTATGATACGGCGTCTACGAAAACGACTCTGGTCGCCCACTTCAGTAATTAACCACTTTTGGAATAAACTTGAGTTTAGCCTAAATGAAGTCTCCAATAAAGTAAAATAAGGGGAAATATTTATAGGAATGATTATGGTTGATAGTCATATGCATGTAAATTTCAATGGGCTATCCACAAAGGACATAATCAAATATTTGAATCATGAGAAGATTGATATTTGCTGGTTGTTAACTTGGGAAGAGGTCATGATATGCCAATAAATTCTCATGCTACTAAAGAATCTACCAAATTTGCTCGGGATATCATTTGGGTAGGAGTATCGCAAATTTTCACTTCATTACTCGGCATTGTTACTATGCCTGCTTTAACAAAAACTTACTCCACTCAAAATTACGGAATATGGGTTCAAGTAAGTGTTACAGTTGGTCTTGTCGTGCCCATTCTTACATTGCAATTTATGACAACAATGGTCAGGTTTCTGGCAGGAGAAGAGGACAAAGAAAAAAGGCGGCGTTCGCTTGGTGCGATGCTTTGTGCCATCCTTATCTTCTCCGGTTTTGTGTTCATCGCTATATATTTTTTGGCATCTCAGCTCTCTCGTTTTTTCTTTGATAGTCCCACCTATATCAATTTCGTTTACCTGACATTCCTCTGGACATTTGTAGATGCTTTGTTCACATTATTTATTGCTAACATGCGTGCCAGGGGCGAAATTAAAGGATTATCAATAATTCAGGCTCTCTTTTCCGTTTCAAAAGCGGGGTCAATTGTGACTCTTGTATTATTAGGCTTGAGATTGGAATGGGTTATTGCTTCAATGATATCTATAGAATTTATATTTGTCATCGCTGTCATTTATTTTATTGTTCGCGATGAGGGCTTCCCTGTGCTTAACTTTGAAGGGCTGGGTGGATTTTTATCGTTCAGTATTCCCCAAATACCCATTGGCATTCTAGGATGGATAATGAGCGCTAGTGACCGCTATTTTATTACTCACTTTCTTAATCTTTCCCAAACCGGGATATATTCTTCTTCCAATTATTTAGCAGGCCTCATAGCCTTGTTTTATTCTCCGATCGGATATGTTCTCTTACCTACTGTTTCCAAAACATGGGAACAAAAAAGAAAGGGAGATACTAAAAATTATTTTGAATATTCGACGAGACTTTTTCTAACTTTGGCAATCCCAGCAACAGTTGGACTGACTATGTTGTCTCAATCACTTCTGAAGATTCTTGCCACATCTGAGTACCTTGCAGGGATGGAGTTGGTATTGTTAATCGGCATCAGCCAAATATTTTATGGCATGTTCCTAATCAATACGTATATTGTATATCTTGTTAAGCGGACAAAATGGTTGCTGCCGATTTTCATAACTTCTTCGGCAATAAGTATTGGCTTAAATGCTATTCTAATACCTAGTATTGGCATAACAGGGGCAGCCATCTCCAAGATTGTTGCATACTTTGTATTAACAGTGATCGTTACGATATGGATAAAAAAGGCTATGTATTACAATATTGATATCAAATACATTGCCAAAGTTTTTATAGCAACTCTGATTATGGCCATAAGTATTTATTTCTTGAAGATAAGTGGTATTAAGGGAATTATATTATCTATAATCATTGGAGTACCAGTTTTTGGTATAGCCCTCCATCTTTTAAAGGCCTTTACTGAGCAAGATAAACGGCTTATCAAACAGACCTTTTCGGGAATGATTCCACAACTGCATTAGCCGAATACTAATAGTAGATAAAGTTATGCTTCGTTTTTGTCGTACTGGTACCATTAAATTAGATTACGTCTAGTACTACAATAGAACTCCTCCTGAACCTTTTTCAGACCTCAGGTTCTCTTCCCATTTTGATATCATTTTTCGTATTATTGTGATGTTACATTACCTACGAAAACCCTTTTGTAAGAAAAAAGATTCATGTATTGACAGGTTTCTTCCGTTAAAGGCCATATTAATTCAGGAGCCGGATATGGAAATAGTTGGAGAGGCAATTGATACCGTCGATATTTTGCTTATGATAGGGAATACTCATGCTGAGGTCGAGGTTATTGACCTCCTTCGTATTAAAAAGTCTCTGGGCTTAATCCTGAGGTGAAATTCTTTTGTTTCCGAAGAAGGAGATATCTGTTAAAAGCTACTCCTGGAAGGTTCAAAGAAGCGGTCGTTTCCAAAAGCATCAATTTTTTCACTCCCACTGATCGTGTTTACGCCTTTTCAGGCCTTCTTTCGCGCTATTGCTTTCTTATACATAACGAACCTATATAGAAAGAGGGCCCGTACTAGTCGCGACCAATCTTAGAATGATTTACCTCAATCACCACTTTGGATTGGCGAGTTATCATCTAACAATGACTTGAGATGAAGGATTACGTTGAAAATAAAAGTATTAAGTGGCATTTTAATAATTGACATCCTCACTATTTTTTTTATTCCTATCACTGTCTTCGTACCATCCGGCATAACGCATATTATCCTCGGACTACCTTTTATTTTATTCTTCCCGGGTTATACATTGGCGGCGGTTCTATTCCCCAAAAAAGAAGAGTTGAGTGGTATAAAACGAATTGAACTCAGCTTGGTCATGAGCATTGCTATTGTAGGTTTAATCGGGTTTGGCTTGAACTATACCGCTTGGGGAATAAGACTACAGCCGGTTCTTTACTCCATATCCGCTTTGATAATTGCCATGTCAGCCGTTGCCTTGTTGATTCGGGCTAAGCCTCATCAACAAAACAAGCTAATTGTGGAATTCAAATTAAGGCTGCCGAGTTTGGAATACGGTTTTCTTAAACCTTTAAATATTATTTTAGCTGTATGCATTTTATGTGCTCTTGGAGTGCTTAGTTATGTCGCTACAACTACCCACCTAAGCGAAAAATTTACCGAGTTTTATATTTTGGGATTTGATGGAAAAGCTCAAGATTATCCTACTGAGTTCGATTTGCAAAGTGGCCGCGTTACCCAAGTGAACTATGGAGGAAGGTATAATACCTTCGGCAACTTAGGTAAGGTCTCCGTAGAAGTCGTCAATCATGAGCAACGGCAGATATCTTACTCAATAAAAATATTAGTAGACGGCGAGCAGGTGAATATTAATTACTCAAGGAACAGTATCAGCCAAATAAGTCAAATAAAACTGGAACAGGGCGAGAAATGGGAGCAAGAAATAGGATTCGCTCCACAACATAACGGCATGAATCAAAAGGTAGAATTCTTATTGTACACAGAGGGTAACTCAAACCCCGAGGAATCCTTGAGTATCTGGATTAACGTAAAAGAAATCCAATAAAACCTCTGTAAACTGAACAAATAGAATTAGCCAGAAAAAATGGAACAAAATAGGCGCCGGACCAAGGCGATTAGAATTGATTAATGGTTAGGTTAGAAGGATAAAATATGCTAGTATTCGGACATATCGGTATTACTCTGGGAGTAGGATTAGCCGGTATTCAAATATACGGACTAATAAAGAAAAAACGTGCTACACCAAAATTTAACGAAACGCTGATAAAAAATCCTGAAAACGAAAAGAGGAATATACCCGTTTCCAAACCCGCCATAGATTTATTTGCTATTACATTCTGCATTTTAGGTTCATTGTTACCTGATATGATTGATAAGCCGATTGGCCATTTCTTATTCAAAGGAGTATTTCACAATAACGGCAGGGTATTTTCTCATACTCTTCTTTTCGCCTTTTTAACCCTTTGTGCTGGATTATATTTTTATGTTTCTAAGAAAAAATTGTGGCTTCTCGCTCTATCTTACGGGGTATTTATGCACCTAATATTGGATTTCATGTGGCAGACACCTCAGATATTATTTTGGCCGCTTTTCGGATTGAATTTTCCTTGGTCGAATGAATACAACTGGTCGGGAATTATGATATATAAGTTATTACATAATCCGCAAGAGTATATTATCGAATTCATAGGGTTATTTATTACAGGAATGTCCATCTGGATATTAATACGGGAAAAATACGTGGTACTGTCCTTCCCAAATAGGCGTCGTCAAATTAACCCCTCGGATTCAGGGCGTTGAATGTATGAAAACAGAATCACTCGGTAGTTTGGCTTACATAGTCAGCATATATATTTCATAATTGGGTAGGAGGCTCTTTACGCTAGGGAGTAGCAAGCCACCTAATCCCTGGCGATAAGGGGATAACAAAAATGATAGTAGCAATTATTATAGTTAGTTTAGCACTTGCCTGGTTAGGCTATGAGACAAACTGGCTTGGTATTCGGCCATCAACGGGCAATATGATGTCAAATTCATACAGGCTCTATGGTATCGTCCTGACAATAGTGGGCGCAATCATGGTGTTGGCATCTTTTGCGTTACATCTTGTGTTGTTCTCAGCGATTGGTTCGTCGGCAATAATCTTAGGCTTCACTGGTATTACTTTGTCCGATTCAAGGTTTCGCATGCCGCAAGAGGCCCGCCAGACATTCCCAAAACTCATTGTGTCCCTGGTGATAACTTTCTGTTTAATAAATACTTCGCTGGCATTAAGTGGACAGAACGATTTCGGCATTTACTTTGCCTGTACCGCTATTATTTATTTAATCATTTTGTCAATATATCTCTGCTTTAACCCCAGAGCTAGGCATGCCTCAACTGCAGTGAGCGCTGTTATTCTAGTAATTTTTCTGATAATCATAGCGTTTAAGGCAAGCGAAATATTGAAATAATGAATATGCCCATCTATATCGTTTGTGATTAGCGGATTAGTTTTCTCCTCCATGAGTTTTGACGGGTTATATATCAGCTAGAGCATGAAAGTGGCGGATCAACTCTAAATAGTCGTTAGGATTGATGTACAAGAGTGACCATCTCTGCCAAGTCAGGTGAAGGTGTTTGGTGACCAAGCAATGTATACTCAATTGACTAAACAACACCAATATTGGGTTAACTTACCCCGAAAGTCAGAGCTATTGAATCTAAGTCCCCAACATAACGCATTCATCCTGTGTGCTATAAATCTAGTACCCAAAAGCTTCAATCAGTCTGTCCATCTGTCTTTGTTTAGACAGTACTGTTACCATTACACTCAATCACGGTTAGTACTATAATAGAACCCCGGCTGATACTTTTCTAGACCTCGGGTTCTCTTATCATTTGATATCATTTTTCATATCATTGCTATATATCCTCATTGAGTGAACCTTTATCTATTACGTATTGGCGGTTTGAATGGCAAGAATTCGAGTTCTATTGGGATTTTCGGTTATGGATAGGGCTCTTCCCTTGAAATTAATGCTAATTCAAGAGCCAGACATGGAAATAGTTGGAGAGGCAATTGATACCGTCGATATCTTGCTTAAAGTAGGGTGCACTCATGCTGAAGTAGTGGTTATCGACCTTCCCCGGTATGGAAAAGACTCTGGACTTTGCAGTCATCTACTGGCGGAGTATCCTGAGGTGAAAGTTTTTGCTCTTTCCGAAGAAGGAGACAGGATCGTTATGTATGAGACAGCAATGGTGCGAAAGCAGGCATCTGAGACATCGGTGGAAAAGCTGGTGGATCTCATTCGCCATTCAGTACGTGGTGAGGATAATGGCTGGTACGATACGTGCCGATTACAGTGATGGCTGTATAATTGTCGACAACATAAAAAGGTAGGTGGTTATTGTGTGTGGAATAATTGGCTTTATCGGTAATGAACCGGCAGCTCTAGTCGTACTTCCGGGACTCTTGAAACTGGAGTATCGCGGCTATGACTCGGCCGGCTTAGCCAGCATCGATGAAGGTGGGTTACATCTTAAGAAAGATGCTGGCAGAATCGAAGAAATATATAAAAGACTTGGCTTGGGTGAACTCCCTGGAAACATAGCTATTGCTCATACCAGGTGGGCAACGCACGGCGGTGTCAACCAGAAAAATGCTCACCCCCATGTTGACTGCACGAAACGGATAGCGGTAGTCCATAACGGAATTGTGGATAACTACCGGGAGATACGACATATTCTTGAAGACAAGGGGCATATTTTCACCTCGGAGACAGATACCGAGGTTATCCCTCACCTTGTGGAAGACTATTTGAAGGAAGGGAACAACCTGGAGCAGGCTGTCCTCTTGACCTGCCAAAAACTGAAAGGCTCTTATGCTTTCCTCACAATCTCAGCGCAGGAACCTGGGAAAATCGTGGCTACGAGGAGAGACAATCCCTTAGTTATTGGCATAGGAGAACGAGGCACTTTCGCCACCAGCGATATCCTGTCCCTTAATGGTTGTAAAAAGATGATTTTGCCTGAGAACGGTGAATTGGCCATATTAAGTAGCAATGGAGTGGCTTTCCTTGATGAGAGTGGACGGCCGATTGAAAAGGAAGCAAGCCCCTTGGACAACAAGGAGCAATACTATGACAAGGGCAAATATTTGCACTTTATGCTTAAGGAGATAATGGATGAGCCTCAAGCTATCCGAACTGCGGTAATACAGGATGAGCAATCATTCACCCGAATGGCCATGGATATCCTGAGAGCGAGACAAGTGGTCATTTCAGCTTGCGGCACTTCAAGATACGCAGCGCTTGTGGGCCGGTATCTGTTCTCTGATGTAGCCAATAAGTTCTGTGACGTGGTCATGGCTTCTGAGTTTCAATACTTCTCCGAATCTATTGATAAAAATACCCTGGTCATAGCCGTTTCCCAGAGTGGCGAAACCGCTGACGTTATTGAGGGTGTAAAAAGGTCCAAAGCTAATGGGGCCCGGGTTATCTCAATAGTAAACAGACCTAACTCAATGCTCTGCCGCATGAGCGATGATGTCATATATCTTAACTGCGGACCCGAGGTTGCCGTAGCCGCAACCAAATCTTTGATAAGCCAGCTGACCATTTTCTACCTCCTCTCATTCGCTATGATCAATCAATTTGCCAAGGCTGTTAGCAGCCTGAGAGAAGTCTCCAGTGAAATGGCGAGAATGCTCCGAAAGAATGGAACAGGATTAGAGGGGCTCGCTGAAAAGTTTAAGGACAGCCGGAGTTTCTACTATATAGCCAGGGGGATTAATTTTCCTATAGCCTCGGAAGCAGCCCTGAAACTCAAAGAAATTTCCTATATACACGCCGAGGGATTACCTGCCGGTGAACTCAAGCATGGAACCCTGGCGCTTATTGAAGAACAAACCCCGGTCGTTGTCATCTGCCCCAATGACAATACCTTCTACGAAACCCTGGACAATGGCATGGAGGCTAAGTCGAGGGGGGCCTTCATTATTGGCGTGTCCGACATCGAGGACAATCTTTACGACAACTGGATAGAAATTCCAAGAGTAGAGAGGCTCTTTTACCCCCTGGTATCCATTGCCCCACTTCATCTCCTTGCCTATTACCTTGCTTTAAAGGGAGGTAAAGACCCGGATAAGCCACGCAACCTGGCAAAATCGGTCACGGTGAAGTGAAAATGATAAACATTTCAACTCCGCCCCTAGACAACGACGAACGTGAGACAACGGAATTTATTCAACTCAGCGAGGTTAAGCACGAATGGTAAATGTTTTGGACCTAAAGAATGAGGTTTCAACGATAACCATGAATAGCGTACAAGTTGATGATGAAAGCCTACATGCTGTTCTGGATGTTCTGAAATCCGGACAATTAGCCCAAGGGCCAAAAGTCGAGGAATTTGAAAAAGCATTTGCTAATTATATAGACACAAAATATGCCGTTGCAGTTAATAGTGGAACTGCAGCTCTTCATGTTGGACTGCTTGCGGCTGGCATAGCCACAGGCGATGAGGTTATTACAACCCCATTCAGTTTCATAGCTACCGCCAATTGTTGCCTATTCTGCGGTGCAGTGCCTGTTTTTGTGGACATCGATGACAGAACATTCGATATCGCACCGCACTTAATTGAGGAAAAGATAACTCCAAGGACTAAAGCTATCATAATTGTGGACCTTTATGGGCAACCATGCGATATGGATCAGATTCTCGCAATATGTAAGAAACACAACCTGGTGCTTATTGAAGACGCATGTCAGGCACATGGAGCAGAATATCGCGGACGCAAAGTGGGTTCCTTCGGAATAGGCTGCTTCTCTTTCTATCCTACGAAAAATATGACGACAGGCGAAGGAGGCATGATTACTACCGATAATGAGGATATTGTGCGAAAAGCTAGAATGATACGGCAGCACGGACAAATTCAAAGGTATATTAATGAACTGTTGGGCTACAACTTTCGCATGACTGATATAGCCGCGGCACTTGGAATATGCCAATTGAAGAAGCTGGATGTAGCTAATACAAAAAGAATAAAAAACGCAAAGTACCTCTCAGAGCATATCTCTCAAATTGAAGGGCTCATTCCCCCTTATGTCGCTCCGAATAGGAAGCATGTTTTTCATCAATACACTATCAAAGTTACAGAAGGTTATCAATTATCCAGAGATGAATTACGGCAGAAATTAAATGCTAAAAAAATTGAATCCACCGTTTATTACCCGACTCCAATACACAAACAGCCACTATATAGAAGCCTGGGCTACAATGACAGCTTGCCTGCTACTGAAGCAGCCGTTAAGAAAGTACTTTCCTTGCCAGTTCATCCCGGTTTAGTTGATGCAGAATTAGAGATAATAGTGGAGGCTTTGCGTGGTACTTAATAATGTTAGCCAATTTGGTACTGTTGTTCTTGGTGTGAATTGCATAATACAAGACAATGTAATTATAGGCAGTTCTGAAGACGGTTTAGTAACTATTGGTGATAATGCCTTGATACGTTCTGGGTCCATAATATATTCCAACGTGAAGATTGGCGATGGCTTAAAAACCGGACATGGTGTTCTGATAAGAGAAAATTCTGAAATAGGGGATAATGTACTCATCGGAACAAACTCGGTGTTAGATGGAAATTGTAAAATCGGTAACAATGTCAGTGTGCAAACTGATGCATATATTACGGCGCATACAACCATTGAGGATGATGTTTTTATAGGTCCTCGTGTGGTGACTACAAATGATAAACATATGTTTTACGGGGCCAAACTAATAGGCCCAACTATTCGAAGGGGAGCCAGAATAGGAGCTAACGCTACTCTCTTACCCGGCGTTGTGATAGGTGAAGGGGCCGTAGTAGGTTCGGGAGCTGTGGTAACTAAGGATGTGCCGGCCCAGGCAACAGTGGTGGGAAATCCAGCGAGAATACTGAAACGAGATACTTAATATGATGTGCAAGAGGATAGCAGTTATAGGCATGGGATATGTGGGTATTCCCGCAGCAGTTCTTTTCGCCGATGCCGGTTACGATGTGATAGGTATTCAAAGACGGTCGGAGAGGTCTGGTTGGAAAATAGACTGGCTAAATGAGGGCCGGAGTCCAATTGGTGGCAACGAACCTGAGTTGTCAGAGATGCTGAAAAATGTTGTCAGGGAAAGAAGATTCAGAGTGACGGACGATTATTCCGCACTGAAAGAAGTCGATATGATACTAATCGATGTCCAGACTCCCACCGACGAAAATCACATTCCGTACTATGAATCTTTAAAAGAAGTCTGTCATCAAATCGCGAAGTTTCTCAATCCCGGGCAGGTAGTGATTATTGAGTCTACTGTGGCACCGGGAACTACAGAGTATTTAGTAAAACCAATTTTGGAGGAAGAATCTGGTCTCAAAGCCGGTTTGCCGAATGGATTCGGCCTTTGTTTCTCGTATGAGCGAGTGATGGTGGGTCGATTGATTCATAATATCAGGAAGTATCCGAAAATTGTCGGCGGAATAGATGAAAAAAGCACCAAGATTGCTATGGAGATGTACGAGTCCATAGTAAAAGGTGGAGTCCACGGGACCGACCTTATGACGGCGGAGGTTTCCAAAACTGTTGAGAATGCTTACCGCGATGTACAGATTGCCTTTGCTAACGAGGTAGCTTTACTGTGCGAATCGCTGGGTATAGATGTTTATGATATCAGGAAATTTGTGAATGGACTACCGAATGATCCTTCTGTGCCGCATGCAAATCCGGTAAGAAACATACACTTTCCCGGTGCTGGCGTTGGCGGCCATTGTTTACCCAAGGATACCTGGTTGCTGATGTATGGTTATGAAGAGTATGGCAATTCGAAGAGCCAGTATCCTTTCTCATTGCTGACAGGTGCCAGACAATTGAACGATTGGATGCCGTTCCACATGGTTGATCTTCTTGAATCGGCCTTAAAAGAAGCCCGAAAAGAGCTGATAGGGTCAATGATTTGTGTTTTAGGTTATGCCTTTTTGGAGAACTCTGATGACCCGAGAAATAGCCCTACAGTCCCTTTTTTGAAAGAATTAGAGAAAAGGGGAGCGAAGTATAAGATACATGACCCATATATTAAAAATGATAATGGCTATCAAGTCGAGCCAGTCTTGGATACAGCTTTGAAAGATTGTGATGCCGTTGTTCTGATGACTAAACATGATGAATACAAGTCTATAAATCCTGAAAAATTGAAGGGGCTTTTGAGAACCAGAGTAATTATTGACGGAAGAAACCTGTTTAATGCTGAGGGATATCTGGCCGAAGGCTTTATTTTTAGGGGAGTGGGTAGAGGCAACATCCTTAAGGGGACTGGAGTGAAAAACCATGCTTAAAGTTGGCGTAGTGGGTCTAGGCGCTATGGGGCAGCATCATGCCCGTTTATATTCTGAACTAAACTGCGAACTGGTGGGAGTGGCGGATGCCAATGCTGAACGGGCCAAGGAAATCGGAGAAAAATATAGCACTAAATATTATTCTGACTATCATGATTTGTTATCTAGGGTTGAGGCAGTTAGTATTGCGGTACCCACCACGTTGCATCACACCGTTGCCATGGATTTTTTAAGAGAGGGAATTCATTGCCTGGTGGAGAAGCCCATAGCTTTTAGTCTGGATGAAGCTGATCAAATGATAGAAGCGGCAGAGAGAAACCAGGTTAATCTCGCAGTGGGTCATATTGAGAGGTTCAATCCGGCAGTCGTGAAACTGAAGCAGATAGTGGATGAAGGTACCCTGGGCAAGCTTTTGATAATTTCCACTAGAAGAGTAGGACCGTTTGTTCCCCGGATAAGAGACGTAGGTATAGTAATCGATAGTGCCACCCATGATATTGGGGTAGCCAAATACTTGATCGGTAAAGAGCCAATAAGCATATTTTCCAGAGTGGGCAGCCTCAAGCATCCCAAAGAGGATTACGCCATAATTGTGCTGGATTTTGCGGGAACTACCGCTTGTATAGAAGTAAACTGGTTTACCCCGCATAAGGTACGCACCCTGGTCGCTACAGGAAGCGAAGGGATTGCTTACTTGGACTATATAGAGCAGAAAGTGGAAGTGCATAATTCACATGATGTAGATGTTACCGAGATTCAGAAAGCAGAACCATTGAAGTTGGAAGTGGAAGATTTTTTGCTAAGCGTGATAGAAGGAAAGAAGCCGGCGGTGGACGGCATGGAGGGATGGGCAATATTGAAGATAGCTCTGGAGTCCAGCTGTAATAACTATTGCACCTCGCCCCAAACCGAGAATAGAGGATCGGATGCTAATGGGGAAAGGGGTTTTTCTAAACGCATTCTTGCTTTTCAATCACAGGTGAAATAGACGTGAAGAAGCTAAGTTTTACCGTAAGGTGAATATAAAAAATATAGTGTTGGGAAGGGTGCAAATATTTCCCTCTCCCCCAGCGATAGCTATGTATTATGTATAAGAACAAAAAAGTTGGTGTTGTCGTACCCGCCTATAACGAAGAAATATTTATTGCCGCAGTTATTGGTAGAGTTCCGGAATATATTGACCGCATTTATGTGATAGACGATGCCAGTAAGGATGGTACTGGAGAAGTAGCTTCCAAACTGGCTGCCAGTAGCCAGGAAAGAGTTCGCGTTATTAGACATGAACAGAACGGTGGAGTTGGCAAGGCTATAACCACCGGATATAAAAGCTGTTTAGAAGACAATATAGACATAGCCGTAGTAATGGCTGGCGATAACCAAATGGATCCCGCACAAATACCCAGGCTTCTGGGCCCGATTGTGGAAGGTAAAGCCGATTATACCGTAGGAGACCGCCTTTCCAACCTGAAGCACATGAAGGGTATGAGCTACTGGAGGCGGTTGGGGAACTGGATTTTGAGATGGCTTACTAGAATCGTTGCGTGGAATTTCAGTATTTCCGATCCTCAGAATGGCTTTACTGCCGTGACACGTCAGGCGTTACTTCGCCTGGACCTCGATGACATTTATCCACGTTATGGATACTGCAACGACATACTGGTGAAGCTATCTTCAGCCAGAGCTAGGATGAAGCAGATTCCCATGTCTGCCGTATATGGCTGTGAGAAATCTAAGATTAGGTACACGAGCTATATACCTAAGGTATCGTGGCTTCTATTGAGAGATCTCTTTTGGCGGCTGAAGGTAAACCTTCAGAGGAGTAGTAAGTCATGCTAGCCATCACTATAGATGTAGAAGACTGGTATCATATCCCCTCAGTTACTGGATCTCCATTTTCTAAATTCAAAGACATTGATGAATTTTTTCATGAGTGGATAGGCCGGTATGATTTTTTGACTGAGCCAACAAAAAAGGTATTAGACTTGCTGGATGAATATAAATTAAAAGCTACTTTCTTTGTGGTAGCCGATGTAACTGAGCACTCCCCTGGATTGGTGGAACAAATAGCTGTCAGAGGGCATGAAATCGCTTGCCATGGATTACATCATGCTTGTAAACTACATCCTAAAACTAAGCAACCGCTATTTACGCAAGCTGAATTTGAAGAGCGGACTTATAAAGCAAAGCAGCTGCTTGAAAAAACGAGTAACCAAAAAGTAATTGGGTATCGCGCTCCTAATGCTTATATAGCAGGTTGGATGATTGATTCATTAGAAAGACTCGGTTTTAAATATGACTCGAGCGTTTGTGTAAACTCTTTCTACAATAAGTCGGATTCCAGTCTAAATGGTGTTGACACGAGACCATATTGTCCTGGTAAGAGTGCCTTGCAACCAGGGGATTACAGGCCTATCATGGAGTTCCCTTGGCCTTATAAAAAAGGAATAGTTAAATTCCCGACAGCTGGCGGGCCTATGCTACGCTTGTTTGGTGCCCGATATATCATGGCTGGGATTAAACAGAGTCTAAAAAGAGGAGATACGATTTTTTATTTCCATCCCATTGATATTTCTACAGAAACCTTCCCTGTTAACTTTTCTTGGCGCCGTCCCTTTTATTGGATGATAAAAGGAGAGACTGTTGAAAATAGGGTGAGATATATACTATCGAACATCAAAGAGACTTCAGCAACATGTGAACAACTGTTAAGAAACGAGGTATCACCTCATGGAAATTAAAATAAAAAGCTATGAATCGCGATGGGATCAGTTCGTGAAAGATTGCTACTCGCCCACTATTTTTCACAAAATTCGTTTTAATTACTTGGCCGAGCGAATTATAAAAAAATTTGGAAAAATGCGTAGGAACATAGGAGGAAAAAAAGGAAATCGTTTGAGTTAGAGCAACATAAAGTAATCAATGGCTGGCAGAATATATTTTAAACATAATATGGAATAATAAAATGAATATAGTTGTTTTTTTGGATCATTATCCACATGTTAATTTCTTTAAGAATGCAATACGAGAGATCAGACGTAAGGGAATAGAGGTGGAACTAATTGTTCAGCCAAGAGGTAATCTCACATCTCTAGTTGAATATGAGCTTGGAACACCTTTTACAATTGTTGGTCATTATCAGCCAACCCTTATCAAAAAAGCCCAAAACATGTTAATGAATGAGATTAATGTTTTTAAATATTTGTTGAAGAATAGTTGTGATGTTGCAACCGGAGTGGGCTGTATTGAACTTGCACATTCGGCTTTCATTCTTCGAAAACCATCAGTTGTATTTCAAGATGATATCGAATATAGATTGGCCTATTATCCGGTTAAATACATAGCCAGTCGTATTGTATTACCAAATTGTGTACCTGCAAAGGGTAGAAACATCCTTAAATATAAAGGATTTAAAGAATTAGCTTATTTGCACCCAAATCGTTTTACTCCGAAAGAAGATGTACTAAAAGAATACAGGTTGAAACCTGACAATTACGTGTTTATTCGAGAGGTTTTGAATACATCAAATAATTATAAAGGACTTAAGGAAGGAGCACTTGCTCACCTGTGTCCTGAAATAAAGAGGATGGGTTTTGATATTGTGCTATCTTTGGAAAATAAGGAATTAAGTAAAAAATTTGAAGATCACTGTATCATATTAAAAGAGCCGGTCAGTGATATTCATTCACTAATGCATTATGCGGCTTTAACTATTGCATCAGGAGATAGTATGGCACGAGAATCTTGCTTACTCGGAACTCCAGCAATTTACACTGGAGGAAGAATAATGAGTGTAAATAGCGAATTAGAAAAAAGAGGATGCTTTTTCCGTTGTGAGCCTGACAAAGAACAAATATTCAAGACGATATCAAAAATATTAGAAAGGGATTTGAAGGATAGAACAAAGCAGGTAATAGGTGAAGCTATAAAGGATGAGTGGGAGGACACCACTGAGGTGATAGTCAACAACCTGTTATCTGCGATTTATAGGGATGATAATCTCATTGAAAAATATAGGATCAGGAGTTAAGTTATGAACATCAGCGTCTTTGGATTAGGATACGTTGGTGCGGTGACAGCCGCATGTCTCGCGAATGTAAGTAACAATGTGATCGGTATAGATATTAAAGAAGAAAAGGTCAATGCAATAAATAATGGTAAAGCTCCCTTTTATGAAAAGGATTTGGATGGTCTAATCAATAAAGCAGTTTCCAAAAAACAATTAAGAGCAACATTAAATATACAAGATGCTATAGATAATTCTGAAATCTCGTTGATATGTGTTGGAACTCCTGCTAATTTAGATGGCAGTTTGAACCTGGACAACTTAAATAGGGTATTGACACAAATAGGAAAGGCTATTTGTAGCAAGGCAAGATATCATGTAATCGTCGTTCGAAGTACGATATTACCAGGTACAACTTGTGATGTAATTATTCCAACCTTAGAAGAGGCATCCGGTAAGAAATGTGGTATGGATTTTGGGGTTTGTCTCAATCCAGAGTTTTTACGAGAAGGCCAAGCTATATATGATTTCTTCAATCCGGAACGAATTGTGATCGGAGAAATGGAAAAACGCTCTGGCGACTTATTAGTACAACTTTATGATGCTCTAAAGGTACCAATAGTCAGGATGGACATAAAAACTTCTGAAATGATTAAATATGTGGACAATACCTTCCACGCTTTAAAGATTACCTTCGCAAACGAAATAGGAAGTGTTTGCAAAAAGCTGGGTATTGATTCGCGACAAATAATGGACGTTTTCTGTATGGATAAAAAGTTGAACTTAGCTCCATATTACTTTAAACCGGGATTTGCCTTTGGAGGATCATGCATTCCCAAGGATTTAAGCGCCTTATTAGCGAAGTCATCAGAATTGAATTTGCAACTGCCTTTATTAGAATCGATACGCCGGAGCAATATTACACATATTGAAAGAGCCGTGGAACTTATAATTAATCTCAACAAAAAAAGGGTAGGGATATTGGGGTTAGCGTTCAAAGGCGGTACGGCAGATACTCGAGAGAGTCCGGCCATTGTGCTCATCCACAGGCTTTATGAAAGATGGTATGGAAAATTATTCGATAAAGGATATGATATAACCGTGTTCGACCCGGCTCTTGATAAAAGTGATATAGATAATCTTCCTCCCCATATAAGATCATTAGCGGTATTTTCTCTTGAAGATTTAGTGTTATCATCTGATGTCTTGGTAATAGCGAAGAACGATAAGGAATTCACAAGGTTACCCAATTTGATAACTAACAACCACATAATAGTGGATCTTGTTGGAGCTATTAAAACAGATAAAAGCTATAATGGTCGATATGTTGGAGCTTGCTGGTAATTTGGAGATAAATAAGATATGTATACTTTACTCGCAGATAGGATAATTTATCCATTGGGTGATGTTGCGCTTGGTACATCTGTGATCAAGTATTACCACTGGTTACAAAAAACCCAATGGTGGCCACCGGAACAACTTCGGGAATTGCAGAACACGAAGCTCAGAGCCTTGGTTAAGCATGCTTATGAGAATGTTCCGTATTATCATCGAATATTCGAAGAAAGGGGACTGACAGCTGGAGACATTCAAACCGAAGATGATCTATCGAAACTGCCTATTCTAACTAAGAATGACATCCGACATAATTTTAATGACATGCTAGCCAAAGATTTCAAAAAGTGGAAACCAATCCCCAACTCAACTGGTGGTTCAACCGGGGAACCGCTGCAGTATTATATCACTAAAGACGTAGCATCGATAACTTGGGCAGGAGCGTTTAGGTGGTGGGGCTGGGCTGGTTATAAAATTGGGGACAAACGCATTAAATTTGGTGGTTCATCCGTAGTGCCCAATAAACCGCCTAATCTGTTTGAAATTACAAGAAGTAAACTGGAAAGAAATTTACCACTTTCAGTCCTTATTATGAATGATGCAAAATATGATAATTATATAAATATTATTTATTCCTATAAACCCAAGTTTATATATGGTTACGCCTTATCTCTCTATCTGCTGGCGGATTATTGTAAGTCCCATAAGATTAACAATATCCATTTTGATGCCGTTTTCAGTACGGCAGAGGTATTATTACCCAATTATCGGACGGCTATTGAAAATCAATTTAAATGTGAAGTCTTTGATGGATACGGCTCCTACGATGGTGGAGGACAAGCGGGAGAGTGTCAAGCACATCAAGGATTTCATATTTCCGTTGAGAAAGTAATCCTGGAAATATTGGATGAAAATAGACAAAGGTTACCTCCAGGTAAATCAGGACGTATCATCGTTACTGATTTGCATAATTATGCTACGCCTTTTGTCAGGTACGAAGTAGGAGATGTAGGCATGCTGGCTGACAAGCCTTGTGTTTGTGGTCGTGGCTTGCCAATACTCAAGTCTATTGAGGGGCGTATTACTGATATTATTAGATTATCCAATGGGATCACTCTATCCCTGCATTTGATTACGAAACTATTCAAGGATTGCCCTGTAAAACAGTATCAATTAATACAGGTAGCTAAAGATGAGCTATTAGTAAGGGTGGTAAAGGATATTAACTACTCTGACTGGGATACAGAGAATATTATAAGCATATTGAGGTATCACATGGGAAATGAGATTAAAATCGAAATAGAACTCTGTGAAAACATACCAGTAGAACATAATAGCAAGTATAAATTTGTTATATCCAGAATATCAATGGTGAATTAATATTATTGAGTGGAAAAACCGTTAATGTTGGAAGAGATTAGGCTAATAAAGATATCCGTTGAATAATACATTGCACATTATTCTGGATTATTTAAGAAAAAGACTAAAATGAAAATTTTAGTGCAGTGGGGAAGTAAAGGAAATAGCTTGATTGACCATCTAATTGGCCCACTTGCCAAGGTTAATGATGTTTCAAGTATCTTACTTATATGCCGTCGACCTGGACCAATCATCCCCAAAGTGGAATACCATTGTCCTCCCAAGTTTTTTTCTAGGATGGCTGTTACTTACATATTATATGAATTTTTCAATCTGCTATATTGTGCAATATTTGAAAGGCCTACACATGTAGTAGGATTTCTATTATATCCGCATGGCCTCATGGCATTTATTGTAGCTAAACTTACAAGAAGAAAAATTATAATATCTTTAATTGCTGGACCTGCGGAATTACGTCCCGAGGGAAGCATTCAAGGAAATGACTATAATAATACTACCTTACCTTGGTTGGGCAAAATGTTTCTTGGAATACTGAAGCGTTGTGATGCTATTATCACTACCGGCTCTTTTACTAAGGACTACCTTGTAAGAAATTACATAGAAACTCCGATATATTCAATGATCAACCCGCCAAATAAGTCACGATTTCATCCCCTAGAAGTTCCTAAAATTTATGATGTAGTGTCCATAGGTCGGCTAGTTCCTTTGAAACATTTTGAGATAATAATTCATGCCATTTCAAAAGTGAAAGAAAAATACCCCGATATTAAGGCAGTGATAGTTGGAGATGGTACGTGTAAAACTCGACTTATTAATCTTGCAGATGAACTCGGCATTAAGAAGAACATTGATTTTGCTGGATTTCAAAAAGATACCCCATATTATTACAATAGTGCTAAGATTTTTGTCCATTCTTCAAAACGAGAGGGGTTTCCTAATGTTTTTCTAGAAGCTATGGCGTGTGGGCTTCCCTGCGTGATCTCCAATTGTGGTGACATTATTGATATAGCCAGAGATGGATCTAACTCACTCATTATTCAGGACTTTAAGGACTCTGATGAATATACTTGTGCCATTATCAAATTGCTAGAAAATGAAGTCTTATATCATAAAATATCACAAAATGCCTTAAAAACCATAGAATCCCTTTCTGATGAAAATATAGCTTCTCAATGGCAGTTGTTATTGGGAAAATAAAATCGCATGACTAAGAAAAAGGACGATATCCAAAAAAATTATGTATGGACATAATTTGAATATTCACAGACTATTACTAAAGAAAGTTGTAGCTGCATTTCCTTATTTACTGTTAGCAGTCGCGATTTTAGGATTAATAGTAATATACAAATTCTTTGGTAGTGAAGTTGCAGGTAAAAGTCTGGTTTATGTAATTCCCGTAATATTAGCAGCTTTTATCTTATTAATAAGAAATAGGAACCAAGAATCATTCATTTCTACCAGCATTTTAAGCCGATTAAGCTTTTTACCAAGTTTATTGGTTAATATCCTCCTTTTTATTATAACCGTGATTATATTGCTCTACGTTCCAACCAGACCTTGGCTTTATTTCATTATTATTTCATTTATCTCGGGTTCAATATTTATCCAAATCTTATGTAAGAGACCTGTGTGGACAGATTACCTTATTATATTTGAAATAGTATTACTATCTCTTAATATGATATGGAGTGTAACACTTAAATATCCGCTTTATATTGGCGGCACAGATGTACTAGGGCACATATATTATATTAATTCGATTTTACAAACTGCTCATATAACGGAGTTGGCAGAATATTACAATTTTCCGCTATTTCATATATACAATGCTATAGGGGTTCAACTAACCGGTCTTACGATAAGAAACAGCTTATTTATATTCATGGGAATTGCTTGGGAAGCTGGTATTCTCTTTGCTTATTTGATCTTTTTAAAATTCAGCAATTCAAGAAGATTTTCTCTCACTGCTTGCCTTCTATACGCAACCAGTTCGCAGATTATCCTTTTTGGAATGTACGCAATTACAAGAGCTCTAGGGTTTGTGCTAATTTTTTGCTGGTTGTATTTGATTCTCGATAAAGATAATATCAAATATGTAATTTTATCTTTCATTATGATGTTAACAGTAATTCTTACACATCATACTACAATATTATTATTCATTCCGGTATTGTTAATAGTTTATATTTCTCAACAATTATTCCCAGGAGATAAAAAAGATAAATCGGGAATCTCATTCATACCCATAGTCTTATTAACAATTTGCTTTTTTGCGTACCTATTTTATGTTGCCACTGCGTTTACGTCTTTAATAGTGGCACGCCAGTTTAATTCAATATTTGAGACTGACCCATTGCAGACCAATGTTCTTGTAGGTGGCACCTATTATAATTACTTACTTATCGGTGATATTTATTCCTCACTTACCATCTTGTTTTCCTTGATTGGAATTGCAATTGCCATAAAGAGTTATCTTCGGGATAATAGTAATCCGAACTCTATAAGAATTGGTTTCGCATGTCTATTCTTTTTAATAGTTGATATTTTTGGTGCAACAAATATAATTCCTTTGGGAAAACAATTATTACTTTGGAGGATTCCATTATTAGTCTCACCTTTTCTTATATATATTGTAGCTTATGGTCTAAATCCATTTATCAATTTTGAGTTGACCGTCAAACATAATATATTAAAATGGCATATTGGTACACCTATTTTAAGCGTAGCATTTGTTATAATGTTAACATTTTTTTCTATGTTAAGTCCTTCCAATGCTGACGATTTGACTTATGTCCAAAAAACAGCCTCTAGAGATACCAATTATTTTATAAATTCTGATCTTGTAGCTTTTTCATTCATAGGACAAAGCTGTAATTATAATTCAATTCTATATGGAGACTATCAAACTAAAAGAAACCAATATTATTTATATGCTTTCAAAGATAGGCGAGTGCTAACAAGTGGAGATATAAGCTATATCGACAAAGGCTATTTAGTTTTTCGATATGCTGAATTACAAAGGTCCGGAGGTCTTACTTTTTCGTTGGACAAGAACGGTGACAATCTTTATAGATATCGTGTAACACCATCAAATTCTCAGACAAATATCTTGGATAATTTATCAGTTCAGGATTGCATATATTCTAATGGTAGTGTTCAAATATATGTAATAAATAATACTAAGAATTCTGCCTCATGATGAAATTTAAAATGGGTTGATTAGAAAATCATGAATTCTTGAGAGTGAGAGAACATTGAGGATTTTGTTTTACCAAAAATCAGGAAAAGGCGCAGTTATATCATCAGGCGTACATATAACCGAGGTGCTTGCTCGTTTGTCCAGAATAGGGTACAGCATTATTTTTGTTGATGGGGTGCATTATTCGACGACGGCCCCCGAAAAAACTGATATCGTTTCACCGGTATCGCATCCAGAATCACCATGGGAGAGAATCAAGAGTTTTATTAGCACCTTGCCATTCAGAGGGGAAGCTCTAATATCGTTCTATTTTTTAAAAGAGATTCAGCTTTTCTTTTTGGCTTTAAGACCAATATTATGTAACAAACCTGATTTGATCTATCGAAGACATACCATGTTTTACGGTAATTATATTTTATCCTGGCTTTTCAGTATTCCTAGTATTATTGAAGTAAATGGAATAATCGAGGACGAAATTAGAATTACCAAACGGGGAGATAGATTCTCACAATGGATTATTAGCAAAGTTGAAAGATATAACTTCTTGAAGGCAAATCGGTATATTGTTGTCACCTCAGAGTTAAAAGAAGTTCTTCATAAGGACTATGGGACGTCTGAAGATAAGATTATCGTAGTAGAGAATGGCGCAAACACGGATCTGTTTAAACCGATGGATGGTTTACACGCGAAAAGAGAACTGAACTTAAGTTTGAACCATCAATATATTTGCTTTGTAGGTCAGTTGGCTCCTTGGCAGGGGGTAGAATTCCTTATTTCAACCATGCCATTTGTATTAAAAGAATATCCTGGTTCAATCGCATTAATTATTGGCGATGGTAAAATGAAGGTTAAGCTTACGAGATTAGCCGCGCAACGTGGCATATCAAATGAAGTAGTATTCATAGGTAAAGTAACTTATGAAGAAGTCCCCTGGTATATAAATGCGAGTGATATTTGCGTAGCTCCCTTTGTTAAAGAAAGAAATCAAAGAATTGGACTATCACCGCTAAAATTATGCGAATATCTTGCCTGTGGCAAACCAGTTGTAGCTAGTAGAATAAGTGGGCTCGAGATATTAGAAAAGTATAATTGCGGGTATTTAATAAATCCGGAATCCCCCGAGGAACTGGCTCAAGCCATTATCAAACTGCTTCGGGACCCGATTCTTCGGCAGAGTATGGGAGAGAATGGAAGAAAATACGTTTTGGAAAATCGAAGCTGGGAAAGTGTAGCAAAAAAGTTATCAGCTACTTTTGAAAATATTGTTAAGGTACTTGACCTACCCCCCCCAAACTGATCCAGTTCTTATGTTAGACTGGGGAATAAGGGAGAGGCTGTGGAGAGGAGAATAAGGCATATATACTGAATACGAAAATCGGTAGTTGCCGGGAGATTCTGGAGTAGGCGGGTGACACTCTTGGAAATTAAATTACTTCAAACTGAAAATGATGAAAAGCGGTGGGAAGATTTTGTTAGGAGAAACACCTCTGCCATCCTCTATCAGCAAATAGGTTGGAGGAATGTTGTGGAAAGAACTTATGGTCACAAGTCATATTACCTATTTGCCGAAGAAGATGGTCAGGTAGTTGGTATTTTACCTCTTTTTTTGATAAATAGTCGTATTTTCGGTAGAAGACTGGTATCTGTCCCTTTTGCCCCTTATGCTGGGGCTTGCGCCAATGATGATAATACACTCAGGCTTCTTGTTGATGAAAGTGAAAAAAGGCTGGCCGTAGATTTAAACGCTGAATACATAGAGTTCAGGGGACGTGCCAGCGATACGGACCTCCCTGTCGATACCACGTTCGTCACTTCAACTTTAGGACTTGAAGGTAGCGCCGAGACTGTCTTCAAGAATTTGCCCCAGAATAAGAGGCGAAATATTACCAAGTCAATGAAGAGAGAACTCACGGTAACCTGGGCAGATAAACTCGAGGATTTCTACTCACTTTACAACCGTAATATGCATAATCTGGGGACGCCACCTCATAGCATTAAGTTCTTTGCGAATATCCTTGGCGAGTTTCCTGATAGCTCAACAATCTTGTCGGTGAAACTCAACAATATTGCTATTTACAGCGCCATTCTGCTGTTTTACCGGGATACTGTCATAGATTTTATGAGTTCCACAATTGAGAAATACAGGCAGTTATACCCTGCGGACTTCGGAATCTGGTACGCCATAACCTATGCCTGTGAGAAAGGATTCAGGTACTTCGACTTCGGAAGAAGCATCAAGGACTCCTCAAACCACGAGTTTAAAAGACGTTGGGGTGCTGATACGCAACAGCTTTATTATTACTATTATCTGAAGAAAACAGAAAAGTTGCCTCACCTGAGCCCTTCAAATTCCAAATATGAAAGGCTTTCCAAAATCTGGCGAAGGCTGCCCCTTATCGTAGCCAACGGGCTGGGACCGACTATACGTAGGAATATTGTTTGATAAGGATTTCAGAAGATGAACGTATTATTATGTTGGGTAACTGGCAGCATGAAAGGTTTGGTGTCCACTATTGACATCCGACCCTACTCTAACTGTGATGCTATTATTTATGGGGATCTAAAGGCTCCCTCTCTGCTACCGATATGTTATCAGTAAACAACCCCTCAGCAAGTTGGGGGTATCCTCACTGTAATTTTATGAACATTCGAACTTTGGTCATTCTGAACACCTATTTAACAGAATCGTAGAAATTGTTGCTTGAGCGTGCTTCATGTATAAATTGTTCTATAGAATTGATTACTGATGCTCCTTTGTAGTTGACCCTGCTAATAAGCCACTGTGTTTGAGTAGGCTCAAAAGCTCTCCTCATCGAGTCTCGTATCTGTATTGCAGTCTCGTTTAAGTCAGTTATAGCCACAATAGCTGGTCCCGCGCCAGAGATAGTGCACCCATAACTTCCGGCTTCCATAGCGGCTTGTTTGACCTTGGAAAAACTTGGAACCAAATGTGAACGAGCACCTTCCAACAATGGATTGTCTCGCATAATGGCTCCAAATCGTGCAATATCATTTCGCGTGTATTGAATTAATAACTCAGCAGATTTTGCCGATTGCTTCATAACTAGGTTCAATATGTTAATAGCGGCCTGTTCAGGATCAGGATCAATGTATTTTGGGTCAATGTATTGGTGATATACGTAATTTCTAACAGCAGTTCTGGCTATACCAGTCTTACCAATCATCAAAGGCACATTAGGTCGGACTATAACCGATATCATGCTTTGCCCACCATCAATGTTAATATACCTTTTGCCACCGTGCTTGAATCCATTACTAATATCGCTCTCATTAATTAGAAAAAGACCACCAAAATAAGATGGCACTAGGTTGTCTGGATATCCCGTTCCACTAGTCGCCTCTTCTGCAAGTTCGAGAGATTCAATAATCTCGGTTTGCGGTAAATTTATTTGTAACATCTCTACAACCGCTTTAACACCTGCAACTGCACTTGCAGCTGATGACCCAATTCCACTACCGACGGGTAAATATTTATGTAGAGTCATTCGAAGAGAAAATTCTCTCTTCTTTGGATTCCAGCGTCTTTTTAGTATCCGGTTCGCTGCAATCCATGCGCTATTATCTGTGTATTTGACACCTTTAAGTTGTGATGCTGCAGAACCTTCTATTATCTCGTTCCATAGCAGCATGTCTTTCGATAATTCCACCTTTTCAACTTCGACGAAGTCACCAATATCATTTAGTGCATATCCGATAATATCATAACAAGGTCCCGCATTGCCTACGGTTGCAGGGGCAAATGAAATAATCCTGTCCGGCATCTTTCACCTAATTTTTCTACAGCACCGGTCTTGCCTAAAGTATTTAGATTAACGATAATCTGTTGTTGATATTATAAGCTGAATGCGTGAGGAGGTAAAGTGGTTACCTGCTCAACGACATTTTGGAGTGAACCCCTGAGGCTAGACACAATGAGTTAGGAAAATTAGGAAGGTCTGGCAGGGTCAGAGTATAATCGACAGGAGAAAGGATATAGTCTTTTCCAGTGGTAAAGCAGAATTCTAAGCTGAAATTCGGAGAGACTCTGCTTGGATTAGATACTCGCCAGTATCTTGTCCGCTGCCAGTTTCCTTCGCCCCTTTCTCCCATTCTCTTAAGTGGATATTTAAGCTGTTCAGGATGGTAGAGCCATTTGATGGCATATGGGATTCTCTGGCAAATAAAACCGCGGCTAATAGGGTGTTCCCGATTGCCTTCTATCTTAACCGGTCGCCCGTTGATTCGCCTGAGTTTAATCTTTACCCAGGGATTGTCAATTACGTGTAGCCAATAAGTTAAAGTAACAATCTATCTTTTTGTTAATTTTGACCTGACTTATAATCATCCAGTTCAGCCAGGTAAAGACTCTGGAAACGGATAGAAAATCCTATAACCATGATACTTAATCATGTAAAGCATGTGGAAACGCATGATATTTTTGCAGTGTTTCTTCCTTTTACAGGGTTAAATTAATTTCTCTTTATTATTTTTCGGTTGATTTTCTAACTCAGTTATGAAGGGTACAGTATTGCTCCGATTATCTATTTGGTAGGGGGAACACGTGGGTGAGGTTCAGTTTGACACATTGTCAACGAAAACCGAATAGTACCTTTTTCATGTGCTTTGTACTGGAGTTATATGTTAAAAATGGTATAATTTTGTTTAAGTTATCGACTATCGCTGAGAGAAAGCGGGTAAAAGGATGAACGCTATCTGGATAGTTATCGCCGTAATCGTCGTCCTTTATTTAAGTATCTTGTTCTTGTTTTCCAACCGCCGGGTTAACGTGCATCTGGATTTAAATAGGCTCAAGGATACCCCGTGGAAAATTGGTAAGGATTTTCTCTGGGGAAGCGCCACTTCGTCCCATCAGGTGGAAGGCTATTGCACGAATAACAACTGGTACAAATTCGAATCCGCCGTAGATGAGCAGGGCAAGCCCCGGATTTTAAATGGCCAGAAAGCCGGGATTGCCAGCGACCACTGGAACCATTATGAAGAAGATATCCGGCTTATGAAAGCTCTCTCCTTGAACGCCTACCGCTTTTCCGTGGAATGGAGCAAGATTGAACCGGAACAGGGAAAGTTCGATGAAAAGGCCCTCGACCACTATGAGCAGGTCGTCGGCGAGCTCCTGGCCAACGGTATTGAGCCTATGATTACTCTGCACCACTTTACCGACCCCCTCTGGTTTGAGGCGCAGGGGGCTTTCCTACAGGAAAATTCTCCCGAAATTTTCGCCAGCTTTGTCGAAAAAGTGATTGTCCGCCTTGGCCCGAAGGTAAAACTCTGGTGCACTATCAACGAGCCATCTGTCTATTCCCTGCAGGGTTACTTCAAGACGCATTTTCCCCCCGCTGTAAAAGACCCGCAGAACGTCGGCAGAGTCTTTCTGAACCTGCTGCTGGCACACACTGCGGCGTATCAGTGCATTAAAAAGCTCCAACCGCAGGCACAGGTAGGGCTGGTGGCGGCTCTGGTTATTTATGACTCTCCCAATTGGTGGAATTTGCTGGATGTCATGCTGGCCCGTTCGTTTAATAGAAGCATGAATGCCTCGCATTTAGCCTATCTTGTCCACGGCTTTTTCAGCTTCTCCCTTCCCGGTACTGCCAGAGTATCCTATACGAATGACATCAAGGATGCCTTCGACTTTGTCGGTCTGAACTACTACACGCGCTTTTTTCAGAAATTCACTTTATCCGGTGATGGGCGGTCCCGAGAAGTAACCAAGGCGCGACCGGAGAAACTGACGGACATGCGATGGGAAATTTACCCGGAAGGGCTCTACCGCTGTCTTAAATTCATCACCGGTTATACCGCCAAGCCCATTTATATCACGGAGAACGGCATCGCCGATGACAGCGATACCAAGAGGGCCGGGTTCATCGAAGACCATTTAAACGTCCTGAACAAGGCGGTGGCCGACGGCATGAATATCCGTGGCTATTTCTACTGGTCCTTACTGGATAACTTCGAATGGGCCTGGGGGTTTGAAAGGCGCTTCGGTCTCTACCACGTCGACTACGCCACGCAAAAGCGGACACTCCGCGAGGGGAGTAAAAAATATCCGGAGATGATATCGAGAAGTCGCGGGAAATAATCAGAAAGTTTTCTAAAAAGCTATGCGCGCTGATATTGTCCTGAAAAACGCCTGTGTCATCACCATGGACGCCCGTCAACCGGTCGCAGAGCTGGTGGCCATCACCGGCGATAAAATATCATTTGTCGGTGGCAGTAAAGAGCTGGACTCGGTGGCCGGGGTCGGTACCAGGGTCATCGATTGCGGCGGCAGGACGGTGGTGCCCGGCTTCAACGATGCCCATCTCCATTTCTTCTCCCTGGTGCAAAAGCTCCTTAGCATCGATCTTAGTCCGCCTGCTGTCCTCTCTATCGCCGATATCAAAGAGGTTATCCATCGCAAAGCGGAAAATACCCCGCCCGGCACCTGGTTGAGGGGCACCGACTATAACGAGTTTTACCTGGCGGAGAAACGCTGCCCCACCCGATGGGATATCGACGAGGCAGCCTCCGACCACCCGGTGATTTTAAGCCATCGCTCCCTGCATGCCTGCGTGCTTAACTCCCTGGCGCTTTCCTTGGCCGGTATCAACAACGAGACGCCCGAGCCGCCCGGCACCCGCATCGAGCGTGACCTGGCGACCGGCGAGCCGAACGGCATACTATTAGAGATGCTACCGGTGATGACTCCTTTTACCGAAGCCGAGTTTGAAGAAGGTGTCAGACTCGCTGATAGTATGTTCCTCTCTTATGGGATAACCTCTTTCCAGGAGGCGACGTACAAGAACGAGCTTAATCGCTGGCAGACGGTACGAAATTTGAAAGAGTCGGGCAAGCTGCGGAGTCGCGTCACGATGATGACCGGCCCTGAGACGCGGCACCAGTTCCAGGAAGCCGGAATGACCACGGGTGCGGGCGATAATCAACTCCGGCTGGGGGCGGTGAAAATTTTACTGGATGTGCAGCCCGGGCAGGAAGAGTTGAATCGGCTGGTACTCGAATGTCACCGGTCGGGATGGCAACTGGCTTTCCACGCCGTTGCGGAAAATACCGTGGTAGCCGCCGTCAGCGCCCTGGAATATGTCGATAAATATTCCCATGTGGCCGGCCGGCGGCACCGCATCGAGCACTGCGGCGAATGCCCCCCTTATCTCCTGGAACGACTGAAGAAGCTGGGTTTAGTTATCGTAACCCAGCCTCCGTTCATCTATTACAGCGGTGAGCGTTACCTGGCGACGGTATCAGAAAGTCAATTGCCCTGGCTTTACCGCATCAAATCACCCCTGGAAAGCGGCGTGGTTGTCGCCGGCAGCTCGGATGCCCCGGTAGTGCCGGGTAACCCGCTGGTCGGCATCTATGCGGCGGTGACGCGGCAGGCTGAATCCGGGCAATTACTGCTGCCGGAGGAACGTATCACGGTAAATCAGGCACTGGCGCTTTACACGACCAATGCCGCCTATGCCTCTTTCGAGGAGAATATCAAGGGCTCGATATCTCCCGGCAAGCTGGCCGATATCGTTGTCCTGAATGACGACCCCACCAGAGTCCCCCCGGAGCAGATTAAAGACATCAAAGTGGTGATGACCATTATCGGTGGGGAGGTGGTCTGGGAGGAGTGAAAGGGCTTGTCATTGCGAGACCATCCCGACGCAGTCGGGAGGCGAAGCAATCTCAAAGAAAGCCTGAGGTAAAAGTTAGGATTTCTCATAATAACGGAGGTTATTGAAGCTAGCTTGAGCCTATCGCCGTGGCCGTGGCATAATCCCGGGAGTGAGAAAGGCTGACGTCAATTTCTTTTATACCCAGTTTTTTCGCCTCTTTTTTAGCCCGGCCGTTTAGTCTGATGAATGGCTTGCCGCTGGGGTGATAAAGCGTCTCTATCTCCCGCCATGCCACGCCCCTGTTCCCCGTGCCCAGCAGCTTCATCACGGCCTCTTTGCTGGCGAAGCTTGTCGCCAGTGAGTGTGGCCGGTGACCGTAAATCCGGAGTTCCGTTTCCGTGTAAACGCGGAGCAGGAAACGGTCTCCCCAGCGTTCGATGGCCTGACGGATTCTTTCTATTTCTATAATGTCCGTGCCGATATGATGTTGCATGGTAAAAGCTCTGTATTTTATCCCTTCTCTAGCTCATGTGTAAGGTCGGCGCATAGCTTATTAAGCAAATGCTTCGGCGGTTTATCGAGCAGGCTGGTATAAAGCGGGGTGATGGAGATATTGCCCTGCTCGATGGCCTGGATATCGGTGCCGTTGTCACCGGCTTCGGTCAGTCTTTCACGCACCAGCCGGTACTGTTTCTGCTGGCCTTGATTTTCCTCCTCGACGGTGTTGATATGGCTGGAGCGGGCCAGGCGGGTAATTCTGGCTCCACTGATTTCCTTTAGCGGCAGGTCGGGGACATTCACATTGAGAAATATTTTCGCCGGGCTGTTGGCTCCCATCTTTTTCACCAGTTCGGCGGCAACTCGGGCGGCAGCGCTCAAGACAGGCTGGTTGCCCGGGGGCGGCGCCGAGATAGCCAGAGCGGGCAGGCCGCGGAAGTAGCCCTGCATGGCAGCGCCGACCGTACCCGAGATATACACGTCTTCTCCCAGGTTCAGGTTGAGATTGATGCCGGAGACGACCATGTCCACGCTATCCTTGATAAGGTTACCGAGGGCCAGGATAACGCAGTCCGATGGTGAGCCGTCAATCGCGTAAGAGGTTACCCCTGTTAGTGGCGACTTTACTAACTCCACGTGGAGCGGCTGAAATAGAGTTACGGCCGTGCCGATGGCGCTCCTTTCACCGTCGGGGGCGACCACGGTTATTTGGGCGATTTTCTGCAGTTCCCGCACCAGCGTCCATAAGCCCTCGGACTGTATGCCGTCATCGTTCGTTACGAGTATTTTCATGTGCTTTCTTTCTTCTGTAGTGTATCACGGTGGAGAGTTTTACGGCAAAAAAGGATTGAAAAAATTCCTTCCCAGTTGTCATCCTGAGCGTAGCGAAGGATCTCGGGGTAGGGAGTACCTTCTCCCTTTCGTAAGTGGAAGTAAACTATTGACGGTGAAGTTTGTTGTAAATCTCACGAATGTCAGTTATGTTGTCAATCAGCGAAATGGGACACTTTTTAAATCGAACACTTTTTCATAATCAGGCGGCATTAATTAGCTCCCTGAGGCCCTTGTTATAGTCTCGACGACGGTTGATTGTTTGTACTTGC
>Ga0187886_1000874_pt1 | contig 31328 bp, 24 predicted proteins | sample June2016WEW_20_1_FD_133001 | JGI IMG/M metagenome (GOLD analysis project Ga0187886, IMG submission 133001) | Peatland microbial communities from SPRUCE experiment site at the Marcell Experimental Forest, Minnesota, USA - June2016WEW_20_150 | ecosystem: Environmental > Terrestrial > Soil >...
ACCACGCGGATTTTCCCCAGCGCGGAAAATCCGCTCGGCCTCGCTCTCGAGCTCTCGGAAAAACTGCGTTTTTCCGAACCATGCCCGCTCTCGCGCTCGGACGGGTTCCGAGCAGCATATCCTGTGCTTCTGTGAAATAAAAAAATAAAGCGAGGAGAACGGGTGACGCCGACCGGGGCGCCCCATATTATAAACAGGGCCTGACCACAAAAATGCGTTCACGAGATGCTCCAAGGAAGGGTGGCAGGGAGCGAAGCTCCCGTTGGAGGGAAACCCCGAAAAGGGTTTTCCTCCAAGAATGTCCGGTCAGGTTTTCCGGGCGATCAGGACCAACTCGTCCTCTTTCCTCAGGAGCTTGGCCAGGATCGAGACCGCCCCCAGCGCGCCCCGGACGGCCTTCCGGGCGAAGCGGTTGCCGGAGATGTAATCCAGCCTGAGGTCGAGGCTGCGATAATCGAAACCGATCTCCGAACGGAGGCCGATGACCTCGAAGCCGTTCGCGTCCAGCAAGCGGCCCGCCGTCCGCCGGTCATATCCGTAAAAGTGTTTGTAGTGCCAATCGAGCTGATAAAGGACGCTCAGCGGCGAAGCGATGCGCCCCAGGGAAATCTTATAAAGGCACAACGCGAGCGAGGTAAGAAGCCCCTTCGCGTCCGGAAGCCGGAGGGCTAGGATCCCCCCCCTTTTCAGGATCGTGCGGATCCGCCCGAGAAAAGGCGACGGCGCCGGGATGTGTTCCAATACCGACCAGAGGGTGACCGCGTCGAAGAATTCCTCCTTGAATTCCACGTTCCGCAATTCTCCCCGGACGACCTTGCGGCCCTTTCGGGCGATGTCATAGGCTTTCCGCGAAGGCTCGAGGCCGTAGGGTTGAAACCCGTTTCGCCCGGCGACATCCAAAAATTCGCCCGTCCCGCAGCCGACGTCGAGAAGACGGCCTCCGGGTGCGTATTCCCGGAGGAAAGAGATGTCGCGTTCATACTGCGGTATGCGGAAAGCGACCATGAACTTTCGATAGGTATTCAAGTCGAAGCCGGCGTAATCTTCGCCGGCCTCCCGATCTTCGGGGAAAGGATCCATCTGGATCAAGCCGCAATCCCGACACCGTAGAAAACTAAACCCTCTAACTGAAAATAGTGCCCGCCGGAACCGGCCGCCGCATAGTGTGCAGGAGAACTCTGGAGGCATGGGCTTTACTTGAGATAATCTTGAAACAGCGCGCCTTTGTCCGCGCTCATGGCCCGCAGATCCGGCGACAGTTCGAGACGATCGAAAGCGACGTCGGCGGAACCGGAAAGCCGCAGCCGGAATCTGACCGCGCCTGCGTACCCGTCCTTTTTAAAATTCACGACGGCGCGGGAAACACGATCGTCTCTAGGTGTTTCCAACCGGAGGGGAAACGTCCTTCGCTCCTCGGAGCCGTCCTTCCCGAAAAGGATGTCCGCCTGCCCGATCTCGCCCTTGAGAGCGGAAGGGTTGAAAAAACAGAACTCCGCCCTGTAAGCCGAAGGCGGAAGCCTCTTCTCCACGGAGGTCGCGGTCAAGGCTCCGCCCGCCCCCGGAGATGCCCTCCAAGCTTTGCGGTTCGAGAATGCGTCCGACTCCAAAGCCGATCCGTTCTCGAACGTGAACTGGTCGTCGTCGATCAGGATCGTCTGCGTGGACAGGAACAGCGGCACGTTGACTCCCGAAAGAGACCAGAAATCCTTGTCCCACTCGTCTCCCCCGACCGGAGAACGATAAACGGATGTCATGCGCGAGGCGAGCTTATCGGCCGAGAATTTTTCCGCGAAGCGGCGTTCCTCGTCGGGCTTTCCCGTCATCTTCGCGCAGTGAGCGAGATACAGATAAATCTCCGCGTCCGCGGTTCCCGGCGGAGGGGCATCCAAGGCCCGGAGGAAGGATTCCCGGGCGCGGGAATAATCCCGGGCGTGAAAGTATTCCAGAGCGATATCGAAATCGTCGCGGAGGACCTTGACGAAGGCGCCGGCCATTTGATCGGACGCCCGGACGTCGACCTTGTACATATAGTCAAAGAACGGGAATTCGCGTGTCGGTTCGAGCGGGATGAAAGCGTCACGCCCTTTCCGGATTTCGACGGTTTTCTTCTGCCGGCCGTTTCGGACCGTGATTTCGCCGTCGCTCTCCGGACCTCCGACAAAGATCGCCAGCCGGCGGATCTTCGTCCGGCTGACCAAGATCCGCTCCACGCGCTCGCCCGCCGCGAGATAAAAGGCATTGACGTCTTTTCCGTAAGGGGAGCCGTCGACGAAATCGAATTCGCGGAGAGGCTTCGGATCGGCCGGCAGGAAAGGCAGGTCCAGGCGCTGTTTCGCTCGGCGGGCGACCTTGCCGCTATAGATCTTGACCTCGGGATTTTTATATTCGAAGTCCTTGAAATAAAAGTCTTTGAGGAGTTCGTGGTTTCGCTCCAAATCGTCATAGACGGCGACTTGGTCGGGATAGTATTTCCGGTATTTCATGAAGAATCCGTTGCTCGCGCTCGAGGACTCGACGACATCGATCTTGTCGAAGGGAGGAAAATCCTGGAACAAATACGTCTGGGTGCGGATTCTGTACCGGGCGCCGGGATCGGGGAAATCCGGAGTGAACCATTCCCGGCCGATCGTGCTGCCGGCCGGGATGTTTCTCCTGACCCACCGCTCTGCGACCTGCGTCGTATCGTCCTCGTGGAGATAATAGCCATAGACGAACGTCCGCACGCCGATGACGGCGACGGCCAGTCCGGCCAGGGCCGCGAACGCGGCCCGTTTGGCTTTCAACGGTCTCAGCAGATCGCGGATCAACATCAAGCCGAAAGCGGCGAAAAAAGAATAGAAGAGAGCCAGGGCGGAGAGGTCGCGATACCTGGAAAAACCGACATACCCCAAGGCCCCGAGAAAGTAGATCAGCCCCGATACGGACAGGAAGATCGTTTCTTTCTTCCTCCGCAGAAGGATCCAGACGACCCCCAGGGCGATCAGGAGAAAAAAGACGAGGCCTTCGGCGGAAAAAAGGTTTCCGAGCCCTTTGATATATTTATTTTCGATGATTTTTTCCCAAAGGGTCTGCGGCTTGACGAGGACCGTGTACCATTCCGGAGCATGGACCCACATCGCCAGTTCCTTCGTGGAACGGAGGAACGTCTGAAACCACAGGAAGGCGTACGGGTGCCCGGCGAAAAAACTCAGAATCGTGACGAACCCGGCGGCCCAGATTTTTTTATGGAAAAGGATTTTCAGGAGGTTCTTCTGCGTCTCGCGCGTTTTCCAGACATGGGCGGCGAGGATGGAGAAGACGATGAAGAAGCCGTTATATTTGGTCGCCGTCGTCAGGCCGGCGAAGAACGCCGCCGCCAGGTAATGCGGCCAGCGGCCCTCTTGGAAGATCAGGACGCAGAAGTAAAACGTCAGCGCGTAGAAAAACGTCATCGGGACGTCGAGGACGATTTGATGGCTGTGAAGAATATGGACGAACGAAAGACCGAAGAAAACGGCCGCGGCCAGGCCGACCGTCTCGGAGAACAATTTTTTTCCGATCTTGAACACGATGAGGATCGTCAGAGCTCCCATCGCCGCGGAAACGAGGCGGGCTATGAGGAGGACCTGGTCGAGCGTAAATTCGAACGGCCCGGAAGTCTGATGGACGCCGAGGAAAGCCAGAAATCCAGAAATGACCCTCATCACGGCGCCGACGATGTAGGCGAAAAATACGGGGTAAAAAAAGATCGGGTCCGGCTTCCAATCCCCAAGGTAAGCGTGATAGATCTGCTTGGCCATGGGGATGTCGTCGATCCTCTGGTAAACCGAGGCGATGCCCCAGATCCGGAGAAAAAGACCGGCCGCGAAAACGCAAGCCAAAACGAATCCGATTTTATGCGCGCGGATCCAACGGACGGTGCTTTTCATGAAACTCCCAAATTATAGGCGAGGCCGGCCCTCATTTCAATCATTCCGGCCGGACCGCGTCGACAACGACCGAGGTGGCCAACCGGCGGGGAATGAGCCCCGGCTCCTCGCTTCCGCGGAGTGTCTTCATGGCTCCAAAGGGGTAATAAAGGAAGAGCGCGCCTTGCACGACGCCCCCCGCCGCCGCGACCAAGGCCTTCAATTCGCCGAACGGATAGAGGCGGAAGTGCTCGTATTTTTTTCTTTCCAGGCGGCGGAGAAGACCCATCGTCGCGTTTTCCGCGTTGATCGTGCTGATGATGACCCGGCCTCCGGGCCGGACGGCCCGCATCAGCTCGCGGACGAAGCGGTCCCCGTCCGGAATGAGCTGGATGACGCTGTTGGCCAGGACGACATCGAAGCTCCCGGTCCGGAACGGCAGGTCTTCGGCGGCGGCCAGGACGGCCGCCAGCCCCTTGGAGCGGGCGAAGGCGAGCATTTCCAGGGAGATATCGACCCCGACGATCCGATTCTCCCCGGCCAGCGGCAGGGAAAGATGGCCCGTCCCGCAGCCGACATCCAGGATCCTCAGGCTTCTCGCTCCGCCGAGCAAAGACAACACGCCGTCGCGGAGAAAGCGGAAATTTTTCACCGAAAAATACCTGTTGGCCGCTTCCGTGTCTCCTTTCTTCCTGGAGACGTCGTCGAAATAACGGCCCCAGACCGAACGCCGGTTTCCGGTCATGTTAGAGCCCGATCTCCTTCCGGGCGCATCGTCCGATGAGCCGGCCGAGGCCCACGGGCATCGCCGCCTTCCAGATCTCCGGCGCGGCGGCCATGATCCCGCCCGAGTCCGAGACCGGATTCCTGATCCGGCCCGGATTCAAGGACAGATAGGCATAAGAATAATCCAAAAACTCCATCCTCCACTTTTTCTTGAAAATTTCCTGCCCGCGATAGCGGACTGGGCCGAAATCGAAGATCCGATACCCGCGCTCGGTGGCCCAGCAAAGGAACTCCCATACGGCGAAATCGTTCGGCTTCAGGAAAAACGCCGCGGCGTCCGAGCACATGTCCGTGATGTGCACGGTCTTGCCCACGGCCCAGCCGATGAGCGCCGCGACCGGGAGCCGGCGATAATAGACCAGGAAGACTTTCATCTCGTCCCGGAGATAGCGGGCCAGGCGGAGAAAATAGCTCAAAGGATGGGGCGGCGTCCCGAGCCTTTTCATGGTCTTGAGATACAGCGGATAGAATCGTCGGCGAAGAGATTCTTCGCCGCGTTCCTCGGTGATGGTCAGCCCGTAGCTCCGGGCTTTCTGGATGATGTTCCGGTCTTTGGCGTCCAGAGCTTTCCACATGGTCTCCGGATCTTCGAGGCGGCGCACCGCGTATTTGAACAGCCTGCGCGTCTGGAGACGGGGCGAGACCGTGCCGGACAGTCCCGTCGGGTTGCGCATCTCGAGATGATCGAATTTCTTGGTCCGAAGGGCCGTCTCCGCCATCCGGCAAAATTCGTCCACGATTTCTTCTTTCTCCTCCGCCTTGATATCGGCGGAGATCAGGATTCCCCCGTACTCCGAGAACGGCTGGGAGACGACCTTGCGTCCATAGATCCGGCTCTTGTGGAAAAAACCGGGAAAAACCGCCTTGAGAACGCCGTCTCCCACGTACGCCCGGTAAAAAGGCTCGAAATGATAGGTATCCTCGACGGCTTTTTTAAAGCCCGACAGATGGACCATTCGCCCGGCCGGATGCGCGGCCGCGAACTCGTCCCAGCGTCGTTCGAGGGATCCGTCAAAGCGTCGCCAACTCATCGGACGGGCGCGGGCTCCAAGGTTCTCACGAACCCTTCGATCGGTCCTCGAGGGCCGCTTTCAAAAGCCCGATCTCCTGGACGAGCTTCTTCTGGGTTTCCTTGAGCTCCGAGATGGCCACCGAAAAATGGACGAGGATGAACAAAAGACCCATGATCAAGATCAAGAACAGCGCTGCCGGCGGATATCCGATACCGATCATATAGGAGAACTTGTCGAGGAGGCCACGAAAAATAGACAGGACGAGGAAAATGACGCCCATCGCCAGCCAAAGGATGGAAAACTCCTCTCTCAGCCGCTTCCGCCGGATAAGCTCCAGAATGAAGAAAATGAGAATCACGCTTCCGGCGATGGCCAGGATTTGAATCCGGGTGGTTTGCACGTTGTCCATGGGCTTTCTCCGTCAGTCTTCTTTCTTTCTCACCATAAGGATGATAATAGCCAGACAGACCTTGATCATGTAATAAAGGGAATGCCAGAACGTGATCGAGGATTTGCCGGCGGCTCGGCCTTCCATTTCGACGGCCGCCTCCTCGATCCGCAGGCCATGCTTCCGCAAGATATAGATGGCTTCAGGTTCGGGATAATCGTCGGGGTAAGTCCGGCTCAGGATCTCGATCGCCGCCCGGTTATAGGCCCGGAAGCCCGACGTGCTGTCCGCGATCCGCTTTCCCAGAAGGACGGAATTGATCACCTGGAAGATCCTGATCCCGACGCGCCGGAAGAAGGTTCCGCGGAATTTCGCTTTTTCGACGAACCGCGATCCGATCACCACGTCGGCCTCTCCGCGCAGCACGGGCCCGGCGATCTTCGGGATCTCGGACGGTTTGTGCTGGCCGTCGCCGTCGACCTGGACCGCGAGCCGGTATGGGCCTTCCCGCGCATAGATGAATCCGGTCTGGACGGCTCCGCCGATCCCGATGTTTTCCGCGAGATCAATGACCTTGACGAAATCGAATTTCCGGGCCACTTCCGAAGTCCGGTCGGTGGAGCCGTCGTTGATGACCACGACGTCGAAATCCGGCGCGTCGTGCTTGACGGACCGCAATACGCCCTCGAGATTTCGCTCTTCGTTATAGGCGGGAATGATGATGATTTTGTCCATACCGCGGCTTCAAAAATCATACATGAATTCGGCGGGAGAAACAACCGGCCTCCGCCCTAATTTCGGTGACAGTCAACTCAATCCCTCAATTCCAAGTAAAGCTCCGGGTTCGTCTCCCTCAGGCCGCAAGCCGGGGATTCATGACGCGTTCAGGGCGCGTTTTGACAATTCCCAAAGAATCATCAATAATGATTTGCCGGATGAAAAACAAATATTTCGCGCTGGCGCTGGGCTTTCTTCTGGCGGCCGGGATTTTCTCGGCCTGCCGCGCGAGAACCGCGCCCCGCAATTTCATTCTCATGACCCTGGACACGTTGCGGGCGGATCATGTCGGCGTCATAACGCCGGGCGGCGCGGCCACGCCGAACCTCGACGCCCTGGCCGGCCGGGGCATCCTCTTCAAGAATTGTTACAGCCTCATTCCCATCACCCTGCCATCCCACGCCTCCATCTTCTATTCCCAGCCTCCCCATCTCCTCAAAAACTACAATAACGCCCAGAGCCTCGATCTCAAAAAAGACCTGCCTTCGCTCGCTCCTTTGTTCGAGGAGCGCGGTTTCGCCACCGCCGCCTTCGTTTCTCTCGGCGTCGTCCGCGCTTCGTTCGGCCTGAACAAAGGCTTCATGAGCTATGTCGACGACTTCCCGGCGGACCGCTGGTATCTCCGCGCCGGGGAAGTCAACGGCAGGGTCTTTCCCTGGCTCGAGTCCCACAAAGACAAGCCGTTCTTCCTCTGGGTCCATTATTCCGACCCCCACGAGCCTTACACGCCGCCCGGCGCGCCCGCCGACCTGGACATTTTTGTCAACGGCCGGCGCATCGGGTCCTATTGCCTGAGCAACTATACGATCAACACGGCCGAATTGCCCTTGAAAACGGGAGACAACGAGATCCGCCTCGAAGTCAAGAACGATTCCGACGAATTTCCTTATCACGCCCGCTTCGATTTGTACAAGCTCGAAAGCCCCGACGAGTCGGGCTTGAAGATCGATCGCTACCGGGACTTCTTCTTCTGGAAGGAAGACCAGACCTATTTTTTCAAAAGGACCGCGGCCATCCTCGTCTCCAACGCCGGAAAACCGCGCTCCGTGACGATGACGTTCAGGGGCAAGCTCATCCTGCCGATGAAGACCATGCGGGAGAACTATCGCCGGGAAGTCGAATACATGGACGCGGAAATCGGCCGCTTTTGGGCCAAGCTCAAGGACCTCGGCCTCGACGAGAACACCGCGATCGTCGCGGTCGGCGACCACGGCGAGGGACTGGGCGAATACCTCACCGAGGACGGCATCCGATATTATGGACACATCCATTTTCTCCAGGACGCGTTCCTGAAAGTCCCCCTGATCATTTACGATCCCGCCGCGCCGAACCGCCCCGCCGTCCGCGAGGAATTCGTCACCTTGCTCGACATCGCGCCCTCGGTCATGGACATCATGGGCTTGAAAAGCCCGTCCCGGTTCCTCGGAAGAGATCTTCTCAAGCTCGAAAACGGGGCGCTCATGGAAGTGTTCGAGGAAACGTATAAGCCCGAGGCCTGGCGGGACAAATTCGGGCTCTTGGCCTTCCCCTGGCATCTCATCTTCACCCCGGAAAAACAGCAGATCGAAGTCTATGACCTGACGAAAGGCCCGGATGAGCATGACGATTTGTTCGTCAAAGGGAACCTGCCGGACGCCGTCATCTCCCTCCGGCGGAAACTCGAAGCCCGGGCGCGGGAGGTCGTCAAGACCAAGGAAGCGGTCCGCGTGGACAAAAAAGACGAGGATATGCTCCGCTCCCTGGGGTATATCAAATAAGGCCGCGAGGGCTGCCGGGCTGATCGGCGGACGGGCCCGCCCTGTTGAACCCCCATTTTCTTTGTGATATATTGGCTGGGAAAATGACCGCCTCAAAGATCGACGTCTCCTTCGTCATCCCCGTTTTCAACGAAGAAGAGAACCTCCCGGACCTCTACCGCGAGCTGTCCGCGGCCTGCGAGAAGATCTCCGGCGCCATTGAAATCATCTTCATCGAGGACGGAAGCGAGGACGGGTCCTTCGCCGCGCTCGCGAAAATCCAGGCCGGCGATCGCCGGGTCAAGGTTATCCGCCTCCGCAAGAATTTCGGGCAGACGGCCGCCCTTTCGGCGGGGTTCGATCTCGCCCGGGGCGGGATCGTCATCACTCTCGACGCCGACCTGCAGAACGATCCGGCCGACGCGCCGCTCCTCATCGCCAAGATCCGCGAGGGATACGATATCGTCAGCGGCTGGCGGATCAAGCGTAAGGACAAATTCGTCTCGCGACGGCTGCCTTCGAAGGCCGCCAATTGGTTCATCTCCAAGATCACGAAAGTCAAGCTTCACGACTACGGCTGCACGCTCAAAGCGTTCCGCCTGGAGGTCGTCAAACATATCAAGCTCTACGGCGAAATGCACCGTTTCATTCCCGCCATCGCCAGCACCATGGGCGTGGCCATCGCCGAAGTGCCCGTGAACCACCGCCCGCGGATCCACGGCCAATCGAAATACAATATCACCAAATCGATCCGGGTTTTCCTCGACCTGCTGACGGTCAAGTTTCTCCTGAGCTATTCGACGCGGCCACTCCAGATCTTCGGCCTTTTCGGCCTCATTGCCGGCCTCGCCGGAGTCGTGCTGGGCGGCGTTCTGTCCTACGAGCGCATCATCTCCAAGCAAAGCATCGCCAACCGCCCGCTCCTGCTTCTGGCCGTTCTCCTGATCGTCATCGGCATCCAATTCATCACCATGGGCCTGCTGGGCGAGATCATGGTCCGGGCCTATCACGAAGCCGTGGAAAAGCATATCTATGCCGTCCGCGAAGTGATCGGATCGGATTCGGAAGAAAAGAGCTGAACGCGCCTCCCATGAAAATCCTCATGCTCGCCCCCGAGCCATTCTTCCAGCCGCGGGGGACGCCGATCAGCATTTATTTCAGGATCAAGGCGCTGTCCGACCTGGGCCACAGGGTCAGCCTCATCACCTACCCTCTCGGAGACGACGTCGCCTTCAAGAACGCCACGATCCGGCGCGTCGCCCGCGCGCTCCGCGTCCGGGCCATCAAGATCGGGCCCTCGCTCGTCAAGCTCCCGCTCGACGCGTTTCTCTTCGTCCGGGCTTTTTGGGAGCTCCTGAAAAGTCGCCACGACGTCATCTTCTCCCACGAGGAGGCGGGCTGGTTCGGCGCATGCCTCGGAAAAATCTTCCGCACCCCGCACATCTACGACATGCACTCGAGCCTCCCCCAGCAGCTCGAGAACTTCAATTTCTCGAAGTCCCGGACGCTGAAGGGGATTTTCCTCGGGCTGGAGCGATTCGTCCTGAAAAATTCGGGGGCGGTCATCGTGATCTGCCGCGACCTGCTCGATTATGTCCGGAAAAAAGGCTTCGGCGAAAAGGCCGTCTTGCTCGAGAATTTCATCGATTTCAACGACTTAGAAGAACGGCCGCTGCCCGCCGGGGAGGTCTCCCGGAGAAAGAGGGAGATCGCGCCGCGCGGCGAAAAAATCGTCCTTTACGCGGGGAATTTCGAACCCTACCAGGGCATCCCGCTCCTCGTCGAGGCCTTCGCCCGGGTCGCTTCCCCCGCGATCCTGCTGATCGTCGGCGGGTCGAAGCCCGAGCACGACCTCATGAAAAAAAAGGCCGGGGAACTGGGGATCGAAGCCCGGATCGTCTTTATCGAAAAAGTCCCGCCCCGGCAGGTGCCGGCTTATATTTCCCTCTGCGACGTTTTGGTCTCGCCGCGCGTATCCGGAACGAACACGCCGTTGAAGATCTATTCTTTTCTCAAATCCGGAAAACCGCTCGTCGCCACGGATCTGTGGACCCACACCCAGGTCCTGGACGAGCGGATCGCGGTCCTCGCGGCGCCGGAGCCGCAGGCTTTCGCCGACGGCCTCTCGTTCGCCCTCGAATCCGAAGAAGCGCAGCTCCGGGCGCGGGAAGCGCGGCGCTTGACCGATCGGGAATACACTTATCCGAAATACGTGGAAAAGATCGCCGAAACATTGGACAGGGCCGCCGGCTGAAGCCCGGAGGCGGGATACGGAGCGATGCGCGTTTTCATCACGGGAGCCTCAGGATTCATCGGCGGGCATCTGGCCCGCCGCTTCGTCCGGGACGGATGGTCGGTGCGGGCGCTCGTCCACCGGAAAGACATTTCACTCCCTGGACACATCGAAGTCGTCCCGGGCGATATCCGGGATTTCGATCTCCTCAAGGGCGCGCTTCGGGGAGCGGACGTTCTTTTCCATCTGGCCTCGGCCCTGGGCGCTTCGCAAATCGACCGGAAGGAATTTTTCGCGATCAACGCGGAGGGCACGCGGACCGTCCTTCGGGCGGCCCGGGCCGGGGGCGTCCGGAGGATCGTTCATTTCAGCTCCGCCGGAGTCCTCGGCCATGTCGAAAACAACCTCGCCGCCGACGAAAACCATCCGCTCGACCCCCGGGACGTTTACGACAAGTCCAAGCTCGAAGGCGAGATGATCGCCCGGGAGGCCGCGAAGGACGGCCTGAATATCGTCATCGTCCGTCCCGGATGGGTTTATGGGCCGGGCGACCGGAGGACGTTCAAGCTCATCCGCGCCGCCGCCCGCCGAAGACTGATCCTTGTGGCCAAGGGAAAAACGCTTCAATCGCCCGTCTTCATCGATGATCTCATCGACGGCGCCCTGCTTTGCCTGGACAAGGGCAGGCCGGGCGAAATCTATAACCTCGCCGGAAATGAAGTCCTCACCGTGAAGCGGATGATCGAGACCATCGCCGCGGCGGCCGGGACGAAGCCCCCCCGTATCTCGCTCCCGCTCGCCCCCGCAAAGGCCGCGGCATGGGCCATGGGCAAGGTCTTCTCGATGATTGGGAAAGAAGCTCCGCTCAACCCCTCGCGGCTGGCTTTCTTCATCCATCCCAAGCCGTTGAGCATCCGGAAAGCGGCTGCGGAGCTCGGCTACGCGCCGGCCTGGACGTTCGAAAAAGGCATGGCCGCGACGATCGTCTGGTACAGGGCCGACGGCCGGCTTTAAAAAAAAAGAGGGTTGTGCTAGATTAAAATCAAATGCCTCAAGAGTATCCCGCCAGCACCCAGAAAGAGCTCATCGACCGGAGCAGGCGCCTCTCCGCCAAATACAGGAGCCTGTTCATCGGCCGAAAGGGATTGTGGGCGATTCTGAAATACGAATTCGTCACCATGTTCGTCTGCGCCGCGCCCGGCGCGATCGGCCTCTGGCTCCGGAAGATCTTCTATCCCCGCCTCATGAAGAGGGTGGGGAAAGGCGTCGTTTTCGGACGCAACATCACTCTCCGTCATCCGCACAAGATCGTGATCGGCGACAACTCCTTCATCGACGATAACGCCGTCCTCGACGCCAAGGGCGAGGCGAACGAGGGCATCCGCGTCGGAGCCAACGTCTACATCGGCCGGAACACGGCCCTGAGCTGCAAGGAAGGCTCGATTGTCCTCGACGACTACGTCAACATTTCAGCCAATTGCAGCCTGCTCAGCGAGACCGAGATCCGGCTGGGCCGATACTCCTTCCTCGCCGGCGAGTGTTATCTTGTGGCCGGCGGCAATCACAGGATCACCGACACGACCGCGCCGATCATGTTCCAGCCGTCGCTCGACAAGGGCGGGATCGCCATCGGCGAGGACGTTTGGCTCGGGGCGGGAGTCATCGTTCTCGACGGCGTATCCATCGGGCGGGGAAGCGTCGTCGGCGCGGGCGCCGTGGTGGCTGCGTCTCTCCCGGATTTTTCCTACGCCCTCGGGAGCCGTGCCCTGAGGATCTCCGACCGGCGGGAATTGGCCGAGACCGAAAAACCCTGAATTTGTCGGGCCCTATTCGGCGCTCTTTGTCATTTTCTTTTTCGGATCATTCCATTAAAATGAAAAAGCCGATGAACAGGATTCCGGGGCTGGCCGTCTCGCTCCTTTTGTTGGGGCTCGGGTCCGCGGCCTGCGCGCCAAAATCCGAAGATCCGGAAAAGATCCCGCCGTCCCCTGCCGCCCAAATCGCCCTGAAGCCCGATTTCCCGTTCCGCGGAAAGATCATCTTTCAATCCGACGCGGACGGCGACGACGACATTTACCGGATGACCTCCGGCGGGATCCGGAAGCTCACCGCCAATTCCTGGAGCGACCAGTATCCGCGCTGGTCACCCGACGGAACGCGGATCGCCTTCAGCGCCAATCCCGGGGGCCGCTTTGGCATCTTCGTCATGAACGAAGACGGTTCGGGCATCAAGGCCATCGTCGATTCGCCGTCCGACGCGACTGAACCGGCCTGGTCGCCCGACGGCAAATATATCGCCTTCTGCTCGAGCCTCCAGCATTTCCCCAATCAAGGCCGTTGGTCGCTTTTTCTCGTGAAAGTGGAATCCCGACGGGTGATTCCCCTCTTTTCCGGATTCGAAAGAATCCTCTTCCCGGACTGGCATTAAAGGAACCGCCCATGGATAATATTTATCTTTTCAGCGTCGATTTGGAGGACGTGCGTTTCCAGGTCAAGGACGGCCGGCGATATCGGGAGCGGGTCCCGGAGAATACGCGGCGCTATTTGGAATGGCTCAAGAAACATGATTGCCGATGCACGTTTTTCGCGGTCGGCGACGTGGCGGAGGCTTATCCCGCCCTCATCAAGGAGATCGTCGCGGCGGGCCACGAAATCGGCTGCCACACGTCTCGCCATATTCCGCTCGACCGCCAAACGCCGGACGAATTCAAGAGCGACCTCAAGCGGAACATTGAATCCCTGCTGAAGGCGGGCGTCAAAAACGTCCGAGGCTTCCGGGCGCCCATCTTTTCTTTGACCGCGGCGACGGCCTGGGCTTATCCTATTCTCAGGGACCTTGGATTCGCCTATTCGAGTTCGGTCCTTCCCGCCAGGAACCCGTTTTACGGTTGGCCCGAATTCGGCCCTCAGCCGAAGAAGGTGGAGGGCCTATGGGAATTGCCGATGACCGTCGCCCGGTTCGGTCCCCTCGTCATCCCTCCGGCCGGAGGCGTTTATTTTCGCGTCCTGCCCCGATTGTTCGTTTCCCGGACGGCCAAAAAATATCTCGGCTCGGGGAGGCCGCTCCTCGGCTACTGCCACCCTTATGACATCGATATGGAGCAGGAACGCTTCATGAATCCGGACATTGACGACAGCCGGTTCTACAATTTTTTGATGTATTACAACCGGAAGTGCGTGTTCAACAGGCTCGACGCGATCGTGAACAAGGGATTCCGGATCATTCCCTACGGAGAATTCGTCAAGTCTCTGAAAACCCCGGCCGTCTAGCGGACGGGTTCGCCGCGCCGCGAAAAAGCGCGGCGCGCGGGGCGGTCGTTCCTCGCCTCATTCCATTTTTTTGAGCAGGAAGCGGCCCAGGTATTCCCTGGGAATCCCGAAGATCTGCCGCCGCCAGAGACGGTCGCACCGGCCGCAGGTTTTGAGGCCGTCAATATCGCCGCGGACGATCTTCTCACGCAGCGCGATCATTCTGTCGTTGTTCCAGATTTCCGCGATCGAAGAATCGCCGACATTCCCGAGCTTGTAATAGCCGAAGAAGTCCTGGGCGCAGGGCAGGACCTCGCCGTCCCAGAAGATGACCAAGGCCTGCCACAAAAACGTGCAAGGCGAGTAGGTTGTCTTCTCGCGGACCTCTCCCGTCTCGCCGGCCCAGTTGTGCGGCTCCTTGACGAAGACCTTGTCGAGCGGCAGCCCTTTGAACCTGGCCATGAAGGCCGTCCGCGATTTCTCCACGCTCTCGCGCAGGCCGGGCTGGTCGATCAGCTCGATGAGCGTCACGGGCTTCCGGGCTCCAAGCTCTTTCTTGATCTCCAGAAAACGGATGATGCGGCCGACGGTCTCTTCGAAATCGGCGTTGACCCGGATGCGCTCATACGTCTCCGCGTCGTAGCCGTCGAAGGAAAAAGCGACTTGATCGAGTCCGGCTTCGATCAGGCGGCGGGATTTATCCTCGTCGAGCATCGTCCCGTTCGTATGGAGGCGGGTGACGAGGCCGGCGCCGTGAGCGTAGGCGATCATCCGGAAAAAATCCGGGTGGAGGAGGGACTCGCCGCGGTGGTGGAGATTGACGTCGAAGGCGAACCGCGAGACCTCGTCGATGATCTTCTTGAAGAGGGCGAAGTCCATATCTCCCTTTTGGGCCTTCTCGAGGTCTTTGTTGGGGCACATGACGCAGCGAAGGTTACAGACGCTCGTCGGCTCGATCCAGAGACGCAAGGGAAGGTAGGGAAGCCGCGTCCGTTTTTTCTTGTAGCTCCGGAAAACGGAGGCCAGCCGGCGGTAATAGCGCATTGTGTTCGACATGGTTGGGCCCCGTTATTTTAGTCGGAAACGCGGCCGCTGTCCATCGCGCCAGGACTGGATCACGGCTGCTGTTTTCGCTTTTCGCGCCTTGAATCGCCGTTTTTTTTAGGTTATGATCTCGGGCGTCGGGTCGTCGAACAACTCATGTCCATCAATCTTCTAAGCCGCCGGACCGCGAATATCCTCAAACTTCTGCAGATCTTTTTTTACGCGGCGTTCGTCTTTCTCTGGTTCAAGGACAACTTCCTCCTGTTCAAGAAGATCCATATTTCTTCGGCCATTCCTCTGGTCCCGCTGATCCTCATCACCGCGATCCGCGCCTTCGCCAAATTCAAGTCGGCGCCGCCCAAACTCCGATTCCCATCTCCAAAAGACGGAATCGCTCTGGCCCTCATTCTCGTTCTCTCGACGGCCGTCCACGTTCCCTATCTCGTCCATCATAACGGCCTCATGGACAGCGATGAGGCCATCCCCGCCCTCCAGGGAAAACATATCGCCGAAGGCAAAATGCCGACGCTCTACTATTACAGCGCCCGGTTCCAAGGGAGCCTTCCCCAGCACTACTACGCCCTGCTTTTCAGGCTCTTCGGCTATTCGATCCTTTTGGTCAAGCTGGCGGCCTATTTGGCGTTCACGGCGTTTCTCCTCGCCCAATTCTTTCTTCTCAAAAACCTCTTTTCGAGCGGGTTCGCGACCTCGGTTTGTTTGTTCTATTGCCTGCCGTTCAAGCATCTCATCTTATCGAGTTTCGACATCGGATCGGGCTTTCCCGTGGTTTTCCTTTTCGGAAGCCTGATCTTCATTCTGACCCGCAAGATCTACGATCAGGGTATGGATCGGCTCCTCGGAACCTTGGGTTTCGTCATGGGGCTGGCGTTTTGGACGCACCAGATCGCGATTGTCTTCATCCTGACCTCGGCGATCTTTCTCGCCCTGCGCTATAAATTCCGGATGAAAAGGTATTGGACTCTGGCCTGGTCTTTCGCCCTCGGCCTGCTGCCCCTCTTCATCGGCGAGATCTATTGGCATTTCCCGCTGATGCGCATGCTGTTCGGGGGAGAGACGGCCGGACTCCTGAAGGGGAACAAAGTCGTCCGACTCGGGCGCCTCACCTTGGGATTGCTGTCGTCCGGCTCCGGCTTCATCAGCGTCATCTCTCTCGCTCTCCTCCTCCTCGGCCTCGCCGTAATCGTCATCCCATCCCTAAAGACGAAAAGGCTGAGGTCTTCGAGCCTGTTCGCCGTCTATTCCCTGGTTTTTACAGCCGTTTATCTTCTGTCCGCGTCGAGCTCCGACGAGACGATCCGCTATTTGTACGTTCTTTATCTCGCTCTCCCCGTGCTGTTCGCGGCCGCCTTCCTGTGGATCAAGCCAAAGGCCCCGCGTTATGCTCTTACGGGCCTGCTCTTCGTTCTCGTCTTTCTCGGGGGCGGGGCGAAAGCCAGCCTCGCCCATTTCGGAGAAATCAAGGACCTGCACGCGGATTTGAGGGATGTCATGGCGGCCATGACCGCCACGGGGGAAAAGTATTGGGACGGCGATTACTGGGTCTCTTATCTCATCAATGCCGTTTCCAGGGAGCGGCTTATCGTCGCTTCAACCACGGTCGAGAGATATCCCTACTACCGGCTGATCCGCGACAGCGAGGGCGTCCGCACGAACCGGATTTTTTTCCTCAGGGAACCGGATGAAAACAAAAACGCGCAGGCGCTGGAAACCCTCCTCGGCCGGCTGCATAAGACATACGAAAAAAAGACGATCCGGCAATTCCTCCTGTTCTCCGGCATCAACGGATACATCTATCGGAAAAATATGTTCTACCCGCCCGACGACGTCCCCAACGTGACGCTCGCCGGCATTGAAGCGACGGCCGCCAATCTCGAAATCCGCTTCACGGCCAGCCCCCCGCTCCTGGGGGGCGGCTTTCGGATCAACGTCGAGATCCCGGGGTCCTGCGCCGCTTTCACACCCATCGGGCCGGGCGAAAAATTTTCGGTCCACGTTCCCTATCCCCCGGAGCGGCGGGTGCGCCTCAAATATTTTCTCGACGCCCAGGGCCTCTATCTGGATTCGACGCTCCGGGAAAAAGACCTCGATCTTCCCGCGCCGCCCGGAGCGTTGAAAAAAAACGACGTGGAATTCCTTTCGGGCTTCGGCCCCCATGAAAGCGCGACGGGCAGGAATTGGCAGGCTCTTGATAAAGACGCCCGTTTCCGGATCAACCGGCCGCTCGGAGAATCGTCGAAAATATCCCTGAAGCTCTATTCGCCCTTCAATTTTGCCGACATCATTTACTGGAGCGGGGACTTTCCCCAGGTCGTCGACATCTTCGTGAATGATCGGTTCGCGGGCCGCAAAACGCTCCCCGACGGCCACAATACGCTGGAAATCGACGGCCGCTTCTTTCCCTCCGACGGCAGCCCTTGTATTATCACTCTCAAATTCAAATACGCCATGGTCATCTCCGATAAAAGTGATCACTGGAGGACCGCGGCGTATCTGGAGAATCTGAAGGTCGATTAGATCCTGTACCGGCCCTTCTTGAGGTTTCCCCGGATTCGGAACATCCCCCTGAATTCCTCCCAACCATCCCGGATGATCTTGACCGAGGATGCGTAAGCGGAATGCCTTTCGTTCCAATCGATGGGGATCTCGGCGATCGGCAGGCCGTTGGCCCTGGCGATAACGAGAACCTCCAGGTCCCAGGACCAGCGGTCCATGAGACTGACCCGGCTCATCTTTTGCAGCCGGCCCAGATCGAACCCTTTGAACCCGGCATCCGGATCCTTGATCTTCAAATCCGGGAAAAAAAAGCGGACGAAGAACCGGTGCGCCCGGCCGATCACGGCCCGCCGCCAGATGCGCCGCGTGGTCGATGCGCGGAGAAACCGGGAGCCGACGACGACGGGAACGTCCTTCAGCCGGTCTTTCATATCCAGGATGTGTCGGAGGTCCGTGGTCCGGGATAAGTCGAGATCGGAAAAAATCAACTGCCCGCCGGAACAGGATAACGCCGCGAAGCGGACCGCGTGCCCCCGTCCCCGGTTGGCGGCATAGCCGATGACCCGGACATCCGGAGCTGAGCGCTGGATATTTCGAGCCGCCGCGAGCGCGCCGTCCGTGCTGCCGTCGTCGCAGAGGACGATCTCGAATTCGCCCGGGAGCTCTTTCGCCAGGAAGGACCGGATAGCTCCGACGTTTTCCGCCAGGCTGATCTCGTTATTGTAAAACGGGATAACGAAATGGATCACTCAGCACCAGTACTCTTCCTGCTTCTGCTCGTTCGTCAGCGTCTTCCACCACTCGGCGCAGATGCGGATGCCGTCCTCCAGCTTCGTCTTGGGCACCCAGCCCAGCTCGTTCTCGGCCAGCCAGTTGTGGACGCGTTTGATCTTCGGCTCGACCCGCGCCTGGGGAATGTAATCGATCTTGGCCGGGAAATGTTTGACGACCTCTTTGGCGATCTCTTCGATCGTGATCGGATGGCCCCCGGTCAGGTTGTAGATCTTGTTTTCGGCCACCGGCTTCAAGGCATGGAGATGCGCGTCGACGAGGTCCCCGACATACATGAATTCCCGGAACTGCTTGCCGTCGCCCATGATGCTCAGTTCGCCAATCCGCTCGGCCATTTCCATGAACGCCCGGACGACGAGGCCCCGCCACATGCGTTCGCCGTAGGGAATACCGTAGCGAAAAACCGTGTATTTCGGGCCCTTGTATTCGCTGAAGAACGAAAAGCAGAGGAGCTCCTGGCCGATCTTGCTGGCCCCGTAGATGGTGTTGATGTTGTCCAGCTGGAACGGGCTCCGTTCGTTGACCATGTCGCCCTCCTGCGCCCCGCAGACCCAGGAGCTCGAGGCCAGCAGCACGCGTTCGACGTTGCCGTTCAGGGCGGCGTTCAGGACGTTCAGCGTCCCCTTGATGTTCATGTCGTGACAGAGCTTCGGGTCCTCCGAGGATTTCCGGGCGTTGGCCAAAGCCGCCAGATGGAACACGAAGCTGTAGTTCGAAAAGAGATTGCCGAGGTCTTCCCGGATATCTTTCCTGATCCACTCGACGTCCTGAACGGGTTTGCGCAGGTCCAGGACGGAAACGTCATAGCCTTTGGCCAACAGCTTCTGGACGAGATGGCTTCCGATAAAGCCGGATCCGCCGGTGACACAGATCTTCATGGCCGAACCTCCTTCGTTCGTGTCAAGGGACGAGCCTTCGCCGCGGAAGTGGACCCCCGGGCAAAGCCCGGGGCTCCGTCCGCTGTCGCGCTCCGCCCCAAGAGCCGTTCTTCGTCAGCGCGTTTTCATAAAAAAGCCCCGGCTGGGCAGGATTCTTTTCATATCATAGACCAAATTAATGATACCTTCCCTGGCGGCGCGAATCAATGGGGAAAGCCGGTAGTTCGTCCGCGGCAGGAGCTGGTAGATCCGGCGAAGGGCATGGACCGCAGGATAAAGCGCCTTCGGAAGGCGGACATAGTAGTCGAAAAACCCCTGATATCCGAAAAGCGTTTTCGCGGACAGCCCGGGGTGGTTGATGGCGATGTTCGTGTAATAGACTTCGGCGTCGTCGATCGGATGCTCGAGCCAGCCGTCCCGGATGCAGTCCTCGCCGAGCTTGGTCCCGAGGAACGGCATATAGACCGTGCACATGATCCGGTCGGGCTGGAGCCGTTTGTTGAGGCGAATCGTGTCCCAAACCGCGGGCATATCTTCTTTAGGCAGGCCGATCATGTTGAAGCTTCCGGTCCGGATGCCGTAGCGGCGGGCGAGGGAGAAGGCCTCGACGATCTTCCCGGTCGGGATGTCGCGCCCCAGAACCCCGTTCCGGATTTCCGGGTTCCCGGATTCGATGGCCATGTTGATGAAATCGCAGCCGCCGGCCCGAAGCGTCCGGACGACCTCCTCGTCGACGAGGTCGGGCCGAGTCTGGCAGAGGAAGGGAATCGAATACCGTTTCGCATAGCGCTCGCAGAATTCCGCGAGGCGCGCCTTATGCAGCGTGAACGATTCATCCGAGAACGAAAGACGGGAAGGATGATACGTCCCGATGACCTCGTCGATCTCGGCGAACACGTTGTCGAGCGAGCGGTAACGGACGAATCGTCCCCGTCCCCGATAGAGATCCATCAAATATTCGTTCTGGCAATAAGCGCAGGGAAACGGGCAGCCCCGCGAGGACAGCATATTGATCCCGTAGAGCTCGGCTCGAAGGCGCCGCCGGTCGAGCAGGTCGCGGGCGGGAAAAGGGAGGCCGTCCAGGCCTTGCTCCAGCGGGCGGACTGGATTCCGGGTGATTTGACCGTCTTTTTTCACCCACAGACCGGCGATAGCCGCGTGATCGGCGCCGGCGTCGAGGGCGGCCAGAAGATCGGTCATCGAGCCCTCGCCCTCGCCTCGGCAGATGACGTCCACGACCGGATCCTGAATCGTCTCTTCGGGGGCGATGGTGGGATGAATTCCGCCGAAGATCGTCAGGACTTCCGGCCGTTTGGCCTTGGCCGCGCCGGCCAGGGTCGACGCGATCAGGTAATTGACGGACATGACCGAGAACCCGACGACGTCGGGCCTGAACGCGTCGATCGTCCCTTCGAACGCTTCTTTCATCGGACGAAACGGATCTCCCCGCAGGGGACGCTTGCGGAAAGGCGTGACATCGAAGAACGCGACCGCGTGGCCCGCGGCTCGAACCGCGGCCGCGACATAAAGAACGTTGAGCGGCTGCTCGCGAACGATGTATCCCGGATAGACGAGGAGGACTCTCTTCACCCCTTGTCCTTTCGCGGGCGGCCGTACAATTTGGGGAATTTCAAGGCCATGAGGAGCGTTTCGAGCAGGATCAAGGCATTGAGCTTCGTCCGTCCGCGCTCGCGGTCGATGAAGACGATGGGCACTTCGCGGATCGTCGCGTCCATGAGGATCAGCTTGTAAAGGATTTCGAGGACGACCGAGGGGCCCATGGAAACGAGGTCGTCGAGGGCCACCCGCTCCAGGGCCTCCCTCTTGAAACAGCGGAAACCGGAGGACACGTCGCGGATCGCCGTCCGGAACCGCCGGCGGATGAAACGCCGGACGAACCAGGTGATCGTCCTCCGCGCGACGCTCCGGTCGGAGCCCGCCCCGCCCCGGACGAACCGGGAACCGATCGCAACGTCGCACCGATCCGCTTCCGCGAGCAGCGCGGGGATGAAGCGCGGCTGGTGGGAGAAATCGCCGTCCATTTCGACGACGCGGTCCGCTCCCATCTCGAGCGCGGCTCTGAAGCCGTCGATCCCGGCCGCCCCGCGCCCCCGCCGCGTCTTGCGGATAAGAACGTGCGCGCGCGGCTCGCGGCCGGCTATTTCTTCCATGAGACGGCCCGTCCCGTCCGGCGAATCGTCGTCCACCACGAGGACTTGAAGTTCGCCCGCGATCGGGAGGGCCAGGATCTCGCGGACGAGGGCCGGGATATTCCCCGCTTCGTTGTACGTCGGGATCATGACGACGGTTTTCTTCGGTACCTCAGCCACGGCAAAGCTCAGAGAATGCTCTCGATCTCGGCGAAGACCTGCTCCGGAGATATCGCCTTCATGCAACGCATATCCGGGCACTCGGATTTATAGCAGGGAGAGCAATCCGCTCCGGCGAAGAGCTTCGTTCCCCGGCCGTACAGCGAAATTTCCTGGGGGCATGTCGGGCCGAACAGGGCGACGACGCTTTTCCCGAGGGCGATAGCCAGGTGCATCCCCAGCGAATCCGAGCTGACGACGACGTCCATGGCTTCGATGAAACCCGAAAATTCGCGGAGGGAATGGTCGTTCCCCGTATTGTAGACGTTTTTCTCCGCCTCCCGTTCGAGGGACCGGTTCAAAAGCCGCTCCCGCTCTCCGCCGAGCAGAAAAACGTCGGCTTTGATCTTGCCCGTCAGAAGCCGGATGAGCCGGCGATAGTGCCCTGACGGCCACTGTTTCGTCGTGAATTTCGTCCCCGCGCCGGTGTTGAGGCCGACGGCCGGACGCTTTTTCCGGATCCGGCGGCGCTTGAAATATCCCCGCGCTTTGGCTCGATCTTCGTCGGTCAGCACGAAAACGTACGGATCATCCCGATATTCGACCTCGGCCATCTCATAGATGATTTCCTGATAGGACTTCCGGTTTTTGAAAAACTTCAAATCGTTGTCGACGCCCAGCCGATACGCGTAATCCGAAGGGGCGTTGAAAATCGAAAGGTTTCCATGTTCGTTCAGGCCGAAGCCGAATTTCGCGGGGCATTCGATGCTGGCCGCCAGGGCCGTGGCGGCCGGGTCCTTGTCCAGGCAGATCAGAGCGTCGAATGTCATGGCGGACAGGGGAAGCCAGTGTTCCGGCGTGAACGGAACCACGCGGCGGATAAGGGGATTTTGCTTCAGAAGGACAACGCTCTCTTCATCGACGGCCCAGAAAATCGAGCCGCCGGGATATTTTCTCAGCAGGCCGGGAAGAAGGGAAGTCGTCCGGAGGACGTCGCCCATGGCCGCCCGCTTGATCAGGAGGATTTTCGTCCCGAAAGGCTCGAAATTCGGGCATCCCTCGCATAAGCGAACGTAAACGCACGGCGTTTCCCCTTTGAAATGGACGCAATCATTGCGGATCATAGGCGGCTCGCGCGCAAAAATAGGCCCTATTTATGCCATAAATCGGGGATAAAGGCAAACGGCGATGTACCCGACCGTAGTCCAGTTTCGAGGACGATGTTTCATTATGGATCATAGGGCGAGGGGAGAACGGGTGACGCCGACCGGGGCGCCCCATTTAATAAATAGGGCCTATCCGTAAAAATGCGTTCACGCGATGCTCCAAGGAAGGGTGGCAGGGAGCGAAGCTCCCGTTGGAGGGAAACCCCAAAAAGGGTTTTCCTCCAAGAGTGCCCGTCAGGTCCCTTCTCTGGCCGGAGTAGATCTCGCGCTCTCGAATCCCCCTGTTTCCACGGCCGTGACGACGTATTGATATTGATCGCTGAACGACAGTTTCCGGTCCTGATATTCAAAGATGCCGGCCCCGGAGGATTTGATCAGTTTATACGCGGAGTCAGCTTCACTCGTTTTTTTCCGAAAAATATTATACTGGGCGATGGTGACCGCGTCGTTGAGCGGATTCCTTATCCAAGAGATCACGTTGATCTTCTCGCTCCGGAACAGGGAATTGTTGACGACAGTCTTGCAGGCGACGCCCAGGGGCTGAAAGGCGCCAAGCTCGGTCACGAAATCCGAGCCGTTGCTCTCCAGTCCGTAGGGATCCGTGGGAAGCGTCGTCAGGCCGTAGGTGTACCTCTGGGTGAGCGGCAATCCCGGATCCACGTATTGAAAGGTTCCCGTCGGAACTAAGGCGATACGGCTGAAATCGCTGTCCGACATGTTGGCCCTTTTGCGGTAGATCCAATATTCCTTCAGGGCGAGGTTGGCGTTGGCGGGATTGCTCTGCCAGGTCAGCGTATTGACCTTTTGGGTTTGAGACGCGTCGAGCTGGGTGCTCAGCGCGGGATTCAACGGAGGATAGGGCTTGACCGGGATGGACGTCGTCGTGGACGTCGTCGTGGATGTTGTGCTCGAGGAGCCGGTGCTCGTCGTGGTCGAGGTGTTCGGTCCCTGGGACGTCGTCGTGTAGAAGATCTGCCGGACTCCGCCGGAGACCGCCGCATAAGTGAGATGGACGTTCCCGCCGGAATCCACCGCTGTCCCCGGCGGACCCGAGGCCGCGCCGGTGCTCGGTATTTTCTGCGATCCGGCCCAGTTTCCTTGCTGGCAGGTATTCCAATAGACATCCCCGTTTTCCGTCCAGGCGATGAAGATATCGCCGTTCCGGCGGTCGACGGCGATATCGGCCACTTCAGTTTCCTGAAAATTTCCCGGGGTCTGGGAAACATTCACCACGCTGCCCAGCGTTCCGTTGCTCGCGACTTTCCGGAAATAGATCTCGCCGTTTCCCGAAAGATTTCCATTCCAGATGATATAGGCGTTGCCGGCATTGTCGCAATCGAGCCGGGCATTGTTCCACTCGATGCCCGAATTATCGACGATCGTGATCGGCGATGTCCATCCGCTGGGGTTGCGGGGGTCGTCGTTTCTCGAATACTTCGCCGATCCCGATGGATTCCTTGACCAGACAAGATGGGCTCTGCCGTTGCCGCCGATGACGAGGTTGGGGTGATAGCCCGTATTGCTGAGCACCTGTCCGATCTGTCCCCAACTGCCGCCCGCCGTCCGGTAACGCATCCAGAAATCCCACATATGGACTGAATCGTCCTGCCAAAGAGCATAGTAGTAATAATCGGCCGGGTTGAGAGCGCCGGCGATATAGGTCGCCGTTCCCGGTTGATCCGTTATGTTCACGGGAGTCGACCAGGTGTTGTTTTCGTAGATGGAATGATAAATCGTGAAATGCGTAAAGCCGGGATCGGGGTCCCGGATCACCATATGACAGACGCCGGAGGCGCCCACCGAGAAATCCTTGTGCCCCTCCGGATCAACCCCGAAATACCTGATAACCGCGATCGTTTGGGGAGTGGACCAGCTGCCGGTCTTGTTCGTGGTGAACTTGATTTGGCTGAAGGATTCAATCCAGATGACATAGGCGGCCCCGTTGGCGTCGACCCCGACAAGCGGATAATCGCAATTGGCGCCGGAATGAGAAATATTAATGGGAGTGGAGGGGGACAAAAGCGGGATCTCCTGTCCCGGCTTGCCCGTCCTGGGGTTCACCAGGGCGAAAACCGAAATGAGCAGCACGGCGCCGACAAGCATGGCCAAGGAGATCGTTGTTCGTCTCATCGGGCGTTTTCTCATTCTCGCTTTCATGGCCGGGGGTCAGGAGCCTTCCCTGGCCGTGTTGGATCTCCGGCTTTCGTCTCCGGCCGCGACGATGGCCGTAATCACGTAATAATATTTCCCTCCGAGCGGCACTTTCCGGTCCTGATATTCGAATAGGCCGCCGGCGACGGAGCCGATCAGATCATATTGGGTATCTTCCTGGTCGGACCGTTTGCGGTAAACATTATATTGAACGACGGGCACGTCCTCGTTCAGGATGTTCCTTTGCCAGTCAAGGATATTAATCTTTTCGTGCCGGAACAGCGAGCTGTTCGTCATCGTCCGGCAGGTCACGTTCAGGGGAGGGAAAACGCCGTCTTCATCCGCTGACGCTGAGGGATCGCTCTCGTCTCCATTCTGGGCCGCCGTCGTCATCCGGTATGTGAATCTTTGGGTCAGGGGAAGCCCGGCGTCCTCGTAGCGATACGTGTCGGGTGAAACCGCTCCGAGGAAAGTGAAATCGCCGTCAGGATAACCGGCTCTTTTCCGGAATATCCGATACTCTCTCAAAACGAAACTACGATTCTCGGGGTTTCGATGCCAGGTGAGAACGTCGATCTTGGCGGTCTGGTCGTCGCTCGACCGCGTCTCCAAGGCCAAGTCCAGCGGGGACGAGAGGCGCGCAGGAATGGACGTGGTCGTAATGGTCGAGGTGGTCGTCAATACCTGAGCCGTCAAATAGAAAATATCCCGATTCCCGCCCGCCATTTCTTCGGCGTAAACGACGTGGATGTTGCCGGACGAATCCACGGCCAAGCTTGGCATTCCGGAGGCCGCGGCATCGTTCGTCAGATTCACGCCTCCGCTCCAACTGTCCCCGAACGTGTTGAGATAGATGTCCCCGCTTTCCGCCCAGGAGACGTAGATATGGCCGTTCTGGCGGTTGACGGCCAGCGCGCCTTCCTGAGACGATCCGGAAGTCTGGGAGACGTTGACTTCATCTCCCAGAGCGCCGCCGCGGTCGACCTTCCTCAGGAAAATTTCATCGTTTCCCCTGGTATTATCCAGCCAAATGATGTACGCGTTCCCCGCGTTGTCGCAGTCGATTCTCGGATTGCAAAAATTCTCGCCCGTATCGCCCTTGATCAAAACCGGCGAAGACCATGTTCCGGGGTTCTGGGGAGTATCGTTCCTGGAAAACCACACCGCCGAGGTCCCTCCGCCCCGGATGGTCCAGGCGAGACAGGCCCGGCCGCTCGCGTCCAAGGCGATGCTCGGCATATATCCCGGACCGACCTGAAGGGTCTGCGTGTCGCTCCAGATCCCCGCGGCGCTCCGGAATCGCAGATAAATCTCCCACTCGCTGACGGTGCCGTCCGTCCAGACCACATAAAGATAATTATCGACGGAATTGACGGCGCAGGAGGAATAGCCGGACCCCCCGGAGTTATCCGACAGGTTGGTGGCCGGGCCCCAGGAATTGTCGTAAAAGAGATGAAAAACGTCATAGGAAGCGACCCGGACGTCCTGAAACGTCAGATGACAGGTCCCGGCCGGCGAGACGGCGAAGGCCGGATAGCCCGTCACCTCCGCGTCGGAAAAGATTTGCCCGGCGTATTGAGGGCTCGGCCAGGATCCGCTTTTGTTCGTCGAAAAATTAAAATTTCTCCTGCTCTGGTGCTCGATCCAGACGGCGTAAGCCGATCCGCTGCTATTCACACCCACCAACGGGAAATCGGAGTCGGACGAGGAATTGGATATATTGACGGGGGCCGTCCAACTCAGGGACGGCGCGGCCCGCTCCCGCCGGCCGGCCTCCGGCTTCACGAAGGCGAACACGGAAAGAAGCGAGATCGAAACGAGGAGAAGGACCCCGCCCAGCGTCGTTCTTTTCATCTGCGGTTCTTGTTTCTCTTTCTCATTATCAGGGGAGGCGGCGAAATTGTCAATCGCCAATTGTCCTGACCGCAGGACAGTCAGCTAGGGTCGTCTTGACGTCATGGTTTTCTTTTCTTATAGTTACCCACGAGAACAAAGAGATGGGAACGATCAAGCCCTTTTCCAAAAAAATTTCGGACGTGACGTATTTCGGCCTCATCGCGGCTTCCTCCCTGGCATTTTTCGCCTATGAAGTTCTCCGGGCGCTTCGCGTCTCTTTTTCGATCGACGAAGCCCAGACGTATATCCGATATCTCTCCTCCGACGTGCTTTCGATCTTCAGTTTCAACGTTGCGAACAATCATTTCCTGAACACGCTCCTCGCCAAAATCTTTTCCATGATCGGAGGAAACCAGGAGTTCATGCTCAGGATGCCCAACCTCCTCGGATACGCGCTCTACCTCGTCTTCGCCTTCCTTCTCCTGAACAAATTCGTCTCCCGGACGACGGCCGTCTTCGGTTTTCTTCTTCTCAACCTGAATCCTTACGTCCTCGATTTTTTCTCGCTTTGCCGGGGATATGGATTGTCCCTGGGGTTCTTGATGGCGTCCTTCTATTTCTTCGCCTCGTTTCTCTCCGGAATCACGACTCAAAAAAAAGACGCCGAAAGGGACCTGATCTTCTCATTATGCGCGGCCGCCGGCTCCGTTCTATGCAACTTTGCCCTATTGGATATCTATTTCGCCCTCACGGTTCTGGCCATCCCGGCGTTCATCATCTCCAATCGCCGGACGAAAGAGCGTCCTCGGGACGGCCGATCGCGCTCGGGTTCTTTTCTCAATAAAATAACCGCCCTCTCCCTGATCATTCTCGTCGCCGTTTTCAACATCCTCGTCATGTCCCGGGACACCGGCTTGACCGAAAAACTGTACGAGCCGGTCACGGTCCGGATCGACGGCATCGACCCGGGCGGCGCCAAAAGCGCGGCCGTCTGGGGCGTGGACTTGGAAAACAGGTGGATCCCGTTCTCGAGCGAGAATGGCGCGTGGACGACCGAAACCCTTTTTTTTCTACAAGGCCTCCGTTTCAAGATTCCGGCGGCCGTCACGCCCGGCGTTAAGGATATCGAAATTAGCATCGGCCGGGAGACGTTCCGCTATGGAGCCGAGGAATTGAGACTCATAGCGGATTCAGGGAAGGATCTCGTTTTCCGCACGCCTCCCCCCATTTCCCTGAAAAGGTCCGCCCTCGCCTACCTCAAACCCGCGATCAACTGGAAGGGCGATCTCAATTTTCTCTTCCACATGGCCCTCCGCCTCATCCTCTTCGCCGCGATTGCGGTCTTGACGATCGTTCTCGTCATCTTGGCCGGCCGGGTCGCCGCCCGCTGGAACATCCTGCGTCTCGAACAATTCCGGGCTCTCGCCGTGCCGGCCCTGGCGCTTGGAGGCTTCGTCGCCTATCCGCTCTTCATTCTGGAAAGAAACCATGAATTATATTGGGGCGGTGAGAACAGCCTGTGGCAAGACACATGGACCTCCCTGATCAATAATTCCTTTTACGGCCGGCTCTATTCTCCCCGGCAAAATCTCGTCATCGGGCTCATCCTTCTTTCCGCCTTGCTCGCTTTAGCGGCGGCGATCGTCATCCATATCAGAAAAAAATCCGTGTCCAAAATGATTCCCGGCGCGGCGTTCCCGGCCGTCCTTTTCATGGTGTGCCTGTGGACCGTCCTTGAAAAGGTCCTTTTCGGTAATCCTTACCTGCTTGGAAGAACGGCTCTTTTTCTCGTCCCTCTGACGGCTCTTTCTCTCGTCTTTTCGATCCATTATCTCCGAGAGGGAGTCCGCGCGGCAAAATGGCTCTTCATATCGTTCCTCGCGGCCGTGACCCTTTTATCGGGCTTTCATTTTTCCCATACGGCGAATACCATCATGGCCGTGGAGTGGAGATTCGACGCTGATACAAAACAGATGATCTCGGACCTGCATCACCTGGAGATCGAGGGCCGGCCCCAGCTACCGGCCCTCCGATTGGGGGTCGATTGGATTTTTTTACCGTCTCTCACATATTACAAGCGGCAGAAAGATCTTCTCTGGCTTGATTTTCATAATATTGAAGACCGCCCCGTGAATGATTTTTATTATCTGAATGGGACTTTCGACCCTGCCCGGATGATCCTGGTCAAGGATTACCCCGTCTCCGGAAGCATCCTGGTCCGACTCAAAGAGAACGTCCGCTGATGAATGCGAAGCGCTTGGCCGAGGAAGACGGACTTCCGGACCATAGAGCCTAGGCGACCGGCAAAATCGTCCCGATTTGCGTCGCTCGCGGGCCTCAGGCGCGAATCGCGAAAACGGGAATCGACCTGTCCCGGGTGTTTCACTTTTGTTGCGAGACGGCGGCGGAATACGTACTTTCGCGGCCGTCTTTGAATTTCGTTTTCAGCGCGTAAGTGTATTTCTGGGAACCCACGAGTTTCGCCTCTGTGTAGCTGAACGTCGAGGCGGACAGACTGCTCGTATTGAGTTTCGTGAACGCTGTATCGTCCTCGCCCGCGTTCTTGCGGTAGATATCATAGCCGGCGACGTCGCTGCTCGCGTTGTTCGGGCTGGTCGACCACGTGATCGTGTTGTCCTTCGTTTGGTAGAACACGATCCGGGTGACGGCCGTCGTGATCGCGACGTTGACCGGCGCGAAGACGAGGGTCCCATCGGTGACGGAGTCGGACGGGACACTCTCCTCCCCCGAGCTCAAAACCGTCGTCAGGCGGTAGGCGTATCGCGTCGAGCTCGCGAGCCCGGTATCCACGTATTGCAACGCGGACGCGCCGGCCTGACCGATCGAGGCGAACGTGCTGTCCGCGGCGGAGGCGATTTTCCGGTAGATTTTGTAGTTCGCGATCGTGACGCCGGCGTTGGCCGGATTCGCCGCCCACGAGAGCGTATTGGTCCTGACGGCTTCGGCGGCGTTCAGGGCGGAGACGACGGCCGGACTCAGCGGCGGCTGGGCCATGATCTCCGGGACGCCTTGCTTATACATGTACATGACCTCGCGGTTTTCGCCGACGTAATCGTGATAAACGAGGTGAAGCCCCCGCTTGGCGTCGATCCTGATGATCGGCTCGGCCGAGTGGGTGGAATCATTCGTCATATTGTAGATATCCGACCAGGATTTCGCTGCTCCCGTTGTCTGGGATGCATAGATTCTCAGATAGACCTCCCAGTTCGTCGTGCCCAGGAGTTCGTGATAGGCGACATAGACATCCTTGTTCACGGGGTCGACGGCGACGCAACACCCCTCCGACCTTCCCGGCGAATTCGAGAGATTCTCCTTGGTCTGCCAGACGCCGTTCACGGTCTTATTGAACCAAACCTCCTCGGTCTGGGTCTCATACCCCCCGGTGTTGGCGTACCAGACGATGTAGACGTCCCCGTCCTTGTCGGCCGCAATCCGCGGCATCATCCAATCGCGGCCCGTATCCCCCGATAGGGAAATGGGCGTCGTCCACGTGTTTTGATTCTGGGGCGTGGGGTTCTTCGTATAAAAAAGCTCCGCCGGAGACCGGACAATGAACACGAGATGGGCCGTCCCGGTATTGTCGATCACCATGTCCCGCCAGTATTTCGAACGGCCAGGGAACACGGGAACCTGGGCCAAGGTGCTGCTCCATTGTTTTGTCGCTGGATCCCGCCAGCGATAGACGAGCTGATATAAGACAGTATCGGTGAGGTCGTCAAACCACATGCAATAGACGGTTTTGTCCACGGGATTGACGGCCAGCGTCGCGTAGTCTGAGGCGTTGGGTGTTAAGGAAATCCATTTTTTCGACGTCTGGACCCCCTGTGTGAATTCCACGCACTTGACTTCCATGTCTTGATTGACCAAGTCGCCGTCATGGTAGGCCATGTAGCCGGTCCCGTTCGACGGGTCGCAGGTGACAACTGGGAAGCCGACATCATCAATCGCGACATAATCGAGGAAATTTTCAATGGTGGTCCCCCATTGGCCCGTAACATTGGTGTTGAATGCATTCGATCGGGGATCTCCGAGGTTGCCGTACCATTCTTGCCAGCAGACATAGGCCTTTCCGTTGTCATCGACAGCGAGCATCGGCATGTCGCTTTCGCCCGCCAAATGGGAGACGTTGACGGGCGTCGTCCAGCCGTCAGGTGGGTGGAGGATGACGGTGGTTTGCGCCAATGATTTCTTAGCCTGCGGTCCCAAGGCCATCGTGGCCCCGGCTAAGACGAGAAAAGCCACCGATACCGCCAAGAATATTACGATCGCCCTTTTTTTCATGACATGACTCCTTTCTCTATCCTATCTCTATCATCACATGTCAATCCCATGACAGATTTTTATGCGAGGCTCGAATGGTCCATTGAGTTTTAACATAGAAACATATAAAAGTAATATGTTATAACACATTAATAACTAAATGCAAACGGTCAGAAGAAGAGCACGCCTTTTTTGAAGAGATCGAAGGCGAAGCTCAAGCCCACCCCGTATTCGTTTCCGCCCAGGCCGATGTCGAATCCGTTGGCCGAGGCCGTCGCCTTGGTGAAC